>Ga0070698_100000590_pt1 | contig 39001 bp, 27 predicted proteins | sample KBSK1502metaG_FD_65477 | JGI IMG/M metagenome (GOLD analysis project Ga0070698, IMG submission 65477) | Corn, switchgrass and miscanthus rhizosphere microbial communities from Kellogg Biological Station, Michigan, USA - KBS K1-50-2 metaG | ecosystem: Host-associated > Plants > Roots >...
AACTAATTGAGCGCGGAAAGAAGGCCTTCCTTCCACCTTTTCGTGTCGATTCTCCAACACACTTTTGCCTTGCGTCTGTTATCCAAGACGGAAGTCCAAGCGGCTTTGTTACGGTCGTCGTCGGCCACGTTGAGGCGATCCACGACGGTCATCCCCCGTGTTAGCTCACTGTGGGTTTCCACATCCACATAGTGCGCGCTCCACTCCGTTCCGATTCGGGGGTCAAGTGCAATGGACATGGCAATTGGATCAGGCAACGAGATCCCATCCTCTCCCGTCTGCCGCAGATAAGCCTGTCGTGCGCGGCTATTGCACTCGACAGCAAACCGGGCCAGGTGGTTGTTGAATCCATGAATGTGCGCGATATCGTCCTCATGAAGGACGGCGTCGCCGCGCGAGAGCTGCCAGCCGATAAGTTCCACAGGAAGGCCGCTGAGCAGGACGGTGCGGGCGGCCTCGGGATCGACCCAGATGTTGTATTCGGCGGCTGGCGTCACGTTCCCTTCACAGCACGGTGCGCCTCCCATGACCACACAGCGCCCGACTTTGGCAGCGATTGACGGCTTTTTCGCCAGAGCGAGGGCAAGATTGGTAAGCGGCGCGAGTGTTACCAGTACGACTCCGGGATTTGCTTCGATCGCCTCAATTATGGCGTCGACTGCGTGCAACTTTCCGGCGGATTGATGGGGCGGCGGATAATTGTGATCTCCGAGTCCGTCACGGCCATGAAACCAAGTCGCGCTCTGATGGGCACGAAGCAGTGGCTTTTCAGCTCCTGCATAGACCGGGACGTTAGCTCCACAGAGTCCAACTGTGTACAACGCGTTCCGGGTGGCCTGTTGAACTCCAACGTTTCCGGCGACGGTCGTGATCGCGACAACACGGACTTCAGCGGAGCGGAGAGCCATGATGAGAGCGACCGCATCATCGGAGGCTGTATCGGTATCGATCAGAAGGGCGCGGGCCACGCTGTAGGATAACAAACCGAACTGGTCCGGGCTGGCCGTATCGTAGTGAGCAAACTGTTCAACGCGATTGTGAATCGCGGCTCGAAACGACTAAAATGGCGGACCAATAGACAGATTTCTGGTTTTGCTTTTACCGCTCCGATTCACTTGTCCTATGAGCCGCTTCCGCGTGAATGCACATCAACCCCAATACCTTCGTACCGCGACCTGCCTCCTGGCATTGATGACGTCTCTCGCTCCGTCGATGGTTCACGGGCAGTCTGCGGACCGCGTGGAATCCGCCACCTTGCAGGGATTGGTCCGGGATTCGCACCATAGGCCAATTGCCGCCGCCAAAGTTTCCTTGCAGGCCGACATTGGAACGAAGACCTTAACCGCCGTCACGGATTCGGAGGGGTGGTACCACTTCGCAGCGCTTCGAGCAGGAGTTTATACCCTGCGTGTGGAGAAGGCTGGATACGACGCCGCAATTTTCGGACGTTGTGCGCTGGGAGGGAAGGAAACCAAGAAGATTGACCTGACTCTCAAGCCTGCAAAAGCTTCCGCAGCGCAAAGCGCGTCGACGGGGACGCCGGAGTTTTACGAGGAGCCGCAATTCACCGTAGCTGGGGTCACGGACACCACCCAACTCGGCGGCCACGGTTCGGATACGGTTGTCCGAACCAGAGAAGGGCTCGCCAGGGAAACCGTTTCCCTCAAGCCGTTGGCGGATGGTTCTCCGCACACATCGGCGGCCGCCGCGGCGGAGAAATCGCTGCGTGAGGCGGCTGAACACGAGCCCGAAAGTTTTGACGCAAACTACCGCTTCGGAAAACAGCTCGTTGACGAGGGCAAGGCTCGGGAGGCACTTCCCTATCTCGATCGCGCATCTCAGCTCCGTCCTGGGGATTATGCGGCCTCCTACGCCCTGGCATGCGCCCATGCGGACGCCGGTGACTACCAAGATGCACGCAAGCGGGTTCGAGCACTGCAGACTGTTCAGAACAAGGCCGGGCCGGAAAAAGCCGAACTACATCACTTGCTGGGCGACGTTGAGGAGAAACTGGGTAATTCTCTCAATGCCGTTCAGGAGTACCAGCGCGCGGCGGAACTGAACCCGAGCGAGCCCAACCTGTTCGATTGGGGCGCCGAGCTGCTGATGCATCGTGCCATGGAACCGGCCATTGAAGTCTTCACCAAGGGAAATCACCTGTTTCCGCATTCCGTCCGAATGTTGGTCGGCCTGGGAGCGTCTTGGTACGCTCGCGGTTCTTACGAATCGGCTGTCCAGCGTCTCTGCGAGGCGTCGGACCTGAATCCCGAAGACCCCAGTCCTTACCTGTTTCTGGGCAAAATCCAGAGCGTCGAGAAGACACAGCCTGACGCGTTGGTAGAGAGGCTGCGGCGATTTGTCACGCTTCAACCTGAAAATGCAATGGCCAACTATTACTACGCGGTCAGTCTTTGGAAGGGCAGGAAGGGCCCAGAGGACGGCGAAACCCTGGCGCAAGTTCAGTCCCTTCTGGAGAAGGCCGTGCACCTCGACCCCGGGCTGGGCCCTGGGTATTTGCAACTAGGCATTCTCTATTCGGAGCGGAGGGACTTCTCCGAGGCCATCTCTGCCTATCAACAAACGATCGGAGTCAACCCATCGCTTGAAGAGGCGCATTATCGACTCGCACAAGCCTACAGGCAAACTGGACAGAAGTTGAAAGCTCAAGAGGAGTTCGAAGTTTACGATCAGATATCAAAGAGAAAGGCGGCGGACGCCAAGCGCGAGCGGCATGAGATCCGGCAGTTTGTGTATACGTTGCGCGACCGACCTTCTGCCCTGCAGCCGCAATAGAGGGTTAGAACTGCCGGGACCGAGATCTAAGGAGGCGATTCCGACTGCCGACGCAAGAGGTCCACGTAAGCAACATGAATCAGGTGGTTCTCCATGATTCCGAATTCCTTCGCGAGCGTTTCAGCAATGTGTAGGCCTTCGGCGTCACTTTGCTCTTCCTTCAAGACCACTTCGATTTCTAGGAAGCTTCCCAGGCCCTTCACCTGGTCTATATGAATCCGGGTCTGGCCCACCATGTACAAACTGCGCACTTTTTCAACCGTGCCAGAGACGGCCGATACATGCTGCAGGATCTCCAGCAACGTGTATGGATCCGCAGTTCTTGCGATCTGGTAATTGGAGCGGCGTGGGCCGGGCGCATCGGCCCGTTCGTAGAAAATTAGTTCGCCGTGATTATCGTCAAAGGTCCTCAGTTTGAGCCGGCCATGAGGGCAGGGAAAGAACACATCCGTTTGTCGAAGGATTTCCGGTCCCTTCCCACTGAGATTTCTGGCAGTTGCATGAGCCGATTCGAGGTCTGCCAACTCGGCTTTAAATTCAATATTCGTCGACACGATATATCTCGCTGAGCGAGTCAGTGAACCGCAGGCATAGACACGCTCATCAAGCTTACGAACATTCGATAAAACTTTTCGGTGTCCAAATCCAATTGGATCTCGACCGGCTGTCCGCTGAATTTCGACTTATCCTTCTCGGTCCAGGTTAGCGTATTGCCGTATCCTGCTCCGCGGTCGAGATCTACACTCATATAGCGAGTCTCCCGCTTGGTGATGAGGGCAGGATCGATCCACGCGGCCGCCGCAAGTTCATCCCACATAATGTCGGCGCCGGGAGTTAACATGGCAAAGCGCGCGACATAGTGAGCCAGGGCAGTCCCGCTGGCTTCTATCTGTTTCATCATCGCGGGCGTCACGTGCGTTTTGATCGAGATGTCGGTCGGCGTGCAGACGATTTTCTTCCACGGCGCGCGGAGGACGATCTGGGCCGCCTCCGGGTCGAACCAGAAATTGAACTCGTGACGAGGGTTGTTAACGAACTCCGGGTTGTCGGTCTGTGGACTAAGGCTTCCTCCCATGAAAACGAGTCTTTCCGCCAGATCAGGAAACTGGGGATCGAGTGAGATCGCAAGCGCCAGGTTGGTCATGGGGCCGCCCTCGTAGATCGTTACCTGGTGCGGGTACTGGCGCACCATCCGGATCAAGAAATGAGCTGCGTCTTCTTCAGCAGGCTTGATCTTGGGCTGCCCTTCGGGCAGCAGAGGAACGACGAAGGGCTCGTGCCACCATCGGTCATCCCAAGCTCCTGCGTAGGCTACTTTTCCGTAACGCTCCTGCCACAGTTGCGCTTCTGCGCGGCGGCGCACCAGGGGAAAAACGGCGCCCGGCACCACCGGAATGTCAGTGCGGCCGATGATCTCGAGCAGGCGCAGCGTGTGCGCTACCTCTTCATCGCGCCACTGGTCTCCGCTCACCACCGTGATCCCCAGCACTTCTACCTGGGGAGACTGCATCATCACGAGAACGGTCTGCAAGTTGCTGCCGCCCGGACCGGAGCAGTCCTCATTGATAATCACCTTGCGCCGCTGCTGGGGCTGGGCGAAAGAGCTCGCCAGGAGCAGGACCAGGATTGCCGGTAAGAACGTGCTGGCTTCCGTGGGGCGCAGAAAGTTCATTTGCTGTGTGGAAGCCGCGTCATCAAGTTTACGTAGAGTTTGTAGAACTTCTGGGCATCGATATCAAATTGCACGTTGGCCAGGCGCAAGTAGGGCGGAACCTTGGCGGTGGAATCCCAGAAAATGGTCTTGCCATAACTGGCTCCATGATCTACGTCGATGTCCATGTAGAGCTGCTTCTGGCCCGTGATGATGGATGGATCGATCAAAGCTGCGCCCGCGATTTCGTCCCACATGTAGCCGGGCAACGAATATTTTTCTAGGTATTGCGTAACCGGAGTCCCTGCCTTGGAAATGGTAGCTTGCATTTCCGAAGTGAAGCGGGTCTTGATCGAAATATCAATCGGCGTGATGGTAAGTTTTTTCCAGGGCGCGCGCAGGACGATGCGAGCCGCTTCCGGATCAAACCACCAGTTGAACTCGCGCCGGGCATCGATAGCGCCGGGATCAATCGCTCCCTTGTCCGCGTACAATCCGCCGCCCATGAGCACGAACTCTTTCGCGAGCGTCGCCACGTCAGGGTCAAGCTTCAGAGCTAATGCATAATTGGTGAGCGGTCCACCTGCCCAAAGCACCACTTCGCCTGGATACTTGTGCACCATCTGCACGATGAATTCCGCAGCTGTGCCTGGAAGGGCCTTGATATGCGGCTCTCCTTCGCGCATGGGCGGCACGATGTCGGAGGGATGATAGGGCTCGTCGTAAATTGTGGACCGATTCGCCTCAAACCTCTCCGTCCAGCATCCCTTGTATTCCAGCTTGCCGTAAAGAGCTTCCCAGCGCTCGGTTTCTTCCTTGGAATTAAGCAGGGGGAACTCGGCGCCTTGGATCACGGGAACATCTGTTCGCCCAGCGATTTCCAGCAGGCGCAGGACGTGCTGTGTCTCTTCCTTCACCCACTGGTCGCCGCTGACGGTGGTGATGCCGAGAACGTCAAACTTCTCCGACTGGAGAAAGACGAGAATGGCTTGTTGGTCGCTGGTACCGGGCCCGCGGGCGTCCTGGTCAACGATGACTCTGATTTTCTGGGCGGATGCGGTGGTTGCGAGCAGAATAGCTACTACAGGCACCAGTGAGAGCTTCCAGGCGTTCCACTCCATCATTCCCCCCGCAGAACTTCGATTGCAAAATTTGAGGGCAGACCGAGTCACCCCTGGTCTGCCCGATGTGAGATTACCGAGCCGCTCTAGAACTTGAGCTTGAGGGCAAATTGGATCACGCGGGGATCGTTCAGCGTGGCATTTACCACGCCAAAGCTGGAACTCGCGTTTACATCCTGCATCCCGCTAGGACCGCCGTTCATGAAGAAGTGTGGGTGGTTCCATATGTTGAAGAATTCCGCGCGAAAGTCCAACTGCATACTCTCGTAAGGCAGTGGGAGGTGCTTGATGAAGGACATATCGGTGTTCACATAGCGGGGTCCGTACAGCGGTGCCCGGTTGGAGTTCCCAAGTTCACCCAGCGAGTTGTGCACAAAGGCACAGGGATTGAACCAATTCGCGAGCGTATGGACCTGCGAGGGCGCCGTGCAACCGGGGTTCGCGGCGACAGGCCCGGCCTTGTGCGGGTCTCCTACTATGTCGGGCCGGTTCAAGCCGTTACCGTTCCAGCTGAAAGCTACGCCTGAGCCGTTGTTACTGTCGACCACGAACAACGGGAAACCTGAAATGGCCCTCTCAATCAGATCCACTTCCCAGTTTCCCAGTACGCCATTGACTGGTCCGCTCCAGCTGCTGCCGAATCGCTTACCCTTTCCGAACGGTAGCGCATAAGTGACGCTGGCAGTGAATTGGTGATTGAGATTAAGTTGCGAGAGGGCCCAGTCCGCCTTCTGTGTTCCGGGCAGTGGCCAGTAGGTAGCCCCGGGAAAACTTCCAAGGCCGTCCGGAAGCCCGGAGTCGAAAGTGCGCGAGTAGGTGTATCCCAAAAGGGCATAGAGCCCGTGACGTGTACTGCTTGTTTCAGCCTTGACTTGAAAAGAATCGTACCGGGCCCGGCCAACGTCGTTGTTATTGGCAATTGTCGTGAACGGACCGTATGGGGCGGCCGTAATCCCACAGCCAAGGGTGTAGCCCGACACCGGATTACTTCCACTGGGGCACGCCTTAGGGGACGACACATTCAAGTTCAAGCCATCCACCAGAATGTGCGTACTGCGAGAACCCGCGTACCCAGCTGTCAGTACAACGCTTCCCGGCAACTGGTGCTCGATGTTGAGATTGAACTGCTGCACTATGCCTTGTTTGAAATCAAGATTCTGTGACTGAATCGTCCCAGTGAAGTTTTGGGGATTCGGAGGAGCGGTGATGGCCGGAGCGAATGCAGCTCTGAGACCGCAGCCCGCTGTTCCGGCGGGAAAGCCGCAGGCTTGAGTTCCAATGCTTTGGAAGGGCGAGAGGCCAAAAAAATTGTCGATCTCCGCGAAGTAGGGCGGGTTCTCCCAAAGTCCTTGCCCGCCCTGATTCCATGATGAATCATGGAAGATCGCGTATCCAGCACGAATCGCAGTCTTTTGGCTTCCCATCGGTTTCCAAGCCAATCCGATACGCGGTTCGATAGCGGTCTTGTCCAGTTGAATACCGACGCGCCCGTCAGTGTGAACGCACGCCGAGGCGGGACAAAGGCTCAGACCAGGGTTCGAACCGGCAACCAGGTACTTGCCGGTCTTAAAATCGAAATTCGCTTGGCGGTTTTGGGCCTCTGTAATCGGCGTGACAAATGCCCAAGCTACTCCTAGGTTCAAGGTTAGGTTCGGTGTCACCCGCCAATCATCCTGGAGAAAAGGCCGGAACAGTTTCCATCGGCGACCGGTGGTTGCACCATTGAAGGTCTGATCGTGGATCGCACCAGTCACTTGGCCTAGCAGCAGATCTGCCGCCGCATCGCCGGTAAACTGGCCAAAATTGATAAAGAATCCATCCTGGAAGGCGTTCGTCTCGACGTTCATCTGCTGAGCGCGGATGCTACCGCCCACGCGGATGTGGTGCTTGCCCCGAATCATATCGAACGAGTCAGAGATGGAGAACACGTTGCTCCCGCCCTGGAAGGGAGCAAACCCGCGATCGCCGAGCGCCCAGTAAGTTCCCATCAGGGTGGAGGTCAGCCCACAACTGACACAGTCCTTACTCGACTGAGTGACGACGCCAGCCGGCGCGTTGGGGCATTTGCTGTTAATGTTTGCATCGACGATGCCAACGACGGCCGACTCGCAGCTACGATCGCCAAACGACAGGATGTGATTGAAAATCCGATTGAAGCCCGCATTGAACTGATTGATGGTGCGATCAGAAAAGATGTGGGTCTCAGAAATCGCCACGTTGCGTCCGTGGTTTGTGATGTTCTGAGTGCTGGCGAAGGCTCCGGCTTCGGCAAATCCCGGCGAACCGCCTGGAACAAACGAAGTCGCCTGGTCATAGCTGAAGCGCGCAAACACCGAGTCCTTGCCGGAAAAATTGTGGTCCAGGCGGACGTCGAACTCGCCTTCGTTCAACTTTCGGACGGGAACGTTCGAGTAATTCGTACCCAAGGCAGAGAAAGTCGAGCTGGCCGTGGGGTACAGATTGATCATGTTTTGCCCAACCGGATCAATCAGCGCCGCCGGAATGACGTTGCATGGAGTACCGGGCGTCTGCCCTCCGTGAGAGTTTACGGGTTCAGGTGTTGGGTTAGGCAGGGTGTCAGTACCCGGAACGCACTGGAAAGTCGTAGGCTCGCCAGTTATGGGCGTAGGCGTGGTAGGGTTGGCGTAAGGGTTGGCCAGGAAACCAGGGTTAGCTGGGTTGAAGATGAAGGGGTCTCCCCTGAAGTCCCCTGTCTTCATGGCGGGCGTTGGAATGGTGCCTTGGAACGGGATGCCATGCCGCTGCCTTTTGGCCTGATAGTCAACAAAGAAGAACGTTTTGTCCTTCTGGATGGCCCCACCTATCGCGCCTCCGAACTGATTCAGATTGAACTGCTCTTTGGTAGAAGCAAAATAGCTTCGTGCGTCGAGTTTCGTGTTGCGGAAGAATTCGAAAAGCGAACCATGAAACTGATTCGATCCGGATTTTGTGGTCACCAGCACAGTGGGACCCGCGCGCGTACCGTACTCTGCCGAGTAGTTGTAGGTCAGAACTTTGAATTCCTGAATGGCATCAATCGAAGGCAGAATCGCGATCCCGCCGGCCGTCAGTTCGTTGTTGTCGTTACCATCGAGCAGCCAGTCCGTACTCTGGGCTCGCGACCCGCCGACGGAAAGCGAATAAGTCCCGCGTGCTGAAACCTCGCTGCTGGCGCCGCCATTGAAGAAGCTGTTGGGATTGGTTTCCTGCGTCGTGCCAGGCGTCAGTGTCGCCAATTGGACGAAGTTGCGGCCATTCAGGGGAAGCTCCGCGACTTGCTCCGACGTAATGACTTGACCCAGGGTCGGAGTCGCAGTTTCAACTGCCACTTCGGTCGCGCTCACTTCGACTGCCGCTGTGACCGATGCCGGCGAGAGGTTGAAATCCAATTCGCGGTGCTCATCGACCTGCAGCCGAACATCTTTCTGTTCCGCTGCGCCAAAACCCGGGAACTCCACTCGAATCGTGTAAATCGCGACGGGCAACAGAGGTATCAGGTAATGTCCGGAATCGTCGGTCTTCGCCTCGCGAGACACACCGGTGCCTTGCGAGGTGGCTCTCACGGTCGCTCCCGAGACTACCGCGCCCGCCTTGTCGGAGACGGTGCCCAAAAAACTACCGGTCGCCTGGCTGTACGCAACTGGGCTAATGGAAAACAGCAGCGAAGAAACAGCAACGATTAACTTCCGTTTGGTGAGCATCGACGCCCCCTTTTTGTGGCCCTCATTGGCTTACGCATGGGACTTGGCCCTTGACCGTCGAGTTTTGACGTTCCCTGGAGCGCGGCCTTCCGTACAGATGTGCCCGTTCCCCACAGTCGCGACTTCGAGTGCTGGGCTGGAAAATGATGCAGTTAAAGCGATCTCAGCTTTACATTGCTGTCGACAAACTGAATAGTTGTTTTCAACTATCTGGGTGACAAACCATAATGCCATTCACCCTCCGTTGTCAACCGAGACTGACTTTGCGCGAGTGGCTCGGGCGTGCTACTGGGAGCTCATTTTCCTGCCCGCATAGCATCTCAGAGGCTTAAGGCTAAGCTTAGGCATCGCTGAAGCGAAGTCCAGATGCGTATCATTACTTTTTCCGCAACTTCCGGGTCGACAAACCTAATCTCGAAGCGCGCTGGGATGCTCGCACTATCCTAAAAGTCTACTCAACCGGCCGTAGCTGCTAATCGAGTCAGAGCTTCGTTGGTGGTGACAAAGTTCGCGCCCAACGTTGTCAGTTCTGAGATGGTTCGTTCTCCGGCTTGGCGACTCAGAGTTTCAATTGCATCGTTCACCACGCAAACCTTTCGGTTTCGTTCCAGCAGCCCCTTGGCTGCGAACCTGACGCAGTATTCCGTCACCACTCCGAAGACGACGAACTGCGCGTTTCGATCGAGACGCTCGAGCAACGCATTGGCGTGCCGACTTTCGAAGATATCGAGCGTCTGCTTTTCGAGAATGATCTGCTGGTTTCGCAGGAAATCTTCGGGCAGGGACGACCCGGGCTCGTTTAAGACCCGCGCGTAGTCCTCACACAGTGCTTCCGGAACGAAGTCGGCGCCGGCTGTCCCTTTGACGCAGTGGGGCGGAAACGTTTTGAACTCAGGGTCATCCGCGATATGAAAGCAGCCATGCGAAACAAGGAAGGCGCGACCGTCACGCGCTACGTCGACAAGCCGACCAATATTGGGGAGCAGCTTCTCGGCCTTGGGCACGTAAAGCTTGCCGCCGGGCAGCATGAAGTCTTTCTGGGCGTCTACACACCACAGGATGGTATCTGGAGATCGCATGCTTGGCCTCACTCGGACCCTGACTAGTCAGAATCGGGATTCTACTTCTAAAATTCGACTTCTGCTATGCCGTTGACTGCTTGTCCCGTTGACTGCTTGAGTGCAGTGTTTTTGCGGAACCCGAGTCGGTCTGTATACTGGCGCGCATCAAAGATTTGCTGCGGAAGGTGGCGAATGGCTCATGGGCAGACAAGCCAGTCTGTCGCTCCCGCTCGGCTCGTGATCCACAACATCGGGCTTTTGTTGAGTGGCGACATCGGAAGTCCGATTCTCGATGCCGACACGGTGGTCGCCGTCAACGGCAAGATTACCGCAGTCGGCAAAGCGAAGGATCTCGATACCGCAAGCGCGACCATTCGAATCGACGCCCAGGGCACAACGCTCGCGCCGGGATTGATTGACAGTCACGTGCATCCGGTAGCGGGAGACTGGACGCCGCGTCAGAATCAGATTGGCTGGATCGACAGCTACCTGCATGGCGGAGTCACTACTATGATTTCCGCGGGTGAAGTGCACACTCCCGGCCGCCCTAAAGATGTCGTCGGCCTGAAGGCGATGGCGATCTTTGCCCAGCGGGCGTTTTCAGCTTTCCGTCCCGGTGGGGTGAGAATTTATGCGGGCGCTCCGGTGATCGAGCATGGGATGGTCGAGGAAGACTTCAAAGACCTTGCAGCCGCCGGTGTCACTATGCTCGGCGAGGTCGGCCTGGGCAGCGTGAAGGACGGCGCGACGGCCCGGCAGATGGTCGCCTGGGCGCGGAAGTATGGCATTCAAAGCACGATTCACACCGGTGGGCCTTCGATTCCCGGCTCCAGTCTGATTGATAAAGACATCGTGCTTGCCACCGACGCCGATGTCATCGGCCACATCAATGGCGGCCATACGGCGCTGCCGGATGACCAGATCGTCGCCCTGTGCGAGAAGTCTCCGCGAGCTCTCGAGATTGTTCACAACGGCAACGAAAAGGCGGCGCTGCTTACTTTGCGGACGGCGAGAGAACTAAAGCGCCTTGATCGAGTGATCCTGGGCACGGATTCGCCCGCCGGTTCTGGAGTGCAGCCGCTCGGCATCTTGCGCATGATCTCGATGCTTTCGTCGCTCGCAGGTGTGTCGGCCGAGGTTGCCGTCTGCTTTGCCACGGGCAATACGGCAAGAATCCGAAACCTGGACTGTGGACTGATCGAGCCGGGCCGGGTCGCGACCTTTGTGATGATCGACAAAGCCCAGCATTCGCCAGGAAAGACGGTGCTCGAAAGCATGCAGAGAGGAGACTTGCCGGGAATTGGGATGGTGATCATCGACGGAATGGTAAGCGCCCAGCGCAGCCGCAACACTCCGCCCGCGACGATGGTGCCAGAAGTCGTAAAACAGTGAACTCTCGCTTCACTGCTCTCCATCACGGCAGGCCCAGCGATGCAGCGATCGTCTTCCGATACTCGCGCGCCCTCACCATGACTTCTGTTTCCTTCACCGTCAGGACTTTGCGGTCGCGCATGACCACGCGCCCGCCAATCACCACCGTCTCCACATCGCTGCCCTTCAGTGCATACGCCAGTTGTGCGTAGACGTCGTACATGGGGACAGCATTCGGTTCATCCAAGCTGATCAAGACGATGTCCGCTTTCTTTCCGACTTCGAGCGAACCAATCTCTTTCTCCATGTGCAGGGCTTTCGCACCATCGATGGTCGCCATTTCCACCACCGCTTTCGCATTCAACGCCAGTGGATTCATCTTCGTAATCTTTGCGAGCTTCGCTGCCAGGTCGATCTCCTCCATCAGGTCGAGGTCGTTGTTGCTACCCGCCGGTCCATCGGTTCCGAGGCCGACGGCCACTCCCGCCGCCCGCATTTCGGGCACAGGAGCGACACCGCTGGCGATCATCATGTTGCTCGATGGGTTATGCACGCAGCCCACTTGCCGTTGCGCTAGAGTCTTGCGGTCGGCTTCGTCCACAAAAATGCAGTGGGCGGACACAACGTCAGGACCCAGCACGCCGATCTTGTCGAGGTATTGCACCGGCGACATTCCGTTTTGCTTCTGGCTGTCATCCCACTCCTTTTTCATCTCCCCGGTGTGAATCAGAATCGGGGCGTGATATTTTCTGGCCAGCGTCGCGGCATCCCGAAGCGTCTTCCTGGAACAGGTGTAAATGGAATGCGGCGCCGCTGCGGCGTGAATCAACGGGTCGCCCTGCCACTTTTTCAGGAACTTCTCGGTATAAGAGAGCGCCTCGGCTTCGCTCTTGTTGTCGGGCGCGGGAAAATCGATAAACGTCTCGCCCAGCACGCCCCGCATCCCCGCGGCTTTGGTTTCTTCGGCCACTGCGTCTTCGAAGTAGTACATGTCGGCGAAAGTGGTGACGCCCCCTCGAATCTGCTCCGCTGCCGCCAGCCGCGTGCCCCAGCGTACGAATTCTTCGTTCACGTTCTTCTTTTCGGCAGGAAAAATGTATTTGTAGAGCCAATCATTCAGCGTCACATCATCGTGAATGCCCCGAAACAGGGTCATGGGCACGTGGGTGTGACCATTGATGAATCCGGGCAGAACCAGCCCGCCTTTGGCATTGACCGTCTCCGAGGCTAGATACTTGGCCTCGAGCTCGCGGCGCGGCCCCACCGCGACAATCGTGTCACCCTTCACGACAATAATTCCGTCGTCGTAGATGGATCGGGCTCCATCCATGGTTACGACGGTTCCGCTGGTTACGATCAGATCGGCCTTCTCTTTTGTCGCTTGAGACCAAAGAGAACTGAAAAGAGAGAATTGGAAGGCGAGAACAAGAGTCAGAGATCGACACAAGGTCATTCGTTACCCCAGCGGCTGAAGCCGCGACTCATTTTAAGCATTAAGGCAGTTTTGCAGTGTGTACCAATATTCGCGGCAAAGTAGCGCTGCAGTCCTGCCGCAAAGATGCCGGCGCCACGGGATCGAATCCCGGCTACCGTAAGCCGTCTTCACCCTTGATCTGATCCTTCGTCAGTCCCCCGACCCGGGCAAGAGGACGGCCGCTATCCGTGACCGCGACCGCCACGACAATTTCGTTGGCTCGGGGAGCGTCATGGATTCGCACCTCCATGCCATCGAAGTGGCTGCGGACGAAAGCGGCGTCTTTGTGCCCCAGCGGCACATCGAGGGCGACACCCATCCCGCCTCGCTTCTTCGAAGATGGGATGAGGGCGGCGCCTTTGCCGAGCACTCGTCTTACTGGCGTACCAAGTTTGGGATGGAGAATCGCCGCGGCGTGCTCGATCTCGCCGTTTTCGCCCACGGCCGCCGCCTTGCCATAGCTCTCGATGCTGGTCGCCGGTATGCCCAGGGCCGCGACCGCGCGCAGCGTGAGCAGTTCACCCAGTTCCTCGCCGATCAGCATCAGCTCAGACAGGTCTTCCACATATTTTCCGGCGTTAGGATTTTCGATGACGGCGACTGCGGCGGCACGCCGAGTTGGCGGATCGATGGTCCGGCCCATCTCGGTTCTCGTCTCTTCGACGAAGGTTGCAATCTTGCGAATCTTCGCTCCCTCTGGGACTTTCATCGCAGTCCGTCCTCTCCCTTGATCTCCGAGGCTTTGAGGCCGCCGACGCGGGCATGCACGCGGGGACCGGTGGTCATCACCAGCGCCAGCAGAATCTCATCGGCCCGCGGAGCATCGGCCAGGCCGACTTCCATGGCATCGAAATGGCTTCGCACGTAGGAAGCATTGATGTGGGTGATGGGCACATCGAGCCGCGTTCCCGGTCCGCCGACTTTCTTGGTGGACGCCACAATCGCTTTCGCTCCGCCGAGAACTTCTCGCATCGCATAACCGCCGGGAACATGCCAGAGGGCTCCGTGCTCCAGTTCGCCGGACGAGCCTACGATGGCGCCCTTCCCATAGCCCTCCACAGATTTGGTGTTGCCCCCGAGCGCCGAAACCAGCGAGTTCGCCAGCTCGAGTCCAAGGGGTTTCAGGTCGTCCATGAACTCGGCAATCTCCTCCACGTAAACGCCAGCAAACGGATTATGAATTACGGCCAAGGCAGCCGCTCGCCGCAGCGGCACGCGGGAAACGGGACCCCCTTCATGAAAGATTTCTTCCACGACGATCAACTTTTTTCGGAGCCGAACGTCAGGCATACGCCAAGCTCCTCTCGCCGGATGAGAGAGCCATTTTCGGAGATTCGACCGAGGACACGACGCGAATTGCCCCTTGCAGGTTCAGAGCCGCGGCATCAATCAATCCCGAGGCGATCAGGAGTTCGGCACAAGCCGAACCACGACCTAGAGCCTGCCTTACTTCCGCGGACGTGAGTTCTCTGACTGCGGTGGTCACAAGCCTGTCACCCAGATCGCTGTCGGGCGAGAGTTCGCGGGCGGCAATGCGTGATATGGCTGGATGCCCCGGGAGGTCCACGGCATTGGCGACGACGGTGGCAGCCGCATCCGCCATGGCGGCAGTCTTCCCCAGTATGGTGACGGCATCAGCGATGCCCAACGAAAAACTGCGGCCCCGCCACCCACTGGTTGCGATGCCTCGAACCGGCTGGTTTGAATCCAGGGTCATACTTCCAAATAGTGATCCAAGCAGCGTCGGCCGTTCCGGCAGGTCGACCATGCCGATGACGAATTGTTCTCCGGAACCGATATGCAGCGCGATGTCACCACCGTCATTGACGTAAGCCCGCGAGAGATCGGCAACCGCAGTCATCGCCGCCAAGATCTCTTCCGCAACAGCGCCTGCCACGGCAGCCATGGGAGTGATGAAGTTCTCTTCGGCGTAAGGCACCACGGCGGCGAACATGCGCCGAGCGACGATACCACTAGGTTCTCTTCCGCCAAAGCGCGCCTGTTCTCTGAGCAGCGCGAGTTCGCTGCAAAGCTCGTCGAGCAGCGTGACAAAACGATCGGCTGCCGTGCGGTGAGCGCGGCAGATTTGATCCTCGGCGCCAAATGCCTGCAGCACGATGTCAATCGGCCCATCCTGCAGATGCAGTCGCCGCCCGTCGGGCAGAACTCGCACTTGCGCTCGGGCTCTCACGATTGGGATCTCCTACGCTTGTCCTCGAATGGCCACGGATTTTCGGCACGTGCCGACAGGTGGCGGCGTCCTTCATCATTCAAAAGCGAACTCAGCGGGCGCACCCGATCCACGTAGCCGCCCAGAGCCGAGTAGTCATCGAGCTTAAGCGTGAACTCGATGGGCGCGACCAAAGCGGGAGTGGGCACGTACCCGAACCCATTCTCCGGCATCCGGCTGACGTCCACCATGAGTGTGATGCCGCCCCCGGGCCAGATATAAACTGGTGCGCCGCCGCAGGTGACGCGAGTTAGTGAATCTCTCACCGAGCGCGTGAGCTTAACTGGATTCTCGGTGACCCCCGCGCGCAACGAACCCCCGGCCCCGCCCATAAACAGAACCGTTGAGAGTGCGGGTTCGCAATTTTCCTTGATTCTTTCCACGGAAAGCCGCAGCGAATCAGGCAAATCCTTTTCTACAGGACGGAGAGCATCATCCAGTTCGTAGTATGCGTGATGCTCGCCGGTGGTGCTCACCATGAGCAGACGCAAACCGGGCCATGCAATCTTGGGATTGAACGGTGCGAGGATGGAGAGCGGGTCGGTAATATTCGTACCACCCCACGCCGTGCCCGGCTCCGCGACCCGGAAGTAGCGCCCTGGCGTGGATCGCCGGCCCTTCATCTTGATGCCGGTTTGAGGAACGCCAAGCATCTTCCCCGCCTGGTGCTCGGAAAGGACCCCCGTGATGTGGTCGTCAACCACGACAACGTCGTCAATCTTTTCGTGCCACTGCTGGGCGAACATCCCGATCGTTGCCGAACCGCAGCCGACGCGCATGCGCTCTTCCACCACTCCGTTTACGACGGGAGGCTTGCCCGCCTGCACGACAACATTTGCCCCTTCATCGATCGTTAGCTCGGCCGCTTTGCCGTTGCATAAGTTGAGCAGGGTCTCGCAAGTAATATTGCCTTCGTTGCGGGTACCGCCGGTGAGATGACGGACGCCCCCCAGCGAAAGCATCTGCGACCCGTATTCGCTCGTGGTAACGTGCCCCACCGGTTCGCCTTTCGCACGCACCAGATTGCGCTCCAGCCCCAGGTGACGATCGGTGTCGATCTTCACCTTCACTCCACAGTAGCTGAAGATGCCCTCGGTCACGACCGTCACCATGTCCACTCCTTCGACTTGAGAAGAGATGATGAATGGAGCAGGTTTGTAGTCGGGATAGGTCGTGCCCGCACCGATGGCGGTGACGAAGCTTGCGGGACCGCTCACGATGTTGCCGTCCCAGTCGCGATTGCGCTCCAGGAAAGGCACAACCGAGTCACCACGCGACACAGCTCGATCCAGCACGACATGAGGATCGAGGCGAACGAGTTGACCATCCTGGTTGCCGTATCGATCGCATGCACCGGTGCGGCCGGGCTTAATGTAACAGAGGACGGGGCAGGCATCGCAACGGATGGCGTCGTGGTCAGGCACGACTGGCTCCGCCGCCGTTACCGGAAGTGCGAGCAAGGATGGCCTCGCGTATGCGGTCCGGGGTTGCAGGAATCCGGCGCATGCGTACCCCGGTCCCGTGGTGAATCGCATTCAGGATCGCCGGCGCCGTCGGGATCACGGCCTGCTCGCCGATGCCTTTCGCCCCGAATGGCCCGATGGGGGACGGGTCTTCAATCAGGATCGATTCGACCGGAGGAATGTCGCCGGCCGAGGGAATCAGGTAGTCATGCAGGTTTTCGCCTTTGCCCGGAAAGAATTCCTCCATTAAAGCCATGCCCAGCCCCTGGGCGACGCCGCCCTCGATTTGACCCTCAATCAGGGTCGGGTTGATGGCTCGACCCACATCGTGTGCGGCAATGATCTTGAGGACCTGCACCGTTCCTAGCTCAATGTCGATAGCGATTTCCGCCATGTGGGCGCCGAATCCGTAGACAGCATACGGGTTGCCTTGCCCGTCTTCGTCTAGCGGGCTGGTCGGTGGGTCAAAGGTCTGCTCCGCAGTTAGCACGTAGCCGTACTTATCTAGCGGCAAATCCTGCAGAGGAAAATCACGCTGTTTCCCGCCTTCATGGATGGTTAGCACACCCTCACCGAAAACAATGAGGTTGTCTTCGCAATCATCGCGCGTATTCGCGAGTCGAAGAATGGCCCGGCGGAGTTCTTTTCCTGCCATGTGCGCCGCTTTGCCAGTGACGACTGTTTGCCGCGATGCGGATGTCTTGCCGCAATCGGGCGTAACGGCAGTATCTCCAGAAATCAAATCGAAGCACTCGACCGCTGCGCATAAGGCGTCGGCGCAAATTTGCGTGACGATCGTATTCGATCCCTGGCCAATGTCGACCGCCCCCTGGTGCAGCGCAATTCTGCCATCCCGCTTTAGCCCGATGCGGACGGTGGAAGGGTTTGGCAGTGATGTGTTCCCACACCCGTACCACATTCCCGCCACGCCAACCCCCCGGCGAATCGGTCCGGTGGTGGTTGCATTGAATTTCACGGCCTCGGCGCGCGCCGCATTCCACTTAGGGCGCAGGGCTTCGAAGCAGGCACGAATGCCTACGCCTTCTCCCATGATTTGCCCCGTGACCGTGGGAGATTGATCGTCAAGCGCGTTCAAGATGCGAAATTCGAGAGGGTCGATCCCGAGTTTGACGGCGAGATCGTCATAGAGTTGTTCTTGCGCGATTGCCATTTGCGGCACGCCGAAGCCACGAAATGCGCCGGCAGGAACAACGTTGGTGTGGATGGCCCGGGTCAGTGCCCGGTAGTGCGGGACCGCATAGGGTCCGGAAGCATGCACCGGAACACGCGCCGCAACCGTAGGCCCCCACGACGAATAAGCGCCGGTGTTGAAATCGGCGGTGAAATCAAGCGCAAGCAATTCGCCGCCCTTGGTTGCCCCGGCGCGGCCGCGCATGCGCGCGGGATGGCGCTTGGTCGTGGCCATGATGGACTCGATGCGCGAATAAACCATACGCACCGGCCGCCGCAAACGCCAAGCAGCGAGTGCGAGAAATGGCTGAACCGACAGGTCCAGCTTTGTGCCGAAGCCGCCGCCGACTGCGGTTGGAATAATCCGCACCGCTTCGGCAGCAATTCCCAGAAGCTTCGCGATGTCCGCGCGGTCCATGTATGGCGACTGGGTGCAGGCCTGGATCTCGATCTGATCGCCGATGCGTCTGGCAAATCCCGCTTCCGGCTCGATGCAGGCATGCTCGACGAAGCCGGTTTCGAATTCGCCCTCAACAACAGCGTCTGCCTCGGTCAGCGCCTGCTCTACATTTCCCCGCACCACTCGCCCGCGAGTAAGTACGTTCTCCGCGCGATGAGCATGGATGAGCCGACCATCGGGCGCGAGAGCTTCATCAATGGTTCTGAGCGCCGGCAATTCCTCCCAGCTTACCGGGAAGGTTGCCGTATCAAGCTCTTCGATTGCCTCTGCTTCGCCGACAATCGCGGCGACGGCTTCACCCCGATAGCGAGCTTCCTCGTGGGCAAAAACCGGCTGATCCGCAAAGCGTGGAATCACGCCGTAACAATCTTCACCCGGCACGTCTTTGGAGGTAAGAATCGCCTCCACGCCGGGATGAGCCGCAACGAACGCCTCCAGATCACCGAAGCGAAACTTCGCCCGATGATACGGGCATCGGACGACACGTAGGGCGAGCGCGCCAGCCGGTATCTGATCTGCGCCGTAGATTTCCGTGCCTTCAACTTTTGGCTTACCATCCAGGCGGACCAGTCGCTGACCAACCGAGGATCCAGCGGCGGGACAAGAAGGCTCTGCCGACTCTGAGCCAGCATTGAGAACTGCCCCATCGAGAACGGCAGTGATTATCTTTCTATATCCCGTGCAGCGGCAGAGCACGCCGCCAAGCGCATCCATCACTTCGCTCTCGGAAGGCGAACTATTATGCTCCAGAAGCGCGGTGGCTGAGACCAGCATGCCCGGCGTGCAGGCCCCACATTGTGCGGCTCCGTGCCGAAGAAATGCATCTTGCAGGCGGTCAAATAGTGGAGGTCTGGATTTCAGTCCCTCAATAGTCGTGATGGCATGGTTTTCGACTTGGCCCACCGCCACCAAGCAAGCGCAAACTGCTTCTCCCTCCAGCAATACGGTGCAGGCGCCGCAATCTCCGGCATCACAACCAACTTTTGTTCCCGTGAGTCCGAGTTGCTCCCGCAAAACGCGCGAAAGCCTTTGCACGGGGGGAGCGACCACCGAAAGCTCGCGGTCATTCACCACCAGCGTAAGCAGACACTTGGTTTCCGATGCGGGAGCGATGCTCGCCATCATGAACTCCCCGCGCATGCATCCAGAGCGCGCTGCACCAATCGTAAAGCAGCGTCACGCCGGTACGCAGCCGTGGCGCGAACGTCGCTGACGGGTGACAGGTCCTTAAGATGATCCGCAGTCGCAAGTGATCCCAACGTAGGCGATGCCGCGCCGGAAGCCACAGACGCGCCAATCAGCGCCTGCTCCAAGTCCGGAAGCCGTCTCGCCACGACGGAGCAAGAGCCGATGGCGACGCGCGCGGCTGTTACCCGACCACCAGAGTCCATCTGGATGACCGCGGCAACCATCGCAATGGAAATCACCAGATAACGCCGGGCTCCCAGCTTCAGAAATGTTGATGCAGCGTTCTCAACCGTACGCGGCACGACTATCTGGGAGAGGATTTCGCCCGGCCGCCGCAAGGTTTTCCGATTGCCCACGATGAAGTCCGCCAGCGCAACTCGGCGTACCCCCGCCTGCGAAACAAGTTCGACGTCAGCGTCGAGCGTGAGCAAGGGCGGAACGCTATCAGCGGCGGGGGATGCGTTGCAAAGATTCCCGGCCACGGTCGCCCGATTCTGAATCTGAATCCCACCGATTTCCCGTGCAGCGGTCTTCAACCCGTCAAAGCACCGCGGAAGGGGAGTCTTGACGACTTCGGTCCAGGTGGTCAGCCCGCCGATCCGTATATACTTCGGCTCCTTGACTACACCTTTCAGTTCACCGAGCCGCGAAATATCCACCACGGTCCCGCTAACCGGCCGATCCCCAAGGGAAGGGAAGAAGTCGGTGCCGCCCGCCAGGATTTGGCCTCCGGAGCTGGCCAGCACGTGAACCGCTTCGTCGAGTGTGTTGGGCCGGAAATACACGAAATGTCCCTAGACCGCAAGAATGAAGACGAAGCCGCGCACTCGCGGCTGGAACGTAATTCTGATACAAGCGGCTGGGTTTGTACAGGGGCGGGTAAAGATGGAAAACACTTCACGTCCTTCTCAGGTCGGATCTTTCATTCCGTTGTGAATTTGGTTATTAGAGCCGGTTCCCGGGCACTAGGACCCACACCGTGCCGCCCACTCTGCATCGTAGCGCGCGCGCTCATAAAACGACTTTTGCGTCCCCACACCGGTGGTCGAGAGTCCGGCGTAGAGATTGGCGCGGCGGACGGCTTCGCGCTCGGGCAGGCCTTCTCCGAGGAACACGGCAAAGCTGCCGATGAATGCGTCGCCCGCGCCGGTGCTGTCAACACTTTTCACGCTGAATGCGGCAACGTGCTCCATGCCCTCGCGGCCTGCCAGCAATGAGCCGTTCGCTCCCAGCGTAAGAATGATCCGCTTGACGCCGCCTGCGAGTAACTTCTCCGCGCACTTCTTGGCATCGTCAACGTTTCGTACCGGCATTCCCGTGATGCTCTCGGCTTCACTCTCGTTGGGAACGAAATAGTCGAGTCCAGCTAGAGCACTCATATCTATGGGCTGAGCCGGGGCAGGGTTGACGACACAGCGAATGCTGTTCTTACGCGCGAAACTGACGCTGTAGTAAACGGTTTCGAGCGGGATTTCGAACTGGAGAACCATGCAATCGGTGGTCTTGAGCAGGTTGGCTGCGGCATCCACGTCCGCAGGCTTGAGCAGATCGTTTGCGCCTTTGACCACGAAAATGCGGTTCTGGCCGTTGGGCTCAACAAAAATCGGGGCCACACCACTGGAGACTCCTTCAATCTGCTTGACGTGAGTGGCATCGATGCCAAGCTTCTTGAAGTTCTCGATCGTGGCGGGACCAAACAGGTCGCTACCCACCCGGGCGACCATGAAGACGTCAGCACCGCACAGTCGAGAAGCCACAGCCTGATTCGCGCCCTTGCCTCCAAAGCCGAGATCGAACTTCTGGCCAAAAATTGTTTCACCGGCCTTCGGGAAACGATCACTGAAGGTAGTCAAGTCAATGTTTGCGCTTCCAATCACCGCGATGCGAGGACGCTTGGCCATAAGGTTTACAGAACTCTGTTGAGGAAGGCCGAGTCTAGTCAGCGTTCTCGATTGTTGTCAATGGATTTCAGAAGGCTTGGATTTCAGAAGGCTGTTCACCACAGAGACACATAGAAAACCTTCCCGGTTTTTTTCTGCTTTGTGCCTCCGTGATTCTGTGATAGAGAAGGGTGTCCCGATCACTCGCCATAGGGGACCCAGATATTCTTCACCTGGGTGGCGTGCTGCAGAAACCATCGGCCCTCGCCTTGCGTTACGTCGAACCAGTCAATCACGCGACCTTCGTTGGTGAAAACCTGCTTCAAGTTTCCAGTTGAGAATGATTTCGCGGCGAACGCGCTGGCTTCGTCAGCGAAGCACCAGATCGCGTCCACATCATCGTGCTCGGCAAGAGTCTTAAGCAGTTGCGACGCGTACCCAGTAACAATGTTCACCACGCCGCCGGGCAAATCGCTGGTGTCGAAGAGCTGGTACAAGTCCCCTGTGATGAGGGGATAAGTCTCCGAAGGAACAACGATTGTCGTGTTGCCAGCGGCGATCGCGGGCATCACCAGAGACAGGAAGCCCAGCAGAGGCGCTTCTCCTGGGCAAATGATGCCCACGGTCCCGATTGGCTCATTCATTGCGATCGCTATGCTGCGGAATGGCGGATTATGCACGGCACCCTCGAACTTGTCGGTCCACGCGGCATAAGAGAAGACGCGCTCAATACTCGCGTTCACTTCAGCTGCGGCTTGTGGCTCTCCAACGGCAGCCGCTAGTCGATGCTCGATCTCCCGGCGACGCTGCGACAGGTTCTCCGCCATGTAATAAAGAATCTGGGCACGGTTATGCGCCGTGGTCCTGGCCCAGCCCGAGGCTTTACGCGCGGCTTCGACCGCGTTGCGAATGTCCTTGCGGTTGCCCAGCCCTACTTCGCCGATTAGTTGGCCACTCTTACTTCGGACTTCCATGCTGTAGCCGGAATCCGGTCGCGCCTGTTTGCCCCCGATATAAAGTTTTACGGTGCGGTCAATATCCAGGGCCGGAGTCGCGGACTCGGTTTCGTCGCTCGAAGCTTCAGGTGGGGCCGGCTTCGCGGCAGGTAATGCGGTCGCGTTCTTGAACCATGCCGGTTCCAAATATTCCAGCAACCCTTCCCTGCCGCCCTCGCGGCCGTAGCCGCTTTCACGGTAACCGCCAAAGCCGCAGGAGGCGTCAAACAAGTTAGTGCAATTCACCCAGACCACGCCGGCTTTGAGCTGCGCCGAAGCGTGAAGCGCAACATTGATGCTCTCGCTCCACACGCAGGCGGCAAGGCCGTACACGGTGTTATTGGCTAGCTCGACTGCTTCACTGGGAGTACGGAAAGTCATCGCTGCCAGCACGGGACCGAAAATTTCTTGCTGGGCGACGATCGAAGTGGGATGAACGTTGCTGAGCAGAGTCGGGGGGAAGTAAAGCCCGCGCGATGGCATTTCCATTGGAGGCTGCCAGCAGGTTGCACCGTCAGCCACGCCTTGATCCACTAGTCGCTGAATACGATCAAGTTGGACCCGAGCCACGATCGCACCAATGTCGATCGCTTTATCGAGTGGCGGACCTACGCGGAGGGTGCTCATGCGGGCGCGTATTTTTGCGATCAGAGGTTCGACGATACTCTCCTGCATGAGCAGGCGGGAGCCGGCGCAACAAACCTGCCCCTGATTGAGCCAGATTCCATCCACCAGACCTTCGACAGCACTGTCGAGGTCGGCATCTTCAAACACAATGAAAGGAGATTTGCCGCCCAGTTCGAGAGAAAGCCGCTTGAGGCTTTGTGCGGTCGAGCTCCGGATCGCGCGCCCAATTTCCGTTGAGCCGGTGAACGCGATCTTGTCTACGTCAGGATGTTTGACCAGTGCCTCGCCGGTGGAACCATCTCCGGTGACGATGTTCACCACGCCGGCGGGCAGCCCGATCTCATGACAGATTTCGGCAAACGCTAGCGCAGTAAGCGGAGTGAACTCGGCTGGCTTCAGGACGACGGTGTTTCCCGTCGCTAAAGCGGGAGCAATCTTCCAGGCCAGCATCAGCAGTGGAAAGTTCCATGGAATGATCTGTCCCACAACGCCGCAAGCCGTGTAATCCGGGAACTCCTGCTGCAGCAGTTGGGCCCAGCCGGCGTGATAGTAAAAATGCCTCGCCACCAGCGGAATGTCGATGTCGCGGCTCTCGCGAATCGGTTTCCCATTGTCCATGGTTTCGAGCACGGCGAGGCGGCGAGAATGCTTCTGTACCTGTCTCGCCAGCGCATACAAGTAACGAGCCCGCACATGAGGAGTAAGCGCCTGCCACTTGGGAAGCGCAGCACGCGCGGCTTTGACAGCGGCGTCAATATCCGCGGCTGATCCTTGCGCCACACTCGCAAGTTTCTCACCGGTTGAAGGGTCAGCCGTGTCGAAATATTCTCCGGCAGAAGGCTTCACCCAAGCTCCCTGCATGAAATGGCCGAATCGGCGCTTGTGATGGTCGAGCCATGCCAGCGCGTCTTTCGAGTCTTCCGGCGCAGGGCCGTATTCCATGGCTACGAATTTTTCAGCGATGCTCATTAGAGTCTGTAGGTCCCTCTGTCGCTAACCACTACGCGATGGGATGGCGATAATCTGCAGAATACCGCCCAGTCGCCTGATGCTCGAGTTGCCGCTCAATATCGTTTAACAGCCCGCTGGCACCGAAGCGGAAGAGTTCTGCCTTCATCCATGAGACGCCGAGTTCTTCTTTCATCAAGGCTAGCCATTCGATGGATTGTTTGGCGGTACGAATTCCGCCGGCGGGCTTAAAGCCGACGGCCATGCCGGTTTCCTGCGCATATTCCCGTATGGCGCGGGCCATCACGAAGCCCACGGGTAGCGTGGCGTTAGTGGGCTCTTTTCCAGTCGAGGTTTTGATGAAGTCGGCGCCAGCCATCATGGCAACGAAGCTGGCGCGGGCAACATTGCGAAGAGTGAGCAGATCTCCGGCCCCGAGGATGACTTTCATATGGGCGGCGCCGCTTGCTTGTTTGAACGCGGCGATCTCATCGTAAAGTTCTTGCCATCTGCCGCCAAAGACGTGCGCGCGTGTGATCACAACGTCAATATCTTGTGCCCCGGCTTCGACGGAGCGGCGGATTTCCGCTACCCGCTCGGGCAAGGGAGAAAGTCCTGCAGGGAATCCTGTGGAGACAGCGGCAACTCGCACCCTGCTGCCTTCAAGCGCCCTTCTCGCTGTTTCCACGAACCGGTGATACACGCAAACCGCGGCAACCTGGAGGTTGAGATCTTCGACACCCAGGCGTTTCACGAGTTCGTGCAGAATCGGCTGCCTGGCCTTCGCACACAGGCGTCGGACGCGTTCGTCCGTGTCGTCTCCGGAAAGGGTGGTAAGGTCCATGCACGTGATGGCCCTCAACAGCCATGCTGCTTGCCAATCTTTTTTCACCGTGCGACGCGCCACATGACTCTGCTGCCTGCGTTCCACAGCGCTGGTATTCACTCGAACCTGCTTCACCCAGTCCAGATTGAGTGGTATGCCCTGGTTAGATAACAGCGGGCGCCCATAAAGCGTCGCCAGGGGAGCGCTGGAAGTTGGCAGCAGGCTGTCGGTTACGGGGCTCTCGGCGCGCCCATTGCCAGTCGCGACGACGTCTCTGTAAGGTTTGCTGTTCTCCACCGACACTTAGATGTTCTCCGCCAGAACTGCGATTCTTGCCCTCATCTGCCGGGACCTCAAGCCTAGCAGAGGGCCGGTGTTGAGAGGCAATTGTACGGCAGAATAGGGAAAAAGGACTTGCAGGCACTTTGAGAGCTGCGACTTTTTTGGAGCAGGCGTCGCGCTCGAGTGTCGGCCGGCATTTACTTTGGTCTTGGCATTGACTTTGGTCTTGGTATTTACTTTGGTATTTACTTTGGCCTTGACACTCACAAATCTCGACGCTAGGCTTCGCTAGTCTTTCGGGAACAAATGAGAATCCCTCAATCTGCCACACTCGCAGGTTTTCGACGCTCAGTCTTCTATATTTCCCCCGTACTTGTGCTGGCGCTTCTAGCCAGCTTTTCTGTGCCAGCATCGGCAGCAAAAAAAATTATCTTGGACACCGATCCGGGTACTGACGATGCGCTGGCGCTGATGCTAGCTCTCAACTCGCCCGAACTGGATGTGCGTGCGATCACCGTCGTGCCAGGAAACGTCACCGCGGCAATGGGCCTGGAGAACGCGTTGCGCATGGTCTCGCTGGCAGACCGGTGCGACATTCCGGTAGCGCGGGGCGCGCAACATCCTCTATTCCAGAAGTTGATCACGGCCGAGTTCTGGCATGGCAAGAACGGACTGGCCAACATCGAATTGCCTCCGAGTAAATGCAAGGTTGATTCCCGCTTTGGTCCCGACGTCATCATTCAACTTGTCCACGCCTCGCCCCATGAGATCACTCTGGTTCTAGTTGGTCCGCTCACCAACATCGCACTCGCGGTGGAAAAAGATCCTTCCATCGTGCCACTGCTGAAAGAAGTCATCCTCATGGGAGGGTCGATCAGCGGTGGCAACGTGAATGCCGCCGCTGAAGCCAATATCTACAATGATCCCGAGGCCGCGCAAATCGTCTTCCAGGCGGGATGGCCGTTAACCATGGTGGGTCTTGAAGTCGGCGATAAAGCGCTCTTCACGCACAAGTATCTGGATCAACTCGGACAAACTCACGGCCAGATCAATGACTTCATTTATTCGGTTCTGAAATTCCTGGTGAACCTTTCGGGAACATTTGGCGCTCCCGGATCCCCAATGTACGATCCGTCCGCGGTCGCAGTGGCGGTCGATTCAACGCTGGTCAAAGTGCAGGAGATGCACGTAGAGGTCGAGACTCGGGGAGAGTTCACGCGCGGCGAAACGGTGGGAAATCGCCGCGGACAAGTTGAGCGCAATGTCCTTCACGGAGACCGCTATGTGATCGAGGGCGTCGACAAGATTACGCCCAATGCAAAAGTCTGCGTAGATGTTGACGGTGACCGCTTCTTGCAGCTTTTTGTATCGAGAATTCGCGGTAAGTAGGTCCGACGATTTCGCACACTTCGCAGAGAAGTGAGTAGCAGCGTTTCCCACACCAACCGCTCAAGGAGAAACGATGTTTACACCGCACAGTCTGGGCATCGCTTTGATGATGATGATCACCAGCGCCATCTGCTGGGGCTCATGGGCCAATACTTACAAGGGCGTCAAGAATTATCGCTTTGAGCTCTTCTATTGGGACTATGCGATCGGCATCTTTCTGATTTCTCTGATTCTGGCGTTCACCATGGGAAGCATGGGCGATCCGAGCACAAGTTTTTTGGCCAACGTGCGCACGGCAGATCGCAGCAACCTGGTATATGCGCTGATCGGGGGCGTGATCTTCAATGCGGCGAATCTGCTGCTAGTTGCTGGGATCGAGATGGCAGGCCTGGCGGTGGCCTTCCCCGTAGGTATCGGGATCGCGCTCGTGGTTGGGGTCGGGTTGAGCTACGCTCTGCAGCCGAAAGGAAGTCCTCTTCTTTTGGGGCTTGGAGTGTTGTTCGCCATAGTGGCCGTAATCATGGATGGCAAAGCGTACGCTGCTCTGGGTTTGGCGGGGCGGGTGACCACGCGGAGGAGCATTGTCATCTGCGTAATTTCCGGCATTTTGATGGGGCTTTTTGCACCCTTCGTGACGCGCGCTCTCACCACCGGCAATGCTCTAGGACCTTACAGCATCGCTGTATTCTTCACCTCGGGAGCACTGCTCTCCTGCTTCGTCATTAACGTGTATTTTATGAAGCATCCGCTGGCCGGGCAGCCCGTGCAGTTTGCGGACTTCTTCAAAGCTTCCGGACGCGATCACCTTCTCGGCCTTCTCGGTGGATTCATCTGGGGCACGGGCACAGTTTTCAATTTCGTCGCCGCCAGCTTTACGGGTGTGGCAATATCGTATGCGATTGGGCAATCCGCGCCCATGGTAGCGGCTCTGTGGGGCCTGTTCGTGTGGAAAGAATTCGCCGGTGGTGGCGCGAAAGCGACGAAGTACCTAGCGCTGATGTTCCTCTGCTACGTTCTCGCCATCGTGCTGGTGGCGCGGGCGTATACAACTGCGTCTTGAGCTGGGCTTGCTTATCCTGCTCTCTTTATTCTTGTGATGGCGTCTTCCCTGCTCTCCTTTTCCCAAGCTCGCAGTCGGCTTATCGTGGTGTTTGGTAATGCCCGCCCGTCAGCGCGGAGCGCAAGAATTACACAAGCTTCCTTGCTTCAAGAATGCTAAAGGCCTTCTAAATCAGTGAAGTACATGTTTGGCATTGTCTGTGCTCACTAGGCTGCTAACACCCATACATTTCCATGACCCGAGATGGGGCACAACCTGCCCGGAGTTTTGTTGCAGATGCTGCCAAACTCTTGTGGAAAAGCGCCTCAAGCCAGTGATGGAAGTACAATGTTCTCAGGGAATGGTAGCCGAATGGTCAGCAGCAAAATGAAGCTAACTGGCATCAAATGCGGGTCGGGAAAAAGTACGAGGCACAATCACTTTTGAGAATTGGCCAGCTTTTTAGATAATTTAATAGCGGGGTGGGTAAACTGGGCGCGTGCATTGCTCGCGTGAATCGCCAATCACTGCAGCTTCCAGACCCTTGTGGCCTTTGCCAGACGGATGCCGCTAGCTGGTTTGGAGGAGCTGTCGCATGCGACTGTTGAGCGCTCGGCTAATAGTCTCTCTCATTATCGGCGTGACGCTAGTGTCGCTATCGTCCTCGTACTACGAGGTCTTGGTGCAGAAGCAGAGCCTGCGCAGAGATCTTCAACGACGCGCTGAGGTGTTGGGGGAGAGTCTGGCGCGGAATGTTGAGCGCGAACTCGACAGGGATTCAATTCAGGCCCTGCAACGGACGGTGCAGCGCTTCGGAAACCGTGAACACTTGCTGGGCCTGGCTGTATACGATCATCAAGGCCGCCTCATCGCAATAACCAAAGATCTCGCTCCACTCATGTCCACCGCTCCACCCGTAATGTCCCAGGCGTTGAACGAGAATCATGGAGCTGACGTCTTCCAGCGGTTGGGAACTGCCTCGGTGAACATCTATGCTTTGCCCCTGCATCGCCAGGAGGATGTCAGGGGCGTACTAGCGATCGTGCATGATGCCGGCTATATCAAGGATCAAAGTCTTCGTATCTGGCGAGAAACATTCCTCAGCGCCCTGGCCCACGTATTTCTCATAGTCCTCATCACCTTGTTGATAGTCCGTTGGAGCATCGCAGGACCAATCGCCCGCACTGCGCAGTGGATGCGAGCCCTTCGTACCGGTCGCGCATCTTCGACGCGCATCAAGGTGCCGGACATGGAACTCTTCCGCCCGCTGGCACGTGAGGTCGCAACCTTTGCGGAAACGCTGACCACCGCCCGATCCGCCGCGGAAACCGAGGCGCGGCTACGCGAGGAGGGACAATCCCAGTGGACGGCCGACCGGCTCGCCGTTCATATTCGCTCCCGTTTGGGAGACGGGCGACTTTTCGTGGTCTCCAATCGTGAGCCCTATATGCACACCCGGCGTGGCAAATTCCTGGAAGTTAGCGTTCCGCCCAGTGGACTGGTAACCGCACTCGAACCGGTGCTCTGCGCCTGCGACGGAACATGGATCGCTCACGGCAGCGGTGATGCCGACATGGAAGCCATTGACCACCATAACCGTTTGCGCGTACCGCCAGAGGATCCGCAATACACGCTGCGGCGGGTATGGCTCACCAAAGAGGAAGAGGAAGGCTACTACTACGGGTTTGCCAATGAGGGTCTTTGGCCTCTCTGCCACATCGCGCACACCCGGCCGATCTTCCGTGCCAATGATTGGCAACATTACCAGGCTGTCAACCACAAGTTCGCTGACGCTTTGCTCGAAGAGATGGAAGGCACGATAAACCCGGTCGTTCTGGTGCAGGACTATCATTTCGCGCTGCTGCCCCGGCTTATCAAACAGAGACGACGCGATGCTCGGGTGGCAATTTTCTGGCATATTCCTTGGCCCAACCAGGAGGCATTCGGCATTTGCCCTTGGCAGCGAGAACTAGTGGATGGACTCCTGGGCGCCGACCTGATCGGTTTCCATATCCAGTCGCACTGCAATAACTTTCTCCAGACAGCCGATCGAATTGTGGAATCGCGCATCGATCGCGAACGTTTTTCCGTACAACGCCACGGTCATCTAACCATGGTGCGGCCATTCCCGATCAGCGTGGACTTCGTCGCGGACGCAGGTGGAGAAACTGCGCAGGAGCCAGCCTATGTGGAGCGTTCGGCCTTGCTAAAGGCATTGGGAATTGAAGCCGCGTTCGTAGGTGTGGGCGTCGACCGTTTGGACTACACAAAGGGCATTTTGGAGCGCTTCCTGGCTATCGAGCGCTTTCTCGAGAAGTATCCACGGTATCAGGGCCAATTCACATTTATCCAGATTGGCGCTCCAAGTCGCAGTCACATCAAGCGTTACCACGATCTGCAAGCTGAGGTCGAGGCAGAAGCCGACCGCATCAACTGGCGCTTTCGACTCGACAGGTGGAAGCCGATAGTCTTACTGAACTGGCAGCACAGCCATAAGGAAATTCAGGCTTACTACCGGGCCGCCGATCTCTGCCTGGTAACCTCGCTCCACGATGGCATGAATCTAGTGGCGAAGGAGTTTGTGGCGGCACGGAGCGACGAGCGGGGGGTTCTGATCCTGAGTTGCTTTACCGGTGCGGCGCGAGAGTTGACCGACGCGTTGCAAGTAAACCCCTACGACATTGACCAAACCGCAGAGGCCATTCACGCCGCCCTGGAAATGGAACCGGAAGAGAAGCAGTTGCGCCTCCAGCGTATGCGGAAGATAGTCCGAGAGCACAATGTTTACCACTGGGCGGGAACTCTGATTGCGGATCTTTGCGAACTCCGTCTGGAGGTTCCTGAAAAGGCCCGTAAGGCTCACCAGGGCGCACCCGTCGCATGACTGTGAGGAGGAAATGTTGTTGAGCACGGTTGATGAAAACGAAGTTGAACCGTTCCTGCGCTCTGTAGCGCAATCGCAGAATTCTGCGCTGCTGTTGGATTATGACGGTACGCTGGCGCCATTTTCTATTGATCGCAAACGGGCTCTTCCCTACGCCGGGGTGACAACCCTGCTTCAAGAACTTGTGGATACTGGCCGTACTCGCGTTGTGATTATCAGCGGCCGAAATGCTTATGAGGTGGGTCCTTTACTTGGCGTCAAGCCGTGTCCCGAAATCTGGGGGTCTCATGGCCTGCAACGCTTGTTGCCCGATGGAACCTGTGAGATGCCGGAGATAGATCAGGACGCCATGCAAGCCTTGGCTGATGCGGGTCGCTGGTTGACGTATCAGGGACTGCAGCAAATGGCAGAGCCCAAGCCGGGAAGCATCGCGGTCCACTGGCGCGGACTCGACGAACCATCGGCGATTAAGCTTCGTGGAAGAATTTTGCTGGGCTGGTCCCCTCTGGCGGACCGCGCTTCGCTCACTCTTTTGGAGTTCGACGGCGGGGTTGAGCTTCGTGTTCCCGATCGCGACAAAAGTGATGCGGTTCGAACCATCCTTGACGAAATTGGGCCCGACGCTCCAGTTGCCTACCTGGGGGACGATGCCACTGACGAACTTGCTTTCCAAACTCTTCAGGACCGGGGCTTGACCGTGCTGGTGCGGCCTCAGCGTAAGAACACCTCAGCCCAAGTGTGGCTCAAGCCCCCGGCAGCATTGCTGGAGTTTTTGTTCCGTTGGCTGGAGGCATGCCATACCGGTGAATTAGAGGCGAGCGCAAATTGGAGGTAGGAGTCATGAGCACGGAGCGGAGGCAAGCAGCGCCTCCTCGCAAGCCCGGAAAACCCTTCTACTTCAATACCTCCGAACACCTGTTGCGCATCGCCCGCGAGCGAGCCAGCACGCTCTCCGAGTTATTGGAGACACTGCGCCAGTGTCCTGATGATTCGATCTTTCAGCACACCTTCAGGACGCTCCAAGAACATCACTTTATCCGCCAAGGCTTCTCCAATGATTTTGCGCATTGGAGTCTCTTCGCCTGCCACGAACCGATTCTGGCCGAGCAACTGGCCAGTGTTGATGTTCGGGACTTTACTTCCATTGAAGGCCTGCGAAGACAGATGGTAGAAATGGTAGACGAATTTCTTAAGGAACATCCGCGGGCGGGCAGCCGGACTGCTCACGAACCGTTCTATTTTTGCGCCGCCGACATCGTTGTTTTGCCGACGTCGTTTGCTCCCGACTCGCTTCCGGGTTTTGTGGAAGGTCTGCGGAAAGTCAGCATCCACTCTATCCATCACCACTTCATTGAGGCTCGCCTGCGTTTACGGCGGATGTCCAATGACTTCTCTCAATGGCTGGACGAGGCATTGGGTATGACGCAAGCCGCCCAGTCGATCGAACGCATTGACATCTATACGAACACCATGGAAGGGGTGCGCTATCAGATCGCCCGGATCGTAGAACAAGCGCAGAACTGAATTTAGGTTATGAAATCTGCCCAGAGGCGCACTTCAGAACAGGCTCCCGTTACCCAATCGAAGACTGCGAATGAGGTCGTGCCAGAGCAGCGAGGCTCTGCACCGGTTCTGTCTGCCGAGGCCCCGCCTTCTAACGGCCGAGGGCTACCCGGTAGCGTTTTGACGCCGCCTGCGCCGTCCCCCGCTGCGCATTTGGATGACTACGAGAGCGTCATCGGTCAGGGTGAGGTGGACGCCCTGCGCTTTCTGGCACATGAACTGAAAGCGAAGACGCTTAAGATGGTGAACTCGACCGCGGTAGGAGGCGGCGTTGCGGAGATGTTGAATGGCATCGTTCCACTCCTTTCCGAGCTCGAGGTGCCCGCCCATTGGGACGTGATCACCGGTGGCAACGATCTTTTTGAAGTCACCAAGGCTTTTCACAATGCGCTTCAGGGTACTCCGTATCAACTCACCAAGCATGCTCAGGAAATTTTTCTGATGTACAACGAGCAGAATCTGCAGCGGATGCAATTTGATGAGGAGTTGGTAGTAATTCACGATCCGCAACCCGCCGCTCTCATTCAGGCCCGCGACAACAGCTCCGCCAAGTGGGTGTGGAGATGCCACATCGATCTCTCCAATCCCAATGCTGGGGTTTGGGATTTTCTTCGTCCCTTTGTCGAACAATTCGATGCCGCGATTTTCTCGTCGCAATCGTTTGCCCGCCAGCTTCCAATCCCGCAATATCTCTTTTATCCCTCTATCGATCCGCTTTCGGAAAAAAACAAGCATCTCGACGACTCCGTCGTGCAGAAGGTGTGTGACCAGTTCGGAGTCGACCGCTCCCGGCCGGTCGTGACTCAGGTGTCGCGGTTTGACCGCCTCAAAGATCCGGTGGGCTTGATACGAGCCTACAAGCTGGCTAAGAAATACGTTGACTGCCAACTTGTATTGGCGGGCGGCGGAGCTACGGACGATCCCGAAGGTGCTGCAGTCTTGCAAGAGGTCAAAGAAGCCGCAGGCAGCGACCCCGACATAATCATCCTCGATCTTCCCCCTTGGTGTGCGCTCGAAATCAACGCCCTTCAGCAGGCCTCCACGTTGGTGATTCAGAAGTCTCTAAGGGAAGGATTCGGTCTGACAGTCACAGAAGCATTGTGGAAAGCAAAACCCACAATTGCAGGGGCCGTAGGAGGCATTCCTAACCAGATCATTCACAAGCTCACCGGTGTTCTGGTGCACTCCGTGGAGGGATGCGCCTTCCAGATACGCTATCTGCTTACGCATCCTGAATTTGCCCGCCGCATCGGCATGAATGGCCGAGAACACGTAAGAGAGAATTTCCTGATTACCAGTGACGTAAAACGCTGGCTGCTTCTATTCCGCACTCTCTGTGGTCAGCAACCGGCGTGAGCGACGATGGACGCGGCAACCGGATAGACAATTTCTTCACCGAGCTGACGTCGTCGATTTCTTGGCAATTCCTTCCCCGCTTCAGAATAGTCCCTCGGTCTCCCTTTCGACTGGACAAACGAAAGAAAGCGATATAAAAAGAAATGGCAATCAAAAGTCGCGTTGAATTCCGAACAATCCTGTCCTGAAGAATAATGTGCTAAACGAAGAGCGTCGCCGTGCCATTCTCGAGATGCTTGGTCGCAATGGGCGGGTGCTGGTGACGGAGATGGCGCACCAGTTCGATACCTCTCAGGTCACCATTCGAAAGGATCTCGAGGCTCTGCACGCTCAAAGACTGGTCCATCGCACTCATGGGGGTGCGCTACCGGCCCGCGAGGGCGCTCTTGAAGATCCAAGCCTTCGAGAAAAAGAACAGCTCCAGCGACAGGAGAAGCTCCGGATCGCTGCGGCTGCGGCACGTCTGGTGAAAGAAGGCCAGGTTGTGATTCTCGACTCCGGTACCACCACGACCGGCATCGCCAGAGCTTTGCGCAACTTTCATAACATTACGATCATCACGAACGCCGTAAATATTGCCGCGGAGCTGTCAGGAGCCCCTGTGGAAGTCATCCTTACAGGTGGTACGCTTCGCAAGAATTCGTTTTCTCTGGTTGGTCCGATCGCGGAAGAAACCCTCCGTCGGTTGAACGCCGACATACTCTTCCTCGGCGTGGACGGTTTTGACGTCCACTATGGCTTGAGCACGCCCAACCTTCTTGAAGCCAAAGTCAACCGGGTGATGGTTGAAGTTGCAAAGCGAACCGTGGCGGTCTGTGACTCGAGCAAGTTTGGCCGTCGAAGCTTATCTTTGATCGTTCCACCAAACGCCTTGCAGGCAGTTATTACTGATCGCGGCGTCCCTCAGTCAGATCTGCGGGCGCTCAAGAAAGTCGGGATAGAGGTAAACCTTGTCTAATCGAAAAGGCACGAACTCCTTAGTTTCGGCCCCTGGCGCGCATTCCCTCGCCGAGATACTTTCCCAGCCACAATTCTGGAGTGGTTGCCTGACTGAGCTGCAGCGCAGCGGTACGATGGCAAACCTGCGCCAGGACTTCGGCTCCGCAACCGAATGGCTGTTCATTGGCTGCGGCTCCAGTTACTACATCGGCCTCGCAGCAGCAGCAACCTGCAGTGCCATCACAGGAAAAAGAGCACGCGCCATTCCAGCATCTGAGCTCCTGTTGTTTCCGGATATCGTTCTTGCGGGTTCACAGGAGATTGCGGCGGTTGTAATCTCTCGTTCCGGTCGCACCTCCGAGACGTTGAAAGCGGCCCAGTTTCTGGAGCGCGAGAAAGATGTGCGTACTCTTGCCATCACCAGCACTGTTGGTCAACCTCTCGAGCAGATCGCCACCAGCACTCTCCCGCTGCTTCCTTCTGAGGAGGAAAGCACGGTGATGACGCGTTCTTTCACTTCCATGGTGCTGGGGTTGCAGTATCTGTCAGCTTTCTTGGCGGACGATCACACATTTTCCAAATCGCTTAGCGCTCTGCCCGCATTGGCGGATACCGCCCTGGTAGCTTTGCACCCACGAATCCGGGAATTTCTCAGCGCGCGGCAGTTCGCCGACTATGTCTGCCTGGGGCAAGGCCCTTTCTACGGCTTGGCCTGCGAAACTGCGCTCAAGATTACCGAGATGTCAGCCTCTTACGCTCAGAGTTTTCACACTTTGGAGTTCCGTCACGGGCCGAAGGCTATTGTGAGTCCCGAGACTCTTGTGATTTTTCTGCTCTCCGAACGAGGCTACGACGCCGAGTGTGACGTGTTGGAGGAGGTCAAGAGCTTGGGTGGAACCACTTTGACGCTCACCAACCAGGCGGATGAGCGCGCCCGGGCTGCATCCGATCTGCTAATCGAGTTTGGCTTCGAACTACCCGAGCTGGCGCGGATGGCGCCGTACGTTTTCGCAGGGCAACTTATAGGTCTGTATGGGGGGCTGAAGAAGGGCCTCGATCCTGATCATCCACGCAATTTGAGTCGCGTAGTCATCCTCAACGAATAGGATTCGCGGAGTGCGACACACCATTTCAGGGTTTAGGTCGATTCCCGGCGAAGTAAATCCTAATGCCGCTATCTTGACACTTCCACTAGCAGATGGTCCTTGAAATCGGTTCTTAGTCGTGGTGCGTTGTCGGCTGTGGCCTCGACTGTACCCAAGTCTTTGCCGTTCGCGTAGTCAATCACGTGATATGAACCGGGTGTAAGGCCGCGCAATTCCACTTCGCCTCTCCATTGTGCAGCGGTAGGAGCGAAGAAGGCGTAATACATCTTGCCGTCCTTCTCAATCGCGTACCCCTCGGGCAGGTCATAACCGTCGACGTAAAGATTGCGGAAGATGCCTTTGGAAAGCATCTTTTCGTTGTAAATCCCGATCCATTTCTTCCAGTGAGCTTCTTTATCGGCAGTCAGCAGCACAGGTTTATACTTCGGGCCGGGATCAGGCCACACGAATTTTGTTCCCACCACACCGCCAGCCCCGATGGTCGAGGCAAAATCGCTGCCGTGCTCTGACCACTCGTTGCCCACACGAGTCATCTCTGAAAGCTCCACATGATCGCCGTATACAGCCGCTTCGGGTCCGAGCAGCGCTTTGTACATCTTGATGCGGCGACGCACCTGCACGGCGCCGACCGGGTCAGCAGTCACTGCCTGGTCCATGTAGGGCAACCAGGCCAGGGATGGCGGAGTTCCACAAGGGCAGCTTTGCGTCACACTCTCAGGTTTTATTGAGCGCGTGGTCTGAAAAATGACTTTGTACACGTCAGCCATTGCATTAACTGAGTCCTGCGGCGACTTGTGATGATGCGCCGGGTTGTAGCACATGGGCACGCTGTAGATGTTGTCCAGCTTGGAGCCGTCGAAACCCCAGTCGCGAATAAACTTCTCCGTCAGCTGCCTGTAGTAGGCCTGTACCTCGGGCACTGCCGGACACAGCGCAGCCAAGTTGCGGGTCATGCGGGCACGCTTGCCGTTCTTGTCGAGGATGAACCAATCGGGATGCTCCTGTGCCACCTTTGAGACGACATATTTGTGCGGCTCCCACTTGCCCTGACCGTCTTCGGCGGCCAAAGGCAGCCACCACAATTGAACCAACTCTCCCTGCTTGTGGAAATCGTCGGTCATCTTCTTAATGGAATCGCCCGGAAATGTGTCCGGTCGCGGATTCCAGTCGCCATAGGTGTCGAACCAGCGGTCATCCAAGGTTGCCCACTTGATGCCGAATTCTTTCAGCTTAGGCACAGTGCCCAACATTTGTGCCGGTGTAACATTGAATTCGTATCCCCAGCCGCACCAGCTCACGTTGTATGCCTCGCTCGACGGCTTAGGAATTTCCCAGCCTTCCTTTCGCAGAACGCTTGACCACAGATGCAACGGCTCATAAAAGTCCCCGTAATAGACCGCAACGAAACTGCGCGGTGTCGAGTAGCTCTCACCGGGCTTGAGGGTTGTGTCCGCTGGAATACTAACGGCCGTGCTTACTCGTCCGTCGCGCTCCACTTTGACCGGCAACGAGAGCGATAAAGGAAGCGTTTCGACGTGGCCAATGGCTTCTCCGACCGATGCGGTCCAGAACGCCAGCACTGGAATGCCCCCGCCGTAACCGCCCTTTACGATTCCACCCATCAGGTTTGGCTGGGAGAACCGGCTCGTGAGCTGGACAACGTCGTCCTTGCCCCATTCGTAGCTTGAGCCCTGATACGACCACATATCATATGGATGCTCTTTCACCATGTGGGAATTGAACCTGTGTTGCTGTTCGACGATGTGGTCAAGGTGATACTCGGAGTTTCCCGTGTTGGTGTAGGCGACACTACTGAGCAGAATATTTGGGAAGTCGTCATAGACTTCGACATGCAATGTCCGTCGAAGACTTGTGCCAGAAGGCCCCATGGGCTGGGCTGGAATTTCTACATGCTTCCCGCGTCCGAGCTTCCCGATAGCTTCGGTAATTCTTGTTTGGCCGAAATCCAATGTGAAATGAATTTCTTTCCCCTCCTGCACCAGGTAGTCGCTCTCCTCGGGGTTGCCCGGGCGCGGGTCATCGAGGCTAAGTTGCTGTCCACCTTTCAACAGCCAGGCTTGGATATATCCAGAGGGCAAAATTTGGAATTCGGCGGTGCTGGTGGTTAGCACCACCGGGCCGCCGGGTGTTACTACGGCCGAGATCTTGGACGGTTCTGAGTGAGGTTCAGCCTGCTTCTTCGCTGTCCGGGTGCAACCCGCGAGCAGCAACATCGTTCCGACCGCGACAACGATGAGTTTCCGCGAGCCAGCGCAGCGTTTAGTCCGATAGTAGAGCTGTTTCATTGGGTTGCCTTTCGTTCTTGTGCCCCGCCTCTAAACTGGTGGAAGAGCCGTTCCGCATTCAGGTGATAAACCTTCTCCAGCACGCTGTCAGGCAATGCCATCCCGTATATTTTCCACCGCCCCTGTCCGGGATATCCCCAATAGTCAAAATATTCATCTGCTGTTTCCAGCCAGCGAAAGTGGTTTCGGTACATTTCTTCGTCCATGCCGTTGTCGGTGCCGAACATGATCCGGTCCTGATACTTCAAGAAAAACTCTCGCGCCCTCCGCGGTTGCCGGCCTAATTCCGCCTGGCGCGCGCCGAATTCGACCATCATATTGGGATATCGGTCCAGTTCGGCGGAAACGTAGTCGAGATTCTCGGGCCAGTTGGCCACGTGCAGTGCCACGAACGTGGTATGCGGATGCCGCGCAAGGATACGATCCCGCGCCTCTAGAATCGATAACTTGCTGGGAAACTGTGGGCCGTAGAAGCTCCAGTCGGGATGCTCGATCAACTCCTCGTACCGCTCGTTGGTGTTGTCGATGGGATGGAAAAATGCTTCAGGATCGCTGACGTGGAGTGATACCGGAATGCCGAGCCGACCGCACTCTTCCCAGACGGGATCTAGCCGAGGATCGTCCACCCGGATCAGCTTACCGGTTTTATCCTTCACCCCCAGACCTAGATCTTTTAAGATCTTCAGGCCGCGCGCGCCTCGCGATACAGCGTCATCAAGCTGCGCTACCATCTCCTGGCTGAAGCTGGGATCGTCTATTTTTGACCAGTCGATCTGCGAGAAAACGACGAAGCGCCCAGGATAGGGCTTGACCATCGTGTCCAGCACTCTCTGAAGTTTCTCGCCCCACATACCGGTGAGAATCACAACCGTTTTAACGTTGCTGTTGTCCATTACCTCAATTACCCGTCGTAGAGGCATGGGATCCTCGATTCCCTGCGCGTCGTTGACATGATTGTGTACGTCGATCACGTAATATTTGGCCCGCTCGACTTTGTGGGCAGCGGCGTGCAGCATCGAAGTCGGGTTAAAGTCTTTCAGGAGCAGCGTCTTTTTCTGATTTGCATCGGCAGCGGACTTGTAACCGATCTCTGGAGACTGGGTGGGAGACTGTCGGGCATCTTGTGCTCCGGCCCAGGAGGTGAGGAAGATCACGCT
>Ga0070698_100000592_pt1 | contig 38966 bp, 31 predicted proteins | sample KBSK1502metaG_FD_65477 | JGI IMG/M metagenome (GOLD analysis project Ga0070698, IMG submission 65477) | Corn, switchgrass and miscanthus rhizosphere microbial communities from Kellogg Biological Station, Michigan, USA - KBS K1-50-2 metaG | ecosystem: Host-associated > Plants > Roots >...
CCCCAGCCCGAGCCAGGCCAGCCCCCGCCAGGGCAGCCCGAGCCCGGCCAGCCCCCGCCAGGCCAGGCTCAGCCAGGCCAGGTTCAGCCAGGCCAGCCTCCGCCTGGCTATCCCCAGCCCGGCTACGCACAACCTGGCTATGAACAACCTGGCTATGCACAACCTGGCTACCCCCCACCCGGCTACCCCCGGCCCGGGTTTCCGCCGCCCGGCTACCCCCGGCCTGGGTTTCCGCCGCCCGGCTACCCACAGCCCGGGTATCCCCCGCCCGGGTACCCGCCGCCCGGCTATCCGCCAGCCCTGCCGGGCTATCCGGGCGGCCCGGGCTCACCGCAAGGACCGCCGCCCGCTTCGGGCTACTCCCCCGCCCCGGCCGGGCAGCGCAGCGGTTCCGCGCTGACCGCCCTGGTCCTCGGCCTGCTGAGCCTGGTCAACGGCTTCCTCGCGGCGATCCTCGCGATCGTCTTCGGGATCGTCGCGCTGGTCCGGATCGGGAAGACGGGCAGCCGGGGCCGGGCGATGGCGATCAGCGGGATCGTGCTCGGCGTGGTGGGCACGGCGCTGACCGTGCTGGTCGTCGTCCTGATCATCCACGCCACCAGCTACGGCAGCATCGGCAGGCTGCAGGCGGGCGCGTGCTTCGACAACACCCAGCCGGGCCAGGTGTCGACGCAGGTCCACTTCCTTTCCTCGTGCGCGCAGCCGCACAACGGCCAGGTCGTGGGCACGTTCGTGCTGTCCGGCGGCGCGTGGCCGGGCAGCCAGGCCGTCCGCGGGCAGGCCAGCGCCGGGTGCGCGGCGATGCTGAGCAGCGTCCTGCGGGAGCGCGGGCTGGCCAGCGGTGTCAGCGGGCTGATCTACACCCCGGACCAGCAGGCGTGGGCGTCGGGCAGCCGAACCGCGTCGTGCGTGCTGCTGGACCGGTACGCCCGGCGCGCCGGGTCACTGTTCACCGGGAGCACACCCTAAACCGGACCCGGTCCCCGGTGGCGCAGCCGTTCGGAAGAATCGTCGTCCGGCGCTGCCGACTCGGTCAGGCGGCCCCGGTTGAGCAGCGTGCCGTTCGGGCAGGAGAAAGTCAGGCTCGAGCAGGTGATGCACGCGTCGGGCATGAACGTGTCCTCCGGGTGCGAAACCCGGCCCGGCCCAAACTTTGCTGGTGCGTTGCCGTTCCTTCTCCGCTAGTTTGGTCGGCGCTCCTAACGTCAGTAACCGGGACGATCACCAGGGAGCGTGCCGTATCAGGCGGGAGGGGTTATGGGAGACAAACAACGACGTTGGCGGAACCGCCCCAGGCTGACCGCGCTCGCGGCGTCCGTGTCGCTGGCCGGCGGGCTCGTGGCGGCGGTCGCCGTCCCGGGCAGCGCCACCGCCGTCCAGCGCCCGGCCAGGACGGCCGCGGTCGCCGCGACGACCGGCTGTCACCTCGGCAACGGCGTCAAGCACGTCGTCCAGATCGTGTTTGACAACACGCACTTCTTCCGGGACAACCCGAACGTGCCCTCCGACCTGGAGATGATGCCGAACCTGCTGAACTTCATCGAGGGCAACGGGACGCTGCTGTCCAACAGCCACACCCCGCTGATCGCGCACACGGCCGACGACATCCTCACGACGCTGACCGGGCTCTACGGAGACCGCCACGGCATGCCGATTTCCAACGACTACCAGGCCTACAACAAGAACGGCACGACCGACCCGGCGGGCTCGTTCGCGTACTGGACGGACCCGGTCTTCGACACCGCGTCCCATCCCCGCCCGGGCCACGACACCAACCCGTCCATGGTCTACTCGGGCACCCCGCCGGCCACGACCACGCCGGCGCCGACGCCCAACACGACGACACCCGCGCCGTGGGTGCCCTACACCCGGGCCGGCTGCGACGTGGGGAACGTCGCCTCGGCGAACATGGTCCTGGAGAACAACTCGGTCGACATCCCCAAGGTGTTCGGCCCGAACTCGCCCGAGGCCCAGCAGCTCGCCGCCGACCCCAACTCGTTCAAGGACGCGGAGACCGCCGACTACGTGGGCATCGGCGTGCACTGCGCCAAGGGCGGCAGCCAGGGCGCCTTCTGCTCGTCCGCGACGGGCGTCAAGTTCGGCCAGACCCAGCCGACGCCGACGGCGGTGGCCGACACGCTGCCGAACGAGCCGCGCGGTTACCAGGGGTACCAGGCCCTGTTCGGCCACAGGTACGTCGCGCCCCAGCTCGGCGCCGGCACGCCCAACCTGACCCGGAACGGCTTCCCGGTCACCAACGCCGCGGGCAACCTCGTGGACCTGAACGGGAACGAGCTCGACGGCGCGTTCCTGACCGGCCACCCGGGCTTCCCCGGCTTCGGCGGGATCAACGCGGCGCAGAGCCTCGCCTACACGGCCGACATGCTGGAATCCGGCGTGCCGGTGACCTACAGCTACATCGCGGACCTGCACGGCAACCACTTCATCCCCGGCCTGTCCGCGTGCGCCAACGCCCCGGACGCGCTGCCCACCGGCTCGGCCTGCTACATCCAGCAGGCGCAGTACTACAACGCGGCGTTCGGCGCCTTCTTCCAGCGGCTTGCCGCGGACGGGATCACCTCGCAGAACACGCTGTTCGTCGTCACCTCGGACGAGGGCGACCACGTGTCCGGCGCGAACGTCGGCCGGGCGATCCAGCCCACGCCGCCCACCTGCGACGGCGCCACGGTGACCGGCAACACGGTCACGCCGGACGTGCTGTGCACCTACCCGCCTGGTTCCTTCGGCGAGCTGTCCGGGAACCTCACCGGCCTGCTCGCGACCGAGACGAAGAACACCACCCGGTTCAGCCTGGAGCCGGACACGGCGCCGGAGTTCTACGTCACGGGCCAGCCGGGGCCGAACGCACTGCAGGTCCGGTCCCTGGAACACGCCGTGGCCAGCCTGACGGCCAGCAACCCGTACGCGAGCCCGTCCAGCCAGCCGATCACCAACTACCTGGCGGATCCGACCGAGGAGGCCATCCTCCACATGGTCAACGCGGACCCGGCGCGCACGCCCACGTTCGCGATGTTCGGGAGGCCGGACTACTACCTGCAGACCGGCGCGCCCAACTGCAAATCGCCGTGCGTGTCGATAGACACCGGGTTCGCGTACGAACACGGCGACTACGCGGCAGAGATCAACACCAACTACATCGGCCTCGTCGGTCCCGGGGTCGCTCACCTCGGGCTCGACGGCACGGCCGCCGGCCAGGGACCGAGCTCCGCGGGCCCGAACAGCGGGCAGGTCACGGTGCCCGGGTCAGGCACGACCGGGACCTGGGCCGACGAGACCGACGTCCGGCCGACCGTGATGTACCTGCTCGGCCTGCACGACGACTACGAGCACGACGGCCGGGTGATCACCGAGGTCCTGGCCCACCCCAACGCCGCGCTCAGCGCCCCCGGCGTGTCCCAGCTCGGCGCGTGTTACAAGCAGCTGAACTCCAGCGTGGGACAGTTCGGCACGTCCACGCTCCAGGCCGCGACCAAGGCCATCGAGAGCAGCAGCCCGAACGACCAGGCCTACCAGGCCGCGGACACGGCGCTGCTCGGGCTGGAGGTCGACAGGGACAAGGTGGCCTTGCAGATCAAGGCCGAGCTCGAAGCGGCCGCGTTCCACGACACTCCGGTCACGAACGCGCAGGACCTAACCACCGCCTGCACCGCGGTGATCAGCGCCGCCGCGCAGCTGGCCCAGCATATTTCCTAACGGTGGCCCCGCTCGGCCGTTCCGGACCCGGACGGCCGAGCGGGCCGGCCACCCTGGGCTGGCCGCCTGCGAGCTAGCCGGAAACCAACCCGAGCACCTCGGCGGCCGCCTGGGCGTTGGGGCGGGCGGCGCCGAACGTGGCGATGTGGGCGCCGGCCGGCGGGCGCCACAGCGGGAGCCCCATCTCGACCACGGTCGCGTCGGGGTGCGCGGTGACCAGGGCCGTGGTGAGTGTGCGGGCGACGGGGTGGCGGTGGGCGTCGCGGACCACGATCACGAGCGGGCGGCCGGCGGCTCTGGCCAGGAGGCCGGCGACCGCGGCGCCGAGGCCAGGCCCGCGCTGGGTGGTGTCCAGGCGGAGAACGTTACCGCCGAGCCAGGGACCCAGGCCCCAGGGAACGGTGCCGGCGGCGATGTTGCGCAGCGGGCTGAGCTCGACCACGACCGGGTCGGCCGGCCGCCGGGCGAGGCCGGAAACGCGCAGCGCCCGGCGCGCGGCGGCCAGGCCGGCCTCGGTGTCGCCGGCGGCCGCGCGGACACAGTGCGAGCCGTTCGCCCGCGGGGCTCCGGTGGCGGCGGGGCGGGGATTGGCGAGCCGGGAGCGGAGGCGGGAGACGCGGGCGGCGGCGCCTTCCAGTCGGCGGGCGGGGAGGCGCCCTTCAGCGACGGCTGTGGTGAGCGCGGCGCGGACGGCCAGGTAGGCCTCCTCGTCCTGGTCGGCGCCGAGGCAGAGCAGGTCGGCGCCGGCGGCGACCGTGCGGACCGCGGCCTCGGGGAGGCCGTGCGGTTCGGCGACCGCGCGCATCTCGAGCGCGTCACAGATGATCACGCCGGTGAAGCCGAGCTCGCCGCGCAGCAGGCCGGACAAGGCGGCGGCCGACCACGTCGCGGGCCGGGTGCCGGTGAGGCCGGGGACACGGAGGTGGCCGGCCATGACCGCCTGCGCGCCGGCCACGACGGCCGCGGCGAACGGGGGGAGGTCCCTGCGCCGGACCTGGCCGATGTCGCCGTCCACGGCGGCGATCATGTAGTGGCTGTCGTCGCGGGTGCTGCCGTGGCCGGGGAAGTGCTTGGCGCAGGCGGCGACCCCGGCCGACTGCAGGCCGGTCACCGCGGCGGCGGCGTGCCGGGCGACCAGGGCGGTGTCCGCGCCGAACGAACGCGTGCCGATCACTGGGTTGTCCGAGGCGGTGTTGACGTCCACGCACGGGGCCAGGTTCACGGTGACGCCGGCGGCGGCGAGGTCGGAGCCGATGAGCCGGTAGATCTCGCTGGTGAGCGCGACGTCGTCGGCCGCGCCCAGGGCCGCGTTGCCGGGGTAGGGGCTGCCGGTCGCGTGCGCGATCCTGGTGACGTCCCCGCCCTCCTCGTCGATAGCGATCACGGGGTCGCCCGCCGCCTCCCGCAGCCGCGACGTCAGCGCGGCCAGCTGGTCAGGGGCGGCGACGTTCTGGCCGAACAGGGTGACTCCGGCGAGGCCGCGGCCCAGGGCGGCGAGCAGCCAGCGGGGCGCGCTGCGGCCGGGAAACGGCGGGAGCAGGATCGCGTCGGCCAGCCGGGCGAGCGACGAGTCCCGGGTCATCGCTTCATCCTCCGTCTGTTCTCCAGCCAGTGTGCGCAGCCTCAAGTTCACGGGACAAGCCACAGACAGTACGCGAGGGCGGTGCTCGGCCGGCGGCCGTTCGGCGAAAGCCGACTTGGCCGCCGGCCGAGTGCTGCCGTCGCGGGCTCCCGCAGGACTCCGGCATAGTGAAGCCTGTGCCCGACCGATCGGAGACCCATGCGCTGGTGCACGTACATTTCGCCGACGGACTCGACGGACCGCGTGGGGCTGCTGCACGAGGGGCAGATCCGTGGCTTGCCGGGCACCGGGTCGCTCGTGGACCTGCTCGGGGATGACGGGGAGCGCATGCGGGAGGCCGCCGGACGGGCGCTGAGCGATCCCGCCGAGGTCGTGGCGGAGGGGGGCGTGCGGTTCCGGGCGCCGGTGCCGCGGCCGCCGTCGATCAGGGACTTCTACGCGTTCGAGGAGCACGCGACGACGGCGGCGAACGCGCTCGGGCGTGACGTCGCGCCGGTGTGGTACGAGATCCCGCTGTTCTACTTCACGAACCCGGCCGCGACGCGGGGGCCCTACGACGACGTGCCGGTCTCGCCGGGGTCGCGGAGCTTTGACTACGAGCTCGAGGTCGCCGCGGTGGTGGGGCGCGCGGGGTCGGATCTGGATCCGGCGACCGCGGAGGAGCACGTCGCCGGGTACCTGGTGATGTGCGACTGGAGCGCGCGGGACCTGCAGGCGCGGGAGATGCAGGGACACCTCGGGCCGGCCAAGGGCAAGGACGGCGCGACGAGCTTCAGCGCGTTCCTGGTCACGCCCGGCGAGATCGAGGACCGGCGGGGCGGGAACGCGTATGACCTGGAGATGACGGCGTCGGTCAACGGCAAGCCCTACTCCAGGGGAAACCTCTCGACGATCTACTGGCGGTTCGGCGAGATGCTGGCGTACGCGTCGCGCGGGACGGAGCTGCGGCCGGGCGACGTGATCGGCAGCGGGACGGTGGGCACCGGCTGCATCCTCGAGCTCGCCGCGGTGCACGGGCCCGACGCCTACCCCTGGCTGGAGCCCGGGGATCAGGTGCGGCTGGAGGTGGATCGCATCGGCGTGATCAGCGCGACGATCGTGCCGCCCGTGCCGGTGATACCGCTGCTTCACTGAGCAGGTTCGGGCACGCCGCTGACGATGGTGGGGCCGGAATGCCTGCATAATGCTCACATGAGGTTGTCTGCGCGCGCCGACTACGCGCTCCGTGCCGCGATCGAGATCGCCACGGTCACCGAGGGTCACGTCACCGCGGAGCAGGTAGCGGGCAGGCAGGGGATCCCGGTCAAGTTCCTCGAGACCATCCTCACCCAGTTGCGGCGGGCCAACCTGGTCCGCAGCCAGCGCGGCCCCGACGGCGGCTTCTGGCTGGCCAGGCCCGCGGACCAGATCAGCCTCGCCGACATCATCCGGGCAATCGACGGTCAGCTTCTCGGGGTGCGCGGCGAGCGCCCGGAGAACATCGGGTACATCGGCACCGCCGAGCCGCTGCAGCAGGTGTGGATCGCGCTGCGGGCGAGCGAGCGCGCCATCCTCGAAGAGGTCACGCTCGACCAGATCGTCTCCGGCAAGCTGCCGGACACGGTCGCCAGGTTGGCGGGAGACCCCCGAGCCTGGGAGTGAGGTTTTACCTTTACACCGGCACCATGTCGGTGACGTCGCCGGGACGGCGCGCCGAACCGCCGAACGCCGGGTCGTCGGTCACCAGCGCCACCTCGGCGGGCCGCACGTCGCTTACCGGGCGCAGCCGGACGCCGCCGAGCACCTGCTGCGGCGGGCGGTTCAGCGCGGGGGGGACCCGCGCAGGCAGCGGGGCTGGCCGGCCGTCGCGCAGCCCGGGCTCGCGCGGTCCGCTCAGCACCGGGTTGCTCTGCAGCTCGGCGAGGGCGAAGTTGTCGGAGACTTCCCGCAGCACCTGAGACAACGGCGTTTCGAGCGCCGTGCAGATCGCCGACAGCAGCTCGGAAGAAGCTTCCTTCTGACCGCGCTCGACCTCGGACAGGTAGCCGAGCGAGACCCGGGCGGAGGCAGACACCTCGCGGAGGGTGCGGCCCTGCCGAAGCCGAAGCCTCCGCAGCACGTCACCGAGCAAGTGACGAAGCAAGACCATCGTCGCACTCCCTTCCGCGGCCGTTCTGCTTAGGACTCCACCGTACCTGCCCTCACGCACAGTCTGCGAGACCGTATCGCCGCGTGTTCGTTCCCCCCGTAACGCTGTAATCGCCCGGCCTCTTCCCGGCCGGCCGCGATCACGCTCCCCCCGGCCTCCAGCATGTCCCGCAGCAGGCCGAGCGACCGCAGCACCGTCTGGTCCCGGATCGAGCGGCGGTCCCCGGCCAGCGACAGGCTGCACACCGCCGGGCCGGGCGGCCCAGACGCCGCGACGTGCACCGTGCCCACCGGCTGCCCGTCGGCCGGATCCGGCCCGGCCACGCCGGTCGTGGCCAGGCCGAACGTGGCCGCCAGCCGGCTGCGGACGCCCTCGGCCATCGCGCGCGCCACGTCGGGGTGCACCGCGCCGTGGCGGTCGAGCAGGGACGCGGGGACGCCGAGCAGCGAGCGCTTGAGGTCGGTAGCGTACGCGACGATCGCGCCGCGGAAGACGACCGACGCGCCGGGGACCTCCACGAGCGCGGCCGCGAGCAGCCCGCCGGTCAGCGATTCGGCCACCGCCACGGTCTGCCCCCGCTCGGTCAGCGTGGTCACGACGAGCCTGGCCAGCGCGCCCGGCTGCCAAGCGCGAGCGCCAGGCGGCCCGGTCATGGCGCCGCCGCCCGGGCGCGGACCACGTACTGGGCGCCGGTGACCAGCGTGACCGCCACGGCGACGGCCATGACGACCGGCCGGGCGGCGCCGAGCGGCCCGGGCAGGATGTACAGGCTGATGGCGACGACCTGGAGCAGGGTCTTGAGCTTGCCGCCGCGGCTGGCCGGGATCACGTTGCGCCGGATGACGATCAGCCGCAGCGCGGTGATGCCCAGCTCCCGGACCAGGATGACCGCGGTCACCCACCAGGACAGCTCGCCGAGCACCGACAGCGTGATGAACGCCGAACCGGTCAGCGCCTTGTCCGCCACCGGGTCCGCGATCTTGCCGAAGTCGGTGATCAGCCCGCGCTGCCGGGCCAGCCGGCCGTCCAGCAGGTCGGTGACCGAGGCGACGACGAACAGCGCGAACGCCGCCACCCGCCAGCCGTCCCCGCCCATGACCAGGAAGACAACGAAGAACGGGACCATGATCAGGCGCAGCACGGTCAGCGCGTTGGCGGCGTTGAGCAGGCCCGCGGCGGCGGGCGCGGCCGCCGCCGCGGGGTCGCTGGGAGGGCCCGGCGGCCCGCTCAACGCGCGGCCGGGGGGACGACGTCTGCCAGCAGGTCTACCCCCTCGGCCGCGGTGAACCTCGCCCGCACCAGGTCCCCGGCGCGCCGCCCGGCGCAGCCCCGGACCGTGGTGATCCCGTCGACTTCGGGAGCCTGGTGCGCGGCCCTGCCCTCGTAGCGGCCGGGCCCGACGCGGCGTTCGAGCAGCACCTCGCCGGCCTCGCCGACGCGGTCGGCCGCGCGCTGCGCCATCAGCTCGTCGGCCAGCGCCGTCACGTCCTCGACCCGCCGCGCGACCTCGGCCGGGTCGATCTTGCCGGGCAGCGTGGCGGCCTCGGTGCTGTCCTCGTCGGAGTAGCCGAAGACCCCGATCGCATCCAGCCGGGCGTCTTCGAGGAAGCCTTGCAGCGTCTGGAGATCCTCGTCGGTCTCGCCGGGGAAGCCCACGATGAAGTTCGACCTGATCCCGGCCGCGGGGCAGGCCTGTCGGATCCGGCCGACCAGCTCGCCGAAGCGGTCCGCGTCGCCGAACCGGCGCATCGCGCGCAGCACCGGGCCGCTGGCGTGCTGGAACGACAGGTCGAAGTACGGCGCCACGCCGGGGGTCGAGGCCAGCACGTCGATGAGCCCGGGGCGCAGCTCGGCCGGCTGCAGGTAGCTCACCCGGACCACCGCGATGCCGTCCACCGCGGCCAGCGCCGGCAGCAGCTCCTCGAGCAGCCGCAGGTTGCCCAGGTCCTTGCCGTAGGACGTGGAGTTCTCGCTGACCAGCACCAGCTCGCGGACCCCCTGCCCGGCCAGCCAGCGCGCCTCGGCCACCAGGTCGCCGACCGGCCGGGACACGAACGCGCCGCGGAACGACGGGATGGCGCAGAAGCTGCACCGGCGGTCGCAGCCAGAAGCGATCTTGAGGGGCGCGGTGACGCCCTGGTCCAGCCGGCGCCGCACGCTGCGCGCTACCCGCGGGCCGGACGCCGGGGCGAGCCCGTCCGGCAGGTCGGGGATGGCGTCCCGCCAAGGCGCCGCGCCCGCGGCGGCGGGGGTCAGGCCGGCGGGGCCAGCCGCGACGGCGCCCGGACGCGCTGCAGCGGCGGCGGCCGGCCGGTCGGCCGGGGCCAGCGGCAGCAGCCGGCGGCGGTCCCGCGGCGTGTGCGCGGCCCATCGCTCGCCGCGGGCCACCGCGTCCAGCCGGGCGGCGATGTCGGGGTAGTCGTCGAAGCTGACGACCTGGGCCTCGGGCAGCGCCTCGGCGAGCTCCGAGCCGTACCGCTCGGCCAGGCAGCCGGCCGCCACCACCGCCGCGCCGGACGAGGCCGCGTCCAGCAACTCGTCGATCGACTCCTGCTTGGCCGCCTGGATGAAGCCACAGGTGTTGACCACGACCACGTCGGCCTGCCCGCGGTCGGTCAGCGACCAGCCGCCGTCGTCCAGCCGCGCGGCGAGCTCCTCCGAGTCGACCTCGTTGCGCGCGCAGCCGAGGGTCACCAGGCGGACCCTGCGGCCCGCTCCGGCGGTCGTCTCGGTGTTCTGCGGCACACCGGAAGACTACGGTACGCGCCGTCCTGACCAGGCCGCAGCGCGGCCGGCCGTCCCGGGGAAGACTACGGTACGCGCCGTCCTGGCCAGGCACGCGGCGCGGCCGGCCGTCCCGGGGAAGACTACGGTACGCGCCGTCCTGGGCAGGCACGCGGCGCGGCCGGCCGTCCCGGGGAAGACTACGGTACGCGCCGCCCCGGCCAGGCACGCGGCGCGGCCGGGCCGGCCGCCCCGGGGCTGGTCAGCCGGACAGCTGCTGGCCCGGCCTGAAGCTCAGCGTGACCGGGCTGCCTGGCTTGCCCGGCGACCCGCGGTTCTGCCCGTTCACCGTCAGCACGACGGCGCCGGGGTTGCCCAGCTGCATGCTCACCGCGTGCCGGAATCTCCAGGTCTGCGCGGCGCCGGGTGGGAGCGTGAGCTGCGTAAGGTAGGCACCGTTCGGGCGCGTAAATTCCACCCAGCACGGCTGGGCCTTCACGACGAGCTTGATGACGAGTTCCCTGCTGGCGACGGCGGGCGGCCGAGCCGGCGGCGGGTGGTGCGCGGCCCGCGCCGGCGGGCGTGGCTGATGCTGCTCGGCCGCCGCCGGGTGCGCGGCGCTCGAGCCGGAGGACGCCGCGTGGTAGATCACGTACCCGACGATGACCGCGAGGGCGAGCACCATCACCGCGCTCCAGTTGAGGTGGTGGTGGCGGCCCTCCTTGATCCTGATCGGGGTGGACGGCTCGAACACGTCCGCGGCCCTGATCCCGCGCGGCGCGCCGTGCGCCGAGTCGTACTCGGCGATGAGCAGCTCCGGGTCGGTCCCGATGACCTTCGCGATGCTCCTGATATGCCCGCGGGCGTAGAAATCCCCGCCGCAGGCCGAGAAATCACCGCGCTCGATGCCGCGGATGATCGTTTCCCTGATGCGGGTCTGCTGGCTGACCTGCGTAATGGTGAGACCGGCCTGGCTACGCGCTGTGGCCAGGGTGTCACCGATGCTCACGCCGCGCCTCCGCCCGGGTTCGTCGTCAACAACTGCGTGTGCCGAACTGCCAATGCCAGAACGTGCGGTCCTGTCGCGGTACCGACGGCCGCCGGGAGCGAATCGTCCCGCGCGCTCGAACAGTTACCAATTGTAGACGCGCGGGCACGCTCGTGCGCCGGCAGCCGCGGCTATCGGCTAGTCGCCGCGCAGCGGTCCGAGGACCTCTTCCATGTCATCGGGCCTGATCAAGACGTCCCTCGCCTTCGATCCCTCGCTGGGCCCGACGATGCCGCGGCTCTCCAGCAGGTCCATCAGCCGGCCCGCCTTGGCGAAGCCGACCCGCAGCTTGCGCTGCAGCATCGAGGTGGAGCCGAACTGCGTGCTGATGATCAGCTCGGCGGCCTGGACGAGCAGGTCCCTGTCGTCGCCGATGTCGGCGTCGATCTCCCGCTGCCTGCCCTCGGCCGGTATGACGTCTTCGGCGTAGCTGGGCTCGGCCTGCTTCTTGCAGTGGGCGACGACCTCACGGATCTCCTTCTCGGTCACGTACGCGCTCTGCAGCCGGACCGGCTTGCTGGCCCCCATCGGCAGGAACAGCGAGTCGCCTTGGCCGATCAGCTTCTCCGCCCCCGGCTGGTCCAGGATCACCCTGCTGTCGGCCAGGCTGGAGGTCTCGAACGAGAGCCGGGACGGCACGTTGGCCTTGATCAGCCCCGTCACCACGTCCACGCTCGGCCGCTGGGTGGCCAGCACCAGGTGGATCCCGGCCGCCCTGGCCAGCTGGGTGATCCGGACCACCGAGTCCTCGACGTCGCGGGGCGCGACCATCATCAGGTCGGCGAGCTCGTCCACCATCACCAGCAGGTAAGGGTACGGCAGGTACTCCCGCTCGCTGCCCGGCGGCGGGGTCAGCTTGCCGGCCCGCACCGCCTTGTTGAAGTCGTCCAGGTGCCGGAACCCCGACGCGGCCAGGTCGTCGTACCGCCGCTCCATCTCGCCGACCACCCAGCCCAGCGCCTCCGCCGCCTTCTTCGGGCTGGTGATGATCGGCGTGATCAGGTGCGGGACGCCCTGGTAGTGCGTCAGCTCCACCCGCTTCGGGTCGATGAGGATCATCCGCACCTCATCCGGCGTCGCCCGCAGCAAGATGGACGTGATCAGGCCATTAATACAAGTGCTTTTGCCGGCGCCGGTCGCCCCGGCAATCAAAATATGAGGCATCTTTGCGAGGTTGGCGATGACCGTGCGGCCTTCGACGTCCTTGCCGAGGCCGACCACCATCGGGTGGTGGTCATCCACCGCGACCGGCGAGCGGAGCACGTCGCCCAGGCTGACGATCTCCCGGTCGGCGTTGGGGATCTCCACCCCGATCGCGGACTTGCCCGGGATCGGGGAGAGGATCCGGATGTCCGCGCTCTTGACCGCGTAGGCGATGTTCTTCGACAGCGCGGTCACCCGCTCGACCTTGACGGACTGCCCGAGCTCGATCTCGTACCTGGTGACGGTCGGCCCGCGGGTGAACCCAGTGACCTGGGCGTCCACGTCGAACTGCTCGAGCACGCTGGTGAGCGCCTCGACCATGAGGTCGTTGGCGCGGGTGCGGATCTTGTGCGCCGTTCCCGGCCGCAGCAGCGCCGCGGGCGGCAGCGTGTAGCTGGCATCGGTCGCGCCAGTGAGCAGGAGCTGCTCGGGCTTGCGCAGTTCCTGGTCGAGACCGGCGGCCGCGGGCGTGGGCTTTCCCAAGGCCCCGCGCTGGCCGTCTGCCCCGGGCCTGCCACCGGAACCGGCGGCCGCGCCGTCGGCGGACTCCCCCGCCGTGGGCCCGAAGCCGAGCGACTCCAGGAAGCTGTCATCGCCGGAGTCGGGCGCGCCGCGGGACGCCCCGCCCGCCGCGCCGCCGGCGCCGTCCGGCCCGGTCGGCCGCGGCCGGATCCGGGCGCCGCGCTCGGCGATGAGCGGCGAGTCGTAGGGCCGGTCGTGCTCGCCCGCCTCGATCGCCTGCGGACGGCGGCCGAGCCGGCCCAGGGGTCCGGCGGTGGTCCGTTCGGGATGATCGGCGTTACGGCCCGCGCCGGTGCCCGTCCCGCCGCTGCCTGCGGCCCCCGGCTGGCGGAGCAGCCCGGCCAGCCGCGCGGGGACCAGGTGCAGCGGCGTCGCGGTGATCACCAGGATGCCGAAGCCGGCGACGAGGGCGAGCAGCGGCGCGGCCACCCACGGCGTCAGCGCGTCCACCAACGGCGCGGACGCGAAGAACCCGATCAGCCCGCCGGCGTGCCGCATCGCCGCGGAGCCGTCGGCCGGCTGCGGCGTCCCGTGCGCGATGTGCACGAGGCCGAGCGCGCCGACGATCAGCGCGAGCCAGCCGATGACCATCCGGCCGGTCTCGGCGTTGCGTTCGGGATGGCGCAAGAACCGCCAGCCGAGCAGGGCGAGCAGCACCGGCACGGTCCAGGTGAGCGAGCCGAACGCGCCGCGCACGACCAGGGTCATCACCCGGCCGGCCACGTTGTGCATCGGCCACAGCGTGGTCGCGGCCACGACGATCGCGGCGCCGATCGCGGCCAGGCCGATCCCGTCCCTGCGGTGCGCGGGCTCGAGCCCGCGGGCGCTGCGGCCGATCCCGCGCGCCACGGCGCCGGCACCGTGCGCGACCAGCATCCACAGCCAGCCGCCGGCGCCGGCCACCCAGCCGAGCAGGATCAGCAGCGGGTGCGCGGCCACCGACGGCGGGGTGCCGCGCGGGTTGGGGTACCGGCGGCCGCGCCGGGTGCTGCGCGACCGGCCGGAGCGGCCCGTTGTGCGCGATGCGCGGCTGCTTTTCCTCGCCTGCCGGCCCCGCGGGGCAGGGTCGGCCCGGCCGCGGCCGCCGCCGCGGTTCGCTGTCTGCGTGCTCTTGGGCGCACGGGTGGCCATGATGACCACGCTAGCCAGCATCCGGGGTCATCCGGCGCAAGCCGATGGGCGTGTCGCGCGGCGCGGACGCGGGCGACGGCCGGGCGCGGCGGTGGGAGCTGGGGTGAGGCCCCCGGAAGAGAGTCGGAGGTATCTCGCTCTCTTGACGGTCGTCGAGTAAGCGGCATACTCTCGGGGAGAAGGCGAGTGGTCGGGCCGAGGCGGACCTCTGGAGGGCGACGTGCGGATCGCGGTCGTGGGCGGCGGGCCCGGCGGGCTGTACTTCGCCGCCCTGGCCAGGCAGCTCGGCCCCGGTCATGAGATCACCGTCTGGGAGCGGAACGCGCCCGACGACACGTTCGGCTTCGGCGTCGTGTTCTCCGACGAGACGCTGGGCGGCATCGAGCACGCCGACCCCGTCATCTACCAGGCGATGGAGCGCGAGTTCGCCCGCTGGGACGACATCGACGTGCACGTCAGGGGCGAGACGATCACCAGCGGCGGGCACGGCTTCGCGGCGATGAGCCGGCGCCGGCTGCTGGCGATCCTGCAGCAGCGCTGCGCGGACCTCGGCGTCCGGCTGGCCTTCCGCAGCGAGGCGCCGCCGGCCCGGGAGCTCGCCGCGGACCACGACCTGGTGATCGCCGCGGACGGGGCCAACTCGTCCGTGCGGAGGGATCTGGCGGAGCCGTTCGGGCCGACGATTGAAACCCGGCGCTGCAAGTACATGTGGCTCGGCACCGACCTCGTCTTCGACGCGTTCAAGTTCTTCATCGAGCAGACGCCGCACGGCGTGATGCAGATCCACGGGTATCCGTACGACGCGACCGGCAGCACGTTCATCGTGGAGATGCACGAGGCGGTGTGGCGGGCGGCCGGATTCGGCGAGCTCGCCGCCCGGTTCGACGCCGGGCGCCCGCCCCCCGGTGCGTCGGACGAGGCGTCGATCGCGCGGATCCGCGAGCTGTTCGGCGGCATCCTGCGCGGTCACGCGGTGCACGCCAACAACTCGCGGTGGATCAGCTTCGGCACGCTGGCTTGCTCGCGCTGGGTGGACGCCAACGTGGTCCTGCTCGGCGACGCCGCGCACACCGCGCACTTCTCCGTCGGCTCGGGCACGAAGCTGGCGATGGAGGACGCGCTGGCGCTGGCTGCGTGCCTGCACGAGGAGCCTTCGGTGCCGGCCGCGCTGGAGGCGTACGAAGCCGAGCGGCGGCCGGTGGTCGCGTCGGTGCAGCGCGCCGCGCAGGCGAGCCTGGAGTGGTTCGAGAACCTGGGCCAGTACGTGCACCAGGAGCCGGAGCAGTTCGCGTTCAACATCATCACCCGGTCGCGCCGGGTGACCCATGACAACCTGCGGCTGCGCGACCCGGAGTTCACCGCGCGGATGGACGAGTGGTTCGCCGGCCATGAGAAGCGGCGCGGGATGGCGCCCGGCGACGTGCGGCCGCCGATGTTCCAGCCGCTGCGGCTGCGCGGTCTCGAGCTGGCGAACCGGGTCGTGGTGTCGGCGATGGACATGTACTCGGCCGCGGACGGGGTGCCTGCGGACTTCCACCTGGTGCACCTCGGCGGCAAGGCGCTCGGCGGCGCCGGCCTGGTGATGACGGAGATGGTGTGCGTGTCGGCCGACGGGCGGATCTCGCCCGGCTGCACCGGGCTGTACACGGCCGGGCAGGAGGAGGCGTGGCGGCGGATCGTCGCGTGCGTGCACGGCTCGTCGGCGGCCGCGATCGGCGTGCAACTCGGCCACTCCGGCCGCAAGGGCTCGACGAAGCTCATGTGGGAGGGCATCGACCAGCCGCTGGATTCCGGCAACTGGCCGGTGTGTGCGCCGTCGCCGCTGCCATACCTGCCGGGGGTGAGCCAGGTGCCGCGCGAGCTGTCGCTGGCCGATCTCGCGTCGATCCGGGACGAGTTCGTGGCTGCGACGCGCGCGGCCGACCGGTGCGGCTTCGACTTGGCCGAGCTGCACTGCGCGCACGGGTACCTGCTGTCGTCGTTCATCTCGCCGCTGACCAACCAGCGTCGCGACGGGTACGGCGGGTCGCTGGCGGGCCGGCTGCGCTACCCGCTGGAGGTGTTCGACGCCATGCGGGAGGTCTGGCCCGCGGACAAGCCGATGACCGTGCGGATCTCGGCCACCGACTGGTGTGACGGCGGCGTCACCGGGGAGGACGCGGTCGAGATCGCGCGCGCGTTCGCCGCGGCCGGCGCGGACGCGATCGACGTGTCCACGGGACAGGTGACGCCGGATGAGCAGCCGGCGTTCGGCCGCTCGTACCAGACGCCGTACGCCGACGCGATCCGCAACCGCGCCGGGATCGCCACGATCGCGGTCGGCGTGATCTCCTCGTTCGACGACGTGAACTCGCTGATCCTGGCCGGCCGCGCCGACCTCTGCGCGCTCGGCCGCGCCCACCTGTACGACCCGAACTGGACGCTGCACGCCGCCGCCGAGCAGGGCTACAGCGGGCCGGGCGTGACGTGGCCGCAGCCCTGGGCCGCCGGCAGCCGCCGCCCGCAGACCGGCCGGACCGACGGCCCGCGGCCCCGCCTGGAACTGGTCAGGGAGGGACCGGCGGTCACCAGGCACCAGAGATGGATTCCGAACGGGCTGGCGCCGGACACCGCCCCCGTCCGCTAGACATGAGCAGCGTCACGACGCCCACTCGGACGTCGTCAACATGAGCGGAGGTCGTCTATGAGCATCGAGCGGGTGAACCCGCCGGGGCTGGCCCGGCCGTCCGGGTTCTCGCACGCGGTCGTGGCGATGGGCAGCCGCCTCGTGTTCCTGGCCGGCCAGACGGCGAACGGGCCGGACGGCGCGATCGTGGGCACGACGGTGGTGGCGCAGTTCGAGCGGGCACTCGGGAACCTGCTGCTGGCGCTGCGCGAGGCCGGCGGGGCGCCGGAGCACCTGGCCAGCCTGACCATCTACGCGGTCGACCTCGAGGACTACCGGGCGCACGCGCGCGAGCTCGGGGAGGTCTGGCGGCGGCTGGCCGGGTCGCAGTACCCGGCGATGGCCGGCATCGGCGTGAGCAGGCTGTGGGACGCTGCCGCGCTGGTGGAGGTGCAGGGTTACGCCGTCATCCCGTGAGCGGTGAAGCGGCGAATCTGCGTCCCGCTGCCAGGCTGGCCGGGGCCCGCTGATGACCGTTGGCAGGAAGGCCCGGGTCCGCTGATGATCGCCGACAGGAAGGCCGGGGCCCGCTGATGATCGTTGGCAGGAAACCGCCCACCGGTGGGCGGTTTGCCGCCAGATGCCCGGGCGCCCGGCTTCAGGCGAGCCCGGTGACAGCACGGACGTGGCGGCGGGCGGGCTCGTCCAGGCGGGAGCGGAGGGCGGCGAACAGGTCGGCGGCGTGCGTGCCGTGCCACTGGGCCGGCAGCAGTTCGGCGGGGAGGCCCGGGTCGAGGAACGGCAGCCGCCGCCAGTCCGTCAGGGCCTTCACGTACGCGGCGAACGCCTCCTCGTCGCTCCCGCCGCCGCCCGCGGGCCAGCGGCGCAGCAGCGGCTCGTACTCGTCGCGGAACTCCTGGTACATGCGCTGCAGCCGGCTCAGATCCCACCACCGTTCTACCTGGCCGGCGACGTCGCCGAAGGCCAGGTAGTCCGCGCGGAACAGGGTCACGTAGCCGGCCAGGCCGGTGCGCCGCAGCGCCTGCTCGGTCTCGCTGGCCAGGTGACCGGGCGCGATCCAGACGCCGGCCGAGACCGTGCCGAACCCCAGCCAGGTCAGCCGCGACCGCAGCGCGTGTCGCTGCTGGCGCTGCGACTCGGGCACGCTGAACACCGCGAGCAGCCAGCCGTCGGTCAGCCGGGCGCGGGGACGCGCGAAGATGCGCCGGTCCCCCTCGGCGAGGGCCTCCTGGCCGGCCGCGGACAGGCCGTACCCGGCCGCGCCCGCCTGCCGCCGCGCGTCGAGGATGCCGCGGCGCTTGAGCCGCGAGATCGAGGACCGCACCGCGGGCTCGTCGGCGCCCAGGCCAGCCATCAGCCGGATCAGCGATGCGACGCTGAGCCAGCCGTCCGCCTGCCGCGCGTACAGCCCGTAGAGGGTCACGATCAGGGCGCGCGGCCGCGGCGCCCGCGCCTCGTCGTCCCCGGGCGGTCCAGTGAAGGTCGTCACGGAGGGACGATAGCGCCCGGGCGGCCGCCGGGCGCGGCCGGTGTCGGGGCGGCCTGTGTCGGGGCGGCCGGTGTCGGGGCGGCCGGTGTCGGGGCGGCCGGTGTCGGGGCGGCCGGTGTCGGGGCGGCCGGTGTCGGGGCGGCCGGTGTCGGGGCGGCCGGTGTCGGCGCGGCGGCCGTAGGCTAGGCGGGTGGCAATCAGCCGGGTACTCGCGGTGACGGCCGGTGCCCTGGCGCTGCTGGCGGCGGCGTGCGGAACTCCGGCGCGGGACGCCGCGCGCACGGCGGACGAGGCGGGACCACACGACGCCATCCCGGCCGGCCCGCGCACGGACGCCGGGACAGCGGGACACGCCCGCCCCGCGACACCCGGCACGGTCACGCTCGCGTTCGCCGGGGACGTGCACTTCACCGGGCGCACCGCGCGGCTGCTGAAGGACCCGGCCACCGCGTTCGGGCCCATCACGCCGGTGCTCGAGTCGGCCGACTTCACGGCCGTGAACCTCGAGACGGCGGTGACCAGCCGCGGCGCGCCGCAGCCGAAGACCTACCACTTCCGCACCACGCCGGCCTCCTTCACGGCGCTCCGCGACGGCGGCGTCGACCTGGTCACGATGGCCAACAACCACGTGCTCGACTACGGGCAGACCGGGCTGGCGGACACGCTCGCGGCGGCCAAGGCGGCCAGGTTCCCCTACGTGGGCATCGGGACAAACGCCGCCGCCGCTTGGGCGCCGTACGTCACGACGATCAACGGGGTGAAGATCGCGATCATCGGGGTCTCGCAGGTGGCCGAGCTCGCCTCGTCGTGGGTGGCGACCCGCACCCGGCCGGGAGAGGCCAACGCGATCAACCTGCCCCGCACGCTCGCGGCGGTGCGGGCCGCGCGCCGGCTCGCCTCGGTCGTCATCGTGTTCATGCACTGGGGCACCGAGGGAATGGCCTGCCCGGACCAGAACCAGCTCTCGCTCGCGCCGAAGCTCGCCGCCGCGGGGGCCAGCATCATCATCGGCTCGCACGCGCACATGCTGCAGGGGTCAGGCTGGCTCGGCCACATGTTCGTCGCCTACGGCATGGGCAACTTCGTCTGGTGGGAGAAGTCCTACAGCACGGCCACCGGGGTGCTGAAGCTCACCCTGCACCCGCACGGAGCGCTGAGCGCGCAGTTCACCCCCGCGACCGTCTCGGGCACGGGGCAGCCGATCGTGGATCGCGGACAGAGCGCGCGCCGCGCAGCGGCGCACTACGCCGCGCTGCGCGGCTGCGCCCAGCTGACCGCGCGGCCGTCCTGACCGGCTCGGACCGCGGCTACTCGGCGGCGGCCGGCGCGTCGGTGAACGCGCAGAACTCGTTGCCCTCCGGGTCGGCGAGGACGTGCCAGCGGATCTCCTCGTCCGGCGGGCGCAGCAGCGTGGCGCCCGCGTCGATGAGCGGCTGCACGTCCGGGACCGTCACGTCCCAGTGGATCCGGTTCTTCACCGTCTTGGGCTCGGGCACCGGGGCGAAGTCCATCGTCAGGATCGGCATGCCGGGGATCTTCTCGACGGCGGACCAGCCGGGGTGGTGCACCACGGGCGCGCCGTACACCGCGCCCCACCACTGCGCCTGCGCGACGGCATCCGCGCTGTCGACCTCCAGGCCGTGCAGCCGGTCGGCGGGCAGGCTGTCGCGCAGGAACGCGCAGTACTCGCCGCCCTCGGGATCGGCCATGACCGTCCAGCGCCGGTCATCGCCCTCGGGGGTGACGACGGTGGAACCGAGGGCCTCCAGGTCGGCGAGCCGGCGCGCGTAGACGTCCAGGTGCACCCGGTGCTTCACCGTCCGGGGCTCCGTCACCCGGTTGACCCAGATCGTGTGCTGCGGCGTCGGCCCGCGGAGCAGGCCCTCGCCGTCGTCGTCGGGCTGCCAGGACAGCCCGAGCACCTGCGCCCAGAACGGCCCCAGCCGGGCGGGGTCAACCGCGTCCATGCACAGATCCTTAAAGCTCGCCAGGGCCATGCTCGGACCATACCTCTGCGGCGGCGTCCGGACGCAACCGAATTCCCCGGCCACGGGCCCTGGCCGCCGCCGGAACCGGCCGTGGCTGTGCTTTCGGCCCGCGGTCCGGACAGACTTCTCCGCGCGCGTATTTCCGTGTCATCCCGGCGCCTCTGTCAAACGTCAATGCGTGTGACAGCCGAGCGAGCTGGGCGGTATTTGCGCTGAGCAAGCGCCGCAGCCGTCATGAGGGGGGCCAGCAGGATGCCCAAGAACCCAGCCGAGAGCGGCTGGCAGTACATCAGGCGCCACGGGCACGTCGCCGGGCCGGCGGGGATTTTCCTCATCGTCGCCGCCGCTGCCACGTCGTTCTTCTTTTTCAACCCCAATTCCGGTTCGTTCGACAGTGCGGGGCTCAGGGTTCCGGCCTCTCCGAAAGACTGCATGAACGCCCAGGTGCCAAACCAGGTCAAGGTCCTGCCCGCCTCCGGGTCAGGGGCGATCATGAATATCTACGTCGGCAAGGAAGGCCGCCGGGCTTACGGCGAGTCGCCGCCGCTGTCCATCCAGGGGGGGAAACTGTGCCCGGGCAGCGTGTGGAGGATGCGGATGTCGCAGTTCAGCCGGGCCGACGGGCAGGCACTGCAGCTCAGCCAAGTCGCCAGCTGGGCGCAGGTGGACAACAACGGCACCCAGCTCACCGTCTGGGTGATGGCTGCCCCGCACCACGGGGCAATCCCCAGCGGGTCTGGGCTCTACTCCGGGTCGGTCTCGCTCGACAGTTCCTACCTGCAGGGCGGCCAGGTGCCGGTTCGCATCCACGTGGCTTACCAGAACGTCTACCTCATCCTCGCGTTCGCGTTCCTCGCCGCCTTCGCCGGATTCGTCTGGGCGACGCTCCTGCACTACGTCACCGGCGGGGTGCGCAAGGACGGCTACCTGTTCCGTAACCTGACCCTCTGCATGGCCGTCCTGCTGGCCGCGGCCATTCCCGTGGTGAACGTCCAGGTGCTGTCGAAATCGGACTGGCAGGGCACGCTCAGCCAGTACATCGGCCTCGCCACCCTCATCGGCGCGGCGGCCATCGCGACCACGCCGACCTTGCGCGCCCTGGTCATACCGAGGAGCCTTCCCCAGGACAGCACGCAACCGAAGAAGCAGAAAGGCGCTCCGGCGCCCACTGCCCCAGCACCTGTCCGCGTGCCCGGGGGCGCCACGCGGGCGCCCGCCGCAGTGCCCGACGCTCCGCCGGCCGACACGGGGGTGGCCGACGCCTCGGCGGCTCCGCTGGCGGCCGACGCTGACGGGCGGGGCAGGAGCCTGCCCGGGCAGCCGGCCTAGCCCTCGGCGCGGGCGGTTCCGCCATCGGGGCCGTTCCGGCGGATGCCCGGGGCCGCGAGCCCCGCACCCGACCTGCGCGATAGCGCCTCCTCGCTTACTGTGGACAGGTCCGCCGGCGGCCGCGCCCCGCCTGGCCCGGCCGGCGGGCGAGGAGGGTCAGGTCGATGGAGCTCTCGCCGTCCGCGCACACCGACACGTTCTGCCGCGATAACCTGCCGCTGCCCGGGCAGTGGCCGGAATTCCTGTTCACGCTGCCCGAGCTGGACTACCCGCAGCGGCTCAACTGCGCCGAGGAACTGCTCGACACGACGATCAAGCGGCACGGCGCGGACCGGCCGTGCCTGCTCTCGCCGGCCGGCGACTGGAGCTACGGCGAGGTCGCCGCAGTCGCCAGCCAGGTCGCGCGCGTGCTGACCGAGGACGCCGGCATCGTGCCCGGCAACCGGGTGCTGCTGCGCGGGCCGAACAACCCGTGGCTCGCCGCCTGCTGGCTGGGCGTCGTCCGGGCCGGCGCGGTCGCGGTCACGACGATGCCGCTGCTGCGCGCCGGGGAGATCGCGACCGTGTGCGAGATCGCCCGGCCGGCCCTGGCGCTGTGCGACCACCGGTTCGCCTGGGACCTCGAGGCCGCCGCGCCCGGGCTGGCCACGATCCGGTACGGCGGCGGCCAGCCGGGCGACCTCGCGGCGGCGGCCAGCGGCAAGCCGGGCGACTTCGCCGCCGTGCCGACCGCGGCCGACGACGTCGCGATGATCGCCTTCACCTCCGGCACGACCGGCAGGCCAAAGGCGACCATGCACTTCCACCGCGACGTGCTCGCGATCGCGGACACGTTCTCCGCGCGGGTGCTGCGGCCCAGCCCCGACGACGTGTTCACCGGCACGCCGCCGCTGTCGTTCACCTACGGGCTGGGCGGGCTGCTGGTCTTCCCGCTGCGGGCCGGCGCGTCGGCCCTGCTGCTGGAGAAGGCGGCACCGGACGAGCTCGCCGGGCACATCGCCGCGCGCGGGGTCACGGCCTGCTTCACCGCGCCCACCGGCTACCGGGCGATGATCGCGTCCGGCCGGGCGGCGGACTTGCGCGGCCTGCGGCTGGCCGTCTCGGCGGGCGAGCACCTGCCGGCCAGCACCTGGCATGCGGTCTACGCCAAGACCGGGATCCGGATCATCGACGGGATCGGCAGCACCGAGATGCTGCACATCTTCATCTCGGCCGCCGGCGACGACATCGTGCCGGGCGCGACCGGCAAGGCGGTGCCCGGGTACGTGGCCGCCGTGCTCGGCGACGACGGCCAGCCGGTGCCGGACGGGACCATCGGCCGGCTCGCGGTCAAGGGGCCCACCGGCTGCCGCTACCTGGCCGACGACCGGCAGCGGGACTACGTCCGCGACGGCTGGAACCTCACCGGCGACAGCTACCTGCGCGACGCGCAGGGCTACTTCTGGTACCAGGCCCGGGTGGACGACATCATCATCTCGTCCGGGTACAACATCGCGGGCCCGGAGGTGGAGGAGGCGCTGCTGCTGCACCCCGACGTCGCCGAGTGCGGGGTCGTCGGCGTGCCGGACGAGGCCCGCGGCCAGATCGTCAAGGCGTACGTGGTGCTGCGCGACGGCGGTCCCGGCTCGCGGGAGATGGCGGCCGAGCTGCAGGAGTTCGTCAAGCAGCAGATCGCGCCCTACAAGTACCCGCGCGCGATCATGTTCCTGGACGCGCTGCCGCGGACGATCACCGGGAAGCTGCAGCGCTACCGGCTGCGCGAGGGCGACGCAGGGTCCTAGCCGGATACGGGCGGTGCCGATCCGCGCTTAGCCGCGGATCAGGTCGCCCTGGGGGGCCTCCTCCGGCACAGGCCCCAGCGGCTCGCCCCACACCCACTTGCGGTAGGACCAGAACCGGAACAGCGTCGCCACCCCGATCCCGAAGAGGAACGCGACGTTGAGCAGGTACTTGTCGGTGACGCCGAACGCGTTCTTGGCGGTCCACGCGCAGCCGTACTGGATCAGCGCGCCGACGCCGTTCAGCACGAAGAACCAGACGGTCTCGCGGGTCGTGCTCTGGTGACCGCGCTGGGCGAACGTCCAGTACTTGTTCCCGACGAACGTGATCACGGCGGCCACGCCGGTGGCGATGGCGTTGGACGTGAACAGCCCGAGGCCCTCGCTGAAGTGCAGCAGGTTGAAGCCGACCTCGGTCACGATGAAACCGACGGTGCCCACCACGCCGAACTTCGCGATCTCGTGTACAAGGTGTCTGACCTGCTCGATCAGGCCGCGAACCAAGGACACAGCGCTGACTCCCTTTCCGTGCCCGCTGGGGCCGACCGGAGGCAATACATGGGACAGTACCGCCTCAGCGGAGCCGGGCGGGCATCATACCTCGACAAGCACCGGAATGATCATGGGCCGGCGGCGGTAATTCTCGTTCACCCAGCGCCCCACGACCCGCCGCATGAGCTGGGTCAGCTGCTGCGCGTCGCTGATGCCCTCCTGCGCCGCGAGCACGAGCGCCTCCTCGATCCGGGGCCGCACCTCGCCGAACGCGGCGTCGTCGATGCCCGAGCCGCGGGCGTGAATCTCCGGGCCTGCCACCACCTTGCCGCTGGTCGAGTCCACGACCACGACCACCGACACGAAGCCCTCCTCGCCGAGGATCCGCCGGTCCTTCAGCGACGCCTCGGTGACCTCGCCCACCGACAGCCCGTCCACGTACACGTAGCCGCATGGGATGGACCCGGCGATCGCGGCCTGCCCGTCGACGAGGTCGACGACGACGCCGTCCTCGGCGATCACGATGCTGCCGTCCGGCACCCCGGTCAGCGACGCGAGCCGGGCGTGCGCGCGCAGGTGCCGCCACTCGCCGTGCACCGGCATGAAGTTGCTCGGCCGCACCAGGTTGAGCACGTACAGCAGCTCACCGGCCGACGCGTGCCCGGACACGTGCACCAGCGCGTTGCCCTTGTGCACGACCCGCGCGCCGAGCCTGGTCAGCCCGTTGATCACCCGGTACACCGCGGTCTCGTTGCCCGGGATCAGCGACGAGGCGAGGATCACCGTGTCGCCCTCGGCGATCCGGATCGGGTGGTCCCGGGCGGCCATCCGGGACAGCGCGGACATCGGCTCGCCCTGCGACCCGGTGGAGACCAGCACGATCTGATTGGGCGGCAGCTGCTCGGCCTCCCGCAGGTCCACCACCAGCCCGCCGGGCACGCGCAGGTACCCCAGGTCCCGGGCGACGCCCATGGTCCGCACCATCGACCGGCCGACGAACGCCACCGCCCGCCCGTGCGCCGCGGCGGTGTCGAGCACCTGCTGGACGCGGTGCACGTGGCTGGAGAAGCAGGCGACGATGATCCGCTGCCTGGCGGCCGCGAAGACCTCGCTGAGCACCGGCGCGATGTCCCGCTCGGGGGTCACGATCCCCGGCACCTCGGCGTTGGTCGAGTCCGACATCAGCAGGTCGACGCCCTCGCCGCCCAGCCGGGCGAACCCGCCGAGGTCGGTGAGCCTGCCGTCCAGCGGCAGCTGGTCCATCTTGAAGTCGCCGGTGTGCAGCACCAGCCCGGCGGACGTGCGGATCGCGACCGCGAGCGCGTCCGGGATCGAGTGGTTGACCGCGAAAAATTCACAATCGAAGGGCCCGAACGGCTGCCGCGATCCTTCACGGACCTGCACCGTGACCGGTGTCACCCGATGTTCGGTGAGCTTGCTGCGGATCAGCCCCAGGGTCAGCTTGGAGCCGACCAGCGGGATGTCCGCGCGCCGGCGCAGCAGGTAGGGCACGGCGCCGATGTGGTCCTCGTGCGCGTGCGTGAGGACCAGCGCCTCGACCTGGTCCAGCCGGTCGTCCAGGTACCCGAAGTCCGGCAGGATCAGGTCCACGCCCGGCTGGTCCGGCTCGGGGAACAGCACGCCGCAGTCGACGATCAGTAGCCGGCCCGCGTGCTCGAACACGGTCATGTTGCGGCCGATCTCGCCGAGGCCGCCGAGGCCGACGATGCGCAGGCCGTTCTCCGCGAGCGGGCGGGGGGCGCCGAGCTCGGGATGCGGGTGGCTCATGCAGCCATCCCCGGTAGCTTCACGCCACCCGCGGCCAGGTCGGTGCGAAGCCGTTCGGTCTCATCCTGGGTGGCGGCGGCCAGCGGGCTACGGACCGGACCACCGGGCAGGCCGAGCAGCCCCAGCGCCGCCTTGGTCGTGATCACGCCCTGGTTGCGGAACATCCCGGTGTACACCGGCAGCAGCTCGTAGTGGATCGCGCGGGCGCGGGCGACGTCGCCCGCGGTGAACGCGTCGATCATCTCGTGCAGCCGGTCCCCCGCCACGTGCCCGACGACGCTGACGAAGCCCACCGCGCCGAGCGACAGCCACGGCAGGTTGAGCATGTCGGTGCCGCAGTAGTAGGCGAGGTCCGGCCGGGCCAGCAGCACCGCCGACGTGGCCGCGGGGTCGTCCTTGGCGTCCTTGACGCCGGCGATCCGCGGGTGCTCGGCCAGCCGCAGCAGCGTCTCGGTTGTGATCGGCACGCCACATCGGCCCGGGATGTCGTACAGCAGCACCGGCAGCCCGGTCGCGTCGGCGGCGGCGGTGAAGTGCGCGAACAGCCCGTCCTGCGGGGGCTTGTTGTAGTACGGCGTGACCACGAGCAGGCCATCGGCGCCGGCCCGTTCGGCCTGGCGGGCGAGCTCGATCGTGTGCGCGGTGTCGTTCGTGCCGACCCCGGCGACGATGGCGGCCCGGTCCCCCACCGCCTCGATCACGGTGCGCAGCAGGCGTTCCTTCTCCGCGTCGGAGGTGGTCGGCGACTCGCCGGTCGTGCCGCTGATCACCAGGCCGTCGTTGCGCATGTCCTCGACGAGGTGGGCCGCGAGCCGCGCCGCGCCGTCGTAGTCCACGTCGCCGGAGGCGGTCATCGGGGTGACCATCGCGGTCAGCATCCGGCCGAAGGGCCCGCCGGCGGCTCGATTCGTCGTCATACACCGAACGCTACCCGGACGGGTGCCGGCGGGGTAGCGGACTGGCCGGCCACGCCGCGACCGAACGCTACCCGGGCGGTGCCGCTGCCGGCGGGGTAGCGGACTGGCCGGCCACGCCGCGACCGAACGCTACCCGGGCGGTGCCGCTGCCGGCGGGGTAGCGGACTGGCTCGGCGCGCCGGCGCATGAAGACGCGGCCGTCATGAGCTCGGGGGTACTCACGTCAGCCGCGTCTGACCGGTTATCGCCCGGGGGGCACGATGCGTTACACACCGGTCACGTTAAGAATTCGGGGGTGATCTGGCCCGGCTCGGCGGGGAGAGGTATGGTCAGCGTGTCCTGGGTGAATGTGCCCGGGATGGCGCGGCGCCCAGCGAAGCCGGTGAGATCCCGGCGCTGTCCCGCAACGGTGATGCCCCTCTCGGGGACGAGCCCGGACGCCTGGCCCCGCGTCCGGCGACCTGTCCTCGGAGGAAGGGCGGTTTGCTCGATGCCCCCCGGCGTCGCAGCGGGCGCACTTCGTCCTCCGCGACCCCGGGAGGATGATCATCATGCGGGTTCTCACCCGACGTCCGCGGGCTGTCACCGCGGTCACTGCCCTGGCTTTCGTCACGTTCGCCGCCGCCTGCGGCAGCTCCGCCCCGAGCGCGGGGGGAGGCGGCACCGGGAGCGGCGGCCCGACGGCGCGCGCGTCCGCCGGCTTCCCCGTGGCGGTCAAGGCGGCCAACGGCACGGTGCGGCTGGCGCAGCGGCCGGACGCGATCGTCTCGCTGTCGCCGACCGCCACCGAGATGCTGTACGCGATCGGCGCGGGCAGCCAGGTCAAGGCCGTCGACGTGAACTCGGACTACCCGCCGCAGGCGCCGCGGACCAAGCTGTCGGGCTTCACCCCCAACGTCGAGGCGATCGTCGGCTACCGGCCCGACCTCGTGCTCGTCGACGGGACGACCGGCGGCCTGGTGCAGAAGCTGAACTCGCTGTCGGTCCCGGTGCTCGAGCTCCCGGCCCCGGCGACGCTCAGCGGCGTGTACGCCGAGTTCGACCAGCTCGGGCAAGCGACCGGGCATCTCGCCCAGGCGCAGCGCGAGGACGCGAGCCTGCGCGCCCAGCTCACGCGCATCGTGGCCTCGGTACCGCGGCACTCGCCGCCGTTGACGTACTACTACGAACTCGACCAGACGTACTACTCGCTGACGTCGAAGACGTTCGTGGGGCAGCTGCTCGCCCTGCTCGGGCTCAAGAGCATCGCGGACGCCGCGCACGGCGCGGCGGCGGCCGGCGGGTACCCGCAGCTGTCGTCGGAGTTCATCGTCAAGGCGAACCCGGACTACGTGATCCTGGCCGACACGCTGTGCTGCCACCAGAGCGCCGTCACGGTCGCTCACCGGCCCGGCTGGGCCGGCATGCGGGCGGTCAGGGACGGCCACGTGATCGCGCTGAACGACGACATCGCGTCCCGCTGGGGACCGCGGATCGTGACCCTGCTGCGCGACGTCGCGGCGGGCATCGCCGGCAAGGCGCAGAGCGCGGGCGGCGGCGGGTGACCGACAGCGAGCGACCCGCGCCGGCCGGGGCGGCGCCGCCGTCCGGTGCCGCTGCAGCTGCGAACGGTAGCAACGCGACGGCCGCGGCGGCCGCGGCGGCCGGCGATGCCAACCCGGCGCCCGGACCCGCCGTCGGCAGCGGCGCGACGGCCGCGGCGGCCGACGACGGCAACCCGGCGCCCGGGCCCGCCGCTGTCGGGGTCGCGGCCGTGGCCGGCTCCCCCGTCACGCCGGAGCTTCCGCCCGCGCGCAGGCTTTGGATCCCGCTCGCGGTGGCCGGCGCCGTGCTGGTCGTCGCGGTGATCGTCGGCGTCTCGGTCGGGCCGACCGCGCTGACCCCGGCCGCGATCGCGGACGCGCTGATCGCGAAGCTGCCATGGCACCCCGCGGTGACCGTGCCAGCGGTCGACGTGGCCATCGTCTGGCAGATACGGCTGCCGAGGGTGGTGCTCGGCGCCCTGGTCGGCGCCATGCTGTCCGGCGGCGGCGCCGCCTACCAGGGCGTGTTCCGCAACCCGCTGGCCGACCCCTACCTGCTCGGCATCGCCGCGGGGGCCGGGCTGGCGGCCACGATCGCTGTCGTGGCCGGGGCGCCGTCCACGCTGATCCCGCCGCTCGCGTTCATCGGCGGCGTGGCCGCCGTCGCGCTGACCTACGTGCTCGGGTCGGGCGCGGGCCGGGACCGCGAGTCGCCCGGCCTGGTCGGCACCACGACCTCGGTCGTGCTCGCGGGCGTGGCGGTCGCCGCGCTGCTCACCGCGTTCCAGACCTACCTGCTGCAGCAGCACACGCAGGTGCTGCAGCAGGTCTACTCGTGGATCCTCGGCGAGCTGTCGCTCGCGTCGTGGTCGAACGTGACGACGATCCTGCCGTACGTGACGGTGTCCGCGGTCGTGCTGATCGCCCACCGGCGGCTGCTCGACGTGCTGCGGCTCGGCGAAGCGGAGGCGACCACGCTCGGCGTGAACGTCGCCAGGCTGCGGCTGACCGTGGTGCTGGCGGCCACGCTCGGCACCGCGGCCGCGGTGTCGGTGAGCGGGCTGATCGGCTTCGTCGGGATCATCGTGCCGCACACGATCCGGCTCACCGCCGGGTCGAGCTACCGGATGCTGCTGCCGGTCTCGATGGTCGCCGGCGGGGCGTTCCTCGTGCTCGCCGACCTCGTGGCGCGGACCGCGCAGGCGCCCGCCGAGGTGCCGATCGGCGTGATCACCGCCGCGGCCGGGGCGCCGTTCTTCCTGTTCGTGCTCCGCTCCCGCCGCTCGCTCCGGGACCTCGCGTGATCTCCCTCGAGGGCGTCAGGGTCAGCTACGCCGGCCAGGTCGCGCTGGACGGGGTCACCGCGCAGGTCACGGCCGCGGAGTGGCTGGGCGTCATCGGGCCGAACGGGGCGGGCAAGACCACCCTGCTGCGCGCCGCGGCCAGGCTGCTGCGGCACGAGGGCGCGATCACCATCGACGGCGAGCCAACGGCCGCGATGTCGCGCCGGCGGCTGGCCCGGCTGGTCGCGTACGTGCCGCAGCGCCCGCTGCTGCCCGCCGACATGACCGTGACCGACTACGTGCTGCTCGGCCGCACGCCGCACATCGGCTACCTGCGCGGGGAGACCGCGCGGGACCGGCGGGTCTGCGCCGGGCTGCTGGACCGGCTCGCGCTGGCCGCGATGGCGGCGCGGCCGCTGGCCACGCTGTCGGGCGGCGAGCTGCAGCGCGCCGTGCTGGCCCGCGCGCTGGCCCAGGAGGCGCCCGTGCTACTGCTCGACGAGCCGACCAGCGCGCTCGACCTCGGCCGCCGGGTGGAGGCGCTGGAGCTGGTCGACGAGATCCGCGCGGAGCGGTCGCTCACCGTGCTGTCCGCCGTGCACGACCTCACGCTGGCCGGCCAGTTCGCCGACCGGCTGCTGCTGCTGGCCGACGGCCAGGCGGTCGCCGCGGGCCCCCCGGCCAGCGTCCTGCGCGCCGACGTGCTGCGGCCGCACTTCGGGCCCGGGCTGCGGGTGCTGCGCAGCAACGGCTCGCTGGTCGTGCTGGCCGAGCGAATGCAGCGCCGATGACGTCCACTGAGGATGATTGAATCGCTTGACCGGGAAGCGCGGCGGCTGGGAGTTACCCGCCAGTCCATCATCAAGCTCTGGATCGCTGAGCGGCTTGAGCGCGGTCGCCCCGCCGCCTGAATCCGCCGGCTCGCTGGTCGACACCAACGGTTCGCGGTGCTGGTCAGCGTTCAGACGCCGAGGCCGCGGCCGATGATCTCCTTCATGATCTCGGTGGTGCCGCCGAAGATGGTCTGCGCCCTGCCGTCGGCGAAGGCCCGCGCGACCGGGTACTCGCGCATGTAGCCGTACCCGCCGTGCAGCTGGACGCAGCGGTCCACGACCCGGACGCACAGCTCGGTGTCCCAGTACTTGAGCATGGACGCATCTTCGGTGGAGAGGCGGCCGGCGTTGTGCTCGGTGACGCAGCGGTCGGTGAACGCCCGGGCGACCGCGAGCTCGGTCGCCATCTCCGCGAGCACGAACCTGTTGTGCTGGAACTTCCCGATCGGGCGGCCGAACGCCTGCCGCTGCTTGCAGTACTCGAGCGTCTCCTCGAACGCCTTCTCCGCCCCGGCCAGGGCCGCCGTGCCGATCGCGACGCGCTCGCGCGGGAGGTTCTGCATCAGCGCGACGAAACCGCCGCCTTCCTCGCCGAGCAGGTTGCCGGCCGGCACGCGCACGTCGGTGAAGAACAGCTCGGAGGTGTCCTGCGCGTGCATGCCCACCTTGTCCAGGTTGCGGCCGCGCTCGAAGCCCGCCATCCCGCGCTCGACGACCAGCAGGCTGATCCCCCGGTAGCCGGCCCCGGGGTCGGTCCGGGCGACGACGATGACGAGGTCGCACAGCTGGCCGTTGGAGATGAAGGTCTTCTGCCCGTTGAGCACGTAGTGGTCGCCGTCGCGGACGGCCGTGGTCCGGATGCCCTGCAGGTCGCTGCCGGCGCCGGGCTCGCTCATCGCGATCGCGGTGATGAGCTCGCCCGAGCAGTAGCCGGGCAGCCAGCGCTCGCACTGCTCCGGCGTGGCCAGCCGCTGCAGGTACGGGCCGATGATGTCGTTGTGCACGCCGAACCCGGGCCCCGGCGCCCCGGCCCGGGCCAGCTCCTCGCCCATGATCATGTAGAACCGGTAGTCCTGGCTGCCCCCACCGCCGTACTTCTCGTCGATCTCGATGCCCAGCAGCCCCGCCTGCCCCGCCGCCAGCCACACGTCGCGGGAGACCACGCCGTCGCGCTCCCACTGCTCGTTGTGGGGGGTGACCTCCTTGGCGATGAACGACCGGACCAGGTCGCGGAACGCGTCGTGCTCCTCGGTGAAGATGTCACGCTGCACGGAGGCACCTCCGGGTGCTGACCGAATGCGGTTCGGGTCTGAGGCGACGGTAACACCCGGCGTGGCGGCCGCAGAAGCACGATTCGACCCTATTGTGTAAGGCATGCTTCGCACGTACCGGACGGCGCCGCCCACGGCAGGCACCGGCCCTGGCGGGCCACGGTCACGGCGCTGACGATCGCTGACCACCCAGACCAGCCGACCGCCACCCGCGCGCGGGCCCGGGCCCGGGCGGCGCTGCTCGCGGGCCCGCTGAGCAACCCCGGCTTCCGGCTGCTGGCCGCCGGGCAGCTCGCCTCCACGGCCGGCGACTACTGCTACGCCGTCGCGCTGCCGTGGCTGGTGCTGTCCGGGCCCGGGCGGCAGTCCCGGCCGGCGCTGCTCGGCATCGTGCTCGCCTGCTACGGCATCCCGCGGACCGTGCTCATCCCGGTCGGCGGGATCCTCGCCGACCGGCTGGGGCCGCGCCGGCTCATGCTCGGCGCCGACGCCGCCCGCTGCGCGGTCGTCGCGCTGCTCGCGTTCTTCGCCGCGGGGGGGTGGTCGTCGATCGATGCGCTGGGCCCGGCCGCCGCCCTCATCGGCGCGGGCGAGGGGCTCTTCGTTCCCGCCTCGTTCGCCATCATGCCGACGCTGGTCGAGCCGGCCCAGCTGCAGGCGGCCAACGCCCTGTCGTCCGCGATGGTGCAGGCCGGGTCGCTGGCCGGCCCCGTGCTGGGCGGGGTGCTCGTCGCCTTCGGGGGGTCCACCCCAGCGCTCGCCGTCGACGCGGCGTCGTTCGGGGTCTCCGCCGTCACGCTGGCGCTCATCCGCGTGCCCGGGCTCGCCGCGGGGAAGGCGGGGCTCGGCGGGCCGGCCGGCGCAGCGGGCGCTCAGGAGCTGGGGACGGCCGGCGCGGCGGACGCGCAGGAGCTGGGGACGGCCGGCGCGGCGGGGCTCGCGGCGGCCGGCGACGCGGGCCCGGGCCCGCCGGGCCCGGGCCCGCCGGGCGCGGGCAGGCCGACCGTGTGGCAGCTGGTCCGGACCGAACGCCTCCTGCAGGTGATCCTCGTGGTGTGCATCGCGGCGAACGTGGCCTCCGGGGGGACCTTCGAGGTCGCGCTGCCCGCGCTGGCGCACGCGAGGTTCGGCGCGGTCGGCTACGGCTCGCTGCTCGCCTGCTTCGCGGTCGGCGCGCTGGCCGGGACCCTGGTCTCGGCCCGGGCCAAGGCCCTCAGCCGCCCGGCGATGGTCGGCTGCTCGGCCTTCCTGCTCGAGTCGGCCGCCATGAGCTTGCTCCCGTTCGTCCTCGGCCTGCCTGGCGCCGCGACGGCCATCCTCCTGGTCGGGGCCGCGAACGGCTTCGGCAACGTCATCATCATCACGCTCATCCAGCAGTGGGCGCCGCCCGCCGTGCTCGGCCGGGTGATGAGCCTGGTCATGCTCGCCGCGATGGGCAGCTTCCCGCTGTCGGTGGCGGTGTCGGGCGTGCTGGTCCGTCAGCTCGGGCCGTCCCCGTTCTTCCCCATCGCCGGGATCACCATCGGCGCGTCGATCGCGTTCGCGCTCAGCCAGCGCGAGCTGAGGATGTTCGGCGGCCGTCAGCCCGGGGAGACTACGGCGCGGGCTTAGGCGGCGCTGGGCTCGGTCAGGTAGGCGTCCCACTGCGGGTCGCCGTCGTGGCTCGCGCCGATCAGCCGCCAGTGCGCGCCTCTCGGTACCGCGGGCACGCAGCGCAGCGTCCAGCCGAGCTCCTCGATCAGCCGGTCGGCCTTGCGGTGATTGCACGTCCGGCAGGAGGCGACGCAGTTCTCCCAGGTGTGCCCGCCGCCCCTGCTGCGCGGCACCACGTGATCGACGGTCTCGGCGCGATGGCCGCAGTAGGCGCACAGGTAGTTGTCCCGGCGCATCAGCGCGGCCCTGGTCAGCGGCACCCGGTTGCGGTGCGGCACCCGGACGTAGCGGCGCAGCCTGATCACTGACGGCGTGGCGAGGACGATCGAGGCCGAGCAGAGCAGCTTCCCCTCGAGGTCGTCGTGCACGATCTCGGCCTTGTCGCCGAGGACCAGGCACACGGCGCGGCGCAGGCCGACCGTGGTGAGCGGCTCATACGTGACGTTGAGGAGCAGTACGCGCCGCACCGCCGACTTACACCTCCCGCCTTCTTGCCGGGCATGCGTGACCAGGGTACGCCCTGCACCCAGTGTGTCGGCCGAGACGGGAATTCGCCACCATATAGCCCGCGTTGCGCGGGCCGGATCAACAGAGCCCGGCGGGCTCTGTGGGCGGCCGAGACCGCCGTGGTGGTGGGCCGGGCGGGCCTCCCGGGCCCGCCCGGCCGGTCCTGGGGTTCACGCGGTGATCAATGCCTCGCGGTACTCGCGGACGGCCGGGACGTTGCCGTGCCGGGCCGCGGCGCTGTCGCCGAGCGCGCGCGCGGCGTGCACCACGATCTCGGCGCGATGCTCGGGGGGGAGGCCGAGCAGCGTGTCCCGGCTCACCCGCAGCGCCTCCTCCGGCTCGTCCGTCTCGAGCTTGCACCTCGCCTGGCCGAGGATGACCAGGGACCGGTCGAGGAACTCGGCCGGCGCGTACAGCCGCAGCGACTGCCCGAAGGCCGCCTCCGCGCGGTCGTGGTCGCCCAGCGCCACGAGCGCGTCGCCCTCGTGGAAGAGGAACTGCCGCTCGGTGTAGCCGAACGCCGTGTCGCCGCGCTGGCCGGCCGGGAGCGCCTCCAGCCCTTCGGCCGCCCGTCCGAGCGACGCCCTGGCCCGGCCCAGCACGCCGGTCTTGCCCTGGGCCGCGAGCCGGCCCAGGGCCCGCGCCTCGGCGACCGGGGCCATCACCCCGGCCACGCACTGGGTCCGCCCGGCCAGGTCCGCGCCGGTTCGCGCCAGCGAGATGGCCTCCCGCGGGTCGCCGTAGTACAGCGGGACGAGCGCCTCGCGCACGGTGACCCAGGCGCGCAGCGCGCGATCGCCGGTCTCGTCGGCGGCGATGCGCGCCGTCCGGAAGAACGATCGGGCCACGCGCTGGTCGCCGATGTCGATCATTATCATGCCGGTGAGTCCGGCAAGCTGCGCAGCGAGACGGCACAGCCGTTCGGAAAACTCAATGGTCTGACGCTGCTCGCACATCCGGCGGACGTCGCCGAAATCCAGCAGCACGTCACACAGCAGCCGTAGCGGCGGGACCGTCATGTACTGCCGGCCGTAGCCGGCCGCGGTCTCCTCCCACTGGTCGAGCATGGTGGCCGACACCGACCCGCGGAACAGCGCGTCGTCCATCCGGCGGCGGACCCGGTCCACCGCGCCGAAGAACCGGGCGTCGAGGCTGACCGGCGCGCCGGCGATCAGCTGGAGCAGCGCCCGCCGGAGCACGTCGTCGTCATCGGCCACCCAGGCGGCCTCGGGCGGCCCGGCCGGATCCGGGCAGGCCAGGACGCCGTCGGACCCTGCCGGGCTGGCCGGGCCGGCTTCGGCGGAGCGGCCAGGGCGCTGCCACGGCTCACGTGCGGACGTCTCGGCGGGCAGGTTCGGCGCGGCGACGGGAAGCCCGGTGCGGTGGCTGCGGCCGCAGAAGCAGGTGCTCCGGTAGCCCAGGTCTTCCGGGTCGGCCGCGTAGACCGCGCACAGGTAGTGCATGTACTCGGGGCCGGGGCGCTTCTGGCCGCTCTCGTAGGCCGACAGCAGCGTCTCGCTGAACCGGGGGCAGTCGCGGTCTTCCGCCTCGTACCAGGCCCGGACCTGCTCCACCACGTCGGCCAGGGTGATCCCGAGGGCCAGCCGGTAAGCGCGGATCCAGGTGGTGCCGAACCTCGGGCCGCACTCATCCTTGATCACGGACGCGATCCGCGGCGGCGCCTCACCCCCGACCAGCCCGCGGGCGCGCAGCCTGCGCGCGGTCACCGACTCGCTGTCTGGCGGGGTGTCCGGCGGGGCGTCCGGCGGGGCGTCCGGCGGGGCGTCCGGCGGGGCGTCCGGCGGGGCGTCGCTCGCCCGGGCGCCCGGCGGGGCGTCGGGTGGGCCGTCCTGCGGGGCGTCCGGCGGGGCGTCGCTCGCCCGCTGGTGCGGGTCGCGGCCGGTGCGCGGTGGGGCGTCGCCGGCCCCCTCGCGCTGGTCGACCTCGGTGTGCGGAGCGAGGAGCGGCTCGTGGCACTGTGCAGACATCCCAGTTCCTCTCCCAGCCGGACGTTCGCCCGTCCCCCCGGGTGAAAAGCCAGCGCTTGACGCAGAGTAGCGGTCTTGTAGCCTTCCGCTATACAGTAGGGCAACACGGGTCGATGGCCCATAGTGCGATTCTCACTTTTCACTTCTCATTTTGCACCTTTTTGCGGGTGAGTGCTGGCTCACAGCGAAAAATCGGTCACAGAGCGTTGGATTGGGCGCCGGGCGGCGGTCGCGGGGACGGCGGTTCGGCCGCGTGGCCCTCGCTGGCCGGCCACCATGGGGGACTGAACACCAGCACCGGCCCTCGGCCCCGCCGGGCCGCTGGCCGCCTTCACCCGGAAAGGTCCCCGCCATGACTGCCCTCGCGCTCGCCGCCGTGGCCGCGTCGCGAACCCACGACACGCTCGTCAGTGCCTGCGGATCCAGCCCCGGCCTCGCCTGCCGCGTCCTCTGGGACGTGACGCACAACGGGTCGGCGTACCTGGCCGGCCCGGTAAGCCTGGCCATCAAGATCGTCTTCGTGCTGGTGCTCGCGTTCGTCATCCGGGCGATCACGCACCGGTTGATCAACCGGCTCACCACGCGCGCGGCCACGCTGGGGACGGGCACCGCCGCCGGGCACTCACGGGTCCTGCTGGCCGAGCGGAGCGGTGAGCGCAGGCGTCAGCGGTCGCACGCGCTCGGGTCGATCCTGAGCAATGCGTCGACGATCCTGATCTTCGGCATCGCCGGAATCACGATCCTGGGCGACTTGGGGATCAACCTGGCGCCGATCCTGGCCAGCGCCGGAGTGCTCGGGGTGGCGCTCGGCTTCGGGGCGCAGAACCTCGTCGGCGACTTCCTGGCCGGCATCTCGATCCTGCTCGAGGACCAGTACGGGGTGGACGACGTCATCACCGTCGGGCTCACCACCGGCACGGTGGAGGCCGTCGGGCTCCGGGTCACCAAGATGCGCGACGTGAACGGGGTGGTCTGGCACATCAGGAACGGCTCGCTCCAGCAGGTCGGCAACCAGTCCCAGGGCTGGGCCCGGGCGGTGATCGACGTCCCGGTCCCCTACAACCAGGACATGTCCGAGGTACGCCAGATCATGACCGAGGTGGCGAGCGAGATGTGGCAGGAACCGGAGTGGGCGGGGGTCATCTCCGAGGAGCCCAAGGTCTGGGGGGTGCAGGCGCTGTCCAGCAGCGAGGCGATGTGGCGGCTGGTCGCCATGACCACGCCGCCCCGGCAGTACGAGGTCGAGCGGGCGCTGCGGGAGCGGATCAAGGGGGCGCTCGACGCCCGCGGCATCACCACCGCCCCGACCACGATCGTGACCCTGCCCGGCACGGACCCCGCCGCGGCGGCCGGGGCCGCGGCTGCGGCGGGGGCCAAGGCCGGAGCGGGAGCCGGGGCTGGCGGCTGAGGCTGGGCCGGGGCTGGCGGCTGCGGCTGGGCTGGGCTGGGGGCTAGGGCTGGCGGCTGGTGTGCGTTGCCGGGCGGCGTGCGCTCGCCAGCCCATAGGCTGAGACGGTCATGAGCGACACCGGCGAGACGAGCTTCTACGAGGCGGTGGGCGGGGAAGAGACGTTCCGCCGCCTGGTGCACGCGTTCTACCAGGGCGTGGCGGATGACCCCGTGCTCCGCCCGGTCTACCCGAGCAAGGATCTTGGGCCGGCCGAGGACCACCTGCGGCTCTTCCTCATGCAGTACTGGGGTGGCCCGGGCACCTACAGCGAGCAGCGCGGGCACCCCCGGCTGCGGATGCGGCACGCTAGGTTCGCCATCGGCGAGGCAGAACGCGACGCCTGGCTCCGGCACATGCGCGACGCGCTCGACGAGCTCGGACTGGACGATGCGCTCGACGCACAGTTGTGGGACTACCTCGTCATGGCCGCGCACAGCCTGGTCAACCAGCAGCCCGCCAGCCGCGGTGGCGACCTGGGCCTGACCCCCGCCTGACCGCTTGCTCCTGGGTCCGGTCCGGCTTGGGGCGGCGCGCTCTGGCGGCTCGGCGTGGCTTGGGGTGGCTCATCCGCCTACGTGAAGGCTCAGGCGCGCTATCACGCCACCAGCGTTTCGCGTCCCCGTGTTGGCGGCACGTTTATCTGGACACCAAGTCATGATCAACGGCCACGCTCTTTCTGCATCGCTCCCTATGGCTGCGGTCCCTGTCGGCCGCAGTCGTCGCGGTCCATCGCTGGCGGCCGTCTGGAGTTGCTGGAGACGACGACCACGGTCACGGAATGTGACTGGATGCGGAGCTACGGCCGCGCCTGATCCGCCGATATGCACGCCATAGCTGTTCTCGGTGCCCGCAGCCGGCCGGGGACAGATGGAACATTCTGCCGTGCGGCCGATCTCCGAGAGGAGATCAGCGCGAGATCGAGCGGCTGGCGCGGTGTTGGCTGTCAGGTTGCCGGCGCGCGGGTGCCGGGGTTGTCGCGTCGGCGCGATGACGGGTGATGACCGCGGCTGGGTCGGCCCAGAACGCGGTGAGCATGTCCACCAGGGCGGGTGCTGCTTCGAACAGCGGGGCGATGTGACCGGAGCCGGGGAGGATGACGGGCGCGCCGTTCGGCAGGCGGCTTGCGGCGGACGCCGCGTCGGCGGGGGTCCAGCTGGGGTCGTCGGCGGCGGCGCAGATCAGCACCGGGGCGCTGATCGTGGTGAGCAGGGGGGTCAGGTCTGGCCGGTGGAGGCTGACCGATCTGATGGCGCCGGCCATCCCGCGGCGGCGGGCCCGGCGGAAAGCGCTGCCGACGACCGCGGCGGCTTCGGGGTCGGCGGCGCGGGCACCGGGTCCCAGCAGGGCGCCGGTGAGGAGATTGACCAGCGGCGGCAGCGGGCCGGTCAGCCGGTACACGCGCGAGAGCAGGGCTATCTTGCGCCGCTCGGGTGGCGTGAGGGCGTGGACGGGGGAGCCGATAGTGGCCAGGCTGCGGCACCGCCCGGGATAGGCGGCGGCGAACGGGACGCCCACATGCCCGCCCCACGCATTCCCCACCCAGTCCGCCGGCCCGCCGATCCGGAAGTGATCGAGCACGTCGGTCGCAGCCCCGGCGCAATCGTCGAGGGTGAACCGCCGGGCCACCGGGGGGTTGTGGCCGTGGCCGGGGCCGTCGACGAGCAGCAGCCGCCGGACCGAGGCGAGCGGCTCCCGGACCCGCGCCCAGGTGGTGGAGTCGACGAACAGGCTGTGCCACAGCACCGCAGGCGGGCCGGCGCCGGCGATCTGCACCCGCAGCGGCCCGAGCCGGGTGGGAACGACAATCGCTGAGGTGCCCGCGGGAACGTTCATGGTTGCCTGCCCTAGCGAGAATGCTTCGGTCGCCGAAGCTTCGGTACCCGAAGTATCATCCTTGCATCATGGCGACGTCAAGGGACCTGCCGGCCGACCGGCTCGCCGTCGGCCAGCTGCTGGTCCGGCTGCTCCGGCAGTTCCGCGCCGAGCTGTTCGAGCCCGC
>Ga0070698_100000593_pt1 | contig 38912 bp, 35 predicted proteins | sample KBSK1502metaG_FD_65477 | JGI IMG/M metagenome (GOLD analysis project Ga0070698, IMG submission 65477) | Corn, switchgrass and miscanthus rhizosphere microbial communities from Kellogg Biological Station, Michigan, USA - KBS K1-50-2 metaG | ecosystem: Host-associated > Plants > Roots >...
AACGACAGTGTCGCCGCTATTTCAATCATCTCAAACTCTATTTGAGTAAACGTGCTTATCGGTTGGATTTCATGAGGCCTCCAATCCCGCCGATTACGAATACTTCACACTGCCTGCAGGCTGGCCAAAGTTGTAGGGTTGATCTGGAAGGATCTACGGGCAACATTCGGAACTCGACTGGCCGAAGCGGGCTGCGACACGTTCACGATCGCACAACTTCTCGGACACTCAGATGTCCGGGTAACGATGCGTTACGTGAGGATGGTTGAAGTCAGTAAGCGAGTCGCCGTCGAGGCCATGAAGCTTACTTCCGGAAAAGTTGGTCACGTATTGGCCACTTGGCCAAAACAGCCACAGTTCCCTGTGGCTGTAAGTGCTTGAAAACAATTGGTGGAGCAGAGGGGGATCGAACCCCTGACCTCCGCATTGCGAACGCGGCGCTCTGCCAAACTGAGCTACTGCCCCACGCCGAAGGAGAATACCGTTTCGAGTTTAAGGATTCAAGTTCATATTTGGAGTAGATTTTTACATGAGGCAACAGGGTTCTCGAAATCATCGATCCTGTCTGAAAAGACAATTAAGGCAACACCTCATCATCCGCAGATTCAGCAGATTACATAGATAGTAGAAAGACACATCCAAAGCTTAAGGCTACGCTTCGATCCTGTCCGCGGCATAAGTGCTGAATCAACGGAATCTGCATAATCCGGGGAATTCAGCTCAAACTCTGTGCAGCCTGGTCAAGCGCGATGCCAAGCTGCGCAACACTCTTTCCGCCGCCTTGTGCCATGTCAGGTTTGCCCCCGCCGCGACCGTCGATCATCTCGCAAGCTTTGCGCATCAGCTCATTCATGTCTCCGTTTGCGTCGCTGGATCGCGCGAAAACTAATCGGGCCGTGTCGCCGTCCCGTGAACCTAACAGTGCGATGGTGTTTGGATTGGTGATTAATGCAAGCGCAAGCTGCTTGAGTGATTCGGCGCTACGATCGTCGAAGACGCTGGAGATGAAGCGAGCTGAACCGGCACTTTGCGAGCCGCTGTTGCTCGCTTGTGCTATTAGCTCTTCGGCTTCAACCCGACAGGCGACCTGTTCAAGTTCACCTATGCGGCGCCGGAGTTTCTTGCTCTCTTCGACGAGGCGCGCGACCAGTGCCGGAGAATCCTCGCGACCCGCGCTGAACAACGAAGCTACCTCACGCGCGGTTTTGTTTGCCTTGCGATAATCCGCCAGCGCGCGGATTCCCGCCATGAAGTGAATCCGCGTGAGCCCTTTGGCTCGCTCCCACGAACGCACAGCGATCACGCCGACTTCGCCGGTCGACCGCGCGTGCGTGCCGCCACACGGAGTGAGATCAAAATCATCGATCTCGATCACGCGCAGCTCGCCTGCGCGCGCCGGCTCTTTCCGCAAAGGTAGAGCGGCAGCTTCATCCGAGGTCACTTGTCGAATCGAGATCGGACGGCTTTCCCAAATGATCTGGTTGGCGAGATCAACTGCCTGCTCGATTCGCGCGTCGGTTGGGTCGTCGAGCTCCATGTCGATCTCGCATTCGTGTTCCAGCACGCGAAAGCTCAACGTCGGCGCGTCGAACAATCGCACGAACGCCGCTGAAAGAATGTGTTGACCCGTGTGCTGTTGCAGATGATCCAGGCGCCGCAGCCAATCGATCCTGCCGTGTACTTTGTCGCCCACCTCCGGGGCCGGCCCCTGAATTACATGCAGGACGCCTTCGTCTTCGGTATCGATGCAATCAATCACTCGAGCCTCGCCAAGCGCACCCGTGTCTGTAGGTTGCCCGCCGCCGGTAGGATAAAACGCGGTGCGATCCAGAGTGACTGCAATCTGTCCGTCATCAAGCTCACTCAGCCCCGTAACACGCGCATCGAATTCGAGGAGCCTTGAATCCGTGTAGTAGAGTCGCTCAGTCGCGGGCATGGAATCATCTTAGTTCGGTCGACGACAAAAAACCAATCCGCAGATTACACAGGTTGCGCAGTGGACAAACCAGAGCGACAGGCGCCAGCGCCCAGTGTTAAGGAACTCACCAGCTTCGCTTCGTTTAGTTGCCGGAGTTCGTGAAATCTGTGTAATCTGCGGATCAAATGATTAACCGGCTCAGAGTTTTCAACGCGCGAGCTGCATCCCTGTGTCTCTTGCTGCTAACGATCAGCGTTGCGGTTGTTGGGCAGGACAACCAGCTCAAGATCCATTACCGCCTCGCGATGCCGCAGCCGAGCTCTCATTTGTTTGAGGTCAGCATCGAAGTCGAAAGGCCTCCAGACTCCAACCTCACCTCGATCGATTTTCAGATGCCCAAGTGGTCGCCGGGGCGCTATGCAGTCTTTGACTTTGCCAAGAATGTGCAGGAAGTGAGCGCGAGAAATGTCTGTCCTCCCGGCCTCGATTGCGATCTCGCAAATCCACCCATCACTCGGATCGATGATCAAACCTGGCGCGTCGATACCGGTGGATTCAAACCACCGGGCAGGCAGACGATTGTTTTCTTCAACTATAAAGTTTTTGCCAACGATCTCTCCGGCACTTTTTCCCAGCTTGATGCACGTCACGCGAATTTCAATGGCGGCTGTGTCTTCATGTACGTGGTCAATCACAAGCAGGATCCCGTCGCGCTCTCAATTGATGCTCCGAAGAATTGGCGCGTAGTGAATGGCCGCATGGACCGCTCAGACCATCCCAGTGAGGGAGACTGGTTGTTTCCCGACTGGGACATCATGATCGACACGCCGACGGAAATTAGTCCTGACTGGACCGAAGATAATTTCACAGTTGAGGGCAAGGATTATCACGTCGTCGTTCATTCGCAGGGAAACGAGGGCGGCAAGCGGCACGCGCTGGTGCGCGACATCGAAAAGATCGTGAAGGCCGAAACCGGGATGTGGGGCCCGCCGGAGTTTGCTTCCTACACCTTCTTGATTCACTTTGCGAACGACAGTCACTCCAGCGACGGCATGGAACATCTGACGTCAACGCAAATCATCATGCCGGGCATGCTCGCCGACGCCGCCACGTACGACGAAGCGCTGGACGCCATCGCGCACGAGTTCTTTCACGTTTGGAACGTAAAGAGGCTGCGGCCGATCGAGTTGGGCCCCTGGGATTTCACCCGGCCGGCCAATACGCGCGGGCTTTGGATTGCCGAAGGCATCACCAATTACTACGGCCACCTGATGCAGCGCCGAGCCGGCTTGTGGGATGACGCAAAGTTGTGGGCGACGCTGGCTCAGCAGATCAACGAAGTCGAGAATGCGCCCGGCAGCCGCTTGATGAGCGCGGAAGAATCATCACTCTCCGCACCTTTCATCGATGACGCGCCGCACGCGCAACAGACGAATCTCGCCAACACTTCGATCAGTTACTATCCGAAAGGTGAAGTGCTCGGTATTGTGCTTGATCTGCTAATTCGGGGAAAGACCAACGGTAAAGCTTCGCTCGACGAAGTCATGCGTCGCATGTACGACAAATTCTATTTGAAGAGTCCGAATGCTACTTACTACCTACGCGGGCGTGGTTATAAAAACGAAGACTTCGAACGAATGACGTCCGAAGTTGCCGGAGCAGACATGAGCGAGTTTTTCAAACGATATGTGCGTGGTGTTGAATCGCCGCCATACGAAGAGGCCTTTGCACAGGTCGGACTGCGCCTCGTGCGCCAGCCGCGACAACCTGTGTCGGTGGGAATCTCTGCTGATGAAAATGATCTAAACAACTTCAAGGTAATGGGCGTTCGTCCCGGGTCGCCGGCTGCTGATGCCGGCCTGGAAGTCGGCGATACCATAAATACATTCGGCGGGATAAAGCTGACGACGGGGAATCTGTTGAAAGTAGTGGGTCGCTACAAACCAGGCGACCGCGTGGCGCTGAGCGTGCAGCGTGGCACACGGACAATTCCAATAACGCTCATCATGGGTCCACCTCTGCTAATGGATTATCGCCTTGAAGAAATGACGAACGCGCCGGCGGGAGCAAAGGCGCTGAGAGCGGGCTGGCTGAAGGACTAAAAACGACATGTTGAAGTAGTAACCTTCCACTTGTTCAGATGCCTTAAAAAGAACTATCTTCTGTTGCGACTCCTATTCAATTCTTCATGAAGCGATGCCCGAAATGTCGAAGGAGATATAGTGACGACTCACTCTCCTTTTGTCTGGATGACGGTTTTCCGCTGGCACCGGAACCGGACTCTGACCCGACGCTGATTTCGCCGACCGTGCCCGCGCCGCCGCTTACGCGGCCGTGGGCGGGCGTTGATTCAAGCCCGGCACAATCCGCTCAATCGCCATCTCATTGGGTTTTGCTTGCTGCCATAGTGCTTCTGGCGGTTATGCTGGGCGGTGGGGCCGTCGTATTTCTGTATCGAATAAACAAGTGGGATTCACCGACTAATGGCAGCACGTCGACGACCTCGCCTGCGACACCGGCAACAAAGCCGCCAAAGTCTGTGCCGGATCCAACAATCGAGGCTGTCCCTTCAAAGACTCCAAATCTTACCGGCGAATGGAACATGGTTAATACTGTTGAGAAGACTTCCTATCCGCTATATGCCAACCTCCGAATTGGGTATCGTATTGCGATTACTCAGACCGGAACTGAATTTACGGCTGAGGGAGAGAAGCTTTCGGAAAACGGAAGGACGATGGATGCCTTCGAGCGGACACCCATTCATGTGACCGGTTCGGTTGATCAAGACGGCGTGAGAGCAACCTTCGTCGAAGAAGGTCTGCGAAGGAAGAGCAGCGGTAGATTTGAATGGACGACAACGGCGGACGGCAATCAACTGCGGGGAAAATTTGTTTCAACGGCTGCAAAGTCCAGCGGGTCGTCCATCGCAACCCGTGACCGATAGAGATGGAAGTGTTTCGGCTTGATCTCTGTCCACGTCTTCGCCAAAATTTACCCACTCGCTACCGCGAGCGGTTCTGAACCAAACTCAATCTCGACGCTATCACTTTCGCCGCAGTCGCGCCGCCACCGACCGCACTGCTGATCGTCGGCGACAAAGAATTCGCTACGTCTCCTATGGCGAAAACATTTTCTATGGTCGTCTCCTGCCGTGAACTTATGATCGCATAACCTCGATCGTCCACTTCCAATTGCTCGCGAAACAATGCGGTATTAGGTTCAAAGCCAATGCGCACGATCACGCCCTGCACGGCCATTTGAAACGGCTTGATGGCGCCGGCACGTTCAATCTCGACCGCTTCGATCCGTTCGCGGCCGATGATGCGATGCACAACTGACTCAGGAAAAACGGTGACGCAGTGGTTAGTGTGCAATCGTTCAAGGAACTCCCGGCGGGCGCGCAGCTTCTTTCCGCGGTGAACCAGGGTAACGGTAGGACAGACTTCAGCCAGCATTAGAGCATTCTCTGCCGCCGCATCACCGCCGCCGATCACGCAAACATCCTTGCCGGCGAACGCCTGTCGATCCCCGGATGATTCGATTATTCCCCGTCCGCGAAATTCGTCTTCACCGGGAATACCGAGTTTCCGCCGACGCAATCCCGTCGCGATGATGATTGCGATCGCCTTAAGTTCTTCGCCGCTGCGCAGCACCACGCGTTTGGCTTTCAAGTCGACGGTGTCAATTTCGACGTTCGTCCAGAGATCAAAATCACAATCCTTCGTTTGTTCGACAAACCGATCGCGCAACTCGTAGCCGTCCTTCGTATGAAGACCGAGATAGTTGTTGATCGGATTGTGAACCCAAAGAAGTTGCCCGCCCACCTCTTCACTCTGTTCCAGCATGAGTGTGTCGAGACCCAGCTCGTCGCACCAACGCGCGGCGGAAAGGCCGGCGGGACCGGCTCCGATGATCAAGACGTCGTGCATGAGAAAAGAAGTTCACCACAAAGGTTGAAAGAACACAAAGACCGGAGGCCGAGCGATTTAGCATCAATGATTGACAACCGTATGCGACGGGTGCGACGCTGAATCGCTTCGCAAGACGTTAGCTTTGGATCGGGGGAATAGCATTCCTGGCGGCGACCTTCGCATTAGCCAAATCCCGATGACTTCATGTTGAAGAAAGGAGAACCAAATGCGTCTGACCGAAATGGTTTCGTGCTCTGGTTGAGCGGCTAAGCTGGCCCCTGGGGTCCTCGCTCAGGTGTTGAGCGGGCTTGAGAAACAACCTTTCGATCCCAATCTGCTGGTCGGTTACGACAAAGCGGACGACGCCGGCGTGTACCTATTGCGCGACGATCTGGCGCTGGTGCAGACTCTGGATTTCTTCACGCCGATCGTCGACGATCCTTTTGATTATGGACGCATCGCCGCACTCAATTCGATTAATGATGTATGGGCCATGGGCGGGAAGCCGATCACCGCGATGGCCATCACCTGTTTTCCCAAAAAGGGGTTGGACTTCGCCATCCTGGGAGAGATCATGAAAGGCGGCCTGTCGGTGCTGACTGAAAACAAAGTCGCGCTGGTTGGCGGTCACAGTGTCGACAACGAACAGATCATGTTCGGCTACTCAGTCACCGGAGTGATCGACCCCAACAAAGTGGCTACCAATGCCGGCGCACGTCCGCGTGATGTGCTCATCCTGACGAAACCGATCGGCACCGGGATAATTTCAACCGGAATCAAATTGGCGAAGGCTTCACCTGAGGTTGTCGCTGAATCCATAGCGACGATGCTCTTGCCGGGCAAATACGCAGCCGAGGCAATCACACAATTTGGCGTTAAAGGCGCAACCGATGTCACCGGGTTCGCGTTGCTTGGTCATGCCTGGGAGATGGCCTGCGCCAGTAACGTGACAATTGAGATCGAGGCGGCACGCGTGCCTTTGATAAGCGGTGCGTTGGATTTAGCGACCGCGGGATTGTTAACGAGCGGCGACAAAACAAATCGCGAATACGTCGGCGAGCAAATTGGCGTCTCATCGGGAGTTGATCCGAACCTGATGAAGTTGTTCTACGATCCCCAGACAGCGGGTGGGTTGTTGTTGGCGATTTCGGAAGATAAAGCGGACGATCTGTTAACAGAGTTGCAGCGGAATTATCCGCGAGCAAAGATCATTGGGCGAGTTACTGAGCGCGGCGAGAAAGCGATCATCGTGAATTGAAGCGACCGGGTGTAAATACTCCACGCCACCCGCACTGCGAAGTTGAGACCCGGTCGCGACCGCTGCCGGTACTGACTTCATGGCAGCGACGCAAGACGTAACGCTGAAGGCGCTAAGAAATGTCGGATCACTACAAAGCCATCATCATCGGTTCAGGTCAGGCCGGTAACCCGCTCGCGAGAGCACTGGGTCAAGCCGGCTGGAAGACTGCGCTGATCGAACGCGCCTACATCGGCGGCACCTGCATCAACTATGGATGCACGCCGACCAAGACGATGTTCAATAGCGCCCGGGTCGCTTATCTCGCGCGCCGCGCGACCGACTTTGGCGTGCATCATGGCGAAGTCACGGTCAACATGCGCGAGGTCCGCGCACGCAAGCAACGCGTAGTGGAAGAGTTTCGCGAGAGCGGACTCAAAGGTATCAAGCAAACTCAGAACCTCGATTTGATCACGGGCAACGCCAGGTTCATCGGGCCGCATGAGATCGAAGTCCAACTTAATGACGGCGGAGCGATTCGCTCACTAACTGCCGAGAAAATCTTCATCAATACTGGCGGCCGCCCGGCCCGGCCGAAACTCCCGGGGCTAGACGACGTACCCACGCTCGATTCAACTTCGATCATGGAGCTTGATGAACTGCCTGAGCATCTGCTGGTGCTCGGTGGTGGCTATATTGGGCTGGAGTTCGGTCAGATGTTTCGCCGGTTCGGCAGCCGGGTGACAATCGTTCAGCGAGTCGATCAACTACTCGGCCGCGAAGACAGCGATGTGGCGGAAGCGATCCTTCAGGTCATGAAGGAAGACGGTATCGAAGTTCTCCTGAACACCGAAGCGCTGCGCGTGCGAAAGGACGGAACACAGATCAATTTGACTGTGCGAAATGCCGATGGTGAACAAACCCTGAGTGGGACCCACCTGCTGTTGGCCGTGGGCCGTAAACCCAACACCGAAGATCTAAACCTCTCTGCGGCGGGAATAGAAACGGACCAGCAAGGCAACATTAAGGTTAACCACAAGCTGGAAACCAACGTGCCCGGAGTCTATGCGCTCGGTGATGTGAAGGGCGGGCCGCAGTTCACGCATATCTCTTACGACGATTTTCGGATCATCCGCACGAACCTGCTTGCGGGCGGCAATGCGACGACTGAGAGACGGCTGGTGCCTTACACGGTGTTCATCGATCCGCAACTGGGCCGCGTCGGCATTAGCGAGACTGAAGCAAAAGGTTTGAATATCCGGATAGCGAAGGTGCCGATGACTCGCTCTGCTCGGGCCATCGAGATGAGCGAAACACGCGGCTTTATGAAAGCGATTATCGAAGTTGGGACGAATCAGATTTTAGGCGCGGCAGTGTTGAGTGTCGAAGGCGGCGAGCTGATGTCGATGTTCGAAATCGCGATGATAGGTAAGCTGCCTTATACGGTTTTGAAGGACGCGATTTTCGCGCATCCGACGCTGGCTGAAGCTTTGAATAATTTGTTTATGGCGCTGGATAAGTAGCTTGAGTTTGTGCCGCGCACCTGATTTAATTCTCAGAGGATGAAGTTCGAACTCATCAGTTCGATCTCAGACGTTGAGATAATCGCAGTCGGCCGTCAAATTCGGGATCTGCGTAGCGTAAGGAAGAAGCATGGAAGAGGCAGGTGGCGGAAGCTAAAAGGAATTGGTCGCGTCCGGCTGCCGAACGGTTCAGAATGTTATGCCGAGTTGCATTGGTATGAGGCGCACGGAATTGGCAAGAAAGAAATGAAGGTCAAAGAACTCCTTGATTAGAAGTTATGAGCACTCAACAACATCAATTCGCAATTTGCGTCCAGAACGAAGGCTATCCCGCCTCGCTGGAATTGTGGAAGGTCTATCGAATGCTTCCTGACCGGAGAGCGTCAAAGGATCAGCTAGTAAGAATAATCGACGAATCAGGTGAAGACTATCTTTACGACCAAAGTTGGTTCGTTCCGATCAAGTTGCCACAAGCGGCTAAGGAAGCGATGTTAGCTGCTTCCCCTTAATATGGACGAGCACACCTCACTGATTAATATTGGCGAGCTATCAAAACCAGCCACAATGCTCGTCGAGAAGATATCCGATGCCATCGGCGGCCCAAAGTAAACCGATCGAAGGCTTTTTTGAGTATGCACTCAAACAGTGGAAGAGTATGGGATATGTCATTGAACCAGCAGGACCCTCCGAATAATCGATACGATACTCTGACTCAAAGAAAATTGTAGAAATGAGCAGTCTTATGTCTTCGACTGTAATCGACCCACACATAATGCAATCTTCGTTGGGAACTCTTTACAGATCCGTACGCGCGCGCACGCTCGAGATCGTCGCGCCGCTCGAAATCGAAGACTACGTAATCCAAACCGCTGAGTTCATGAGCCCGCCGCGCTGGCACATCGGCCACACCTCATGGTTCTTTGAAACCGTGCTGCAAAAATATCAGCCAGGATACAAAGTCTATTCGGAAGAATTTCTCTTCTACTTCAATTCTTATTACGAAGGTTTTGGGCAACGGATTGAGCGGCCTAAGCGTGGCACACGTTCGCGGCCGACCGTGAAAGAGACCGTAGCCTATCGCGCGCGCGTCGACGAACAGATGGCGCGATTTATTGAACAGGTTTCGGACCGTGATGATGCAGAAGAGATTCTGGCGATCGTGCGGCTGGGGCTCGAGCACGAGATGCAGCATCAGGAACTTCTGGTTTACGACATCAAGCATCTGCTTTGCGATCAGTTCGACGCGGCGATTTCAGCAGCGCCTCTTTCAATTGAAGCTGTGAGTGGCATGGCGGAAGTTGAAGGTGGATTGTTTGAATTGGGTTATGGCAGCGCCCGCGGGGATGCCGGCGAACCGCCCGCAGGGATGCCGGCGCTCCCGTTTGCCTGGGATAACGAGAAGCCGCAGCACAAAGTTTTTCTCGAGGACTTCTTGATCGATCGCGCGCCGGTCAGCAATGGCGACTATCTTGAGTTCATGAACGCGGGTGGCTATCAGGATTTTCGCTGGTGGCATTCAGCCGGCTGGGAAAAGGTGAACCAGGACGGGTGGCGAGCGCCGCTCTACTGGGAGCAGCGAGATGGTGAATGGATGATTCGCGACTTCGCCGGCTTGCATCGCGTCGCAGACAAACTTAACGAGCCCGTCTATCACGTTAGCTTTTTGGAAGCGTCTGCATATGCGAAATGGGCGGGCAAGCGCCTGCCGACCGAAGCCGAGTGGGAGAAAGCCGCGAGTTTTTCGGCCGCTCTTAATGCGAAAAGAGAGTTTCCCTGGGGTGATACTCCACCTGAACGAAGCCTGGGAAATCTCTTTGAGAATGGATTATGGAGCGTCGCGCCCATCGGCTCATTCCCCGAAGGCAAAAGTGCTTACCTGTGCCAGCAAATGATTGGCGACGTGTGGGAGTGGACGACTTCGGATTACACGCCCTATCCCGGATTCAAATCCGAGTTCGATGAATACAATGACAAGTGGTTTGTCGGTCAGAAAGTTTTGCGCGGCGGATCGTTCGCGACGCCCCGCGCGCACATTCGCACAACTTATCGAAACTTTTTTCATCCCGAAGAACGCTGGATGGTTTCGGGCTTCAGATGCGCGCAGGATCGGTCAAGAAAGTAGCATAGCTTCAGCCTGTGATATTCCTCTGAGTTCTGTTCTTCTCCCTCTCCCTTTGGGTTGGGGTGAGGGCTTGAGGTCGAATCTCTTTTGAGCTGAAGTTGTGTTCGCCAGGCACAATGATAACTAGAGTGTTTAGTCCGTAGGCCCTCAACCCCAGCCCTTCTCCCAGAAGGAGAAGGGGGCAAGAATTCCGGACTGAGTTGGCAGTAGTTCACAATCTCACGAGGAGCTCCTGGCCTGACTCATCCCAACGCCACTCGGATTCATTTCCTTCGAGGTGAACGCCGCCCAGCCATTGATCGATGCCGTTGAGACTCACAAAGTCCTCATCACCTGCGAGGACCGCTTTGCCATAGTCAGTGATCTCAAATATTGAGAGCAGCATGTCCGCGGGATCGATCGCCGCCCGATTGCCGCCGTTGACGAGCGTCAGCAGAGGGGTCCGGGCATGGGCCAAGCGTTTCAATTCGAAGTAGAGTTGCGCATCGCCAAAACCATATTCAGGTTCGCGCCTGACAAAAGCAGGGAACAGGGATCTGAAGTTAGGGTATCCTTTCGCAACCAACGCCAGGCAGACGTTTTCGATTCTTCCGAGTCCATTCTCGGTCGAGGGAAAACGACGGAGATGCTTACTGAGCGCATCTTTCAGCAGCGGCAAGGGTGACAGATCGGACTCGATCAGCGATTCAATCTCTTTCGGGTTGGCTGAGGAGTACGCTCGCCAGGCTCTTGATCCGAGCTCCAATTGCGCTCGAGTAACTTTCTGGCGCTGCGGTAACAAAGAAGAAAGCTGTTGCTCGTTCAACTGTCCCAGACCATGAAAATTCTCGACGCCGGGAAACTCGCGGATGAGAATCAAGCTTAACCTTGTACTGCCGGAGTCGTGCCGCGTGAACCAGTCAAGCAAATAGATTAGTTGGATCTGGCAGAACAGATCGTGCTCGAACCAGAGCACGACTTCTTCATGATCAGAAAACCGGGACAGGGTCTCATCCTGGGTGCGCAATTCGTTCTCACACTTTGTCAGGTCGACACCGTAGGCAGCCGCGAGGTGCCGCGCCCGGAGGTTGCGAAATTGATCTGCGGCTAAGCCTCCCGGCGCCGGACCGCAGACCAGAGCTTCGCGCCAGGCGAGATGTTCGCCCGGAATACCAACTTTCTTCGCGGTCCCTGCCGCTGAATCGCCGTTATGAATGTGAAGCATCGGGGCTTTGTAGACTGCTGCTATTCATTCTAACACCAGGATCGAATACAATCAGCGCCGGCCCTGGAGCGCCGGCATCTTGCCGGCGGGGCGCAGGCTTCCCAGCCGCTCTTAAATGTCAACATGATCGACCTGCTGGTTAACTTCGAAGAATTCTGGACCAGGTTAAGCGAAGACATCGCTGCGGCCGAACAGTCGGTCTTTGTCCAGACCTTTGCGTTCGAAGGCGATTCTATCGGGAAGCAATTGTCGGCCGCCTTGCTTTCGGCAAAGGCCCTGGACAAGCGCGTGCTCGCCGATTCATTTACGCGGGTCGTCCTAAACGATCGGTTTCGTTATTCGCCGGCAAGTCTTTTCGACAACGATTTGCGAGACGAAGCGAGAGCGACCGTCGCCATGATGGACGAACTCGAAAGCAAAGGGGTCGCAATTCGATTCACCAATCCGTACGGGTGCTCACCGCGCCGGATCCTGAGTCGCAATCACAAGAAGCTAATCGTGCTCGATGACCGGACGGCTTACCTTGGCGGGATCAACTTCAGCGAGCACAACGCTTCCTGGCACGACATGATGCTGCGCATCGAAGACAACGCAGTTGCGGCGTTCCTGCGCGAGGATTTTCTTTCAACCTGGGATGGTCGAGATCGCGTGGCCGGCCGGCCGTTCGACGGCATCGCGCTTTTCACGGCTGACGGCCGTTCGAACCGGGCGGTGTTTCAGCGAGTGCTGGATTTGATCGATGGTGCGCAACAATCAATCTTTGTTGAGAGCCCCTACATCACGTTTCCGTTTTACGAGCGGCTGCGCGCAGCGACGCGGCGCGGCGTAACGGTGAAGATAGTGACGCCCGGTCAAAATAACTGGCGGTTCTTTCGGAACTATGCGCGGCTGGAATCAGCTTGCTCGGAAATTGATTTGCGGCTGTTTCAGGGAGGCATGAGCCATTTGAAGGCCATGCTGATCGATGGTGAAACTCTGATCGCCGGCTCTTCAAATTTTGATTATCTTAGTTATCGAATTCATCAGGAGCTGCTGGCAGTGATCACAAATCCGGCAGTCGTTAAGGACTTTAGCCGGCGCGTAATGGTTCCCGATCTTGCGAACGCCCGCAGCGTCGAATGCACGGCCACGACGCTCAGTAAACAATGGTTGAGTTTGAAGATGCGCCTGCTGGATGCCGCGATGGAAGTACTGACCTGATAACAGAGGCACTCGCCTGGGTGATCGAATTCGCCAACCAAAGAAACGAGCAACGGAGAACGATCAATGAGTCGGCAAAGCCGACGGCAGAAAATAGCCCAGGGTGGAGCGAGCGCAGCAAGCGGAACCCTGGGTACGGGCACCATAATTTACTGAGTCCGCTTTAGCGGGCGACAGAACAAATGTTAGATGCGCGCCTCATCGCAAGCATGCTGTGCGAACCTAACCGACTCCATACGTTTATCGGGCGAAGCCGTCCATTAGCGAATTCAGCGAGTCATCATCGAGGACTATGTCTGAAGGGCTGGACGTTATATAACCGTTCGGTCCGAAAGCAAGATGGCCCTCGGGCATGGGATAAGGTTGACCTCTCAGCTTTGTAATTGCCCTCTGCAAACCCGACATGTACTTATGGAGATTTTCATCCGAATCGCACAGTAGATCACCGCTCGCGAATGAGTAAGTGAGCGTAAGAGCCTGAAGGGGCGTCAGGCCTGCCCCTTCCCTGTTGTTCGTTGAGTCCCAAACACCGCCAAATTGCTCAGGCAAAGCCTCGCTGAGCCTGCTCGCACTCTCACGAAGGCTGTTGTCGACAAAACTGCGGATCACGCCTTTCATGGCCTCGCTGTCAGCGGAAGTACTCTTCTCTCTCAGAGATTTCATGCGCTCGATGAATTTCTCTGAGGAAACGATCACAAGCCTGCCCGGCAGCTTAAGTGCGCCCCGATTCCATGTCTTGCCCGGCATGTCGTCCGTTTGGAACCCTCGCAGCGTTTCATCCGTGTGCTTGATATCTTCATCCGTGAAGGCAGCAAGGCGATGGATGGCTACTTCTGAGAGTATCTCGTCAAGTTCGGAGACGCTAATACGTCGGCTCGATCCATTTAGCGTGCGCGCCTCGATGTCCGCGAGCTTAGTCTTCACTCTGGCGCTGAGCTTGAGCCCCGACCGCTTGAAGATAAATCTTTCGAACGAATTAACTGAGTCCCGAATTCTTCCAGGTGAGCCATCCAGGGAAAATTGGACTTCACGACCAAATCCATCACGAATACGAGCGTGAAGCTTAGCTTTGTTGTCGGCAGAATCGTTCAATTGATTCCGATCCCGCAGGCTGGCTGACGAGCGCCAGACAGCAAACGCCGCGAGAGCTACACATGCCAACAGCATGCTCGCAGCGATGAAGCGTGCCTTTTGCGACCTGTTCATTGATCTCATTGTGAGCCTCCTTAGTAGGGATAGAAGGTTGATGGGTAGCGGCGCTTAACCGCTGTGAGTTACGACGCGCAGCGAGGCTACTCCCATGTCAGAGCCGCGTCAATAGGGATATTCCTTGCAAGGAGAAAAAAACTAGTCCTTGCGGGGCCTGCTGCTCTGGCTACATGGAAACAATTAAGAGATTAATTGCGGCAAAGGCAAGAACGACCCCTTAGTTGAAGGGGCTTACGCCCGGGGCTATTTTCTGCCGCCTGCTGCCGCAGGCTCATTGAATTACTCCGACTCAGATTGGAGTTGGTTCAGTATTCGCCTGTTCGCGCGCGTGATATGACGAACGGGTGAGCGGGCTGGACTGAACGTGTTTGAATCCCATCTCGAGGCCGATGTCGCGCCAGCGATCAAATTCTGCGGGAGTGACGTAGCGTTCGACGGGTAAGCGTCGCGGTTGCGGTTGCAGGTATTGGCCGATAGTCATCACGTCGCAATTGACGGCGTGCAGGTCCTTCATCAACTCAACCACTTCTTCGAAAGCTTCGCCCAATCCGACCATGATTCCGCTTTTGGTGATCATGGCGCTTTGATCACGATCACGCCGATCGGCAGCGCGTCTGATCAGAGTTAGGGACTGCTGGTAGTCAGCATCGGGACGCACGCGACGATAAAGCCTGGCGATCGTTTCAGTATTGTGATTGAGTACGTCCGGCTGGGCATCGAGCACGGTATTCAGAGCCGCTTCGTCGCCATTGAAATCCGGAATCAGCACTTCGACTTTGCATTCCGGGTTGAGCGCGCGCACCGCGCGAATCGTCTCGGCCCAATGCGCCGCGCCGCCATCAGGCAGATCGTCGCGATTCACGGAAGTAATCACCGTGTGCGCCAGGTTCAAATGACGCACTGCTTCCGCGACGTGACGCGGCTCCTGCGCGTCGAGCTGTCCGGGCTCGCCTTTGCCAACGGCGCAAAACCCACAATGACGCGTGCAGATGTCACCGCCCAACATGAACGTGGCGGTGCGATCGGACCAGCACTCGAAGATGTTAGGACACTTTGCTTCCTGACAAACGGTGTGCAGGTTCAGCCCCTCGATAAGCCGTAACAGGTGGTTCTGGTTCGTTGGATCACCCAGACGAATGCGGAGCCATTCGGGCTTTGGCTGACGTGGCTTTTGGTTGAGAACGTGAAGTTCGCGGGCCAATCGAATTACCCCTTTGCGTTGAGAAAGCATTCTAGCATCCCGTGGCAGAAATCAGCATCTAAGGTCAAGCGTTTAGAGTACCAACTCTAATTGGGCTTTGTCAGAACCACCTGCGGTAGCGAGTGGTTGAACTTGAACATGAAGTCATTGAAACGATCAACCGCCCGCTACCGCAGGTGGTTCTGACGGAAAGCCCGACTGAAGTCGGTGCTTTAAACTCAATACTTCTGCGCTATACTCCCCGACATTTGACAACCTGTTCACGCAAGCCCTTCGGATTGCGTTACTGGAGGAAAATCATGAAACGAATCGTTGTACTCTGCGCCACAGCTCTGCTGCTGGTCGGCATCGGCGTCTCTGCCTTCGGCGATATTGCGCGACCAAAACCAACCGCTACGCCGGCGGCGGGGAAGGTCATATTCCACACAGGCCTGCAAATCGTGCCGGATGGAAAAGTGTGGGAGGCGCGCCTGCAAATTTCCCAGGCAACGCTACAGCGTTTACGTGAAGCGTCGGGCGGCAGCACGTCCGCCAACCCGTCACTCACGCAGAGGATCATGCAGAGTTCGACGCGCACGATGATGGCCGGACTTTTCATGTTCCTCGCTGTTTCATTCGCGGGTGTTTGGCTGGCTCGCTCAAGCCAGCGTCGCACGCAGAAAGCGATTGCTGCAGTCCTCGTCGTGGCCGGTATGCTGGGCGCGGCCACTGTGATCGTGCGCGCGAATGCGGGACCGCCGGGAAGTTATTACTGGAAGAAACTTCCCGAGAATCTCAACAAAGGACAGGCCACGCGCGGCGGCCTCGACATCGAGATCATGCCCGCCGATGAAGATGACGGCATCAAATTGATTGTACCGATAAAGCAGGCCAGCACGCCGGGCGAAGAATAGTTTTGCGGTAGCAAGCGGTAAAGAGCCGGCAAGGATGCCGGCCTTCCGCAGGCAGGATGCCTGCGCTCCTTAATGCTCCTTCGATGGAAAGAGCTTCAAACATTCCGTTGGCCGCATGGGCCAACACACGAACGAAAACTCGCACAAGCGTGCGATTGTTCGCATTTATTCTGGTCGCGAGTGCCGGTGTGTCAGCGGCGCTCGCGAGTTGGCTGCCGCTACAAGTTTCGATCGTCACGGTTTTTCTTTTTGCCGGCCCCCACAACTGGTTCGAGTTGCGTTATTTCTTAATGCGTCTGCCGGCGAGGTTTGGCCGCTCTCGCAACTTCTTTGCAGTTGCGTTCGCCGGAATTTTCACACTCACCGTCGCGTATCTCGCGATGCCTGTTCTGTATTACACGAACCTTTGGTCGGGCGCGAATTGGCCCGATGCGATCGCAACCTGGAACACACTTCTACTGTTATGGCTGGGCGCGCTGGTTCTGATGCGTGGCCGGCAGAACTCGCGCCGAGATTGGTTCTGGGCGCTCCCGATCGTATTCATGCTGTGCGCTTTGAACTGGTTGGCGCCACAGTTTTTCAGTTTGGCTATTGTCTATCTACATCCGCTGGTTGCTCTCTGGTTTTTGGACAGACATCTGCGTCGCACGCGTCCAGAGTGGCGGCGCACTTATCATCGTTGCCTGCTGCTGCTGCCGCTGCTGATCGTGGGAATGCTGTGGCAGCTTGGACGAACATCGTCGCTCGCGGATGACAACGGATTGTTCTGGCGCATCACGCAACATGCCGGAGCAAACCTGTTGCCGAACGTCTCGAGTCACATGCTCGTCTCCATGCATGTATTCCTCGAACTGCTGCACTATGGTGTTTGGATTGTTGCTCTACCGCTGATTGGGGCGACGGGCGCGGTGTGGAACGTGAAGACAATTCCGCTGGCCCGGCGTCGCGGCAGCTGGCCAAAGTTGATCGCCGCCATTCTTATCGTCGGATTATTCGTGATCGCTTTGCTGTGGCTTGGATTCTCAGTTAACTATCCGGCCATGCGCGATGTTTATTTCGCGGTGGCGATTGCGCATGTGCTGGCTGAAGCGCCGTTCCTGCTCAGGATGATTTGAGGATCGTTCGCGGCTCTGCCGCTTGATGTGCGGAAAGGCTCAGCCTTTCCGTTGTCGGCCATTAAAGAATTGAGAGGCTCCGCCTCGAATAGGGAGGCATAGCCTCCAGGAATCGATGATGAATGCCATCGGTAAGGCAAAGCCTTACCGCACATCAGGCGGCAAAGCCGCAGGCGATTCGCCTAATCCATCGTGCCCATGTCCCCTACCGAACTCTGGCGCTTCTTTCCGCTTGGCTATCTATTCTCAATTCTGATTGAGACGCCCGTACTTCTGATCGGTCTCTCGCAACGCCATCCGATCAAGCGGAGGTTGTTGGCAGGCATCTGGCTGACCGCCTGCACCTATCCGATTGTTGTACTCGTTTTACCGATCGCATTCGCTAATACTTCGCGCGCGTTGTATCTCGTAGTGGCGGAAGTGTTCGCGCCCGTCGCCGAGTGTATTTTGTTCTGGGTTGCTTACGGCGAATCAAAGCAAGCAGGCAAGGCTTCGATGTGGCGCGACTTTGGCGCGATCGTGGTTGCGAACCTGGCTTCGTTTCTTGGCGGCGAAGTGCTGAATGCTTACAACTGGTTTGGCTTAATGGGTTAAGGTTTCGCGGAGACGTTTGGCCTGCCGCGCCGCTTCAGCCGGGGTGGCATGTCATCGTGGGCGAACCGAAACAGCTCAGCCCGGAACAACACGGTGGATTTTGGCCGCCGCAGGGAGCGCCGACTCCACCGCAACTACCGGATTGCGCCGGAGTCGGTGCGCTAATCGACATGATCACCGGCAGGGCCAGCGCAGCAGGTGCGTATTTCAACATTAACTTTCGCCGCGAGACCAGGGGTGATTTGCCGCGAGGCTCGATCAAGTGAAACTGTTCGAGCTGTTTGACGGCTAACCAAACAACGTCTTCATCTACAGGCACTGTGAACTCGCTGCGCAGAGTGCCGGCAGCTTCCTTTGCGGTGGTCTTTCCGTCGCACTGACTCCAGACCAGCGCCGCTGTGCGGTTAAGGCAGTGCGCGCGATCCCTAACCATGTCGTAGACAAGCGTTTCGTCATCCAATTCGCGGATGACCAGATCATCAATCCGGGCTTGTGGCAGTCGACCACCCATCATTCGAAGATCCCCCTGCGTTGTGGACTATTGATGCCCCTTCTTACGTTAGTTTGGGCCGGCGAGTCAACAATTAAATCGCTCGTCGAGAAGAATGAAAACCTCGACAGCCTCTCATGAGGGCAATAACATAGTTGATGCATCAAGTTCCCGGATGAACTGGTTCGGTTTGAGCAGAGCGCCTTTGGCGCTGAACACAAACAGTCGCTAAGGATCATTAGTTGATCTCAAGTTTGTTAATGCCCTCACTAGCACCTCGCGCCACCGGGTGACCAGCTAATTCAATTAGCGTACAGCCCTTTTACGACGATCAACTTCTTACACCTGGCTGGAATTATTGGGTTGCGCAGCCGGTATGGTGTCCGCCCGAATCATCTCGACTGTGCGCAAGCTGCGCTTGCGATACCAGAGCAACGCGGCGAGTGCGCCGGCCAACAAAATGATCAAGCCGCTAATCAGGAGGATCACGATCGCGATTAGTGCGCCGATTCCAACTCCCGTTGGGTTCGGCGCGACATCAAGAAATATTGATTGAATCATCAAGCGTTTCCTTCCGCGTTCAGCAATCGCGCCAGCAGGTCACTATCAATATTGCCTCCGGACAGAACGACCCCGACTCTCTTCATCGTGTCTGGCAACCTCCTGAAAAATACCGCGGCGGCGGCGGCGGCGCCCGAAGGCTCAACCAATAATTTCATGCGAAACAACATGAACCGCATAGCGTCAGTGATCTCCTCGTCCGTGACGGTCAAGACATCATCGGCATTCGCTCGGGTGATTGGAAAAGTGAGCGCGCCGGGAGTCTGCACGCGCAAGCCGTCGGCGATAGTTGGCGGTGGCGGAATCGCAACCCGACCGCCTTTGCTGATCGATTGTTGAGTGTCGTTCGCGGTGGCCGGCTCAACGGCAAAGCAATTGATTGATGGCTTGATTGATTTCGCCGCCGTGCTTACTCCCGCAAACAATCCTCCGCCACTGCAAGGAGTCAGGACGCAATCAAGGTCGGGGACCTCTTCGAGGAATTCCAAACCGCAGGTGCCCTGACCAGCCATGATCAGGTAATCGTCGTAGGCGGGCACCATCACCAGACCTTCGCATTCGGCGATCTCGCGGCCGAAGGCGTCGCGATCATCTTTATGACGATCGAAAAAGCGAATGTCGGCGCCATAACTACGAGTCGCTTGAATCTTCGCCTTGGGCGCGTCGGCCGGAATTGCAACGACTGAACGGATGCCGGCTTCTCGCGAGGCCAGGGCGACGGCCTGGGCATGATTGCCGGAAGAGACGGCGATCACGCCGCGCTTTTTTTCCGTCTCGGCCAGCGAAAGAATTTTGTTGGTGGCGCCGCGAATCTTGAAAGCACCAGCCCGCTGCACATTTTCGCATTTGAAAAAGACCTCGCATCCGGCCACCTGGTTAAATGACTGGGAAGTCATGATGGGCGTGCGATGAATCCGTCCGGCAATCCGCGCCTGCGCTTGTTGTATGTGATCTAATGTCAGCATCAATCGCCTTTCATTGTCTAGCGTGTCCGGGAGCAGTAGCTCGACCGTAAGGGAGGCTTAGTGCTTACACACCGCTGGAAATATTAGCCCTGCCTTACAGTCGGGCTACTGCCCCGCTTTGCCTGACAGAATTTGTCACGGGGCTTGCGGGCATTCTCTCGCAAATAATTCTTGTCAGGTAGCGCCGCCAGATTATAGTATCGCCTTGGTAGCTCGGTAGTCCCAAACCTTAAGCAGAGCCACCGTCATCGTCCAGCTTGCCTTAACCTCAGCCCCACATCGTCGGAAAAGGAAACAAACATGGCCAGTGTCAAATGCCCTGAGTGCGGACTCGTCAATTGGAGAACGGCCGCAAATTGCAAACGCTGCGGCCTCGCGATAGCCGGTGGCCCAGCTGATCATGGAGTGGATGATCATGGAACGGATGATCATGAAATGGATCAGCAACAACCCCATGCGCCCTGCGCGGCAGCCCAACCAATGCGCGACCCCTTTTTCGATGAAGATGAATTTCTGCACAAGCTCAATCGGAATTCCAAGCTCTTCTACTTTATCGGTGGGTTGCAGATTGGTCTCTGGTTCTTCGTCGGCAATCTGCTAATCGTCGATGGAGTGTTGAATATCGGTTTGAGCTATTTGGCCAATAAGTTTAGAAGCCGGATCGCGGCCAGTTTTCTTGTCCTGCTGACATTGTCAAGCGTCCTGGCCGCGTTAGTGGCGATCGCGACCGGCGCTCTGCGGTTCAACCTGCTGACTCCGGTGGTGCTGATTGGACGGATCGTGGCAAGTGCCCGGGTGGTCTACTCCACATTCAAACTCAATGCCCACGCTGTAGTGGACGTTAACCAGATGATGCCGCCGCTCCCACCCGCATTCCATAATGAAGAGCAAACGCAGTGGGCCCAGCCCGCCGGCTCAGCGCAATGGCAACCGGAGTGAGGCAGCATGGTAAGTTCAAGCGGGTGACATCTCGAACACTTCCGCGAAGTGCTCGATGATCCGATCTTCGACAGTGCTCAGCTCAACTTCACGGCCCAACAGTTCTTTCATCGAAGTTACCGGCTCACCTTCACAGGCAATAATCAAATCAAAGTAACTGAGGTCGGTATTCACGTTCAGCGCGAATCCGTGCGTCGTCACCCACCGCGCGATGTGCACGCCGATGGCGGCAACTTTACCGCGCGGCGTGTGCACGCCGGTCAGCCCGGCGATGCGCGAGGCTTCAATCTCAAAATCGTTCAACGCACGAATCAGCACCTCTTCCAGATCGCGCACGAAGCGATGCACGTCCTCGCGATGCGGGCTCAACTTAATAATTGGATAGCCGACGATTTGACCCAGGCCATGATAAGTAACCTTGCCGCCGCGATTGGTTTCAAAGACAGTCACGCCGCGTTCGCGCAGAACTTTCTCGGGAGCAATGATCGACCCTTCATTGGCGCGCCGGCCGAGCGTCAGCGTGTGCGGATGTTCGAGCAGCAGCACAGTGTCCGGCTGTTCACCAGTCAAAACCGCGCGCTCGGTTTGCTTTTGCAGTTCGAGCGCCGCGCCGTATTCCACGCGACCCAATCGTTCGACTTTGAGAGTTCGCATCTTGTCCGAATCGCCTGCGGTAGGGGTTGGTTGATCATCGCGGCATCGCCGATTAGGAATTGTAACAGTCCCTGGGATCAATCTCCGAAACGCCAGCAAACGGCGTATAGAGTACCAACTTCAGTTGGGCTTTTCTTTACGGTAAAGACCCGACTAAAGTCGCTACTCTAAACACCGTTGGCGAAACGGTCTGATTCGACTTGACTCGCGTTCAGTCAATGCCGCACGCTTGAACGCAAAAGATACCTGAGACTCGAAGGAGCGCATGATGAAGAAGCTTATAGTCCCGATCTGTATTCTCTTGCTGTCAACCGCTGCGTTGTCACAAACCCGCTCGCGCACCACAACGAGGCGCGGCACAGCATCTTCGAAAACGCCAAAGACCACGGCAGCCCCAGCCGCGGCTATAAATAAGACCGAGGGCGCCACGAAAATAGCGAATCAGATAAAAAATCTGACGACGTTCCTTTATTTATTGGGCGGCGTGGCAAAGAACCTTGAGGCGATGGACGCCGCCGCGAAGTCCGGCCAGGCTTCGCCGACGACTGAGCGCAATAAGGCCACGCTCAAGGCAAGCTTCGAAGATTTCCGCGTAGGTTTGGATCAGCTCGAGATTTATTTTCGCAGCACGCCGGAGTTGCAACCGTATTACGTGAAGCTGGCCGGTTCAGCCGCAGGCGCCGCGGACGCCGAAGCAGAAGCGGCCGCCGGACACTTCGATCAAGCGGGACGCAGGCTGCTGGGTGTGGTCAGCCGTTTGACCGATGTGCTGGTGGCGATGGGATGATCTAACTGGGCACTGTCAACCGCTGAAGCGCTTGTTGAAATTCCCTCTCGGTATTCGCTGGAAGTGAGGCCAGGCTCGCGTGCGCTTCTTCGGCCGCCGCTGCGCCTGAGCCCTCGCGTTCCAGTAAGTCCCAGTCGACAACCACGAATCTGGCATCTTCGATGTCGCAATAGAGGCCAGTAACCATTCCCTTCCTTACTTCAACAATAATGTCAGTCATGTTCACATACTCCTTACGTTTAAGCTTTAATACGAGAATACCATTCGAAGACATTGATGTAATCGAGAAAGGTGCAGATTTCATCAAGACCATTCATTCGAAAAGTTGGTCGGTTCAACTGTCTGACAAAGAGGCTTCTCCTAACATCATTAGCGACGATGCTGAAAGTTGGCCGAAGTTGAGGAGCGACCAAATGGACATCGTTGAACCTAAGAAGACCAGAGTAAATTGTAGTTGAATGCTCAACTTCGAAAAGCGCCTTTAGGTCGCTAGAACCTCTTCCTAGCCAGACAACATCAACTTCTTGAATGATGTGCTCCACTGATTGATATCCATAAGGAGGAACGGGCCGACACTCAAATTGGTCAGTAAGCGACCAGTCGAGTTTTGGGCGATCGTAAGTCGGAATCCAAATGTCGTAGCCTTTCGCCGTTCCGATAGCTCCCAATAGTGTTTGCACTTGGCAATGAGAAAAATCCATTGGTGCGCGGATGCCACCACCCTTGGTTAGATTATCGAGTTCGGTCCAACCAACATTTCCCTCAACATTGAATCGTCCCGCCTGAGCCAAATAAAGTTCGATACCCTCTTGATCCAAATAGACTTGAGCTTTGAATTGGCCATCGGTGGCAGGCCTTATCGCGGTAAAGACATCCTCATAATTAGAATACGGTATTACTAAAGGCTCGCTTTGATCATTCCACAAGAGACAGACGACGGACGCGTGTCCTTCTAATTGACGTAGATCCTCCTCTCGCAGACCATAGAACGCTTGATTCCTTCCATGAATCTTGGAATACCGGATGTATACCCTTACGCGGCTATCGTGAAGCTCGTAAAGTGACTGACTCGTGCCAAGCTTACGAAAGGCACCGTACCGCCTTTCAAGCTCAGACAGAAATTTTTCTTTTACTGGATCCTTCGCCATGGTTCGTCCAGCAATCGTTTTCCGAGACTTACCAGAAAGCAAACTGCCGCTTTATTCCAACCGATAATTCGGCGCCTCTTTCGTAATCACCACATCGTGCACGTGCGACTCGCGCAAGCCCGCTGGCGTGACCCGCAGGAACCTCGTCTTTTCCTTAAACTCCTCAATCGTGCGACAGCCGGTGTAGCCCATGCCGGAACGCAGACCGCCTACGAGTTGGGTCACCATTTCAGCCAGCGTGCCGCGATAAGGCACGCGGCCTTCGATTCCCTCAGGCACCAGTTTCGATTCAGATTCAATCTGCTCTTGTGAATAACGATCGCGCGAGCCTTCGCGCATCGCGCCAATCGAACCCATGCCGCGATACATCTTGAAGCTGCGGCCCTGGTAGAGAATAACTTCGCCGGGCGCTTCTTCAGTGCCGGCGAAAAGCGATCCGACCATCACCACGTCGGCGCCGGCCGCTATTGCTTTGGCCATGTCGCCGGAAAACTTTACGCCGCCGTCAGAAATTACGGGTACACCGGTGCCGCGCGCGGCCTCGACGCAGGATTGAATCGCCGAAATCTGCGGCACGCCCGCTCCGGTCACGACGCGAGTCGTGCAAATGGATCCAGGGCCGATGCCGACTTTCACTCCATCAACGCCCGCATCGATCAACTCGCGGGCGCCATCACCCGTGCCGACGTTGCCGGCGACCAGTTGCGTGTCGGGATGTTGGCGCTTGATCTCGCGCACGGCTTCGATCACGCGCGACGAATGGCCATGCGCGGTATCGATGACCAGACAATCGACGCGAGCCTGCACCAAAGCATCCGCGCGTTCCCTGAAGTCACCCGTGGCGCCGATCGCCGCGGCCACACGCAGACGACCGAGATCATCCTTTGCAGCAGTCGGATACTTAATCGCCTTCTGAATATCCTTGACCGTAATCAAACCCTTCAGGTGCTTGTCTTCATCGATCACCAGGAGTTTTTCGATGCGATGTTTTTGCAGGACCTGCTTGGCTTGATCCAGCGTGGTGCCCACCGAAACAGTCACCAGCGGCTGCTTGGTCATGACTTCAGCAACCGGTATGTCAAAGCGTTCTTCAAACCGCAGATCGCGATTAGTAATAATGCCGACCAGGTGCCCGTCCTGATCGACGACCGGCACGCCACTGATGTGATAGCGCTGCATGACGGCCAGAGCTTCGCGCACGGGACGGTCCTGCCAGATGGTCACCGGGTCGACGATCATGCCGGACTCCGAACGCTTCACCTTGTCAACCTCTTCAGCCTGTCGCGCGACAGTCAGGTTTTTGTGCACGACGCCGATGCCGCCCTGCTGCGCGATGGCGATTGCCAGCGATGCTTCGGTGACCGTATCCATGGCAGCCGAGCAAAGGGGAATTTGCAAACGGATGCCGCGCGTGAATTGGGTCGAGGTGTCGGTTTCGGTCGGCAGCACATCTGAACGTGCCGGAACCAACAGCACATCATCGAAAGTAAGACCTTCGGGAAGCTTCTCAGTTATCATTGCTTTTTAAGTTACTCCTTGGATTTTTGCTTCATCTAACTCTAACGTAAAAAGAAAACGCCCGCATTCGCTGCGGGCGGCTTCGGACAAACTTCAAAACAATCAAGAGCTGATTCGTCAAAGGACGCAGGCTTCGGCACACTGCGTAGTCGCGCAGCGTCGTTCGTCCAGCCGGCACTACACAGTGAATTCGTGCTCGCCCTCCTTTGTCAGCTGAATCCTTGCAACTCGAATCAAAGGCTCGGTGCTGAGCCTGCCGGGCGGGAATCGTTGTCCGGTTGCGGGACGCGTTTTGGGCGCCAAACTACGCTGATAAAAGTGAAGTCCGGCCCAGACGCAAAGCGAGAGCACGGCAAGAATGACCAGCGCCAGCAACAACGTCATCAGCGGGGACCGGCTGTGAGTATCGTCAGTATAAACCAGTGATTTATGAGCTTTAGTTGACGACTCTTCATCCGGCTCGCCCAGTTCACGCAACGTTCGCGCATAGTCTTCAATCGCCTGGTTCTCGTCGTAACCGATGAACTTGGCATAGGCGCGGATGAAGCTGCGATTAAAAATACCGCCCGGTAAGCGCCGGTAATCATCGGACTCAATGGCCTCGAGGTAGCGCATGGAGATGCGCGTCTGTTCCGAGATATCACGTAGAGCAATCCCGCGCGTCTCGCGTGCGAGTCGCAATTTTTCTCCGATGCTTTCCGTCATTTTTGCTCGAGCCGGCCTCAGACGATGCTCTACATGCGAGGGAGTCGAACAGCCTGCAAAATGAACGAGTGCCCTCCCCACTGAATCCTTCACAGGCACCATCAAGCTGTTCTTTGGCCGCACTATAGCGCTCGCTTGTAAACGTTGTCAAACTTTAATGATTTCAAGTTTGACCTCTCTTGATTCTTAACGCGCAGGGTGGTAGCTTGAGTCGTTCGCAGAAACCAATCTGCTTTGTTTTTAACTTCTACAATCTTGAAAAGTGAGGACTGACAGAGATGGCTCTTGAAGCACTCGGAATGGTCGAAACCAAAGGCTTTGTCGGCGCTGTCGAAGCGGCCGATGCCATGGTCAAAGCAGCCAACGTGCAACTGTTGGGGAAGGAATACATCGGCGCTGGATATGTGACGGTGTTTGTGCGCGGAGACGTGGGCGCCGTGAAGGCGGCGACCGATGCCGGCGCAGCCGCAGCCCGACGCGTGGGCGAGCTGATCAGCGTGCACGTGATTCCCCGCCCGCACGCTGAAGTCGAGCGCGTCCTGCCGGTCGATGGCCGTACCGGGTTTAGCCCGGACGAAACGTCGCAGTTGCCGGGCGGAGCACGCGGCCAGTTGGGCCAGGGCGAGGCCAACCGGTCATTGACCGCGAGGGAAAGCGCCAGAGAGAGATCCAAGTAAGTGCATTGCCGATTTTTGATTTCTGATTTTAGATTTCAGATTTGAAATCGCTGGCCGGATGATCGAGGTTCGGATTGCTTCTCGAGCCGGCGGATGTCGCAGAAACGATTGTCAAGAGCCGAACAATTTCAAATTTGAAATCTAAGATCAGAAATTGGGAGGAGTTATGTCGGCCGACAAAGATTTAATTTCCGTGCAACAGGCCCGCGACCTGGTCGAAGCCGCGCATCGCGCCCAGGCAGAGCTGGTACGTTTCGACCAGGCGAAAATCGATCATATTTGTGAAGCGATGGCCCAAGCGGCGTTGCGCGAATCACCGCGCGTCGCGGCTCTCGCGGTTGAAGAGACCGGCTATGGCGTCGCTGCCGACAAGCATGAAAAGAACCGCTTCGCCGCGGAAGATGTTTGGAATTACTTCAAGAACCTGCGCACCGTCGGAGTAGTTTCCGAAACCAAAGACGTCGTCGAAATCGCCAGTCCGCGCGGTGTGGTCGCCGGCATTATTCCATCTACCAATCCTACTTCCACGGCCATCTTCAAGATTCTGATCGCGATCAAATCGCGCAATGCAATCGTGCTTTCGCCGCATCCTTCGGCCGCGCGCTGCATCAACGAAACTGTCAAGGTAATGCGGGACGCCGCCGCCAAAGCCGGACTACCCGCGGACGCGATTGGCTGCATGACGACCGCTACGATCGAAGGCACCGAAGCGCTGATGAAGCACAAGATGACGGCAGTGATCCTGGCCACCGGCGGGATCGGCCTGGTTCGGGCAGCTTATTCATCGGGCAAACCCGCCTTCGGCGTCGGCCCCGGCAATGTGCCGGTCTTTATCGAACGCACCGCCGATGTCCCCAAGGCCGTGCAGGATATTTTTACCGGCAAGTGCTTTGACAACGGAACCATCTGCGCTTCTGAACAAGCAGTCGTGGTCGACGCGCCAATCGAAATGGCCGTTCGTGAACAATTCAAGGCGCAGGGCGGTTACTTTGTCAGTCAGTCAGAGGCTGACCTGTTGGCGAAGATCGTGGCCACGCCGCAGAGACATCTAAATCCCGGCATCGTCGGTAAGTCAGTCGAGGTGATTGCGAACATGGCCGGCATCAGCGTGCCGCCGGGAACCCGTTGTTTGCTGGCGGACGTCGCCGGCGTGGGCCGCGATTACCCGCTGTCGATGGAAAAACTTTCGCCGATCCTCGCCTTCTATGTCGAAGACGGTCTCGAGCGTGGCGCCGCGCGCTGCAACGAGATCCTGCACTATGGGGGCATGGGCCACACGGCCGGCATTCACACTCGATCGCGTGAAGCAGCCGTCCGGTATGGTAGCGAAATGCCCGCGTCTCGCATCACAGTCAACACGCCGACCACGCACGGTGCGATTGGCTTTTCAACCGCGCTGCCGCCATCGATGACGCTTGGTTGCGGATCGTGGGGCGGCAACGTGACTTCTGATAATGTTTCGCCGTTGCATTTGATGGACATCAAACGCGTAGCTTTTGAAACGCGCCCAGTAGCAAGCAAGCGACCCGCGGTCGCGGCGCAACCCGCTGCGATGTCTCCGCGGCCCGCCGCCGCTAGCACTACGTCTGCCCAGCCTGCAGCGAGCGACGCCGGAACTCCAAAGGTCAGCCGTCAGGAAATTGCCGCCATCGTCGATCGCTTTCTGGCAAATCGGCAGCCTGAATCAGATCCGTCGCAGCCTGCGCCCGCGACTCCGCAGCCTGATTACTCGACCAGCTCCGGAGGCAACGGCGGGAGTTCGCGCCAACCGGCAAAGGCTTCATCACAATCCTCAGCCAACGGACGAAAGGCTGCTGAGTTTGTCAGCGAAGACGACGTGAAACGTGCGATTCAAAAAGGCGAGAAGATTTACGTCGGGCCGCGCACGATCATCACACCTTCAGCTCGGGACATCGGCGACCCGGCGGAGGTGTTCGCCAAAGCCTGAGCTTAGAGCTTGGTTCTTAGAGCTTTGGGTTCGAAACCCGCGTACTAAGACACAAAGAACTAAGCACCAAGCTCTAAGATCTAAAGTTTATGTTCTTAGGCAAAGTAGTCGGATCAGTCTGGTCAACGAAGAAGTCGCCCGACCTTGAGGGCGTCCGTTTTCTGATCGTCCATCCATACGACCTGGATCATGAGCCCACGAAAAACGTAGTCGTGGTAGCGGACCGTCTCGGTGCCGGCCCGGGAGAGACGGTGATGTGCGCGTTTGGCAAAGCAGCGCGCACGGCGATTGGCAATCAGGACATGTCGATCGAAGCCGCCGTCGTCGGCATAGTCGATCGGGTTGACTTGACCGACAGCAATTCGGAAGAGCTGCGCGAGGTTGCGCGCACCCTGGGACGGGACAACGGACAACGGTAGGTCGTTCGTTTTTCTAATCGCCACAGTATCGGCCACGAAAAGGCACAAGCGAGCTGGGTTGGTTTGGATTTCATTCGCCAGCACTTTCAAATCTGGTACAGAACCGGGAGCGGTAGCGACCGGGTCAAAGACTCAACGACCCACTTGGTTGAATGTATGGACCCCGTCGCTACCGCTCCGGGTTCTGTACCAACTCTCTTGTGACTTTTGCGCCTTTTTGTGGCTATATTTCATCCTGCAATCGCAAATCCAAATGGCTAACGAAGAGTTGATTTACCGCATCACTCGCGCAATCTACGAGCGCCTGGGCCCGTCTGCCGAAGAGTCTGCGGTCGAGCAACTGGTAACTGACATCTATCAAACAGTCGCGCCGGCGCTAAGAAATGGTGCGGGCTCGGCCGGGTTTCAGAGTCCCGGCACGGCGTCGTCTTCGGTCGGGGCCAATGCCGGCGAAGGTTCTTCCGACCGCCTGATCATTTCGGTCTTTGGCATGGATCATCCCGGCATTGTTGCCGGCGTCGCGCAAATTCTGGCCGAGGCTGGTTGCAGCATCGTCGATATCAATCAAACCGTGGTGCAGGGAAAGTTTGCGATGGTGATCATCGCCAACACCTTACGTTCGCAGTTGTCGGTAACTGAACTTAAAGACCGTTTGCGATCCGAAGGCGAAAAACTTGGGGTGCACATCTATGCCCAGCGTGAAGACTTGTTCAATGCAATGCATCGCGTCTGAGCATTACCGATTTTCGATTTCCGATTGCCAATTGGTCGGTGAGCGAGATGGCGCCGGCTGATAGACTGAAAGTTAACGCATGAGATTCTAGTCCCTGGAGGACTTACAAATCGGCCATTGGAAATCGGCAATCGCCAATCAATTTATGTCCCAGCCTGAAATTCTAGTTCGTTGTTCGTCGTGCGGCGCCGCGGTGCGTGAGCCGGCGATGTTCTGTCCTGAGTGCGGCAAAGCAATGGCCACGGCTGCAACCCGGACGGAATCACCTGCTGCGCAAGTCTCGGCGGCGGCGCCCGCCAACAGCTCCGACCACGCCGCAGAGAATCCAACCGCGACGTCGAGAGTTGAGAACGTCGCTGTTGAGATCGATCCTGAAGCAATCGCAAACAAATCCGCCCAGCCCGACGAACTTGATTCTCATCAAGGCGCCAGAGCACGCACGCGAGAGCGGCTCCACCGCGCTTCCAATGCGGCGCGCGGCGCGCTGGAAGACAATGTAAAGCGCGTGGAAAAAATTCATCACGTTTCCACCGCCATGCTTGAGGAAGCTCACTACGATCCGAGTCTGCGTTTTGTGCTGGTGGCGCTGGGACTGTTTGTCGTCTTCATTATCCTGCTGGTGCTCAGCAAAGTGATGGGCTAAAAAGTCAGAACCGGGAGCGGTCCGGGGTCCCCACGCGGGCAGCCCGCGTGGGGTGGTGGTAGCGACCGGGTCTCAATGCTCGACACTGATCGAGACTGGGGAGATTGAGACCCGGTCGCTACCGCTCCCGGTTCTGACCTCTTTTTCTTATGGAATACACCCAGGCTGAAATCCTGCAAACCGTGCGCATGACCGAGATGGAGCATCTCGACATACGCACGGTGACGCTTGGCTTGAGCTTGCGCGATTGCGCCACCGATTCGATCGAAGGCACTGCCGAAAAAGTGCGCGAGAAGATTGGCAGGACGGCCGGGAACCTCGTCCGCACGGTTGACGAAATCGGTAACGAGATCGGAATTCGTGTCGCCAACAAACGAATCGCGGTGACGCCGGTGTCGATCCTGACTGAAGGAGCGTCGGGCAATCCGGTCGATCTCGGTCGCGCCATTGATGAAGCAGCGGCCGGAGTCGGTGTTGACTTTGTCGGCGGCTACTCGGCGCTGGTACACAAAGGTTTTACCCGCAGAGAGAGTGAGTTTGTCGACTCGATTCCGGAAGCGCTGTCAGTGACCCAGCGGCTCTGCTCTTCATTGAACGTCGCGACTACGCGTGCCGGCATCAACATGGACGCCGTCGCGCGCGTCGGGCGATTGATCAAAGAAGCTGCCGAACGCACCCGCGAAACTTCCGGGCTGGCTTGCGCTAAATTCGTCTGCTTTGCCAACGCGGTCGAAGACAACCCATTTATGGCTGGAGCTTTTCATGGCATCGGCGAGCCCGAAGCCGTTTTGAATGTCGGCGTGTCCGGACCCGGCGTAGTCAATCACGCTTTGCAGGACGCGCCGAAGGATCTGCCGCTGCACGAACTCGCGGAAATCATTAAGAAGCTTTCATTCAAGCTCGCGCGCGCCGGCGAACTGGTGGGACGCGAGGCTGCGCGGCGTTTGGGAATTCCGTTCGGGATCATCGATCTGTCGCTGGCGCCGACGCCCGTACCCGGCGACTCAGTCGCGAACATCATTGAAGCGATGGGTTTCGAGCGCGCCGGCGCGCACGGCACCACCGCCGCCCTGGCTCTGTTAACCGACGCCGTCAAGAAAGGCGGCGCGATGGCCAGCAATTCGGTCGGCGGGATGAGCGGCGCGTTCATCCCCGTTTCCGAAGACGCGGGCATGATCGAGGCCGCGCGCGTAGGAGCTTTGACGCTCGAGAAACTGGAAGCCTGGACCAGCGTCTGTTCGGTCGGCATCGACATGGTCGCCGTGCCTGGTTTGACATCCGCCGAAACGATCGCCGCGATCATCGCTGACGAGATGGCGATCGGCGTGATGAACAACAAGACAACCGCCGTTCGCATCATCCCCGTTCCCGGGCGCGACGTCGGCGAGATGGTAGAGTTCGGCGGCCTGCTGGGGAGCGCGCCGATCATGGCCGTCAACCGCTTTTCATCCGACGAATTTATTCGCCGCGGCGGTAGGATTCCGGCGCCGGTGCATAGCTTGCGGAACTAGATATTCTTCGCGCCTTCAGGTTTTCTGCTCAAGGCGCAAGAAGTATACGAACTCTCTTGATCTGGTTGAATCTGAAAAGGGCTCGGTTCTCTTCTTAATGCTAAGGATGTAGAATCACGACGAGGAGTGATGCGCTGATGTCGAAAAGAATAACAACGCTGGATGATGCCGCCTCAGTTTCGTTGCCGCCCGAAGCCGTTGAAGCACTGGGCGTGGCCGCAGGCGGCGAATTGGACATTGAGATTGTCGGGACCGCACTGATCGTCCGTTCGGTGGAAAATGCCAAACACTCTCGTGAGTTCGCCGACATATTCGAGTCGATACTAAGAAGACGCCGGAAAGCGTATGAGCATCTCGCGGAAGGTCCGGTTTAGTTGCAAACCGGGTTATGAGGTTCCCCCACAAACTGGATGTCCTGACAGTACATGCCCGGTTAATTGCTGAAACAGGAGGAAGCATCGGGCTAAGAGACGAGGGTTTGCTTGAATCTGCTCTTGCCGCCGCCGAGAATCGCTACGGCTACGATGATGCCGATCTTGTTACTTGCGCGGCAACCTACGCATATCATTTGACCCAGGCACACGCCTTTGTTGATGGTAACAAACGCATTGCTGCGGCAATCACAGAAACATTCCTCGAGTGTAATGGTCAGTCAACTAGTGATGAATGATGAGGAGGTTGTTCGCTTGTTTCTGGATATTGCGCGAGGCATCCTGAGTCGAAACGAGGTAGAGCAACTGCTCGCGGCAAAGACTAAAAAGCTAAGTAAGTAAATGGCCTCCACTAGCACTCTGCGCAAAAACCAACTAACCTTAGCGCCTCAAGAGAAGGTGATCAAATGGAACGTGAAGCTCTGGGATTAATCGAATGTCGCGGGCTGGTGGCGATGATCGAAGCTGCGGACGCGGCGGTGAAGTCGGCGAACGTGGTTTTGGTCGGCTGGGAAAAAATCGATGCCGGCCTGGTAACGTGTATCGTGCGCGGTGAAGTCGGCGCCGTCAAAAGCGCTGTCGAATCCGGCGCTGCCGCCGGTCGCCGCGTCGGTGAAGTCGTCGCGACCCATGTCATCCCACGGCCTCATTCAGAAGTCGACAACGCGATTCCCGTTTTGCACACCGGCAAGACTACGCGTAAGAAGATCAGCGGCTCAGTGCGTGGTAAGTGATTACTGCTCCACCTTCGTCTTCGATCACAACCATCACTCAATCAGTATCGTTTAGACAGCAGTTGTGCTGTCGTTGTGAGGTCAGTACCACCTGCGTGAGCGGGTGGGTCAAGCACACAATGTTCGAGGGATAAAGTCGGCGCCTAATCTTGAATGATCGACCCACCCGCTCACGCAGGTGGTACTGACCTCATTCCCGTCCTCTCAATCCTGTAACAACTTCCCACTAAACAATGGCTGCCCTGCCAGGCTCGTATAGAAACCAAAGACAGCCAGCGCGACGCAGATGGTGAGCGCTATGAGAAAGTCAGTCGCGTACCAGGCAGTCAGTTCAGTTGTCATTGGATAAAAGACCCAGAGATGAGCAAAGAACAATGCCGACACTGCCGCCAGCAAGCCAAAGCGGTACAGCACGAAAACGGCAAGAAAAGCGGAGAGTGCTGCGAACGGTATCATCAACACATGCACCTGGCCAATCAGTACATTCACGGTCCCGAGTAATAGCCAAAGCATTCCGAACGCCAGCCGCTCGCGGCGCAGGACCATCATGAGCAGGAGCAAAATGAATAGCGAGAAGAAAGCCAGGAAGATACCCGCGCTCAGTTGACTTAGAAATTTCGCGACGAATTGATGTGAGCCTATGACGGTGCTTCCGGGATTGAGAGTTAGTGCCGGCGGCCGTCCGATCCATCGCAGCCCGATCGAAGTCAGCAGTCCGAGGAGTATCAGCATCACCCCGAAGACTGCTCCGATCAATATGTCGCGTCCGACCAGCGGGTCACGATACCCGCCGGCGAGCAGCCGGCTCCAGGAAATAATTCGCTGTGGCCAGCGCTTGCGGACAAACGGCTCGAGCGCGACGTACAGCACCCACACGAAAACTGAAGTGTAGACAGCAAACGCAAGGTGAATAACGAAGAGGTCAAACTCATAGCCCGCCAAACCGTTGTGGTGCTCCATAAACAGCCAGTAGAGCAGGCGCACTATTAGGAACAGGAGGGCCAGGCGCGTTGCGCCCCGGCGGTCGCCGCGCCCCAGTTTCAAATTTTTGCGTGCCAGGAGCGCGCTGCTAACCACTACGATGAGATAGACCGCAATGAGTATGAAAATAAGCGCACGGTCCCTGCCACTTTCAGGAGTTTGCTCCTGTCTCACTGGCTGATCCCAGGGATAGATGGTTTCGAAGTAGATGGGCTTGCCGCGGAACGCCGCCGCCTCAACGTGGGTCTTGAGTTCGGGGTGCGCGGGATCGGCGCCGTCCCATGCCGCGCGCGTGTCGTAGGCGTGCAAAGGCACTGACGTTGAGGCCACTTCTTTAAAATTCGCTATCTCTAAACCCGCCTCGCGAAAAGGCACAGTCCAGTCAGGCTTGGCGTTCTCACCGCCCGGAGGTTCACGCTGCGGCGGGACGCCGACGAACCAGTGCAGACGTCCTTCCATATCCAGGTAGAGGCTCGTCATGCCGGAAACATCCAGCGCCGGCTTGTCGACCTGGATGTCTTCAGTCGTACTGAAGTACCGAGGACTCTCGCGATACCAGAAACGATATGCCCCCGGCCCTTCAGTGCGCAGCCTGTTCCAGCGCGACAGAGACTGATCGTGCGCTTCAATGTAATGCAGGTAGTCTTCCTTAAGAACAATTCCTTCATCGCCGTCGAGTGCCGGGCCGGCATAACCCATTTTCTTAATCACATCGCGGGCGCGGACGCGCAAGGCTTCCGGCGGCAGATCCAGCGAGGTCATTCGATAAACAGCCGTGTACTTTGTCAGCCAACAGCCGAGGGCAAGTACGCCAATGCAGGTGACCAGGAGCGCCGTCGCAACTACAGGCTTGAGAATCCCTTCGGTTGGCGCGGCGGCTACCATCTCCGGCGAAGGTGTTTCGCCGGCTGCGAGCGCCGCGGCGATTGGATCTCCACCGGGCAGCGCCGCAGCAACTTGTAATGCCGACGAAGGTCTTTGCGAAGGATCTTTCTGAATACAACGATCGATTACTTTTTCGATTAGTGGGTCGAGATCCTTGACGATCGAAGTGGGCGTCGTCGGCGTCGAGTCACTACGGCGTAACTTGATCAACTCGCCCAGAGTGGCTGCTTCGAAGGCGCGTTTGCCAGTGAAGAGTTCGTACAGAACAAGCCCGAGCGAGTAAATATCGGTCTTGACCGTCTGATCGCTGCCTTCGAGTTGCTCTGGCGCCATGTAGGCGGGAGTGCCCGCTTTCATTTCGTCGTCGGCAAATTCTTCCACCAGACCGGCCAGGCCAAAGTCGAGCACGCGCGCATTCCCTTCGCCGTCAATCATTATGTTGGCCGGCTTCAGATCTCGATGCAGGACACCGGCGTCGTGGGCCGCTGCCAGGCCCGCGCAGATCTGGCGCGCCAGTTGAATGGCCTTGTCCTGTGGCAGGCGACCTATGCGGCGCAGCAGCGATGAGAGTTCTTCACCTTTGATGAATTCCATCGAGAGGAAATGCCGGCCGTCGACTTCGCCAATGTCGTAAACGCGGCAGACATTCTTGTGCGACACCTGCCGGGCCACGCGCACTTCACGATGAAAGCGCGCCAGCGCCGCGCCGTCACTCAATAAATGATCGGGCAGAAACTTGAGCGCGACCGGCTGGCCCAACTTCAGATCATCGGCGCGATAAACCTCGCCCATGCCACCACGCCCCAGCAAACCGACGATGCGGTAACGTTCGGCCAGTATCTCCCCGGGCACAAACCGCGCGTCGTCAATTGAATCGAAAGAAGAATAGGAACGAGTTTTCCTGCTACTTTCACTGCCGGTCTTTTTCTTCTGCGGTTGATTTGGATCGAGCAGTTGGGTCGGCGAGAATGAATCCGAAAGCGAAGTCGCACAGGACGGGCAAGTCCTGGCATCCGAGGGAATTTCGCGCTGGCACTGGGGACAGTTCATTGGCCGCGGATTGTATCGCAAAATGGATGGCTGAGGCAGATTTTACCTTTGCCGTAGATTTGGTTGGCAAAACGGTTTCAGTAATGTCTCAGTTGGGAATTCTCTGCGGTCGACTGCGCAAAGAAAAGCGTAATTTGGTTTCGTTTCTTTATCCGCATGGATAAGAACGATCCACGAAGCACACGAAGTTGCACGAAAAGTCAGTTGAGCTTCGTGGTCGCTATCGCTCCCGGTACTGACCTTACAAGCTCTCAAAATTAACTCGCGGGTCAACCTGCGGCCGGCAAAGCGCATCCATTACTCGGATAACAATCCAGTTTTTCGTAAAGCAGTACCCGCCGTCTCCCCTCCAGGTCTCCCCTGATCTCGAAACAATTTTTTTCGCCTTAGGAGGCAAAGCCCATGAAACGCACTCTCCTTTTAGTACTTGTCTCTCTGCTTTCGGTCCAATCGTTCGCGCAGATGCGCCGCGTCACGCGCACGGTCACACCGCCCGCGCCTTCAATCAGGTCAACTGTGCAAACGTTGCCGATCCGTCGAGTGATTCTTTACAGCAACGGCGTCGCTTATATCGAACGACGCGGCACTGTCAGTGGTCATGCCGAGGTCAGCCTGTCGTTCAAACAATCACAGGTCGACGATGTTTTGAAATCGATGGTGGTGCTTGACCTGGGCCAGGGGCGCATCGGCGCGGTGAGCTATAACTCCAGCGCGCCGCCGTCGGCGCGGCTGGCGGAGATTCCTTTCTCGATTCAACCCGGCACAGACAGTGAAAGAAACGGGGGTTTGGCCGGAGTTCTGGGTCAGCTCCAGGGTGCGCGAGTGATCGTGGCGACCGCGAACCGCACTGCGACCGGATCTATTCTCACCGTCGAAGAACAAAAATCACAGATCGATGCGAACAAGCCGGCACTGGTTACGCATGCGCTGGTGATCGCGTCTGAAAACGGCGAGCTGACGAGTTTCGATCTAGCCGACGTGCGTTCGATAAAGGTGGTTGACGAAGGAGCGCGGCGCGACCTGGGCGAGTTTGCCAACGCTACCTCATCCGCGCGCCGTCGCGACGCGAAAACCATCGTCGTCACTTCGGACGGAGGCGCAGCGCGCGAAATGCTGGTCAGCTATATCATCGCCGCGCCGATCTGGAAAACTACTTACCGCGTCGTTCTTGACTCGCAGGGCAAACCCTTCTTCCAGGGTTGGGCGATTGTGGACAATGTCAGCGACGAAGACTGGAACAACATTTCGTTGTCGCTGGTTTCCGGCTCGCCCGTTTCATTTATTCAGCCGATTCAAAAACCTTTCTATCGTTACCGGCCGGTCGTCGGCATGCCGGCGGATTTGAAGCTGACGCCGCAAACTTATGAAGCCAGTGAAGGCGAGACGGCGGGAACTATCAGCGGAACCATCACTGATCCCGCTGGAGCAGTTGTGCCCAACGCGACGATCACGATCACCAACACGACGACCAACCAGTCCGTTTCAACCACAACCCGGAGCGACGGGGTTTTCAGAACTGCGATCCTGCCGCCCGGGAACTATTCAGTCTCGATCAATGCGCAGGGTTTCAAACATCATGTAGTTACGAATGTCGCCGTGGGCAGTCAGTGGCCGGCGCAGATCAACGCGACGTTGGAAGTCGGCGGCACAACCGAGACTGTGACAGTAACCGGCGGCGGCTCGAATGTGTATTCAAACTCCATCTCCCAAAGACAGATACAGCAGCTCCCCTTCAACGGTCGCAACAACGTCAATAATCTGGTGCTGGACGGCGCCAATACTTCTTCATCTTCAGTTTCGCTGAGCGACGCCATTACTCGTCCTGATTCAGGCGTTGAAGCAGCCGCGACCGGTAGTGAAGTCGGCGACTTGTTCGAGTATCGGATCGATCAGCCGGTAACCGTGCTGCGCGATCGCTCGGCGCTCATTCCAATTCTGCAAACCCGGATGGATGGCGAACGAGTGTCGATTTACAACGAAGGCAATCGCCGCGATCGGCCGATGGGCGGAATGCTGCTCAAGAATACCTCGTCTCTTACTCTGGAAGATGGCGCTCTCACGGTTATCGATGGAGATGCTTATGCGGGCGAAGCTTTGCTGGAAAGGCTCAAGCCTGCCGAACAACGTTTAATTTCCTTCGCGCTCGATCTCGGCACCCTGGTCAACGTGCGGGTGAAAGAAGATCGCGCGCCAACTTTTCTGGTGCGCGTCGTCAACGGCGTCTTCCAGGCGCACTATTATCAAACCAATCAGAAGACCTACGTCCTGACGAACCAAACGGACAAACCCCGAGTCGTCTATGTCGAGCATCCGGTGCGCGACGGATGGTTGCTGAGTACTGACACGCAGAAACCCGATGGCAAGAGCTCTCGCTACTATCGGTTCCGCGTGCCGCTCGAGCCGCATCAGAAAGTTGATCTTCCAGTCACCGAGCGACGGGCGTTGATGGACAACTATGCTCTGCTCAACTTCACCCGCCAGGATCTGGAATTGTTTGTCTCTCGCAATTACATCGATGCAACCACGCGCGCTGTCCTGGAAAAGATTATTGATATCAAGAGCCGGATGGCCGCTGCCGAAGCGCGTATTGAAGCGATTGACCAGGAGATAACTGAGATTGGAACGGATCAGCAGCGCCTGCGCGACAATATTAAGGCGCTGACGGCGACCGCCGAAGCGCGGCAACTGATCACGCGTTATGTGTCCAAGGCCGACACACAGGAGACGCGCCTGGAACAATTGAATAAGGACAAGCAGGCACAACATGTCGAGGCTGAGCGACTACAAGCGGAACTGGAGGGTCTGGTGCGCAGCGTGGCGATCGATCGCGAGTTAGCGAAGTGAGTGCCTAAAAACAAAAAGGAATGGCTCAGTCCGCGTTCAGAGTTCAACCGGCCTTGCCCGAAAAGTAGGTTTATGAGTCCGCGTTAGCGGACGCATGAAAATAGCCCAGCGATTTCATCGCTGGGGTTCGGTCGGAGGACGGAAGGAAGTCCGTGAAGCGGA
>Ga0070698_100000594_pt1 | contig 38879 bp, 42 predicted proteins | sample KBSK1502metaG_FD_65477 | JGI IMG/M metagenome (GOLD analysis project Ga0070698, IMG submission 65477) | Corn, switchgrass and miscanthus rhizosphere microbial communities from Kellogg Biological Station, Michigan, USA - KBS K1-50-2 metaG | ecosystem: Host-associated > Plants > Roots >...
AGTCCGGGTCGGAACGCAGCGCCGCGGCGAGCTCACCGTCCACGAGCGAGGTGCCGCCGCCAGGGCGGGCGCGAAGCGCGGGGGCGGGACAAGCAGAGCCGCGGGCGAGCCGGGACCGCGGTGCTACCTGAGTTCGCCGTATTTCCCGACAAGTCATGCTCCGATGGCCCAACCACGCCGTGGCGCAGAGCACAATGAGGCCAAGCACATTGAGGCCCGGGGGCCAGCGCCCGAGCACGGTGGGGCCACGTACGGCGATGCCGGAGCACGGTTAAGGAGCATCGGTTGGCGGCGCTGAGAGACCGCATACCTGTGAGCGGGACATGCCGGCCACGCTGACCCGAGAACAGGCGTCGGCCCTCGCCACGGCCGCGGTCTCGGAACGAGACACGATCCAGCAGAACCTGCTCGACCTGGACGGCAGCTTCGGCAAGCGGCTGCTCGCCGGCGCGCAGCTGACCGGCGAGACCAAGAAGCGCTGGGACGCCGCCGCCGCGGACCTGACCACTCTCTGGGAGACCTTCACCGCCTACTCGGCGGTGATCGACCGCGCCGCCGAGATTCTGGCTGGGCTCCGCCGGTCGCCCGGCACCCAGCTCACCGAGATCTCTTCTTTGCTGAACGGAACGTCCGTGCAGCTCTCCCGCCCCTCGTCGGCGTTGGCCCGGGGTGACCTGACCAGCTCAGCGGTCACCGAGGTGACCGTGGGTGCGGCGGTTCGGGATATGAAGCGCGCTTTCGCCGCCGTCGCCGAGGTGGTGTCCGCCGCCGAGGCGGTGTGGAACGAGTCCGCGGACAAGCTCCAGCAGATCGAGACCGACCTCGGCGCCGCAAAACAGCAGGCGGCCGGGCTGGCCGACGAAGCGCTCGGCGGAGCCATCGCCGCGGCTGAGGCCGACCTCGCCCAGTTGCGTGATGTGCTGAACCGCGATCCGCTGGCGCTGTGGCAGGGCGGGCAGGTGGATCTGTCCCGGCTCGGCCGGCTGGGGGACCGGACCGCGGCGGCGGCATCCCGGGCGTCCCAGGTGGCGGCGCTGCGCGAGACCGCCAGCGGCCGCATCGCCGCGCTGACGGCGACCGTCACGGCCGCGCGGCTGGCCTGGCAGGATGCCATGGCTGCGCGCCAGCGCGCGGCGGCCAGGATCGCCGCCGGGTCGCTGCCGGCGCCACCTGAGGTCAGCGGCCTGGCGCCGCGACTGGCGGCCCTGGAAATGCTCCGGGCCGAGGGCCGCTGGACCCGGCTGGAGTCGGAGCTTGACCTGCTCGACAAGCAGGCGGCGGCGGTGGCCAAGGGATGCCGGGACGCGGAGCAGGCGGCCACGGCGCTGCTGGACCAGCGCGATGAACTGCGCGGCCTGCTGGACGCCTACCGGGCCAGGGCCGCGAAACTGGGCGGCGCCGAGGACAGCGACCTCGACGCGCGTTACGACCGCGCCCACGAGTTGCTGTGGACCGCCCCTTGCGACCTGTCTGCCGCGGCGGACGCGGTGACCGGCTATCAGCAAGCGGTTCTTGGACTGAGCGGACGGGGGCAGCGGCCATGACGACCACCGCGATCAGATGTGCCCGGCCCGGCTGCGGCGGGACGATCGAGGGCGGTTACTGCGATACGTGCGGCCTGGCCCCGGACCCGACTGGGGCCGGAGCCAGCACTGGGCGGGGTGGTGGGGCCGGAGCCAGCACTGGGCGGGGTGGTGGGGCCGGAGCCAGCACTGGGCGGGGTGGTGGGGCCGGAGCCAGCAGAGCATCAGCCGTAGCCTCAACGGTCTCCGGCAGTACCGGCAGCGGGGGCACCCGGCGCACCCGCTCGGGAGGGATCCGGTCGTCGCGGGGACACCTGGGCGCTGGGCTGGTGGACGTCCCCCCGGTTCCGGCCCGGGACCCGGCGTCCGCGGTGCTGAAGGACCCGAAGGTAGCCGAGAGCAAGCGGTTCTGCGGCGTGTGCGACCATGCCGTCGGGCGCGGCAGGGACGGGCAGCCCGGGCTTGTCGAGGGATACTGCCCCAACTGCGGCAGCCCGTTCTCGTTCGCGCCGAGGCTGGAACAAGGTGAGCTGGTCGCGGGCCAGTACGAGGTGCTCGGCTGCCTTGCGCACGGCGGGCTCGGCTGGATCTACCTGGCCATGGACCACAACCTAGGCAACCGGTGGGTCGTGCTCAAGGGCCTGCTGAACACCGGCGACGCGGCGGCCCAGGAGGCGGCCGTCGCCGAGCGGCGGTTCCTCGCCGAGGTCGAGCACCCGAGCATCGTCGGTGTTTACAACTTCGTGCAGCACGCCGACCGGCGGAGCGGACAAGCCGCCGGATACATCGTTATGGAATATGTCGGCGGGAAATCCCTGCGGCAGATCTTGCTGGACCGCCGCCAGTCCGGGCAGTCGCTGCCCCTGCCCATGGCTCTCGCGTACGCGATCGAGATCCTGCCCGCGCTGGGCTACCTGCACAGCCGGGGGCTGGTGTACTGCGACTTCAAGCCGGACAACGTCATCCAGACCGAGGAGCAGCTCAAGCTCATCGACATGGGCGGGGTGCGGCGGATCGACGATGACGACAGCGCGATCTACGGGACGGTCGGGTACCAGGCGCCGGAGATCGCGACGGCAGGGCCCTCGCCGTCCTCCGACCTGTACACGGTGGGCCGGGCTCTCGCCGTGATGACCTTCGAGTTCTCCGGCTACCAGAGCAAATACGCGGGCAGCCTGCCGGACCCGGAGACGGTGCCGGTCCTCGCCTCGAACGAGTCGTTCCTCCGGGCGCTGCGGCGCGCCACCGACCCGGACCCGGACGGCCGCTTCGCCTCGGCGGGCGAGATGGCCGAACAGCTCACCGGGGTGCTGCGTGAGGTGCTCGCGGTGGCCGACGGCAAGCCACGACCGGCCTTCTCCGCCCTGTTCAGCCCGGAGTTGCGGGCCGTCGGAGTCGCCGCCGCGCTCGCGGATGGCGGCAACGGCGCCGCGCAGCCACTGCCGCCAGCGCCGGAGATCGTGGCGGGCCTGCCGGTGCCCCAGGTGGACGCCACCGACCCGGCGGCGGGCTACCTGGCCACGCTGAGCACGCTGGACCCGGCGCAGCGAACCGCGGCGCTCGCCGCGGCGATGGCTGGGGATCAGGGGACACCGCAGGAGGTGGCCGAATCGGTGGAGACCCGGCTGGCGCTGGCCCGCTCCCGCATCGTCACCGGCGACCTGGCGGGTGCCGGGACCGTGCTGGCGGACCTGGCCGCGAGCGATCCGGGCGACTGGCGGATTGCCTGGTACAACGGCCTGCGCGAACTGGCCGCGGGCAACGCGGCCAGCGCCAGGGGCGCGTTCGACGCGGTGTCCGGCGCGCTGCCCGGTGAGCTGGCGGCCAAGCTCGCGCTGGCCTTCGCCGAGGAGGCGGCGGGGGACCGCGCCGCCGCCGGGCGCTACTTCCAGCTCGTGGGGACGGTGGACCCGGCCTATGTGAGCGCGGCGTTCGGGCTGGCCAGGACCCGGCTGGCCGCGGGCGACCGGGTCGGCGCGATCGCGGCGCTCGCCGCGGTGCCGGACACCTCCAGCCACCACCTCGCGGCGCAGGTGGCGGCCGTCCGCATCCAGGTGTCGCCGGGGCCCGGTTCCGCCCCGGTGCCGCCCGGCGATCTGCACGAGGCGGGCGGCCGGCTCAGCCTGCTCAAGCTGGACCCGATCAAGCAGGAACAGCTCACGGCAGAGGTGCTGCGAGCGGCGCTGGAAAGTGTCCTGGCCGGCGGGCCGCCGGGCGGCGGCAGGCTGCTCGGCTGCGAGCTCACCGAGCGTTCGCTGCGGTTCGGGCTGGAGCGCAGCTACCGGGCCCAGGCGCAGCTGGCACCGGACCGGAGCCGCCGGATCGAGCTAGCCGACCTGGCCAACGACGTCCGCCCCCGGACCTGGTCGTGACCGCCGGCCCGGACAGCGCGGTCACCTGCCCCTCCTGCGGCAGGGCGGTCGGGCCGCGGGACAACTTCTGCGAGGCGTGCCGGGCCGAACTGGCCCCGGCGGTGGTGAGCGGCGATCAGCCGGGAACGGCCACCACGTGCGCGTTCTGCCAGGCGGCGCAGGTCACCCCGGACGGCTACTGCGAGTCCTGCGGCCGCAAGCAGCCGTCTCCCCGGGACCACACCGAACTCGACCTCGGCACGCTGGCCGGCGTGACCGACCGCGGCCTCCGCCACCACCGCAACGAGGACGCGATGGCCCTGGCGACCGCCGAGGTGGCGGGCGGCCCGGTCGCGGTGGCGGTGGTGTGCGACGGGGTATCCAGCTCCCGGCGTCCCGACGAGGCGTCTCTCGCGGCGGCGGAGGCAGCGGTGCGGGTGCTCCTGGCCGCGGCCCGGACGGGCGGCGACCTGACGGAGGCGTCCCGGGACGCGGTGTCGTCCGCGCAGGAGGCGGTGGCCGGACTGCGGGACGAGGAGGAGGGGGGACCTTCGGCGCAGGACCCGCCGTCGGCCACGTTCGTCTCCGCGGTGATGACCGGTGAGGCGGTGACCCTGTGCTGGCTGGGCGACAGCCGCGGCTACTGGCTGGGCGACGGTCCCGGTTCCGCCGCCAAGCGGCTGACCACGGACGACTCGCTGGCCGGTGAGCTGGTGGCGGCGGGGCTGGTGTCCGAGGAGGACGCGCTCTTGCTGCCGCAGGCTCACGTGGTGACCGGCTGGGTGGGCGCGGACTCAGGGGGGACAGCTCCTCATGTGGCCACGTTCGAGCCGCCCGGCCCCGGTGTTCTGCTGCTGTGCTCGGACGGGCTGTGGAACTACCAGCCCGAAGCGGCCAAGCTGGCCGAGATGGCGCTGCCGCGGGCGCTGGCCGATCCGCTCGGCGCGGCCGAGGCGCTGGTCACGTTCGCTCTGGAGGCCGGCGGCGCGGACAACGTGACCGTCGTCCTCGCCCCATTTCCCCCGCGGCCGGGCTCACACGCCCGCTCTGCATCTCCCGCCCCCGCTGCTTCGCAGCCCGCCCCCGCCGATTCCGAGGAGAAGCCGCCCGATGAGTGATTTCACCGTTGACGTCTCCCAGAACGAGTTCCTCCCCGATGGCGGCGATGAGGTCAACGCCATCGTCACGGTGACATCCCCGGACACGGGGCTCGCGGTGCCGCAGGAGGCGGGCAGCGCGGAGATCATCATCATCGACTGCTCGGGGTCGATGCGGTCGCCGCGGACCAAGATCGAGCAGGCCCGCGCGGCGACTGCCGCCGCGGTGGACGTGATCCGGGACGGCGTGGCGTTCGCGGTGATCGCGGGCACCGACAGGGCGGTGCCCATCTTCCCCGCAGATGGCAGCCTCGTCGAGGCCGACGCGCGGACCAGGGACGTCGCGAAGCAGGCCGTGTCTGGGGTGCTGCCGCGCGGCGGAACCGCGATCGGGCAATGGCTGCGCCTCGCCGAGGCCATGTTCGGCTCCTATCCGGCCTCGTTGCGGCACGCCATCCTGCTCACCGACGGCCAGAACGCGCACGAGACCCCGGATGAGCTCGACGAGGCGATCAGGCTGTGCGAGGGCGTGTTCAGCTGCGACTGCCGGGGCGTCGGCACCGACTGGGAGGTCGGGGAGCTGCGCCGGATCTCCTCCGCGCTGCTCGGCACCGTCGACATCGTGCCCGATCCTTCGGGGCTGGCCGCCGACTTCGCCACCATGATGGAAACGGCCATGAGCAAGCAGGTCGCCGACGTGTTGCTGCGGGTATGGACGCCGCAGCACGCGACCGTCCGGTTCCTGAAGCAGGTCGCGCCGATGGTGGAAGACCTGACGGCCCGGCGCACCCAGTCGGGCCCGCTGGCCGGCGACTACCCGACCGGCGCGTGGGGCGCCGGGGAGAGCCGCGACTATCACCTGTGCGTGCGCGTCAACCCGGCCGGGATCGGGCAGGAGATGCTGGCCGCCAGGGTCAGCCTGGTGGCCGCCTCGGCGTCCGGTCCCGAGATACTCGGCCAGGGCCTGGTGCGCGCGATCTGGACCGATGACGAGGCGCTGTCCACCCGGATCAATTCGAACGTCGCCCACTACACCGGCCAGGCCGAGCTCGCCCAAGTGATCCAGGAGGGGCTGGAGGCGCGCAAGCAGGGGGACGAGGACACCGCGACGGCCAAGCTCGGCCGGGCGGTGGCGCTGGCCGAGCAGTCCGGTAATGAGGACACCGCCAAGCTGCTCGCGAAGGTCGTCGACGTGGTGGACGCCGCGTCGGGGACGGTGCAGCTGAAGAAGCAGGTCGACGACGCCGACGAGATGGCGCTCGATACGCGCTCCACCAAGACCGTCCGGACCAAGAAGTAGGCGAGGCGGGGCATGCCGACCTGTCCAGCGGGGCACGACAGCACGGACTCGGACTTCTGTGACGTCTGCGGGATGCGCATCGGCGGGCCGGCGCCCGCCGGAGGCCCGGTTCCGGCGCCGGCCGCTCCCGATGCCGGGCAATGGGGTGGGGTGGCGGGGTCAGGGCTAGCAGAGTCCTGTCCGCAGTGCGGGACGGCCAGGTCGGGGCAGTTCTGCGAGGGGTGCGGGTACGACTTCGCCTCGGGGAAGTCCCCGGCGCCGCCCCCGGCGGCGGCGCCAGCGACAGCGCCCGGGGCGCCGATGCCAGGGGCGGGCGCGGCGCCGGCCGACGGGGCCGCCTCTCCGACGGCGGCGTGGACGGCGGTGGTGACCGCGGACCGTGCCTACTTCGACCGCGTGATCGCCGAGGGAGGCCCGGACGCCGCGACGATCGAGTTCCCCGGGTACTGCCCCGAGCGCAGGTTCCGGCTTTCTGGCCAGGAGATGCGCGTAGGCCGGCGCAGCGTGTCGCGCGGGCTCGAGCCGGAGATCGACCTGACCGGCCCGCCAACCGATCCCGGAGTCTCCCACCTGCACGCCGTGCTGATGGCCGAGCCAGACGGCGGCTGGGCGGTCCTCGATCCGGGATCGGCGAACGGCACGATCGTCAACGGCGGCGAGATAGCCGCCGGGGTGCGCGTTCCCCTGCACGACGGCGACCGGGTCTGCGTCGGCGCCTGGACCGTGCTCACCATCCGCTCCGGCAGCGGGCCCTGACCCGGGCCTGGCAAACCGGTTGGTGGGCGGGGCGCCTGCCGCCATGATGGGCTTGTGCAGGTTGAGGAGATCAACATCGGCTCCAGCGAGGAGCTCCGCCCCGTCGTGTCGGTCGATGCGCTGGCCGGCAAGGGACTGCGGGGCGACCGGCACTTCTGTCCCGAAGGCGCCGAGCCGGGCCAGGCGCTGACCCTGATCGAGGCCGAAGCGCTGGAGGACGTGGGCTTGTCAGGCGCGCAATCGCGCCGCCAGGTGGTCGTGCGGGGGGTGCGGCTCAATGACCTGGTCGGCCGGCGGTTCCGGGTCGGTGATGTCGAGTGTGTCGGCGTCGAACTGTGCGAGCCGTGCCTGCATCTGCAGCAACTGACGCGGCCCGGGATCATCAAAGACCTCATTCACCGCGGCGGGCTCAACGCCGACATCCTGACCGACGGCCAGATCCGCGTTGGCGACCCGGTCACCCCCCGGGTGAATCCCCTCATGGCATAGGTGCGGCAGCATGACGGAGCGCTATTTTCTGCGGCCCATCACGCCCGGGGAGTTCGAGGCCTACTGCGAGGTTCCCCTGGAGGCGTTCAATGACGCCGATCGGCCGTCGGCTGAGGCCATCGAGCAGGAGCGCGTGGTCTTCGAGTTCGACCGCAGCATCGCGGCGTTCGACGGGGGTGTGATCGTCGGGACGACGGCTGCCTACTCCTTCCAGCTCACCGTCCCCGGTGGGGTCGTGAGCGCGGCCGGGGTCACCTTTGTCGGCGTCCTGCCCAGTCACCGGCGGCGGGGCATCTTGTCGGCGATGATGCGCCACCAGCTTGCCGATATCGCGGCCCGGGGCGAGCCGGTCGCGGCGCTGTTCGCGTCCGAGTCGGTCATCTACGGCAGGTATGGCTATGGCTGCGGGTCTGGCCAGCTGAGCCTGACGATCCGCCGAGGCGAGGGCGGGCTGAACCCGGCCGCGGGCCTCGGCGCCGGGCCGGGCGCAGTGCGGCTGCGGACCGGTCAGCCCGGCCAGCTGCGCACGGAGCTGGCCAAGATCTACGACTCGGCGGTCCCGCAGCGGCCCGGCATGATGGCCAGGGACGAGCGCTGGTGGCAGAGCCTTCTCGCCGATCCGGAAAACGGCCGCCGGGGGATGAGCCCGCTGAAGTGCCTGCTGGCAGCCGACGAAGCTGGCCCGCGCGGTTATGCCCTGTACCGGACCAAACCGGACTGGGATGAGGATGGCCTGCCGTTCGGCAGCCTGTCGGTCCGCGAGCTCGTCGCTGCCGACGGCGCGGCGACCGCGGCGCTGTGGGCCGACCTGCTCACCAGGGACCTGATCGGCGAGGTTGTGGCGAGGGGCCGGCCGGTCGACGACCCGCTGCTGGACATGCTGGCCGACCGGCGCCGCGCGCGCGCCTACCTGACCGACGCGCTCTGGATCCGCCTGATCGACGTCCCGGCCGCGCTGTGCGGCAGGCGCTATGCCTGCCCGGCCGACGTGGTGCTAGAGGTGATCGACGAGTTGCTGCCGGCGAACGCGGGCCGGTGGCGGTTGCAGTGCCCCGGCCCCGGCGACGGTGCAACGGCCAGCTGCGAGCGCACCACCGCGGTCGCCGATCTCGTGCTGCCCGTCGCCGCTCTGGGGGCGGGCTATCTGGGCGGCGCCCGCTTGGGCGCCCTCGCCACGGCTGGCCTGGTCACCGAGCACAGGAAGGGTGCCCTGGCGATGCTTTCAGCCGCCATGTACTCCGACCCCGCGCCCTGGTGCCCGTCAATGTTCTGACCAGGCCGCCAGCGGTGCGGTGTATCAGCGGGACCAGTTGTGGCTCTCCTTACGGAGGACGCAGCGACGTGCTGCGATGACGAGAATGGAGCTGGCAATGGACGGCGAAGTCCCCATCCGCCCACCGTGGCCACGATTCCGCTGGGATGGCGGCCAAGGGCCCGGTGCCGGCCCCGTCTACTGCCCGCCAGCCATAGACGATCTCATGGCGGCGATCGTGACCTACAGGATGCTCGACGAGCAGCGTGCCGGGGCAATCCGTGAGGTGATCCGGCAGACCATCGCCTAGACCGAGAAAACCGTTTGCCGGAACTCGTCAAGAATCCAGCATGGCCGCACCGGCAAGCGTATTGTGCGCGTGTGCCCCGCTTGGCTCCCGGGGCTGGGTGCTACCCCCCCACACCTGGCCCCGGGGGTCACTGATCTCGCCAAACCTCCTGGCCGCCGTCCTCAGCCTGTCCCGGCGCGCGGCAAGGTGATCCAGGACCGCCAGAGCGTGCGGCCGAAGTCGGTGCCGACGCTGGCTGATAGCGCAGCGGCCAGCTCGCCCAGCGTGCCCCGCGCGGCCGCGCTGTCGCTGGCCGGCTCGCCCCCTACGGCGGGCACGAGGGTCACCGTGATTCCGATCAGGTCATCGGTGGCACCCACCTCCACGCGTGCCTCGTCCGGTGGCAGGCCGGGGGTCATCGCGAAGAGCATCAGCTCGGCGACGTCTATGACCGCCGCCACCTCCGTGGCGGCGAGGCCCGCGCACGCCGGCTCCGCGTCAACGGCCAACGGCGTGGCCAGCAGCCAGGCCGCCCGCTGCCGGAGCGCGCCGGCCAGCCGGGACTCAGGCACCAGGGCCGGGCCGGCCTCGTTGACCACCGCGCGCAGCGGCCGCGCCACCGCGTCCAGCCGCTTTACCACCGCGTCCAGCGGCCGTGCCTGCTCGGGAACCACCGAGCGGCGCAGCAGTTGCAGCTCCAGCGATGCCGCGGCCAGATCCTGAATGGGGCCGTCGTGGAGGAAGCCGGCGAGTTCGCCCCGCTCCCTGGCGCGCAGCCGCCGGGTAAGCCCGAGCAGCTGCCACGCCACGGGACCGGCCGGGCCCGCCGCGCAGGGCGCGCACGGCGCCGCAGCCGGCGCGCCCGTCCCGGCGGGCCGGGTGGCCTGGGTGCTGTGATCCGGTTCCCCCCCGGCCCCCGGCTGGTGCAGGGCGCGCACGGCGGTGAGCAGCTCGGCCAGCCGGAAGGGCTTGGCCAGCGACGCCACGCCATCCGGGAGGGCGTCGTGCGGCCCGCCGGTGATGACCAGGCACCGTCGCGGCGCGGCCGGGTCGGCCGAGGTCAGCTCCTCGATCAGGTCGGTCCCCCGGTCAGCGCCGAGGCGCGCGTCGACCAGCACCGCATCGTAGCTACGGGGGTCCATCCCGCGCGCCTCGGCCAGGGATGACGCCAGATCGACGTGATAGCCAGCAGTGCCGAGGGCGCGCCGGATCAGGGCGCGCATATCGCCGGCGTCATCGACGACCAGGACGCGCTGGCTGCCTGGCCTCGTTTGCGTTGTCTCGCCTCCTTCCCGGCGCGGGGTACCCGGGGCTGAGTATCACGAATAGTAGCATGTCAATTACTAAGTGTTATTTTCAAGGCTCGCGTCCCGCTGCGCTGGGTTGACCGTTCCCGGCGTGGTGGGCCGCGGCAGGGGGAGCCAGCGATGGAAGAGACCGGCAGTGCACCTCAGCTGGAGCCGATCAGGGTGTTCGTGCTCGACGACCACGAGATCTTCCGGCGGGGCCTCCGCGGCATGCTGGCCGCCGAGCCGGACATCGACGTGGTCGGCGAGGCCGGCACGATGGCCGCGGCCCTGCACCAGTTGCCGCGGCTGCGCCCGGACGTGGCGGTCCTGGACGTGCGCCTGCAGGACGGCGACGGGATAACCGTCTGCCGCGAGATCCGCTCCACCTTCCCCCGGACCGCCTGCCTCATGGTGACCTCCTACCACGGAGATCAGGCGCTGTTCAGCGCCATACTGGCGGGCGCCGCTGGCTACGTGCACAAGCAGGCGCGGGCAGAGGAACTGGTCACGGCGGTCCGCACGGTGGCGCTCGGCCGGCCGGTTCTGGACGCGCACGCGGTGCAGCGCGTGATGGACCGGTTGCGGGAGCTCATGGCTGACCCGCTGTCGGCACTGACGGAGCAGGAGCGGAACGTGCTGGAACTCATCGGCGTGGGGCTGACCAACCGTCAGATCGCGGAACGCATGCGCCTTTCCGAGGCCACCGTTAAGAGCTACGTGTCCGCCCTGCTGACCAAGCTGGGCATGCAGCGGCGCTCGCAGGCCGCCGCCATGGCCGCGCGCCTGGCGCACCAGGACGGCCAGCCCGGGCTGACCTGACGCGCTCTAACCCCGGCTCGCGACCGGGCTGCGGTCATCGGGTTGCCGGTCGGTGGCCTGCTCCTGGGTTCGCCGGGCGGGGAGCCGCTGGCGCAGCAGTTCGCGCGTGATCATCGTTAGGAAAGAAATATTTGGGCGGTGGTCCTGCCACCAGAGGGGCGCGCGGCGGGTGAGGCCGGCCAGCGTCTCGAAGGAGCCGCCGACGCCGTGGGCGACCTTGACGCCGGTGAACTGCCCCCACTGGCTGATGAACAGTTCCTTCCGGGGCGACGTCATGCCGACGAACAGCAGGTCGGCGCCGGAGTCCCTGATCTCGGCCGCGACGGCGGCTTCCTCCTCGGGACGGAAGTGGCCGTCGTGCGCCCCGGCCACCACCAGCCCCGGGTACGAGCAGTGCACCTCCGCGAGCACGCAGACCAGGACGTCCGCCTGCGCGCCGAGAAAGTAGACGCGGTATGAGTGGCGCGCGGCCTCGGCCAGCAGCCGGAAGAACAGGTCGATGCCGGCTACCCGCTCGGGCAGGGGCGCCCGGAGCAGGCGGCTCGCCCGCACCACCGACTGGCCGTCCGGCAGGACCATGCCGCAGTCGGCCACCGCGCTCCGTAGCTGCTCATTCCGCCGCATCGCGACCATCTTGGCCGCGTTGACCACGCCGACCGGCAGGTAGTCCCCGCGGTCCACGGCCTCCGTGCACCGGCCCACGGCCTGGGCCATGGTGAGCGCGTCGACCTCCAGTCCCAGCACATCCCGCCGGGCGGTGCCGGTCATTGGTCATCCCCCCTCGCTTGGAGCCACGTGTACAGCAGCCAGCCCAGCTCGTAGGGGCGGCATTCGTGGTCGACCGCGCCGGGCCGGAACAACCGGTCGAGGACCGGCAGGCGGGTGCCGGCCCGCAACCGGGTCGTCCCGGCCCGCACGCCCCGGACGAGCTTGCGCGGGTCGCGGCGCGCCACCTTGCGCCAGATGACCGGCGGCTGGTCGAGGACCAGGTCCTCGGTGGCCTCGGCGGGCCGCGCCAGCCAGCGCAGCCCGCGGCAGATCTGCTCGACCCGCGGCCGCCCGCCCGCCTCGGCTAGGTCGAACAGGGCCATCGGGGCCATCGCGTGCTGGTGGACGCTGTACACGGGGTACCCCTCGATGACCCCGCCGGTGCGGGCGTCATAGTGCCACCACCACTGGCCCGCGTTGCCCTGCGCCCGGCAGATGATGGCCGCCACCGACTCGGCGCCGGCCAGCGCCGCCGGGTCGTCGCCGCTGGCGTGCAGCCTGGCGAGCGCCTGTACCGGGTACACCTGATCGGCGAAGCTGCCGACGTGGGAGCGGTACCAGGCGGTGGCGCCGCCGGTCACGTGCGGGTAGAGCCTGGGCCCTCGGGCGCCGAGCAGCCGGGCGCGCGCGGCCGCCAGATGCTGCTCGACGTCGGCGTGCGGGCGGGCGGTGGCGAGCGCGGTGACCACCCAGGCCGCGGTCACCACGTCGACCGGGCCGGGCCGCAGGTCGAGGCCGCCGAGCCGGGCCAGCGCGTGGGGCAGCGCGTCGTGGCGGGCCTCTGCCGCCGCCCAGCACACCAGGGCGGCCGTGCCGCGGGCGGTGCCGCCGTCGAGGTGCCGGGCCAGGCGGCCGATCAGGTCCTGGGCTGTGTCACCGCCCAGGACCGTGCGCTGATCCGGCTCGGGGAGGCGCAGCAGCCCCAGCGCTGCGATGGCCCCGTACCGCACGCTGGTGCCGCGCGGCGCCACCCGCCAGCCGCTGGGCTCGGGCGTGCCGGTCAGCGTGAAGGCGAAGCCGTCCGCCGCGCGCGCCCCGGCGAGCGCCAGCTTGCCAGCCTGCAGCATGCGCTCCACCAGGGCGGCGCTCCGGCCGTCGTGCGCGGCTACCAGGCCAAGCCTGGGCACAAGGGAGGTCACATCCCCCCGGATGCCCGGCCGCCCGGCGGAACTGCGCCCGGACGGCACGGCGGTTCCGGTGCCAGTGAACCTGGACCCCACGTGATCACACCTCTCCGGCCCCGACTGCCGAGTCTGTCCGCCGGCGGGCCCGCCCGGCGGGCACCGCCACAGCCAGGCCCGGCCAGGCCCGGCGCGCGGAAACGGGGGAATAACATAGAGTAGTAAGTTAACTACTCGATGTGAGAGAGTAGTGGGACGCGCGCCCGGCGTCCACCTTTTCGGCATGAAAACGCTTCGTGTCAACGCACCTTTGCGCGGCTCCACACCGGTGGCGGTTTCCCGGATACCAGCGCGCTATCGGGGCGAGCCCTTCGCAGAAGGCGATGCGAGGCGCATTACCGAGGGCGCCCGGTGACTGGCCCCTCGCTCAGCCGCGCGGCCATCGCCGCCGCTTGCGAGCGCCGCCGCATACCGAGCTTGGTCAACAGGGATGAGACGTAATTCTTGACTGTTTTCTCGGAGAGGAACATCCGCTCGGAGATCTGGCGGTTGGTCAGGCCTTCCCCGACCAGATCCAGGACCCGTTTCTCCTGGCTGGAAAGCGCCGCCAGCGGATCCGCGCGGGATGCCTCGTCGCGCACCCGCGCCATCATCTGCTTGGCCACGTCGGGACTGAGCGCGGGCTGGCCGGCGGCCACCGTCCGGATCGCGGTCACCAGTTCCTGGGCCGCGGCCTGTTTGTTCACGTAGCCCGCGGCACCGGCCATGATCGCCCCCACCAGCGCCCAGTCGTCGCTATAGCCGGTGAGCATCAGGCACGCCGTGCCGGGCAGGATGGACCGGATCTCGCGGCACACCAGCACGCCATCGCCGTCGGGCAGCCGTACGTCCAGCACCGCCACGTCCGGGCGCAGCGCCGGCATCCGCGCCAGCGCCGACACCGCCGAGGCCGCCTCGCCCACTACCTCGATACCCGGCTCGGCGGACAGCAGTTCCCTGATGCCGTTGCGGACCAGCTCGTGGTCGTCCAGGATGAACACCCGCACGTCCCGGCCGTCAATTGGCCTCGTCATCGCCCATCCCGCTCCCGGTGTCCCGCGCGGCATCGTGGCCGTCCTCCGCGGCTGACACACCCGCCCACAGGGGTGCCTGGCCGACGAGGCGGTCCACCGTCTCGAGGAAGGCGCGCACTCCGATGGGCTTGGTCACGTACGCCGCGGCGCCGGCCCCGAGCAGCCTGGTTCGCTGGGCCTCGACGGCGTCCGCGCTGAGAATGACCACCGGCGTGCGGCTGGTCGCCGGGTCAGCCTGGAACCGGCGCAACAGTTCCTCACCCGACATGTCGGGCAGGTGCAGGTCCAGCAGGATCACATCCGGGTGGTGCTCGGTGGCCAGGTCCAGGGCAACCCCGCCGAGCATGGCCGGGACCAGCCGGACCGACGGCCGCCGCCGAAGGATGTGCTCGATCAGCTGCAGGTTCTCCACCATGTCTTCCACGTACAGCAAGATCTTCGGGGAGGGGTACGCGCGGACGCCAGCAGGGGCCGGCCGCGTGGTGGGCGTGCTGATCTCGGCCGGCTTGGCGGCCGGCAGTTCCACCCAGAAGGTGCTGCCCAGCCCCTGGGTGCTGGTGGCCCCGGCGCTGCCGCCCATCGCCGTCACCAGGCGCCGGCACAACGCCAGGCCCAGCCCCGTTCCCTCGATCCCCGCCTCGGCGGCGTCCAGCCGCTGGAACGGGGTGAACAGCCGGGTCAGGTCCGCCTCGGGGATGCCCCGTCCGGTGTCCGTCACGGAGATCCGGACCCGCTCCCCCGGCCGGCTGGCCACGGTGACCGTGACCTTCCCGCCCGGATGGTTGTACTTGACCGAGTTCGACAGCAGGTTCAGCAGCACCTGCCGCAACCGCTGCTGGTCGGCGCGGACGCTCAGGCCGGACTGCGGCGGTGGGTCCAGGTGCACCCCCTGCGATCCCGCCCGCGGCCTGATGAGCTCGAGCGCGCTGGCGACGGCCGCCGTGGCCGGCACGGCTTCCACGGACAAGGACAGCTCGCGGTCCTCCGTGCGGGAGATATCCAGGATGCCGTCCATCACGTCCTTCACCTGCCGCGCGGCCTTGACCATAAGCGAGGTCTTCTCCCGCTGCTCATCGCTCAGGTCATCGAGGGCCAGCAGCTCACCGAAGCCGAGGATCGTGTTCAGCGGCGCCCGCAGCTCGCGGCTCAAGCGTGACGCGAACTCGGCCTTCACCTCCCCGGCCGCGGGCGTGTCCGGCCGGTCTTCCGCCGCGGGCCGGTCTTGCTGCGCCGCGTCAGCCCCGTGGCGGACGTGACCGGTGACGTCCTCGATCTGGTGGATGATCCAGGCCACCCGGCCCTGGTCCAGGATCGGCACGTTCACCGAACTCCAGTACCGGATCTCTGCTGGCCCTGACCCGCACTCTGCTGGCCCTGACCCCGCCACCCCGCCCATTGCCGCTGGCCGCCCGGCGATGAAGCTCCGCACCGGCATCGAGTCGGCCACGCCGTCGCGGAGCACCCGCGCCAGCGACTTCCGCAGGCCGTCCACCGCGTCCGGCACCGGGAACGCCTGGCTCCCCCGTACGATCCCGAAGATCTCCTGGCCGATCGCGTCGGCGCGCGCGATGCCACAGACCCGCAGGTAGGCGTCGCTGGCCGCCACCACCTGGAAACCCGGGTCCAAAACCACGAGACAGGCCGGTGCCGCCTCAAACAGCCAGCGGAAATCCGGCGGTGTTCCCGTCCCGTCCGGGCCTTCCGGCAAACCCGTCATGACATCCCCCGCGCGGCCGCACGCCGTCGTCATCTAGGGCAGAAGTTACTCTACGTAGCTATATTTGTCCTCAAAGTGACGTCTCAACCCTGTCCCGGCCCGGAGCGGCCACAACGGTTTGTCACGCGACGCCCAGGGCCCTGAGCCCCGCCGCGGTGCCGGCCGCGACGACAATGACCACGAGAAACGGCGCCCGCAGCAGCAGCGCGACCACCGCCACGCCCAGGCCGGCCAGCCGTGCCGGGTCGATCGACAGCGCCTGACCTGCGCCGAAGGCCTGCACCGCGGTGAGCGCGGCGAGCAGCGCGACGGGAACAAGCTCGGCGAAGCGCCGGACGCGCGGGTTGTCCAGCACGCTGCGCGGGACGGTCAGCCCGGTCAGCTTGAGCAGGTAGCAGCCGGCGGCCGTCACCAGCACGGCCTCCCAGGTCCCGGTCATGGCGTCTCCCGCGCCCGCGCCGGCGCCGTCAGTGCCCCGGCCAGCGCCGCCGTGGCCGCCAAGATCACCGGCACGCCCGGCGGCAGGAACGGCGTCGCCGTCAGCGCTACCGCCGCGCCGAGCAGGCCGACGGCGCGCTCGGTCCGACCCGCTCGCAGCCGGGGCCAGATCAGCGCGAGGAACGCGGCAGGCCCGACGACGTCGAGGCCGAGCGACTGCGGTGGCCCCAGCCTGCCAGCACCGTAGGCGCCGAGGAGCGTGCACAGATTCCAGGTGACGTAGATGGTCGCGAACGTTGCGCGGAAGGCCAGCCGGGCCGACGCGGCATCGGGCTGGGCCAGCGAGACCGCCGTGGTCTCGTCGATCACACCCTGGGCCAGCAGCAGCTTGCGCGGGCCACGCGGCTCGAGCACGTGGGTCAGGCGCAGCCCGTACAGCGCGTTCCTGCTGCCGAGCAGGACGGCGCTGGCCACCCCGCCGGCCAGGCTGCCGCCGCCCGCGATCGCGCCGGCCAGGGCGAACTGTGAGGCCCCGGTGAAGGCGAGCAGGCTCAGGACGCACGCCTGGGCGACGCTGAGCCCGGAGCCGACGGCCGCCGCGCCGAAGGCGAGCCCGGAGGTGCCCACCGCGAGCCCGAGGCCCACGCCGTCGCGCACCGGGCGGGCAGTGGTCCGTCCCGTGGCCCGGCCGGCCGTTTGTGCCGCGGGCAGGTCAGCGTTGCGTAGCGCAGGCTGGCCGGCATCCCGTGCCGCCCGCGGGTCAAGCTTTTCCGTCACGTTCCGAAGGCTAGGCCACCGGTCAGCCGGGGGTCTTGTACGTTCTTGCCCGCCGCCGCAGGCCCCGCGCCGACCGGCCCGGGCGCCGCCGTCCCGTGCTCGCGCTGGTACGACCCCGGCGGGACGCCCACGACCCGCTTGAAGTGCCTGGTCAGGTGCGCTTGGTCGGCGAATCCGACCGCCGCCGCGACCTCGGCGGGGGTCACGCCACGGTCGAGCAGCCTGCGGGCGAGCCGCACCCGCAACTGGTTGAGGTAGGCGTGCGGCGGCAGGCCGGTCTCGCCACGGAAAGCCGCCTGGCGAGCCAGACCACCTAGCACCGGTCGGTCGCAGGCCGCTGGCATCACATGTCCAGCACGATGTCGGTGCCCGGCCGAGCGCAGCAGATGAGCACATCCCCGTCGGTCGGGGGTTCCAGCGGGTCCGGGGAGTAAGTGACCTCGCCGGAGAGCAAGGGGGTGGTGCAGGTGTGGCAGACGCCGGTGCGGCAGGCCCAGCGGGTGGGCATGTCGCAGGCGTCGGCGAGTTCCAGCACGCTGCGCCTGCTGGTAGCGAAGGGCACGGAGATGCCGCTGCGCGCGAAGGTGACCAGTGGCCCGGTTCCGGGTGGGCCGGCCGGCGCGTGGGGTGCCCGGCGCGTCTGGCCGGTCAGGCCGGGGTTGATCGATGGCAGGGCGCCGAACAACTCGGTGTGGATGCGGTCCGGGTCGACGCCGATTGCGGTGAGCGCGTCGTGCATGTCGGTCATGAACGAGGCCGGCCCGCAGACGTAGGCGCTCGCGCTTGCCGGAACGTCCAGCCCGGCCAGCTTGTCTTTGGTCAGGCGCCCGGCCGTGGCGTGGGCGCTGTGCCGTTCGCGGGGCGTGGCTTCGCTGTAGAACACGCGTTCGTGTGCGTGCGGCAGGAAGGCCAGCAGGGCGTGCGCTTCGGCGGCGAAGGGATGTTCTTGCGGACCGCGTGCCCCGTGCAGCCACCAGACCTCGCGTTGGCTGTGGCGCGCCGCGAGCTGGTGCAGCATGGACAGGACCGGGGTGACGCCGATGCCCGCGGAGATGAGCAGGATCGGGCGGGTGCCGTCGCCGAGGACGAAGTCGCCGCGGGGGGCGGCCGCGTCCAGGACCGCTCCTGGCTGCAGGTCCCGGTTCAGGTGGCGACTGGCTGTGCCGTGGGGCTCCTGCTTGACGCTGATCCGGTAGGTGCCGGCGTCGGGGGGCGAGGATAGCGAGTAGCTGCGCACGGGGGCGGGCTCGCCGGCGCCGGTGATCCGCAGCGTCAGGTACTGGCCGGCCCTGGTGGCTGGCAGTGGGCTCCCGTCCGGCGCGGTCAGGTAGATAGACGCTACGGTCGCGGTCTCGGGGACCACCTTGGTCACGCGCAGGGGCCGGAACCCGGCCCAGGCTGGCTGGAGACGAGGGGCTGGCTCCGCGCCTGGGATCAGGCCGGCGGCGCCGTCACCTTCGGCGGCCAGCAGGTCGCGAAACGAGTCCTGCCAGCCCGGGCTGAGGGCCGGGATCCGCGTCGCGAGGCGCAGCTTGGCAGGGTCACGGCGAGGGAGGTAGAGCAGCGCGTCGGCGTCGGCCACGCTCAGCGCGCCAGGGCCGGTCCTGGTCTTGATGATCTGCGCGCCAGCGTGGATGCGTCCCTCGGTGATGACCCGCATGTAGAAGCCGGGGCGGTGGTGGGACACCAGCAGCGCGGGAAGTTCGCGCTCGCCCAGCCGCAGGCCGACGCGGTAGCAGGTGACGCGCGGCTGGGTGACCTCGAACTCGGCCTCACCGATGCGGTACCGGTCGCCGATGCAGACCTCGTCGTCCGGCAGGCCGTCGACGGTCAGGTTCTCGCCGAACTGCCCGTAACCGAGGTCGTCGCGTCCGAAGTACTCCTGCCAGTGCCGGTAGGACTGGATCTGGTAGACCAGCACGGCCCGCTGCTCGCCGCCGTGCCCAATCGTGTCGCCCTGGCCGTCGCCGTCGATGTTCAGCCGCCGGACCATCGCCGGGCCGTCCACCGGGTGCTTCCACACCCCGGTATAGACGGTCTTGCCCTGCCAGGGCACGTTGCGCGGCAGGCCGACGTTCACTGACAGCAGCACCGGCGTCCGTGTGGCGGTCACCGCTGCTCCCCGGGGTGCATCTCGTCGGTGGTGAGGTCGCGGTCGATCGCCCCGGGAGCGAACGGTCCTTGCTGCCAGGGCAGGCCCATCGTTGCCTCCTTTCAGGTACACCCAGGCCCGTTCCGGGGCGAGCATGTCTAACTTCATTAAGACGATTATCTGGTTACGTATGTAGTCAAACACCGAAGGTTGTAACCTGTCAAGTGAGTCAATATGGTTAGGACTTGGGATGGCAGACACCGTACCGGACGAGGACTTCCTGCTGGCCGTGCTCAACAGCACCCCGGTCGTCAACGGGGCGCCAAGCGACGACCTTGCTGACACCGCCCGGGCCCGGGCCTGGCTGGCCTGCGCCGGCGGCCTGGGCACCGAGGCGGAACTGCAGCACGTGCTGCGCGTCCGGCAAGCGCTGCAGGCGGTCGTCCGTGGCGAGCAGCCGCCGGACGTGCTGGTGCCGGAACTCCAGGACGTGATCGGCATCCCGGCCATGACGGATGGCCGGATCAGCTGGACTATTAGCGTCCCGGCGGAACGTGATCTGGCCGTCCGGGCAGTCCTCACCTGGGATGCCCTGGCCAAGCACAGCCCCGGGCGGCTGCGGCCGTGCGCGAACGACGAATGCCGCCTGTTCCTCATCGACCGCAGCAAGGCCAACGCCGCCCGCTGGTGCTCCATGGCGGTCTGCGGCAACAGGATGAAGGCCCGCCGGCACTACCAGCGGGCCCGGATGCGCTTATCCCGTGGCCAGGACCGCCGCCTCCGCGAGCACGTGGTCGCCCCGCTTGATCAGCGCCTGAGCCTGGCCCACGTTCACGGGCTGGCCGTCGAACGCGGCGCCGAGCAGCAGGGCATCGATTCGCGCGGCGACCGTGTCGCGCTGCGCACCGAGGTGCTGCAGCTCGATCTCGATCTTGGTGTAGGTGGCGTCCCCGGGCGAGTTGCTGGCCAGCGCCCGCGTGGAGGCGCGCAGCGTGTCCAGGCCGAACGCGCCCACCGGGGCTTCGAGCTGCGTGTAGAGCTGGCCCAGTCGCAGCACCGTGGCGCCGTGCGCGCGCATCCCGACTGGCAGCGCGGACGGGTCAAAGACCTCGCCGAGTACCCGGCCGTCCGGAGTGTAGTCGTCGCGCAGCCCCAGCAGCGCCATCATGGTCGGCTGGATGTTGGTGTGGTCGGACCAAATTGAGTTGTCGATGCCCAAGTGCGCCACACCCGGGCCGACCAAGCCCAGCCAGGTCGTGTTGATCTGGGAGCCCACGTCGCCGTGGTTCCACGCCTCCGCAGGGTTCTCGCCGAAGCAGGACTTGCCGCACGTCGCCTTTCCGCTCGACAGGTAGAAGTCGGGGTTGCCGAAGTCGATCACTGTCGGGGTCCGCTTGGGGTCGCCGGTGATCATGTGGAGGATCTTGAGCTCGACCGGATCGGCGAGGAATCGGGTAAGAGGGACCGACTTCCCCGTGACCAGGTCGTTTCCGGTGAGCGTCGCGGCCGCGTGCTCGAGTGCCCGGACCGGACCGCTGGCCGGGCCTGGCTGACCGTGGACGTAGATGACGGGCGCGGAGTCCGCGTTCACGTCGAACGGGGTCGTGATGCCCTTGGCCGCCAGCAGCCCGGTCAGGTTGCCGGTCACCTCGCCGATCTTCGTGTACGTGCACGGCACGGTCACGCCGTTGCAGCCAGCCGGGCTCGGCGCGCCACCGACGAAGTGGTCGCCCTCGTCGGCGGAGATCACGAACAGCGTGTTCGCCCGGGTGATCCCGTGGGCGGCGAGGCCGGCGAAGAACTTGCCGAACGCAGCGTTCTCCAGCCGTGCCTGCCGCACGTACCCGGCCTCGCCCGGGCCGAACGCGTTCCCGGTCTTCCACGATTCGTGCAGGTCGCTCAAGTACGTCATGGTGACCGGGACGCCGTGCGTCTGCATGTCCAGGGTGTAGGCGAGCGCGTTCGTGCCGATCATGGCGTTGTACCCGGGGAACCCGATGTCACCGAAGGAGTCCTTGATGACGGCTCCGTCGAGGTTGAGCACCGGGCCGGACGGGCTGATCGCCGGGGCCACGAACTTGCTGCCGAACAGCCCCTGGTAGCCGTGGTACCCGCCGGGCTCATCGGGCAGCCGGTCGGGACGGCCGCCATGCGAGGTCGCGCAGACCGGCGAGTTAAGCGCGCAGTGGATGATGAGCCCTTCGAAATCGGCGGCCGCCTTGTTCGCCAGCTTGGGGTTTTCCGCCTCCTTCGCCTCCGGCGAGTTGGCGCCGTACACCAGCGGCACGTCGGGGACGAGGTTCTCCAGGTCGGTGTTGGCCGCCGCGACGGACCCGTAGTTGCAGCCGGCCCTGGTGTAGGGCACCCACGGCGCGGGCGCCATACGGCCGTTCGGCCCCACCATCGTCGGGGTGTTGTCGCCGACCGGCTTGCTGTTGGAGGTGTCGTAGTCGACGATCGGGTCGTTCCAGGCCGCGAACGAGCCGGCCGTGTCGGTGCTGCCGGACGGCGTGTAGTACCGGTACTCGTTGGCGATCGGGATGCCATGCTCGGCGCCGTAGAGCCCCGATTCCGAGGTCACGATGTCGTTCGCGGTGTGCGCGATGAGCGGCGTGTGCTCGTGAGTGATCATCGTGCCGTTGCCCGTGATGAAGTTCAGCAGGTTGGGCAGTTGCTGCAGGTCGCTGGGGACGTTCGGGTTGTCCCGCGTGAGGTGAGTGTTGTCGAACTGGAGATAGATGACGTGCTGGATCGAGCCGTTGGGCCCGAGCGCGCACCCCGACTGCCCAGTTCCCGCCCGCCCGGCCTGCGACGAGACGGCCGCGGGTCGCGCCGTCGCCCCGGCCGTTGCCGCCGCAGCCGTCACGCCCAGCGCAAGCGCGACCGCGGCCGGCGCTGCGAGTGTCCTGGGGAAGTTCCTGCCGACCATATCGGTCACCTCCGCGTCCGCTGGCATCCGGCGTGGCCGCGGGCTGGCCGCGGCGCATCGATTATGGCGGCTAGGGGGGCGCAAGCACGGCCATACCCGGAGGAAAGCCAAGCACCGGCGGGAGACGTTTTGCGGAACTCAAGACGGCGAAGGGCTGAACCTCGCCTTACCCGCAGGCTCCGGATACCTCTTCCGCAACGCGGCGATGCCGTCCGAGGCCGCCCTGCGGGCCGCCTCGGCCGTGCCGCCGATGATGGCCGCGACCTCCTGGTAGGGCAGCCCGGCCAGGTAGTGGTAGGCGACGGCCTCGCGCTGCTTGCGCGGCAGGGCGGCGAGCGCGGCAACCAGATCGAGGTCCCGCCCGTCCGCCCGCTGGGCGGTCCCGTGCTCCGGAACGTCGGCCACCGGCACAGCGCGGCGGGCCGCCGCGCGGGTGATGTCGATCGCCTTGCGGTGCGCGATGGTGACCAGCCACGCCTCGACGTTCGCGTCGTCCGGCAGATCCGGGTACGCCTTGAGCGCGGCCAGGAACGTCTCGGACCACGCATCCTCGGCGTCGCTCCCGCCCAGGATGGCACGGCACACCCGCAGCACCGTTGCGCCGTGGTGGGCGACGACGGCCTCGAACGGCGGTTTGCCTGTCACCTGATGAAGACGCTCTCGGTCGGCCGGACGTGAGGCCGGTCAGAACAGCTTTCCAGAATCCCGCCCGGCAGGCTCCTCCAGTTGCAGCAGGAACCTCTTGCGGGCCAGCCCGCCAGCGTAGCCGGTGAGCTTGCCGTCCTTACCGACGACGCGGTGGCACGGCACGATCACGCAGAGCGGGTTGCGCCCCACGGCCGCACCGACGTCCTTGGCCAGCGTCCTATCGCCAAGCTCCCGCGCCAGGTCACCATAGGTCCGGGTCTGCCCGTACGGGATGCGGTCGATCAGTTCCCATACCCGGCACTGGAATTCATCACCGCGAGCGTTGACCGGGAGGTCGAACCGCTCCCTCCGGCCGGCGAAGTAGTCCGCAAGCTGTTGCGCTACCTCCTCGAACCCCGCCTCGGCGCGGTCGCCGAACGCGGCGGGATCCGGCCGGTACCAGTGGTGCGGGAAGTACAGGCCGGTCAGCCTGCCGTCCTCGGCGACGACGGTTAGCTCGCCGACCGGCGAATCGACGGTGGTGTGGGTGACGGGCATCGTGGCCTCCCGGTTTGGACGGGTCGGCCTGTAGACGCCCCCGCCACCGTGAACGTGAGGTCGGCGCCCCGGCTAGGCGGCTTGGCGGGGTGGGTCGTGGTCGTGGAGGGTGCGGGTGCCGTCGGGGCTGGTGGCGGTGGTGGTGCCGTCGGCGTGGAGGCGCAGTGTCCAGCCCCACCGGTGGATGGCGATCAGGTGGTGGAACTGGCAGACCGGGCCGAGGTTGCCCAGCGCCGTCCGGCCGCCCTGGGACCGGGGAATGTAGTGGTGGATGTCGCAGGCGGTGGCGGGGGTGCGGCAGCCGGGGAAGGTGCAGTGCCGGTGCCGGGTGAGGACGGCGCGGCGCAGCGCGGCCGGGATGACGGGGTCGGCGTCGCCGGTGTCCAAGGGCAGGGGGAGGGCCAGCGGCCGGCTGGTGGAGCCGCCGGGGCCGTCGCCCAGCTGGGCGTGGCGGAGCCAGGCGGCGAGTCCCGCCGGGCCGGACAGGGCGTCGGCGGCCAGCCGGAGCATGGTTTCCCGCAGCCGGGCCAGCGTCGCGGGGGACAGTGGGGTGCGGGCGGGGCAGGTGCACCCGCCGCAGGAGCACCGGCACGTGGTCGCGTCGGCCGTCCTGCCGTTGCTGGCCGTCTCGCGGGCTGCCTTAGCTGCGCCCGGACCGTCCGCGTCGCCCGAGCCGGTTCCTTCGTAGGCGTCGGTCGAGGCGGCTGGCCGGCCCGCGCTTGCCTGGCCGTCTGTCCCGTCCGCCCCATCCGGTCCAGCCGGCCCGCCTCTCCCGGCGGGTCCTGCCGTCGTGGCGTGCCCGGTGGCTGCGGCGGGTGCGCTTGCTGGGCCGGGTCCAAGGCCCTTGGTGGCCAGGTAGACCTCGGTGAGCCGGTCCAGGGCGGCCCAGTCCACGTGCCCGGTGACGACCGGGGCGAACGTGGCGTCGCAGGCGACGGCATCGGTGGCGGGGCCGGTCAGCCATCCCGGCTGGGACGCGCGGGCGGCGTACCACGCCGCCTCGGCGGCCGACGCGCCGGGCGCTGCGCGCAGCTCGGCCAAGGTCATGTGCAGGAAGACCTGGGTGGGCTGCCCGGCCCGGCCGGGGAGCATCCCCGACGCGATCAGCCGCCGGCACGCCTCTTCGAGCGCGTCGTGGCGGCGCTGCGCGCCGGTCCGCGTGTCCTCCGGCCCGGCTTTCTTCCCCAGCGACTCCAGCACCGCGTCCAGCGCGGCGGCACACCCGGGGGTCAGGTCTCCTTCGGCCCGGCCGGCGCCGCCGAAGGTGATGCCCAGCCGGAAGTACCGCTCGTCGAACCCGTCGTCGCGGTCACTGTCGCGGTCGTGGCGGGCGCGCTCGACCATCTCCTGCGCCAGGCCGCCCAGCCCGGGCAGGTCCACCCCAGCGCGGGCGGCCGAGGCCAGGATCTCGTCCGCGTCGCCCCGCTTGTCCAGGGGCAGCCGGCCGGTCCACGCGCACAACTGCCGCGCCCACGACTCCGACAGATCCCCCGCGGCCAGGGCGTCCCCGATGACCGGGTGCGCGGCCAGCCGCCGGGCCCAGCCGACCGCCCCGGCGGCGGCGCCGGGGGTGATCCGGGTCTGCCAGCGCAGCCAGGTGCGGGCGCTGCCGTGCCCGTCGTCTTCGTGGGCGGCCTGGCCGGCGAACGCGGCCAGGACCCGGGCCCGGGCGGCGGTGTGCTTGGCTTGGGCGCGTTCCAGCGCCCGCAGCGTCTCGGCCTGGGTGGCAGAGGGCAGGGAGGCGTGATCGGCGGCATTGAGGTGATCGAAGCCCCGGTCAATCATCGCCAGCGCCTCGGTCACGCTCGCGGGCTGGCCCAGGGCATCCCACATGCCGATCGCCTCCCGTCGCGCCGCTTACCGGATTGATTGTGGCTCGAAATCTAATTCGATTATATCTCAGTGGACTGACGATTTGCAGGCTTGTTCCGAGTCTGCCAGTCGTCCTTTTCGGCGAATCGCTGGTGAATGTGTGGGCGGTCTAACGACTTGGTGCACGACTGAGGTTGGGGCGCGCTGGCCTTGATGGGTCCTGCTGGGGGTTGTTACCGGATGGCGCAGCGGTCGGACACGAGGGTGGCGATTGCTTGGGCGGTGGGGGCGAAGTGTTCGCACACTTTTGGCTCCCACTTAGGCGGTGGTGCGGAAGGTGCGCCGATAGACCGAGGGCGGGGTCTTCATGGCACGGGTGAAGTGGTGCCGGAAGGTCACCGGGCTGTCGAAGCCAACGGCCGCGCCGATCTCTTCGATCGACATCGCGCTGTCTTCGAGCGGTGGCAGGCTGGCCATGATCCGTTGGGAGATGACCCAGCGCAGCGGGTGCCGGGGACGGCTTAGGCAGCGGCACAGCGCGGCCCGGCCCGGGTAGCGGCGCCGTTTTGCTCGATATTGCTCGGTTCAGAGCAGGATTGATCGAATGCGGCCGGTAGGATCGTGCCCGGAACACGGACGATGGGGCAGGGAGGCGCGGGTGAGCCGCTACCGCCGCTGGAATGAGCTGCTTGAGCTGCTGGCCGGCGAGGGCCAGCTGCAGGTGGAGCGCGCAGCGGAGGTGCTCGGAGTGTCCGCCGCGACCGTGCGGCGCGACTTCGACGAGCTCGCCCGGCAGCAGATGCTCACCCGGATCCGGGGTGGCGCGCTCGCCCAGGGCGTCACCTACGACCTGCCGTTGCGCTACAAGACCGAGCGGCATCCCTCGGAGAAGCAGCGCATCGCCGCGGTCGCGGCGGGGCTCGTGCTGCCCGGCCAGATCGTCGGCCTGAACGGCGGCACCACGACCACGGAGGTGGCCCGGGCGCTCGCCGTCCGCGCCGACCTGAACGCCGGCCCGGCGTCGCCCGCGATCACGATCGTCACCAACGCGCTCAACATCGCCACCGAGCTGGCCGTCCGGCAGCACATCAAGATCGTGGTCACCGGCGGCGTCGCCCGGCCGCAGTCCTACGAGCTAACCGGCCCGCTGGCCACCGGCGTGCTGGAGCAGGTCACGCTCGACGTCGCGTTCCTCGGGGTCGACGGGATCGACGCGGCCGCCGGTGCGACGGCCCACCACGAGGGCGAGGCCAGCATCAACCGGCTGATGGCCGAGCGCGCGGCCCAGGTCGTGGTGGCCGCCGACAGCTCCAAGGTGGGCCGGCGCGCGTTCGCCCGGATCTGCACCGCCGCCGAGGTGGATGTCCTGGTCACCGATGCCGGCATCGGGCCGGCCGACGCGGCCAGGCTCGCCGACGCGGGGGTTAAGGTTGTCACCGCCTGACGCCGCTCCGTGGCCAGCCCTGGACCTGCTGGTGATCGGTGACTGCAACCCCGACGTGCTGGTGCTTGGGGACGATGTCACGCCCGCGTTCGGCCAGCAGGAGAAGCTGGTGGATGGGATCTTGCTGGTGATCGGCGGATCCGGCGCGATCACGGCCGTGGCCGCGCCGCGGCTGGGGCTGCGGGTGGCGCTGGTCGCAGCGGTCGGGGACGACCCGGCCGGCGAGTTCATGCTCGGACAGCTGGCCGGGGAGGGCGTGGACACCGGCCCGGTCCTGGTGCGCAGGGACGCGCCGACGGGCATGACGGTGGCGCTGTCGGCCGGCCGGGACCGCGCGATCCTCACGGCGGCCGGTGCGGTGGCCACGCTGACCGCGCGGGACGTGCCCGCCGCCTTGCTGCTCCGCGCCCGGCACGTCCATGTCAGCTCCTGCTTCCTGGTGGAGCGCTCGCTGGGGCCGGGGCTGGCCGCGGTGCTGGACGCCGCCCGCGCGAATGGGGCCAGGACGTCGCTGGACACCAACTGGGATCCGGCGGAGCGGTGGGGCGAGGGCAGCCTCCGTGACGCGCTGCGCCGCACCGATCTGCTGCTTCCCAACGAGGCCGAGGCGCTGCGCCTGTCCGGCGCGGCGACCCTGGCGGAGGCGGTGGCCGTGCTGACCGCGGCCGGACCGGGCCCGGTGGTCAAGCTCGGCGCGCGCGGCGCGCTGTGGGCCGAGGGGCCGCGGCGGTACCGCGCTGCGCCGCCGCCGGTGACGCCGGCCGACACCACGGGCGCCGGGGACTGCTTCAACGCGGGGGTCATCGCCGGGCTGCTGGACGGCCTGGACCTGCCCGGGGCGGTCGCGCTCGGGTGCGCGGTGGGGGCGGCCTCGACCCTGGCGCCCGGGGGAACCGCGGGCTGCCCGGATCTGCCCGCGGCGCGGGCACTGGCGCGTCGCGTCACCATCCAGCCCGCCTGACCGGCCACGCCGGATCCTCTTAAGCTTGCCTGCTATCTTGCCGTCCGTGCCCGCACGCCGGACGGTTTCGCCAGCCGCGGCCCTCGCCTTCGTCCTTGTCGCGGGCGCCGCGGGCGTTGGCGGCTGTGCGCCGGCCGGTCCCCACCCGGCCGCAGCAGGGCACCGGCCGGCGAAACCCGAGAACTGCGCGCCCACGGCCGTACTGGTCAATCCCTGTCGTCCCTGGTTCGGGGCCGCCGCGAACGGCAACCCGGGCGGGGGGGCCGCTAGAATCGCCCAGTTCCACTACGTGGAGAAGCTGGTCGGCCGGCGGCTGGACATCTTCCGCGACTACCACAGCCCGCCTGGCAAAGGCCCCCTGGGCGACCTGCCGCTCAACAGCGACGAGATTCGGCTTGCCCGGCGGCCCGGCACCTACATCGACGTCAACTGGAAGCCGGCCATGACCTGGGCGCAGGCCGGCGGCGGCAACAAGGCCGTCAACCGCATGATCGACCGGGCCGCCGCGAGCGTCAGGTCCATCGCCCCGCACAAGATCTTCCTCACCATCTGGTGGGAACCGCAGAACGATGTCAGCGGCGGGACCACGTGCCCGGTGAACCCGCAGGCCACCGGGGGCACACCTGCCCAGTACGTCGCCATGTGGCGGAATGTCGAGCGGCGGTTCGCCGCCGACGGCGTCACCAACGTCATCTGGGCGATGGACTACCAGGCCCCCGCCAACGGCCAGTGGGACTGCCTGGTGCCGCAACTGTGGCCCGGCAACAAACTGGTCGACTGGGTTCTTTACGACACCTACAGCCGGAACTCGCGGGGCACCTGGGTCGGCACGGTCGGCCGTTTCTACGCCGTCCTCGCCCGCGACAGCAGCCCGCGGGTGAACTTCGACGCCAAGCCCTGGGGCGTCGGCGAGTTCGGCACCTGCTCGAACAGCGACGTCAGCGTTGCGCGTGACTTCTATCTCCAGGGCGCGGCGGCTGTTGCAGCCAACACCTATCCGCGGCTGAAGATGTACCTGGCCTACGACGACACGGGCGGGCCCCAGGCCGGCGCCGGCTGCCTGAGCAACTACGACAACAACGGAAGCACGGACGCCGTGAAGCAGGCCAACTTCAACCAGTTCGCCGCCGCCGTGCTGACGGGGCGCTGACCTCGTCTCACTCGCCGGACGCGCGCGGCCGCCCGCGCCCGCGCATCTTGCCGGCCCGCTCGGGCATCCGGCCGGCCTCGGTGAGGGCCCGGCGGAGCAGGAACTCGATCTGGGCGTTGGTGCTGCGCAGCTCGTCAGCGGCCCACCGGGCGAGGGCGTCGTGCACGGCGGGGTCCAGCCGCAGCAATATCCCCTTGCGTTCGCTCACGACAGATCTCGCACCCGTCCGTTACGAGTACAGGGTGCCCGTGTTGACGACCTGCTGCGTGGCCTGCTCGCTGCAGAGCACCATCCGCTCCTCCTCGACTTGCGGACTTGATACCTCATGCTAGCATACTGATATCTATTTACCAGATAAGGGCGCGGCGCGGCGCGGCGCGGCGCGCGGGGCGGCCGCCTGAAGGTCCGCTAGGTGCTCAGTCCCGCCAGGTGCTCAGGTCCGCGGGGTGCTCAGGTCCGCCAGCTAGGAAGGTGCCGCGGCGCCCGGCGGGTGCATGGCCTCGTAGAGCGCGGCGCTGGGCGGAGACGGCTGGTCGTGCAGGCCCGGGGTCCGGCGCAGCTGACCGTCGCGGAGGTCGTAGTGGCCGATCGACTGGATCGGCGGGGAGTAGACGTGGATGGTGACCGCGCCGGCCTCATGGTCCATCCGGTGGATGCCGTCGCCGGGGAACCAGAAGGTCTCGCCCGGGCCATACTCGCGGGCCACGGGCGGCGTGCCGACGGTGAGCCCCTCGTTCCAGGCCCGGCCCGCGATCACGTACACGCCGACGCACGAGCCATTGTGGTCGTGGTAGCCGGTGTCGCGCGGCTGCCACCACAGGTTGAGCCACGCCTCGGAGTGCTCGTCGCGCCACAGCAGCACCGCCTCGCCGGACCCGGCCGGGTCGAGCCGGGCCGGGTCGATCAGCGCGGCCGCACGCCGCGCCCGGTCGGCGCATTCGTGCGGCGCCAGCGGCCCGTCGCTGACGGCGATCGCCCGCAAGCGGCTCTGGTCCAGTTCGGTCGGTTTCGTGTCCATTGAGGGTGATGGTAACCGCGCCGCGGCCACCTGCCACCCCCGGGCTGGGCGCTCAGTCGAATGCGGGCTTGCGGTCCCGGGTCCGCTTGAGCTCGAAGAAGCCGTCCGCCTCGCTCACCAGGACCAGCCCGTCCCACAGCCGTCCGGCCGCCTCGCCCTTGGGGGCAGGCGTGATGACCGGGCCGAACAGGGCCCGGCCGTGGATGCGGATCACCGGCGTGCCCACGTCCAGCCCGACGTCGTCGAAGGCCTCGCAGTGCGACCGCTTGATCAGCTCGTCGAACTCGGTGCTCTCGGCCGAGCCGGCCAGCGACGCCGGCAGGCCAACCTCGGCCAGGGCCTCGGGGATCACGTCCGGATCCTGCCGACGGCCCTGCACGTGGAAGCGGGTACCGAGGGCGGTATAGAGCGGCCCGAGAATCTCCGGGCCGCTGTGCTGGGCCGCCGCCGCGCAGACGCGCACCGGTGCCCAGGCCTGGGCCATCCGTTCCAGGTACTCCTCGCTGAGGCCCTGGCCCTCGTGCTGGGTGAGGTTCAGGTAGGCCAGGGACATGATCCGCCATTGGGTCCGGACCGGCCTGACCTTTTCCACCTCCCCCATCCAGCGGGAGGTGATCCAGGCCCAGGGGCACACTGGGTCAAACCAGAACTGCACGTCTTCGCGAACACCCGGCTGCTCGGTCACGCCCGCGCCAACAGCCGCCCGGTTTGGTCTATTCCGGCCCGGAGGGTCATGTTTGTATGGCCGCGCGCGGGCGGCACTCGATCATGTGGTCGACGATGTGGCGGATGGCGCTGGTGGCCCTGACCCGCCGCGCCGACATCATGGGCCCGCTGGTCAATCGCCCCGTGACCACGGCTGCGGCGGTTGCCACGGCCGGGCTGATCATCGTAATGAATGTATATCTGCTGTACCTGACGTTTCAGTAGTCACCGGCGGACGTTGTCCTGCACCGGCCGGGCGGTCGTACCCGATGATGGTGCGATGAACTCGGCCGAGGAGCGCGCCCTAGCCGGGATTCGGGCTGAGCTGCGCCGGGTCGCCCGCTATGACGACGAGTCGATCGTGTGTGACAAGTGGATCCGGCAGCGCTACGACTGCGGCTGCTTCTCCAGCTACGCACCCGCCCGGGCGGCCACCGTCGCGACGGCCTGGCACGAGGCCGGCCACGCGGTGGCGGCGCTGGCGGTGGGGGCGCGGTTCAGGTCGGCGAGCATCCATCACAGCCGTGACAACGAAGGCCGGGTGCACGGCATCCGGGGGGAGACCGACCAGGCGTTCATCGTTGACGCGGCAGGCCAGATCGCGGAGCGGCTGAGGAACTGGACCATGCTCGAGCGCGATGACGAGCTGCGCGCGTGGCTGCCCTCCTGGCGGGGCGACGGCGGGGACGCGCGGCATTTCCGCCGGGCCATAACGGGCCGTTTTGGCACCGATGAGTTCGCCGCGTGGCGGCACAGCGAACAGATGCTGCTGCCGCTGCGGCTGGCGATCCGGGAGGTGGCCAGGGCCCTGCTCGTGCACCCCCGGCACCTGCCCTACACCGTCGCGGCCGCGATCGCCAAAGACCATTGGCCAGATCCTGCGCCGCTTCGGAAAGGCAGCGGCCAAGCAAAAGCACCGCGCCGATTGTCAGTCTAGATTGACACCAGGTCACTTGTCAGTCTAGGCTGACAAGCATGATGCAGAACGAACTGGCGGCGGCCATGAGGTCCAGCGATCCCGCGGTCGGCCTGCGGGCGGTCGGCGCGCTACACCGGCTCGCCGAGCAGATCGAGGCGCACAGCGTCGGTCTCGCCCGGGAGCACGGCTGGTCGTGGGAGCAGATCGGTGATGCCCTCGGCGTCTCCCGCCAGTCGATCCACGCCAAGTATGGAAAGCGAGAACAGTGATGCCGAAACGGCTCAGCGCCGACGCCAGGAAGCTGGTGCTGGCGTCCGCCACCGAGGAGGCGCGCCGCCGCGGCGACCGCCGGCTCGGCACCGATCACCTGCTGCTCGGGCTCTTGCACGAGGAGGATTCCCGGACGGCCAAGGCCCTGGGGGTTTCCCTCGCCGACGCCCGCGCCGCCTCGGACGCGCTCGACCTGGCCGCGCTGGCCGCCGTCGGCATCCAGGCCGGTGCCTTTGGCGGGGGGCCGCCGGCCCCATTCGGCCGCCGGCTCCCGCCGCTGACCTCGGGTGCGCGGGCGGTGTTCAAGCGCGCCATCGACGAGGCTCGCCCGGCCAAGACCGGACGGATCGATACCACCCACTTCCTGCTGGCGCTGCTGGCGCTGCAGCGCCCGGACCCCGCGGCGGAGCTGCTGGGCGCGCTCGGAGTCGACCCGGCCGCGGTGCGCCAGCGCCTGGGTGACCAGGCCGAAGGTGGCGTCGGGTCCTAGACGCAGCAACCTTGGGCGTGCTCGGGGTGTGCTGCTACAGCTTTAGCCCGGACATGGTGGCCGCCCACGTGCCCTCTGCGTGGGCGGTGGCCTCGCCGCCGGAGATCCTGGCGGCGCGGCAACACGCTGTCGACAGGGCGTACCGGGCGCTGTTCAGCGACGTGATCGGCTCTCCCGGCCTGGCAGAAGCCGCGGATCTGGCCCGTGACGCGGCGCTGGCGGCCGGCACCGCCGGGCGCCCCCTCGCCGCCGCCAACGCCGACCTGCCCTGGCCCAGCCAGCCCCACCTTGTCCTATGGCATGCCATCAAGAGCGCGCGTTTTGATCTTGGGACGTGGCCCGGACTTACGGCCGCGGCGCCACGGCCGTGCACGCGCTGCGCGGGGTCTCGTTCACCGTCGCCGAGGGAGAACTCGCGGCCGTGCGCGGGCGCTCCGGCAGTGGCAAAACCACCCTGCTGAACGTCGCGACCCACGACGCCGGGATCGTCGACCTGGCCGACAGGGTGTTCACGCTCGAGGACGGCAAGATGGGCGCGTGATCGGTCAGGTGGTGGCACGGCCGTGGCGCCGCAGCGCGGCGCCGGCGCGCCCCAGGGCGTAGGCCGCCGCGCCGAACACACCCACGAAGAACCCGACCGGCCAGTTGGACCGGTAGGAGATGGCGATGGCGGCCCACACCGTGGCCAGGGCGATGACCACGGCCAGGAGCATGGCGAGGGCCGGCCGGCGGGTGAGCGCCCTGGCGGCCGCGGGGGGCCCGATCATCAGGCTGAACATCAGCAGCGCGCCGACCACCGGCACGGTCACGGTGGTGGCCGCCGCGACCACGACCAGGAAGGCCATTTGCATCCGGTAGTCGCGGACGCCCTTGGCCTCGGCGACCTCCGGGACTACCGACGACAGCATGAGCGGCCGGTACAAGACGGCCACGGCCGCGATGCAGGCGATGCCGATCACCGCGACGGGCACAAGCTCGGTCGTGCTCACGCCCAGCACCTCGCCGAACAGGAGAGAGAAGATCTCGGGTTCGTACTGGCTGGTCCGGCTGAGGAACGCGGCGCCCAGGGCGAGCATCAGGACGAGGGCAAGCGCGGTGACGACGTCGCTGCGGCCGCGCCGGCCAAGGCGGCCGATGCCGAGCGCCGCCAGGAGCGAGAACGCGCCGAGCCCGACGAGGGTGTTGATCCCCAGCAGACTCGCGCCTGCCGCGCCGGCGAACGCGCCCTTGGGAATGGCGTGCGCGGGGAACGCGGAGCCGCGCAGCACCACGAAGAAGCCCACGACCCCGGCGATCACCGCGACGATCGTCGCGACCGCCCACGTGGTCATCATGAAGCCCGAGAACATGGCCCTCCTAAGCGGCGGCCCGGCTCTGGCCCGCGCCGGCCACCGCGACGGCCCGGGCCCGCGCTCCGGCGCTCACCCGCAGCCCGGACAGCAGGTAGGCGGCGAACACGATGGCGACGATGAAGAAGCTGACCGGCAGTGCCTGCCGGCTCGCCCCCCAGTAGAAGCTGTCGTAGGCGAGCAGCACGCCCAGCCAGGTGGCGCCGATACCGATCAGGCAGGCGGCGACCAGCGCCCGGCCGGCGCTCCTGGTCAGCCGCAGCGCGGCGGCGGGCGGGCCGATCAGCAGCGCGGTCGAGAGGATGGTCCCGATGGCCAGCGACGACAGCCCCACAGACAGCGACAGCGCGAGCATGTAGAGCAGCCCGGCGGCGCGCACCGGGGCGCCCCGCGCGGCGGCGATGTCCGTGCTGACCGTGCTCAGCAGCAGCGGGCGGTAGGCGATCGCGATGGCACCGAGCGCCGCCGCGCTGAAGGCGACCACGACCGGGATGGTGCTGGCCTGCGTTGTGAAGATCGACCCGAACAGGATCTGCTGCGTGGCCCCGCTGGTGGCCGTCGTGGTCGCGTCGAGGTAGAGGAACAGCGCGGCCAGGCCGATCGCGACGCCGAGGACGAGGCCGGTCACCAGGTCCCTGCCGCGGGCCCGCTGGACGCCGATCATCTCCAGCACGCCCGCGCCTACGGCGCTCAGCCCCACGAAGCCAAACAGCGGGCTCATCCCGATCAGGAACGCCCCCGAGCCACCGGCCGTGGCGACGTCGGTGAGCGCGTGCCCGGCGAAGGACTGGCCCCGCATGACGGTGAACACGCCGGTCACGGCGGAGACCACGGCGACCACGGTGCCGATCGCGATCGCCACGTGCACCGGGCCGCTGGTGAAGAAGCCGGGCTCGAAGACCCGCGTGGCCAGGCCGCCCATGCGTCAGCCCACCTGCAGCGCCTCGCCGGCGCTGTGGCCTGCCGCGACCGGCGGCGGCCCGGCGACAACCAGGATCCGGCCGTGCACGTGCAGCACGTCGACGTGGTAGCCGTAGAGCCGGCTGAGCACGTCGGTCCGGATGACCTCCTCGGTCGTGCCGCTGGCCACCCGGCCGCCGGCGAGGTAGATGACGCGGTCCATCACCGGCAGCAGCGGGTTGATGTCGTGCGCGGACAGCAGCACGGCGATCTGCTGCTCGGCGGCGATCCGGCCGAGCAGGCCGACGATCTCCTGGCTGCTGCGGATGTCGAGGTTGGCGAGCGGCTCGTCCAGCAGGAGCAGCCGGGGCCGGCCGATGAGCGCGTGGGCGATCAGCACCCGCTGCTGCTCGCCGCCGGAAAGCTCGCCCACACGAGCGTCGGCGAAGCTCTCGGCGCCGACCGCGTGCAGCATCTCGCGGACCGCTTCGGCGCGCTTCCTCGAGCGCAGCGGGATCCCCGGGCGGTTCCCGTCAATCCCGAGTGCCACCAGGTCCCTGGCCCGCAGTGGCAGGTCGGGCTCGAGCAGCACCTTCTGCGGCACGTAGCCGGCCGCGCGGTTGTGCCGGGACAGCGGCCGTCCCCCCACGAGAACCGTCCCTGAGTCCGGCCGCTGCAACCCGAGCAGCACCCGGAGCAGGGTTGTCTTGCCCGCGCCGTTCGGGCCGATCAGCCCGGTGAACTCGCCAGGGGCGATGGCGAAGCTGACATCCTCGAGGATCGTCCGGCCGGACAGTGTCACCCCGACGCCGTTCGCCGCGAGGATCTCGGTCCCGGCGGCCTGCGGGGGAAGCTGGCTGCTCATAGCCGCTGCGTGGAGATCTTGCCGGCCACCGCTCGCTGAATGGCCCGGACCTCGGCGAGCATCCACGACTGGTACCGGTAACCAGGCATGGGCATGGTCTCGTAGACACCGACCACCGGCACCCCGGCCCGCAGCGCGGCCTGCCGTATCGATGTGGTGAGCGCGTCCACGACCTGCTGGTTGTACACGAAGACCTTGACTCTGTGCTGGGTGAAGAAGCCCGTGACCAGCGAGATGTCCTGCGGCGAGGGGTCGACGCCGTTCATGATGTCGGCCTGGAAGCGGAACGGGGTCAGGTTGTCGGCGCCCATCGCCTGCAGCAGGTAGTCGGCCACCGGTTCGGTCGTCGCGACAGGGACGCGGGCGTATTTCGCCTTGAACTGCGCGATCGCCGTCAGCCATGGCGTCAAGGACCGGTCGAACGCCCTCAGGTTGGCCTGGAAGTAGGCGGCGTGGGCCGGCTGCAACGCGGAAAGGTCGGCGGCCATCACCCGCGCCACGGCCGGCATCGCGCTGGGGCGGTACCAAAGGTGCGGGTTGGGCGTGCTGTCGGGCAGGCCAAGAACATGCTGAACGATAATGACCTTGCGGCCCTGGTTCGGAGTCGCGGCCTCGATCCGGTTCATGAACGTGTCGTAGCCGACCCCGTTCTGCACGATGAGCCTGGCCGCGCTGACCTCCTGGGCCACGCTCGCGCTCGCCTCGAACGTGTGCGGGTCGGAGTTGGGGTTGTTCAGGATCGAGGACACGTGGACGTACCGCCCGCCGATCTGGCTCAGCACGTTGGCGTACTCGTTCTCGGCCCCGATCGCGGTGATCAGACCCGAGTCGGCGGAGGCGCTGCTGGTGGTGGCGCAGCCCGTTGCCGCCAGCGCCAATGCGGCCACGGCACCCACCACCGCCAGGCCACGGCGCGCGCCGACCTCGCGGCGTGGCTGTTGGCCCGTCCTCTTTGGCATGTCTGTAAACATAGTCTTAGACTGAGTCTCAATGCAACTCGATAGGATAACCGGGGGCAGGGGAGGATCGATGACCGGCGAACTGCATGACACGGCCGAGCGCCGCCTGCGCCGGATCGATCAGCGGTACACGGCTGGCCGGCGCGCCATCATCGAACTGCTGGTCAATACCGGCCACCCGGTGAGCATCAGCGACATCGCCGAGAGCCTTCCCGACCTGCCGCGCAGTTCCGCCTACCGGCACCTCGTCGATCTGCAGGCGGCCGGCCTGGTCCGCCGGATCACGGCCAACGACGAGTTCACCCGCTTCGAGCTCGCCGAGGACCTCACCGAGCACCACCACCATCTTCTGTGCGTCAACTGCGGCAAGGTCACCGACGTTACGCTCCCGCCCACCTTCGAGCACGACGTCGCCGAGGCCATCGGCCAGCTCGCCGACGCCGAGGGCTTCCACCCCCAGAGCCACCGCCTGGACGTCCTGGGCGTCTGCGCCTCCTGCCGCTAGCTCCGCTTGCCGCCACCGCCACCGCCATACAACGGACCTGGAGCGGCACCTCCTGGCAAAGGCGGCGGCTGATGGTACGCCTCGGTAACGCAACCCGGCCGGGTGGCGGTTTGCAGGCGTCATGAGTAGCCCCCTCCTCTGGGTTGCGGCCGTGGGCGGCGCCGCTGCGGCGGTTGGCACGTGGCTCGGGCCGCTCCGCGCCCGGTGGCGGCTCCGCGCCGAGAGCCTGCGGACCGGCGCCGCGCGCCGCGAGAACGAGCTGCACCGGCAGCGTTTTGCCGAGGTCTGGCACTACTGGCACGACTTTCCAGAACGCCCGGAGCGCGCCTCGGCCGTCGGCTGGTATTCCGAATGGACGGGCGCCCGCGAACCATTCGGCGCCGATCTGGACGGCCCGCAGGCCCCGGGCAGCCACTCCGCGGACGTGGACGACGCGTACGAGCGGTACCTCGCCTTCCTCGAAGCCCATTACCATCCCGGCAAGCTCAGCCCGCCACGCCGGATCACCCTCCGCCGCCGGGACTAGGGACGCCGGGGGCTCGTCAGGAGTAGTTGCGGAAGGCTGGCCAGGACCGGGCCCACGATGACTTCAGGCCGGTGGCCAGGAAGATCTGGGCGCCCTGCTCGTCGTCGTTGACTGCCAGGCCGTTCCAGAACGTGGCGATGTGGCGGACGTAGGCGAACTCGCGGTGCAGCAGCGCGGGGTCCACGCCCACCGCGATCGCGGCGGTGTCGCCGGCGGGCGGCGGGCCCCAGAGCCAGAAGCTGTTGTGGCCGCTGTAGGCCTGCGGCAGGCCGAGCCCCGGACCGTACCGGTCGATCGCGCCAGCCTCGCCGTAGTTCCCGGCGAGGATCGCCGTGTGCCGCCGCTGCGCGGCGGGCAACGCGTGGTAGAAGCGCGCGACCAGGGCCACCTGCTTCGGCCAGGCGATCGTCTCGGCCAGGTCGTAGTTGATCTTCTGGAGCGGGACCGTGGCCAGCGTGCGGGCCGGAAGCAGCGGTATCACGATCGGCGCCGCCACGGCGGTGGTCAGCACCAGCGCCGCGGCCGCCAGCGCCGGTCGGAGCCGGCGCCGGGCCAGCCAGCGCTCGGTGGGCACCGCTCCGGCGGCGAACAGGAAGGTGTAGATCCCCCCGGCGTAGTAGGGCTTGCCGCCGGCGATGAAGAACACCGCCAGTGCGATCGCCGCGGCGATCCCGGCAGGCCGGAAGCGCCGCGCGGCCGGGTGGCGCAGGCACCACCACAGGCCCGCGACCCACACCGGCGTGAGCGCGAACCCGGTATAGAGGATCTGCGCGGGCCAGTAGCCAACCAGGTTATGGCCCGCCTGGCCGTGCAGGGCGCGGAAGACCGCCAGGTTGGGCCAGCCGTGCTGGGCCTGCCAGACAAAGTCGGGCGCGGCGAGCACCGCGGCGATGGCCGCGCCGGCCAGCAGGTAGCGGCTCCGCAGCAGCGCCCGCGACCGGGTGAGCGCGAACCCCGCGATCAACGACGCCGCCAGCACCAGCACGGCCCACTTCGCGTTCGCGCCCAACCCCACGCAGGCGCCGACCACGATCCACCACCGCGGATCCGCCGATGCCATCAGGCGCAAAACGAGATACAGCGTCAGCGCCCAGAAGAAGAAGTCGAACGTCGTCGTGGAGAACAGGTGCGCGGCAGCCAGGTACTCGCCGCAGGCCGCGGTGGCTAGCGCGGCGACGATCTGGCCGCTACGCCCTGCGCCGAGCAGCCGGCCCATCGCGGCGGCCAGGACTACCTGCGCGGCCAGCAGCAGCGCGGGCAGCAGGCGCAGCCCGGCGAGCGTGTTGCCGGTCAGGGCCGCCATCATCCGCGCGGCCAGCGGGGTGAGGGCCGGCTGGTCCACGTAGCCGAGGGCCGGGTGCTGCCCGGCCCGCAGGAAGTACAGCTCGTCCCGGTGGTAGCCGTACCGCGCGCTGACGACCATCTCCACGCCGAACGCGGCCGCCGCGACGATCCCGACGCTAAGCCAGGACGTGCGGCGTGGGTGCGCCCGTGATCGCGCGACGCCGCGCGGGGGGGCGGATGGTGCTGGCGGGCGCTGCGCCCCGGCGGTCATGTTCATGGGATCAGCCTGCCGGCGGACAGATGCCAGCACATCGGGCGCCGAGCCGATTTCTGGGTCTCCGCACCAGGGGCGAATCCGCTGGCCGGCAGCGCCCGTTGTTCCGCCCCCCGGCGGAGCCGGTGGTTCATCCACGCGGGCGATCCCCGCAGCGCCGCCGGGCCATACCATCAGGTCGTG
>Ga0070698_100000595_pt1 | contig 38879 bp, 43 predicted proteins | sample KBSK1502metaG_FD_65477 | JGI IMG/M metagenome (GOLD analysis project Ga0070698, IMG submission 65477) | Corn, switchgrass and miscanthus rhizosphere microbial communities from Kellogg Biological Station, Michigan, USA - KBS K1-50-2 metaG | ecosystem: Host-associated > Plants > Roots >...
CCGGCGCGCCTCCGGCGCGGAGCTTGCCGGCGCGCCTCCGGCGCGGAGCTTGCCGGCGCGCCTCCGGCGCGGAGCTTGCCGGCGCGCCTCCGGCGCGGAGCTTGCCGGCGCGCCTCCAGCGCGACGGACGGCCCTAGCTGGCGTACGACCCGGTGAGCCGGGCGGTGCCGCGCGGCTCCCCGGTTGCGACGATCTCTCCGGCGTGCCAGGCGGGGACGCCGCGCGCGACGAGCTGACCGACCGCCTGATCCGCGGCGTGCGCCGCGACCACGGCGACCATGCCGACTCCCATGTTGAACACGCGCTCCATCTCGTCCCGAGCTATCTGCCCGCGCTCGGCGAGCACGCCGAAGACCGGCGGCGGGCGCCAGCTGCCGCGGTCCAGCACGGCGGCGGTACCCGGCGGCAGCACCCGCGCCAGGTTCGCCGCCAGCCCGCCGCCGGTCACGTGCGCGTACGCATGCACCTCACACGCCCGCGCCAGCGCGAGGCAGTCGCGGGCGTAGATCCGCGCCGGGACGAGCAGCTCCTCACCGAGCGGCCGGCCAAGCCCGGGCAGCTCGGCGTCGAGCGCGAGCCCGGCCCGGTCCAGCACCATCCGCACCAGCGAGAACCCGTTGCAGTGCAGCCCGGAGGACGCCATCGCGATCACCGCGTCGCCCGCCCGCACCCGGTCCGGGCCGAGCAGCTCGTCGGCCTCCACCACGCCGGTCGCTGCGCCGGCCAGGTCGAAGTCGTCCGGCCCGAGATGGCCGGGGTGCTCGGCGGTCTCGCCGCCGAGCAGGGCGCAGCCGGCCTGCTCGCACCCGTCCGCCACCCCGGACACGATCGCGGCCACGCGCTCCGGGACGACCGATCCGCAGACCACGTAGTCGGTGAGGAACAGCGGCTCCGCGCCGCAGGCCACCAGGTCGTCGGCCACCATGGCGACCAGGTCGATGCCGACCGTGTCGTACCTGCCGAGGCGGCCGGCGATGACCACCTTGGTGCCCACGCCGTCGGTCGAGGTGGCCAGCACCGGCCGCCGGTAGCCGGCCAGCTTCCGCGCGTCGAACAGGCCGGCGAAGCCGCCGATCCCGCCGATGACCTCCGGCCTCGCGGTCCGGGCGACGTGCTCGCGGATCAGCTCGACCGCTGCCTCCCCGGCGCCGATGTCCACGCCCGCGGCCGCGTAACCGAGCCCGGCGGGCGGCCGCGGCGTCCCGCGGCCCGCCGACGTCACGACCGGACGTCCTCGAGCACGTGCTTGCCCCGGCCAGCTTCGGGCACCGGGATCGGGTAGCTGCCGTCGAAGCAGGCGTGGCAGAGCCGTCCGGCCGGCACCCTGGTCGCGGCGATCAGGCCGTCCAGCGACACGTAGCCGAGCGAGTCGGCGCCGATCGACGACGTGATCTCCGCGACCGACTCGCGGCCGGCGATCAGCTCGTCCCGGCTGGCGAAGTCGATGCCGTAGAAGCACGGCCAGGTCACCGGCGGGCTGGAGATCCGCACGTGCACCTCTGCCGCCCCGGCCTCGCGGAGCATCGCCACGATCGCGCGCTGCGTGGTGCCGCGGACGATCGAGTCGTCCACCACGACCACCCGCTGGCCAGCGATCGCGTCCCGCAGCGGGTTCAGCTTGAGCTTGATGCCGCGCTCGCGGATGGTCTGGCTCGGCTGGATGAACGTGCGGCCCACATACGAGTTCTTCACCAGCCCCTGGCCGTACGGGATGCCGCTCGCCTCCGCGTAGCCGATCGCGGCCGGGGTGCCTGACTCCGGCACCGGGATCACCACGTCGGCGTCGGCGGGGTGCTCGGCTGCCAGCCTGCGGCCCACCTCCACCCTGGTGGCCTGCACCCCCCGGCCCGCGATGGCCGTGTCCGGCCGGGCCAGGTACACGTACTCGAACAGGCAGCCCTTGGGCTGGGCGGGGGCGAAGGTCCGCGACCGTACGCCGCGCTCGTCGATGCTGATCAGCTCGCCGGGCTCGACCTCGCGGACGAACCCGGCGCCGACGATGTCCAGCGCCGCGGTCTCGCTCGCCACCACCCAGCCGCCGGCGCCCGGGCTCCTGCCGGGGAGCCGGCCGAGCACCAGCGGGCGGAACCCCTGCGGGTCCCGCGCGGCGTAGAGCGTCGTGTCGTCCATGAACACCAGCGAGAACGCGCCGCGGACCAGGGGCAGCGTGACGAAGGCGGCCTCCTCCACCGCGCCGGGCAGCGGGGCGCCGGGGGTGGCGGCAGGCGGGGTGCCGTGGGTGGCGGCGGGCGGAGCGGCGGGCGGGCTGGCGAACAGGGCGGTGAGCACGTCGGTGTCGGAGGTGGCCACCAGCTCGGGCCAGCGGCCGTTGCCGTCCGGGTCGCCGTCGGCGCCAGCGGCGCCGGCCCGGGCCGCGGCGACCATCGCGGCCAGCTCCAGCGTGTTGATGAGGTTGCCGTTGTGGCCGAGCGCCACGGCCGCCGTGGGGGTGGACTTGAACGTCGGCTGGGCGTTGTGCCACACCGAGGAGCCGGTCGTGGAGTACCGGCAGTGGCCGACCGCGATGTGCCCGCGCAGCGTGTTGAGCACCGACTCGTCGAACACTTGGGCCACCAGGCCCATGTCCTTGTACACGACGATCCGGCTGCCGTCGCTGACCGCTATGCCGGCCGATTCCTGGCCTCTGTGCTGCAGCGCGTACAGACCGTAATAGGCGAGCTTGCCGACGTCCTCCCCCGGGCACCAGGCACCGAACACTCCGCAGGCATCGCGCGGGGGGTGGTCAGATGGGTCCAGGTCATCCGTCAGCCGTCCATCGGGCTTGACCACGCTGGTCAGTGTAGTGGCGCCGGGCCGGTGGCCGGCACCGAACCGCCGGCGGCTCAGCCGGCGGCACTGGTCAGCGGCAGGAGCGCGGCCAGGTCCAATCGTACAGACTTCCAACATGTCAGGTAGCGTTTCCGCTGTTAGGCATGGGTCACGCCGACGGGTCAGCATCCGGGGGCGGCTGATCCTGATTTGGCCTAGACTATGGGCGAGGGAAGCAGGAACCACAATTGTGTAGTTTATAAACCCCCAGGTCAACCCCCACTAGTAGAGAGATCACGTCTCGTGTCAGAGATCATCGGACCAAGCCGAATCATAATGGGCGGTGCCGCCTCCAACACATCCCGTGCGACGGGATACCTCTTCGGCGAGCCGCGTCCCGCCGTGCAGGACATGGCGACGCGCTCCGAGCCCAAGCTCACGAGCATGGGGTTTGAAGTGGCCAAGACGTTCACCGTCAACGAGTCGGAGCCCGTCGACGGCGCGGTTCGCGAGTACGAGCTGGTGGTCGATGACAAGCTGGCGTGGACCGGCATGGGCGATGACCGCGCGGATGCCCTGCTGGAAGCGATTGCGCATGTCGCCGACCAGGGGGACGAACTCCCGGACAACTAAAAGATGAAATGGCCTTCCCCTGTGTCACGCCAGGTCCCAACAGCAGGGAGATGGCAAAACCCCCTGGTCACCAGCCTGGCCAGGGGTTCGGCGCCTGCTTAGTTCCCATCAGCCCGGCGGCGGGCCTCGTCCTGAATCCGCATCCGGGCGGCCTCGCGCTCGACCTGCTTCTCGTGGGTAGCCGGGATGAAGGCAAGGATGATCACGCCGAGCCAGCCGAGCAGCAGGGCGAGTCCCCAGCCCAGCCATGGCCGTCCCTTGCGGTGGCCGATTTCGGCGCCGACAAACAGCGCCAGGCCGAACCAGATGATCAGTAGTAGTACCTGCCCGGGTGTCATGACTCCTCCAGCCTATCCCGGCGCCGCTGTACCTCCAGCCGTGACCCGCTGCCGCGGACGCAGCCAACAGGTTGACAACCGTGCGCCCTGTCTTCCCTGTCCGCTGGCAGGCTAGAACGGCGGTTCGTCGGCCCAAGGATCGTGCGTTACGGTGCTGAAAGTAACTGGCTGCTCCTGGGGTTCAGACGGGTTATCTAGCGCTTCGTGCCAAGCCCTCGCTATGTGGACATGCACCGACGCTCGTGTTCCATAGAAGTCCACCACGTTGGACGGCTCGAACTGAGCAAGCTCACAAAGCGTGAGATACACCACCTCCACTGTTGACCAGTGGGCCGGAACCCTCGTACCACGCAGCATGCAGCGGATCGTTTCGGTGCTGGCCGTACCCTTTAGGTGATCATTCTTTCGGATCGTTTCGCTGATGGTGCGCAGGGCTGGCCGATGGGCCATGCGGTAGAGCCGGAACAGAACATCGACAAAGTCACGTACTGGTCCGGGCGGCAGCTCCGCCTCGCTGGGCAAGCGCATGATCCGAGCCACAAGCATCGTCCTAACCTGGTGATACCTCTGCTTGTCAACCGAAGTCTACCGATGACAACCGTGGCTCAGCGGAGACACGCGCAAACTCCGCGTAATGCATGGATGCCTGCGAATTCCCTAGTTCAGCTTTTCGGATCAACCGCTCCTGACAGCCGCAAGGCTGGAAGCAGCCGGGGCAGGCTCCCGGGAACGCCTTGCATGGAGGCGCGATGCCTGATTACTTGCTGGGGCTTGCCGTGGTAGCGGCGGTCGTCCTTGTCCTGGGCCTGGTGGCGTTGGTCCGCTGCCGCCGCGAGGACATCCCTGCGGTCATGCGTGCGCTAGCGGCGTGGTGGCGCAAGTAGACCGGGGCCGCCGAGGGCCGGGCTAGGTGCGGAACGTCCCCCATGCCCTGACGGTGCGCACTAGCCCGTCATCGGCCAGGCGCTTGATCACGGCTGCGACCGTCCCTCGTGATACGCGGTACTCGGCTGCCAGCTCGGCCACGGTGGGAAGCTGCTCATCCCTCGCCCATTCGCCGGCGGCTATCCGCGCCCTGAGCGCACGCTCTACACGCTCAGCAGGTCGCACGGGGTCACGCATCCATTCATGATCACAGACGGCCTTGGTATGTGCATAGCGTTCAATCTTGCCATCTCGTTCAGTGTGACCTACCTTGTTCAGATAGTTCAAGTCGTTCAAAATAGCGGGAGACAGGCAGGCAGTGAACGAAGATCAGGTACCGCGACTGCACCGATTCACGAGTGACCACCCGGACATTGAGGTCCGGGCGCCCGACTACGCGGCCGGGGCGCTGCTGTGGTCAGCCCGCCGCGACGGGGTTGTGCTCGTTGCCGAGTACGGGCTGAAGGCGCTGCTAGATCACCTTGAGCAGCTACCGGGCGGTGAGGGGCGCATGAGATGAGCGCTTGGCCGGATGACCCGACGCTGGAGGACATTCAAGCCGAGTTTCAAGGCTGGTACTGCTACCGGGATATCTCCGGGCTGTACTGCGCCACGCGGGGCACAGTGACGGTTCGCGGCGAAGACCCGATGGACTTGAGAGACCAGATCATCCGGCAGATCAGGCTGGCCGAGTCCTGACGGGTTAGTGGCTGGCTCATCGCCGGCGGATGTGGAGCCGAGCAGACCAGGGGCGCGGAATGCTCCTTACCCGCTCCCCGCGATCATGCGCAGGGTATTCTGCTGGTACGTCGGTGCGCTCTGGCCGTTCTGGCTCGGCAGCAATGACATCCTGCCGTTCAGGCCCGGTATCTGCCGTGAGGTGTCAGCGGCCGAGGTCCCCATGCCCATCAGGTTACGGTTGACTTGATAAAGTACCCCCGCACCCAGTGGGTTAAAATTTCTCACGGGCATCGTGCCCGATAATCCCCCCTGGAACGCCGCTGATCGACTTTCAAGCTGGAATGTATTTGTCTCCATAGCTCCCCGCGATTTCGCTCTGGTCCTTACTCTTCATTGTCCCACGGGTGCATGCGTCCGCAGTCGGGCTATCACCTGCCGGTGTAGTGTCTCCATCTACTCATTCCCTCCCCGCAAAATCCGGGGATAATAAGATTAGAGCCTTCTGCGGACAGGAACACAGCAGATGAGCTTTCGCAATCTATCCACCGCGCAGTTTCGCCATCGCCTCACCCGGCCGAAGGACCCGCACCCGGATAAAACCCCCGCGCAATTTTCGGCCGGGAATGAATCCAAGACGATGCGCCCGGACAAGGGCCGGGGACTGCCCAAGCCCCCGCCGAAGCACCCGCACCGGGCCAGGGCGGCTCAGCGCCAGCGCCGCGCCCGCTAGTCTTCTGCCCGTGCTCCGCGATGAAGCCGTCATGAATTCCTCGTCGTGGACTCTGACCAGCTCGGCTAGCACGCCATAGGGGATGTGCGCGGGCCGCCCGTCCGGGACGGGTGGTGGATCAGACCGATCAGCCGTAAGGCGGAGAGCGCGCTTCCAGCACGATTCGGACTGGGTTCACGGCTTCGGAGGCGATTGGCGGTCAGTGCTGCAAGCTGCGGAAACGTCCATGTGCTCCCGTGTCCGGACCACGATTGGACCGCACTTTAGGCTACTGCTCCATGCCCGGTTGATCTTGATCGTTGTGAATGATCCCAGAGTTGGTGAAAAGGGTAGACATTCCGGTCCTCTCGGGCCGACGCTGCGACGAGCATTCGTGACCAGACTGGTCTTCCCCGACCATTGCCCTGCTGTCGTAGTGTCAGTGATCGAGAGCCTCAACTAAGGATCCAACTTATTGGCTAGATCGTCTAGCAAAGCGCCAATACTCTGAAAGTAATCGCTGATTCTTGTCATGGTAATACCTGTGTCCAGGCCATGCGATATCGCGTTTCGTACTGCTACGACGCTGTCAAGTGCCTCTAGTTCAGCCTGACGAGCTTCCTCAAGTTTTTCCCACCAAGTTGGGTCAAAGCTATTGAGTAGCTGCTTCAGTCTCTCTCTATTTATGTTCCTCAGTTTATCGATTTGACCGCTAACATAACGCGTAACCTGCTCTGCTGATCGCTGCCTGCTGTACTGAATGGCCAGCTCTTTAATCGCTTGCTCAGCATAGCCAGAAGTCAGGACACAGAGGTATCGAGAGTAGTGGGACAGCACTTCAGGATCAAGGCTCAATCCATTAATCGAGGCGAACGTTGCCTTGAGTCTTTGCTTTCTTCGTAGTACTTCAGCTCGTCCGTACAGGGTCGTCATGGCACCCCTTGAAAGGCTTCCGTTGCAAGCCGCAGCCGACTAGTGACCGAATCCTCGGAGGCTGTTGAGCCCAATATTGCGGCTCGATAGTCCTTGTGCCCCAAGAGTTCAGCATGAGCGTTAGCCAGCGCATGCAAGTCTGTGATCGGACCCTTCCCCGAACGGCGCATAACACCAATCATCACGGAATCTAGCGTGGCGGCGTTCAGAGGTGCTACAGGACGAAATGCCCGTGCACCGATTGCTTCCTTAATTAGGTCACAAGCATGGGTGAAGGTTGCACCGATCCCGTCGTCTATGCTCGGGTTTCGGTTGCGATTTTTGGCTAGATAATGATTCAGGAACGACTTAAGCGGTCGCTCGTAGGAGTCCTCCTCCTCATAAAGTGCCAAGACACGAAGTATTAGCTCTTGATCCTTGAAGCGAGAAGACTTAGGCCCGTAAAGCTCCCTCCACGATTGGCGCTCGTTTAGCTGGTTTATGAAACGGAGGAAGTTACCATGATATAGGGCTACCCGAATCTCTTGAGGCTGAAGAGGGCTGCCGCCAGTGTTTAGACGTTCAAAAATTGAGTAAACAGCATCCTGGGCTCCAGGGGGGCTCTCTTGTCGTAGCACTGTTGCATGGATAATGCTATCGTCGAGCCTTCGCCGATCTTCGTCCTGGAGCGTCTCATATGTGGCGTCTTTAAAGGGGGATTGTACGTAGCGCAAGAAATATTCCCTGCTGTCATGGACACCTCGATAGAACGCTTGCAGTGTCCGAAGTCTTTGATGGCCGTCAAGTACCAGGAGTTTGTTCGTCCGCTCGCGAACCAGAAAAATCCCAGGGACGGGCAAGCCCAGCAAGAGGGACTCGATGAACTTATCCATCTGCGGTCGGCCCCATACAAAACGCCGCTGGAATCCGCGCACTTCCTCGCTGTCTGTGTATGCCGGATCAAAGGACGGGATCACGATGTCGTTCTTATTGAGGCGCTTTACCAGCCCGTCAACAGGATAGTCCGCGCCGTACGAAGTTATCTCATACGAGACGGGCATGACCTCTTGTTCGAAGTCGATATCGACAATGTTTTCCTCGTCTTCTTTCTCTGTAACCTCTGCGGTGCCAGGATCGGGCGGCAAACCCTCAACCAGGTCGTCATCCACGCTCATGCAAATTCCTAATGCTCGTGCCCATCATCTTGATTGACTCCTCTCCGTGTCCCACGGATGTCCGGTCGGTGGCAGGCTCAGCACTCGACTCCTTCGATGCGGATGAGAGGTCATGGTATCTCCCGAAGGAGATCACAGCCTTGGAGTCTTGCGAAAGCGCCCATTCAGCTCACTCCTTCTCAGGAAGCCGTTCTCACCTGCTTGCAGGACGCTCTGGCCAGATGCGAGGTTGACGCTTCAGTGACAAGGCAGCCTCGACACTGCGCCGACCTCCCTCGATAGCTGCCGAGGTCTTGCCGTGGAAGATCAGACGCAAGGGTCTGCGCTTGCGCCATCGCGTGAGCGACGTGAGCGTAGCGAGCGCCCTTGATGGTGATCTTGCGCGGCGACAGGATGCCCGGCGAGAGGAGGACGACCCGGCACCTGCGCGGGCACGGTCAGTGGGTGCCCGCGCCATAGGCGGGGGAGATCGATCCTGGCCGCCGGGACCGGCCTCGACCACGCGCGCACCCACGCGAGACAATGCCACTGCGGGCACGCCACACCTCATTCATGCAGGACTCAGAGACCTACATGATCAGGTGGCGTGCCCGCGTCCATCAACAGTGCGATTTCGCCCTATTAGTCACATGTCACACAAAACGGGGTAACTCCGGAACACGCCGGAGCCCTGGGTGTTCATCCCCGGCGCAGGCGGCCCGTACGTGCGGCCAAGCCCACCGCCATACCCTCCCGACCGGTGGACGCTCATCTGGCCAGTGAAGCGTGAGCCTGAGTTCCCCCCGCTAGCAACCGTCGATGCTCAGGAGCTGGAGCGAGCGGTAACAGATTTCAACAGATGGCTTCTTACGCCACGGGCCATGAAGTTCATTCACCCATCGCCGGTACCTCCCAAGGTAACTCGTCGAAACTAGAAGTAACCTGACGGTGACCGCTTGCTCGCAAAGCCCATGCATCTTGATTCGGCCGTTTGAGTTCGGTAAACACTGTTGCAGTGTATACTTAGCGATAAACTGTCGGCCATGAATAAAGTTGTAGGAGATCAGCGTTGATAATCGCGGCTTTTGTTGTATCCGTCATAGCTCTTTTTGTTGGCCTATATGCTAGCCACGTCGCGCGTCAAGTGGAGGAAAGCGGATTCAAGGCTGAAGAACAATTCAAGGCCGACCTGGTGACTCTGCTGTCCGCTCTCCGGTCGATTATCGTCAAAGGCGCCCTGACCTCAAGTTCCACTCCCCTCTCCGTTGAAAAGGAGATCGACACGATTAGAACTTTTCAGGCAAGTACGAGTGGCCTAGCTCTCGCTACTTGGGCGGCGCGCCAAGGAAGCATCGGGGACTCAGAAGACCGAATGGCGGGACGATGGCGAACCTTGAGCCTCGACTTGGGCAGACTCTCCGGCGCTACGGGAGATGACGTGGAACAAGGCGCTGCGTCCAACCCTAAGCTTCCGAATTGGGCCACTGCAGTTGAACTGTCCCTTGAGAATCTAACGGAGGATTCGGTTAGGGCAATCAGCAGAAATATCAGAAATTTGCCGGGCACCTTCGCGGCTCTCAGGGAGAGCCGCGAAGACGATTTCCTACTCAAGACATGGTTCGACATATATCAAGCCAAAGAGGAATCGGACAGCCCCGAAGTTCAGCGTCGCAGACTTGAACATCTGCGTGAGAGAGGTATTGACGATCCCGACGTCGATGCGTGGTTCGCACTGCTTTCCGATAACGCCGACGACTTCAAAGCAGCCGTCGACCGCGGAGCGAACACTGCGGCGGACCTAAACGACGTTCTTGCCCGTTATGAGGGAGACGCTCGCGAGGAAGATGCAAACTCGACTCCGGGAGAAGATCCATCTTCAGGCCAATAGGGCATAACGTGCGAGTAGGCGCTTGGGGGACGCATGCGCACCCCGCAAAGCTATCGCAGTGCGCCGTTGACGGGTTCCCGAACTAAAAGATCTTTAATGCCCGAGGTTACGGGGCTGGTCACGGTCCGCCGGCCTCTTAGTGCAGTAGAGATGGCCCGCCCAGAATGGCGTGAGCCATTCTTCCGATAGAGCGCATGCCACTGCCGTGGCGCCCGCGGATGGATGAAACTTGGGCACACCAACAGCCCCAGAGCCCGTGATCTTGCCGCGGCGCGGGGTGGGAGCACGGCGGGCCAGCGATAGATACCTGCGATTATGCCCGTCCGGGTGCATGCACCCGCGGGAGTTTCGTTACAGGCGCCGAGCTTCGCCGAGGTTGAGTCGGCCTGGGGCGCGGTGAGTTCCGTCCACTCACGGCGAACGCGCGTGCGTAGACCGCGCGGAGCTTCGCTGGTCGGACGGCTCGGCGAGCTGGTACTCGACTCAAACTGACCCACTACCGGACCGCCTACAGCGCCGCCAGCGCGAGCGGCGCCAGCTCGGCCGCCGCAGCCTCACCGCCCGCCGCGGCGCCGGCGGTCACGCCCTCGCCCGCCACTGGGGCTGCTCCCTCTCCCGGCAAAAATTGAGGCTTGGACAAGGTGCCGCCCGGCTCCCCCTTCGGCCCCCGTTCGCCCGGCTCCCCCTTCGGCCCCCGGCCGCTGTCGGCCTCGCGCTTCGGCCCGTACTCCTGGGCTAGTGCGCTCGATGCCATCACGCCGGCCGCGAATTCGTCTCCACTTAACATCTGTTCGTCCTCTGCTTGTCCGTGTCCTCCCTTTGATTCTCCCACGGAATCGCCCATGAACGGCGCCGCTGAAACTGCTTCTAACCCCCGCGAAATTTCGGCCTGGGATTATCCCGGGGTAACGGTGGCGGGCGCTCAGCGTGGCGCTCAGGGCCGCACAGGGTGATTTGAGGGGCAGTCGTGGGAAGAAATTCCGGGCATGCAAAAAGCCTCCTAGCCACCGGCCAAGGAAACTAGGAGGCCCAGCAAGGACACAGAACGAACAGCATGAGAATCGAATCTATGCTCCGACTTCTATCATACCCGCATCCCGGGGTCTCGTGGGGATGGCACCCCCCCCCCCGGTTTTTTATTCAGCACCCCCGCGAATTTATTCCGCGGGGGACAGCCGCCAGGGGACGCATCCCGCAAGAGTTGCGGCCATCGCTTGACAGCAAATTTTCCGTCTGCTTTAATTGAATTACCAGGTTCAAATCAAGCACTCGGAAGGTATCACCCACACGATGGACTTATACAATCTCTTCTCGGCCGCCGCTTATTGCTCGCGCCAGGGCTTCGGCGAATTAAATCACTCGAAACTCCGTTACGATGTTCTGTTACGCCGCATCGAGCCAGAGCACTACGTCGTGACCAATAACGGGGACCGCAAGCCCCTGTTCACGACGAAGCAGCTTGACGAGTACGTAGCATGGGCCGCCGCCGATGGCTACTTTAACCGATAAGTCAAGGATAAGCCCGGCGGATATTCATGTCAACCCGCCCGAATTAACCCGCTGCAAGCCGCTGGACGTGGCGCTGGACACCGCGCGGGCCGCGGGGATGGCGGGTGGCGCGGCATGAGAACGGCGTTCTGGTCCAAGACCACCACCACGATCCGCCCCGTGGACATTTCCCGAGCCCTGGCCAGGCTGGGATACGAGGCAATAAACTCTTACGACGACGTGTACGTCCGCTGCCCGAACGAGGCCAGCCACGACAAGAAAAGCGACAAGCCCACCCTGCGCGTCAAGGGCGAGTCAGTCGACGGGTATTTCAAATGCTGGGACTGCGACTACCACGGCACATTCCTGGAGCTGGTGCAGGACACGCTCGGGATAAACCAAATGGACGCCTGGGAGTGGATACAGAAGAACGGGCCTTACCGGGAGAAATTGACGGAGGAGGCCACCTTTCCGCCCGGGTCAGATGAGACCGAGAAACCCTACCGCCTAATCTCGCTGGCAGAGCTGCAAAGCCTGCCCGTCCCGGCGTTCCTGGTGGACGGCATGATCGAGATCGGCGCGGTCGGGATGCTTTACGGCACGTGGGGTACCGGGAAATCATTCCTCATGCTGGACTTATGCTTCCACGTGGCTACCGGCGAGCCCTGGTTCGGCCGGGAGGTCAGGCAGGGAAAAGCGCTGTACGTGTCCGCCGAGGGCGGCGTGGGACAGCGGCGGCGGGTCGAGGCGTGGCAGCAGCAACACGGCAGGGTCAGCGGGGACTTCGACTTCATCATTGACCCGGTGCAGCTCGGGGACGCTGATACGGTCAGCGCGCTCTGCGCCGACATCAAGGCCGGCGATTACTACCTGGTGGTCATCGACACCATGGCCAGGAGCACGGTAGGCATCGAGGAGAACAGCGCCAAGGAAATGGGCGTGATCGTGGACAACATGATGAAAATCCGGGATGCCGCCGAGGACGCCGGCACGACCGTCCTGGGGGTTGCCCACTGCGGGAACAACAGCAAGTTCCGGGGTTCCTCGGCGGTGCCCGCCGCGATGGATTTCCTGCTACGGCTGGAGAACGTGACCGAGCACACGCCGGTAGACGGCATGATCCTGGTTCACGAGAAATCCAAGAACTGCGAGAACGCCCCGCCGGTAAACATGCGGCTGGCCACGCTGGACTGCAAGGACGAGTACGGCGAGTTCCGGGGGGGCTACGTCGAGCAGGCTGACGACGTGATGGACGTGGGCTCGGCGCCGGGCAGGCTCGCGTACCTGCTGAAGGCGGCCACCGGGCCGCTGTCTGTCAAGGACATGGAGAAGGCGACCGGGCTGGCCCAGTCCACCATCAGCACCCAGTGCGAGGCGTGGCACGCCCAGGGCACGGTCAGCCGCACGGGCAAGGGCGCCCGAGGTAGCCCCTACCTGTATGCCTGGGCCGGTGGTGAGTGAGATTCTATTTCTATCGGGGATTCTATCGGAGCTACCGATAGAAAGCGCCAGATTCTATCTATCGGAGGGCCACCCTAGTGGCCCGATAGAAATAGAATCCCCGGTAGATAGTCTGGGAGGCGGGGAGTAAGAGATTTTGATGCCGCGCGGGACGATCCGGCTGAGGGATTTAATTGGCGCCCGGGACGAGGCCGGCAGCTTGACACAAAATTCCGCCACATGGGATAATGGACGTAAGGCCCGGGAAGAACCCGGGTAATAGTCTGGGCAACCGGACACGACAGCGGGGCAACCCGTGGATTGGAGCGCCGTAATGGGCGTGTTTGACTGGGAGGACTGGCAGGAGGAAGCCGAGGAATTCTTATCCGAGTTTGAGGATATCGGGCGGGAATTCCGTGGAGGCGTCGATAAGCCAGCGGCAATCAAGGGTATCGCTGAGGCCATGGCCGAGGCTCATAAGGCGTCATACGAGAGTTTCATCGAGTGGCAGACAGACAAATGGCATGACGACTACCACCAAGAGGACGCGCGGGAAGGGCGAGCGTACGCGGCAGAGGACGCGCTGATTTCCCTCACCTACAATCCTAAGTACGGCACGGAAGCCGAATACGACGCCGCCATGGCGGCAGAGGAAGCCGAGCGGAAGGCGCGGCGGGAAGCGAACGAACGCGCTGAGCAACACCTACGCTCCACGCTCCCGGGTCTCTTTCTTGACGCGATGGAGCCCGGCAAGGTCTACCGATTCTCCTCGCCCGAATTCCCCGAGGTAGCCGAGCGCGAGATAAAAGCGGCGGGATACAGCGGCTCGCTTGGTGCTAAGGGGTTTACGAGCCAGACCCTAGAGGCGCTGATTTCTACCGGGCGGATCACCAAGTCTGGTGACAAACCCAGAGCGCTGGTCAAGGCAGCCGGGTAGCCAGAGCGCGGGCCTGGAGGTTGACAACTCCTCCCCGGCGGCCGAGCGCGGAACGGCAGTTGGCGACCATGCCCCCCGGCGGCCCTGAGCCGCGCGCTGCCGCGGCGGCGCCCGCTGCCCCGCCCTGGCCTGTTTCAGCCGCCAGCGTGCCATACAGCGCGGTTTAGGCCCTGTCCTGCCCCTCTGCGGCCAAAAACGCGGGGGAATCAAAAACGCCGGGGAATCAAAAAGCCCACCGAACTACAGTCACGTAGAGGATAGGGAGCAAGAGAGCCCCGAGGACACCTTCGAGTTGCTAACGTGCGTCCCAAACCTGGCGGCTCCTGAATGCGTTTGCCATTCCTTTAATCCCGCGCAGTGAACCCGGATTAATTGAATTCCCCCCCGAATTTCGCCGAATGGCCCCCTAATTGGGCCTCAGAATGGCGCCAAATGGTGCCCGATTCCTATTTAGACGGGCGCTAAACGACCCTGGTCTGCCCCCTTTAACGCGGCCCGATCGGCTCAGCGTGCCTTAGCTCCCGGCGCCACCTCCCGGCTAGCCCGCCGGGCCGCATCACCAGCGCGGAATGCCCCTCTGTGCGCCCCGGAGCTGGCCCGACACGCCCCTGATCATGGTTCCGGGTGGTAACCGCTAGCCTCATGATCATCAGCGGGAGAATTGCTCTCAGCCCCTCGGCTCCTAATCTTACCTTTGCTGTGGGTCATTCCAGAGGAATTCCTGGCCCGAATTCCCCGGCGTATTCCCCCGGCCTGACGAGCGATCAGGCCCCCGGACCAAGATCATCGGCTCGAGGTTTCCGGCCAGATTGGTAGGAATCGTGGCCGCGAGTGTATGAACGTTCGGACACCCTGGAGGCCCCCTAAACGATCATGCGCTGAGCCGGCGAGACCGCCGAACTAGACTCCCCGGCGCCAGGCCCCGACCTCCGTTTAGCTCGGCTCCCTGACCAGCCCTGACCCGGCCGTCCCGAGTCGCTATTCCGGCGGAATTAGACTAGGCTGTAGTTTGTACGGAGGGAGGGTCTGACCATGGCAAACGTGGCGATTTGGCTCCGTGTCTCGACTGATGACCAGGAGTCCGATAATCAGGTGCCCGAGGTCCTGAGCTTCTGTGAGCACCACGGGCACAAGATCACCGCGAGGTATGAGGTGAGCGAGTCGGCCTGGAAGATCAAAAACGGCGGGGAGTATCGCCGCGAGCTGGCCCGCGCTCGGGATGACGCCTGGCAAGGTAAGTTCTCGATCTTGGTTGTCTGGTCACTCGACCGGATCACCAGGGAGGGAGCGGAGGGAGCGCTGAGGATCATCCGGGAATTCCGCGAGCGCGGCTGCATGGTGATCAGCGTCAAAGAATCCTGGCTCAACACCTCGCCCGAGGTGCAGGATGTTCTAGTCGCGTTCGCCGGTTGGATGGCTCAGATAGAGAGCCAGCGTCGCAGCGACCGCGTGAAGGCCGGCCTCGCCCGGCGTAGGGCTGAGGGTAAGCCCGTGGGCGGCAGGAAGCCCGGCGCCAAGGACAAGCGGCCGAGGCGCACCGAGGGATACCGCAAGCGGTACCAGCCCTGAGCCCACGACGCAAAAAGGCCCCTCTGCCGAGAGCCCCGGCAGGGGGTTACCTTTTGCCGCTCATCTCGCCAGCTCGCGGCGGATCGTGTGCTCACTGACGCCGTACCTCTTGGCCAGGTCGGCAACGGGCACATGCGTCCCGGCAGCGGCGCGGACCTCTGCCGCCTCCAGCTCCGTTAGCGTCCGTGGCCGTCCGCCCCCCTGCCCGCGCGTGTCGATCGACACCTCCGCATGATCGAACCGGGTAGCGACAAGCGCGGCCACGGCATCACGCACGTCTGCCGCGTCCAGCTCGGCATCGTCGGCCAGGTCGACGACCACGGCCAGCCGCACACGGCTCATGATCGACCAGTCCCCTCTTGCATCGAACGCCGGCTCGCCCAACGACCCTAGCGGCCCGCTGCCAGCCGAGGCGTCGGCCTCGGCCAGGTCGTCAGGGTGCCCTTCCCCGCCGTGGTGCTCGCAGCCGGGCTCGGCCTCATAGATCATCCCTGTAGCGGGTACCCCGCGGTGACCGGCAATGAACGCCTCGGCCGAGGCCCGCGGCATGACGTAATGGCCCCCGCCGATCGGCGCGTCGACCCGTACCACGGCGTACGCCTCGCCCGTGTCGTCCGCGTCCCTCTGGGCCTGGCGGAATGCCGCGTCGGTCTCGGCCTCGCTCAGCCCGAAATTCGGCGGGATGTCATCGGCCTGGCCGACGATCGCCTCCAGCGCCGCCAGCTCGGCCGCCAGCCGTTCGGCCCGCCGGGCATACCCCGCCCGCTGCTCGGCCGCCGTGCGGGCCAGGTTGCCGTCGTTGTCGTAGACCGGCGCCGACCAGCTCTCGGCCAGCGCTCGCGCCGCGTGCAGCTCGGTCCGGACCTGGAGAATGGACCTCATCGCTTGCCCCTCTCGATTTTGCGGGCCAGTAGCCAGCCGATCACCGCGCCGATCAGCCCGTCGACCACGGCGTGCCCCTCGGCCTGCCGAGGCTCAGCAGGCCCGTATCCCATCGCGGCTAGGGCCTGCTCATTCTGGCGGATGAATTCCTCGCCCGGGTTGTCAGTGATCATGGGTTGATCCTCTCATTTTGTGGTCGGGAATTTCGCGGGGGAATTTACAGCCCGGCCTCCCGGGCCTTACTCCAGTCGGGGTCACGGAGTAGCGGCGAGTCCATCCCCGGGAAGTATCGCGGCGTAGTAGATGTCCCGGGCGGCCTGGACCTGGGGGAATTCGCGGTCGACGATTTCGTTGATCAGCTCGTCCTTGCTCATGTAGTCAGGGCCGCCGATGATTGACCGGCCGATACCGGCCTCGGCCCGGCGCCGCACAAGAATGCGGCGAAGCTCGGTCTTTGCCGTGCGGTCGAGCAGCCTCACGCGGTCATCGTGGCTGATGATGTATGCCTTGGCGTCGGCGGCGGTGGTCACGCCGTGCGTGACCGCGGTGTGCTTGACCGCGTAGGCATCACCCGTGATCTGGCCGACCGTCTCTGACTCGACGTGCCAGCTTGCCCTGTCCGATGTCTCCACGATGAACGGCGCGGCAGGATTCGGCGGGGCAGGGTCGGCCTTGACGGTGTAGGTAATTGCGCGGGTCATGATTCCCTCCGTTGTGGTTGCTGGTAGATCGGCTGACCAGTAATGCCAAGACAGGGGGCCATAGGCCCCCCACCTTGGTACGGCTGATCTACGCGGCTATGTCGGCCATTGCCTCGGCTGGCGACTCCAGCGCGTCAATGATGGTTTTGGCTGCCCGCGATATTGCCTTGCCGCTGGCCTTGATCTTGTCCCTGGCCTTGTCGGCGCCGACCCACGTGGCCACGTAGCCGAATGTGTAATCGCTCGTGTCTAGCCCGATGTGCTGGCAGACCACGTAGGCCACTGATTCGGCCTCCAGCTCGCACAGACCACGGTTTGCGCGGTAGTCGGACGATGAACCGTGCAATATCGCGTGCCCTAGCTCATGAGCCATGGACTTGACCATTTGCGCGGCCGAGCGGTCGGACGCTACCGAGATGAGCTTGCGCCCGTGCTCACAGAGCCCGTTCGCGCCCGGGTAGCCATCAATTTCGGCGGGAGCCTCGACGCGCCAGCCCATGCCCTCGGCCACCTTGACCAGGCGAGCGAACGCGCCGGCATCATCGGCGCCGGCCAGGAGCGTGCAGACCTCGGGGAGCGGATCGCCTTCGGTTTGGCTCATGTCGAACACGGGGACTAGCCGGAATCCGATCAGCTTGGTTTCCTCCTCGCCCGCGTCGTTGGTGCCCTTGCGCGTGCTCGGAGCGAAAATCCGGATAGCGTGCTCGCCCTTGATCACGTTCCGGCCGAGCGATAGCCACCCGGTCGAACCGTCACGCTTGCCGTAGGCCATGACGCGCGATGCGTTCGGGCACTGCTGGAGAATGAGCATCACGTTGCCGAATGAGTAGCGGTGGAATTTCGCTTGGACTGCCAGGTACCGTGCCCACTCATCCGAGTCGGTCAGCCCGTCGATACCGTCCGCGAGCTTGGCCAGAATTTCGTCACGCGCCGTGTCGTCCATGATTGTTCCCTCCGTTGTGTGGTAGATCGCTGTAAAGCCATACCCGGGAACCATCGGCCCCCGAATAAAGCCCGGCATGATCAGCTAGCGCTTAGTCGCAGCAACCGCAGCACGGCGCATCTTCACAGCGCCGGCCAGTTGCCGATTGGCCGCCGTACACACGCCGCCCGTAGCGGGTCCGCACGTTCTCTAGCGGTCGGCAGCCCTCATGACTCACAGCGCCCGGCCCGCCGTAATTGATCTTGGTGCCCGCTGCGATTGGCTCGCCGCACTCGCGGCACGTGTCGGCACGCCTAGCGGTAATGACTCGGCTCATGCTCCCGCCTCCATTTCGTTGTCGGTGCCCGTGCTGGCCTGACGGCTGTACTCGCGAGCTGTCCACTCGCGTCCGAACGTCCACATATCCCGCGAGCCCGACGCGTGGTAGTCGGCCAGGAACCGCGTAACCTCGGCATCCCCTGCCCTGGCTTCCATCTGGCGGAAGTGGTCGGACTCAAGTAGTGCAGTGAAAGCAAGTGAGCGTTCCATGATCAACTCTCCTGATGGTTGAATTCGTCGGCCAGGGCGGTGTCGATGTGCTCGGCCAGCTCTTGCACACTCGCGGCGACGTAGCCGCATACGCACGTCATGATCAGTAGCCCCGGCGCTGCGGAATCCGGCAGCCGACCGACAGAACTTCAGTCGGCCTCTCGCCAAACTTGAGTGCGTGATCCGGCTTGATCATGACTTGAATTCCGCGCACGTCAGGAACACGCACGTTGTGATGCCGAATGAACATGTACGTCGTGCCGTAGATCGTTCGCTCTGTGACCTCGTAAGAATGATCCGAGGTGATCCCCTCACGCACCGTGACCCGTTCGGTAATGCCCATGATCAACCTCCGTTTGCGGTAGAACGCTAAGTGCCAGCGTGTGACTTTGCGCCGTATGCCGCGCCCCATGGGGACGCACATCACCTGGCCGATTGATCTTGTAGCGCGGGGATGGGTCCGTCGCCAATCCGGTCCATTTCTAGCCCGCGTGCGGTGACAAATCTGGGGGCTTCGCCGTCCGCGTGTTGCGCGGGGCCTGCCGTCCCGGTTCTTCCAACCGCCTTACAATTCTGAGTCTAGTCTCAAAACCTGGTTTTGGCCCTATTCAGGAGGTAAAGTCTTGGTCAAGGATTATGGCCTGCTCCAAGGTCATGCGGCCCGACGTAAACGCACGATCCGGCAACCTAGCGGACGCAATTCGACGCCAATTAAATGCGTGGAATGGACCCCCCCACCTTCACGCCATTCTCACGTCATTCCGGGCGGGCCAGGTTTTCCGTGCAGGGTATAGGGTGCTTCTCCGGACAGTAACCCGGGGTTCGCCCTCCCGCCCTGGTATGTGCTGACCCTCTCGTCGGCGGTTTTGGTTCCCCCGCGAAATTCCGGGGGATTGATATACTGGAATCAGCCGGGTAATGGTACGGCGGCCGGATTTCCCGGCGGCACATGGGCTCCCTCCTCCCGCAGCCCGACGTAGGTTCCCCGCCGTCCCATCACCCCGCACTACGGAAGCGAACGGAGCAGTTATGTCATTTGAGGTAGGAGAACTAGCCGCGTGGTGCGTGGCCGACTTGGGCTTTGGCGGCCGGACAGTGGCCAGCCAGCCCGGTTTTGACCTGGATTATGCGGTTTACGCCTGGCTCTACGGCCGGTGGCACCAGGCCATCAGTGACCGGGTTGCGAGCCAGGCTGTTGGCCGCGAAGACTTCGCCGCGGCTGCCGCCAATGAGCAGGCATGGGCCTTGGCCCGGACGTCGCTCCCGGCCCTTACCGCCGCGGTGGCCGCGCTCCTGGGCGCCAGAGCCCAGGAATCGGGCGCCGGCAGCCCTCAGCCGCAGTCTGCGGCCCCGGCAGGCACCCGTCCTGGTGCAGGGGACAACCCGCGGCCCGGCAGCGGACCGCTCGGCCCGCCCCCGCCATCCGAGCCCGATGCAGCCGCAATCGCGGCGATGAGCCCGGAACAGTACGCGGCAGCTCGCGGCGAATTCGTCCAGCCGAGTAGTTGGCGGGAGCCAACCAAGATTTCGCTGAGCGACCGCCTGACCACAGGACCGCGGCAACGGCAATAGCCGAGACCAGACAGAACATCCGAGACAGTAAGAGTTAGGACAAACATCAGATGACAGGAACACGAGGCAGCACTACGGCTAAGCGCTTAGGCGACCACACCGGGAACACGTATGCCAACACCGTTGCCGCGATGACCCCCGCCGACCGCGAGGAAGTGGCCAAGCGCATTTCCACGATCACCATGGGCGGGTACGCGGTGCAGGACTCCCGTGTCCATCACTACACCCCGACCGGCGATGAGACCGGCGTAGAGGTAACGGTGCGGTGGGACGACTACAACGAGCCCATGGTGATGACGTTCGGTCGCCAGGTAATTTTCGCCGGGGAATTCAACGAGGCCGGGGAATGCACCAAGGAACCCGTGACCGGCCCCATGCAGCACTATAAATTCGAGCCGGGGAAGACCTACCGCATTAGCTGGCCGATGTTTGAGCATATGGCCGAGCGGAACCTGATCGAGACAGTCAACGGGAAGAACGTCCAGGTGCGCATGCCGTGGTGGGAGCGCGAGTCCGCCGAGCGCGGCTTCGGGGCAGTCCCGGTGATGGGCGAGTACACCGAAGATAACAGCATCGACCTCAGCAAGGAGCCAGGGAATGCCATACGCAAACAGGCGAACTAGGTTACGCACCGCACAGCCGGAACCGGCGGGCGAGCTGAACGCCGCCTTCAACGACAGCGTCGACGTGAGCGAGGCCGGCTCGGAACCTTACTACCAGGTTCATCGGGCGGCTAATCCACGTTTCCCGGCGGAGAATTCGCCGGATGATGATTTCGGGGACCACTGGCAGGAAGGCATGGCGGACAGCCCGGACCTCCGGGCCAAAACCGTGCGCGGGGTCGATCCCGCTCTCCACGGTCGCAGCAGGCGATATGGGGGGTAAGCGCGTACGGCGCCCGGCAGAGCCCGACAGCAAGCCCGAGACAGTGCTGGGGGCAGTGCGGCGCGAGGGGGCCGAGAGCCGTGCCGCTTACGGCACCCGGTACCCCCGGGTGAAGCCCGAGGCCCCGTCCCTGGTGAACACCCATACCGCCGACTCGTTCAGCGGGTACCCCGCCGAATATCACGGGCACCATACCCGAGACAGTGCCGGGTCGGCTGGCTCGTGCAGTCAGTGCGGGTTAAAAAAGCGTACGGCCGAGGACATTTTTAGGACATCGACGCCAGCAACGGGTTCTGACCCGGCAAGAAGTAGGTCGGTCCCCCGGCCGTCCGATCTGACAACCAGGCTCACCCTCGGCCAATGAATAAGCCCCGCCCGGCATTTCGCCACGACGGGGCTTATCTGGTGCTCGCCCAGGTCACCGTTCCTAGCTGGCATCAGTAGAGGGGACCGCGGGGGTCAGCGTGCGTTACCCGGGCAGTACGTCTGCTTTCACGGTCGGCGGGCATACTTTCAGTGCCGCCCTGATGAGCGCCGCATCGCCGAACAGGATGTTCCCTCCGGTTACGACATCCACGTTCGGGTAGCCCTGGGCGACGGCGTTCTGGACGTAAGCATCCTGGGCCGCGACCGCGCGCTTGCAGGCGGCAGTCAGGGGGGCAGGACCGCCGCTGGTCAGGGCCACGATGAGCGCGATGAGGCCGGCGGCAGCGAGCACGACGCCGATGAGGACGATCTTCCTGCGGTGGCGCGGGCGGGAGTTGCTAGGCTCGTTCGGCTCACGCTGAACGCCGTCAAGCCTCTCAGTTGTTGTCATTCTCCCGAACCTTCCTTTCGGTCCCCCAGGCCGGGGATGGCCTAGCAGGGCCAGGATCGATCCGGGCCGGCGCGCGCCCCCTGGCAGCGGTTGTTGCCGTGCTCGTCATTGTACGGCATACTGTAGCTACGAACAAGCCTACGAGAGGACCTACACCGTGGCCGACGGCACCCCGTTCCGCCGTGTCCGCATGGACGACGATCTGTGGAGGCGTTTTGGCGAGACCGTCAAGGCGGCCGACCCGGACACCAACCGCTCGGCCGTCCTGCGCAAATTCGCCCGGTGGTTCGTCGGTGACATTGACGAAATGCCGCAGCGCCCGCCGCAGGTCACAGGTTCGCCTCTGGCTCCCGCCTCACCGACGAATTCCATTCCCTCATGAACTCAAGGCCCGGATCATCGGGCGTGATCCTTGCCGCCGCGAGCCGGGCGGCCAAGAATTCTCGGGGCACCAAGCGGGCCGCTACGCCCGTCAGTGTCGAATTAAGCGGGGTAAGACCGTGAGAACACGAGCAATCGGCATCGCCGGAATTTCGGCGGGGGTATTGATCCTGGCGACGGCATGCGGCAGTACGCACCCGGCAGCGTCGGCCACTCGGCCAGCGCAGACCACGACAGCCGCAGCGCCAGCGCCGGGGATCACGTGCGGAGCCGTCAGCTCTGATCTGGCCACGGCACTGCATGACCTCAAAGTCTCGTACAGCCATTTGCAAGAGGCGTGGGTCAGCGGAGGCTACAGCAACGACCTGCAAAATCTCATCAACGACACACAGAGCGCGGGCGGGACTGACCAACTCAACACCGATGCCGCGACATTAAACAGCGATGCCAGCGGTTACCTAGCCAATAACAGTCCTTACCTCGCGCCGGGCTGGGAGACGGATTACTCAAATGTCACGGCCGACATAAACGCGATGGCAACCGACTGCGGCATGAAAACCGTGCCGAAGGGGGCGTGATGAGCGAGGTAAAAATACAGGCCGAGGCCGGGCGGAGCTTCATGGATTGTATTTTCTTCGCTGGGTCGGGTCAGCGGATTATTTCACCGGCGCTGTCGGCCAATCCTCTGTACCTGCCTGCTGCATCCTGAGCATGCCGTTAGCCAGCGTGAACTTGATCCCCATGTCTCGCAGGGTGTCTCCCCGCTGCTGTGGCTCGCTCACATTCCATGTGTCCAGGAAGCGCCGCGTAGGAGGCAGAATCTCAACCCATGCCTCTGTCTGCGGAAGCGCTGCCAGTGCGTCACGCTTGCTCTGGAGCCTTCCCAGCATGCGCCCCAGGGATTCGACGCTGCCGCCGCTGGCCACGAAGTTAGCCTCAAGGTCATCTATCTGCGCCTCCACCTTGGCCAGCTCGGCAGTATGATCCTCGGCGGGATGATGGATAGTCTCCGGGATGAACATTCCCTCAAACGAAGTCTGGATAATTCGCTCCATGTCACTATGAAGCTTGGTTCCGTTGGCCTTCTTGCCGCACTTCTCGCAACTGTAATACTCGCGCAATTTCTTGGCGTCCTTTGCGTACCACCGGGACAGGAACATCTTCCCGCCGCATCCGCAGAAGATAACTCCGAGGTAAGGAGTCCGGTCATAACGGTTAGTCTTGCTCACGCTGTTTTTGTCCAGTGCGGCCTGCACTTTCGCCCATGCGTCTTCATCTATGACAGGCTCGCGGGTAAGCGGCATCCCGTCATCACCCCGCACGACTTCGCCGGCATACATGACATAGCCCTTGAGGGTCTGTGACCGCAGTCGGCCTATCAACGTCGTTACCGCCATGCCGTGAGCCTTCGCCACCTGCCGGCTTGACTTGCCAGCCAGGATTTCCGCAACTACTTCCCTGGCTTCCCTCTGAACCGGCGGGTCAACCTCAAGCTCGTAATGATCGCTGACTTTCACGATCTTGTACCCCCACGGGACACTCGGCATCCCGCCGTCGTGATACCCGGCCATGCGGAGTTTCTTCGACGCCTCTGCGCGGCGCTCAGACATCCGCTCACGCTCGAATTCGGCGAACATGGCTAGGAGATTGGCGAACATGCGGCCGGTAGCGGTGCTCAGGTCTAGCGACTCGGCAATGGAGATGATCGTTTTGCCGTGCGCATCGCACCACTGCCGGAAGTCGTCAAAATCGCGGAGCGAGCGGGTCAGCCTGTCCAGCTTGGGGACCATGATCACGTCCCACTGGTCAGACTTGCCGTTCAGCCACGGCCCCAGCTCGGCCCGGTCGAACGGAGATACGGCCCCGGACACGTCCACGTCTTCGGTGATGGCCACGAGCTGGTGGCGGTCTCGCTGGCAGGTGAGCGTGATCTGCTCACGCTGACGCTCAATGCTTGTGCTGGCGTCTGTCTCATGGCTCAGTCTGGCTGCTCCGAGTATCCTCAACTGACTCATCTGATTCCCCCGTTGACCTGGACTTATACAGTTGGGGATATAGTACCGCGGACAGGTCGGCCCGGACGCCGCTGGCCGCGATGCGCCCGTCCGCCACGGCCTCCGCCCAGGTCAGCCGCCCGGTCGCCAGCAGGATCCAGGTGACCGGGTCGGTCTCGACGACGTTGGGCGGGGTGCCGCGGGTGTGCCGGGGTCCCGCCACGCACTGCACCGCGGCGTAGGGCGGCACCCTGACCTCGACCGCGCGCCCGGGGGCGCGCTCGGCGAGCAGGCCGAGCAGGTACCTGACCGCGGCGCGCAGCTCCGGCCGCGGCGGGCTCTCGCCCGCGTCCAGCGCGGCCAGCACCGCGGCGACCGAGTCAGCGCCGGCGCGCGGGGGCATCGGTGCAGCCCGGCTCAGCCGAACAGCGCGGGCAGCGTGCCGCCGTGCACCGCCGCGAGCTCGCTCAGCGGAATCTCGAAGCACCCCTCGACCGCCAGGCTGCCGCCGCCCACGGCGCCGAGCGTCTCGGCGGGCACGCCGTGCGCCGCGGCCAGCGCGGCGAAGTCGGCCTCGTGGCCGGGCCGCACCGCGACGACCACGCGGGCCGCCGACTCGCTGAACAGGTACGTGAACGGGTCGCCGGGCAGCGCGACCCGGCAGCCGTGGCCGCCGCGCAGGCACGACTCGGCGAGCGCGATCGCGAGCCCGCCGTCGGACAGGTCGTGCGCGGCCGCCAGCAGCCCGCCGGAAGCGGCCGCCACCAGCACCGACGCCAGCGCGCGCTCGGCCGCCAGATCGGGCCGCGGCGGCCGCCCGCCCAGGTGCCCGTGCGCCACCGCCGCCCAGGCCGACCCGCCGAGCTCCAGGGCGGTCCGGCCGAGCAGGACAATGCGCCCCGCCTCGGCGCCAAACCCGATCGACAGCCGCCTCCGCACGTCGTCGTGCACGCCGAGCACGCCGACCACCGGCGTCGGGTGGATGGCCGCGCCGCCGGTCTGGTTGTAGAAGCTCACGTTGCCGCCGGTCACCGGGACGCCGAGCGCCGCGCACCCGTCGGCCAGCCCGGCCGTGGCCCGCGCGAACTGCCACATCACGGCCGGGTCTTCGGGCGAGCCGAAGTTCAGGCAGTTGGTCACCGCGAGCGGCCGCGCGCCGGTGGCGGCCACGTTGCGGTACGCCTCGGCCAGCGCCAGCTGGGTGCCGGCGTACGGGTCGAGCCGGCAGTACCGCCCGTTGCCGTCGGTGGCCAGCGCCACGCCCAGGCCGGTCTGCTCGTCGATCCGCAGCACCCCGGCGTCCTCGGGCGCGGCGAGCACCGTGTCGCCGCGGACGTACCGGTCGTACTGCTCGGTGACCCAGGCCTTGTCGGCCAGATCCGGCGAGCCGAGCAGGCCCAGCAGCGCCGCGCGCAGCCCAGACCCGTCCGCCGGCCGGGCCAGCGCGTCCGGGACGTCCGCCGCCAGGGCGTCCTGACCAGCGGGCCGGGCGGCCGGGCGGTGGTAGACCGGGCCGTCGTCGGCGGCGCTGCCGGGCGGCATGTCCACGATCAGCTCGCCGTGCCAGGTCATCCGCAGCCGGCCGGTGCCGGTCACCTCGCCGATCGCGGTCGCCTGGACGCCCCACTTCGCGCACACGGCCAGAAAGCGGTCGAGGTGCCGCGGCTCGACGACGGCCATCATCCGCTCCTGCGACTCGCTGGCCAGCAGCCCGGCGGGCCCGAGCGACGCGTCGCGGACCGGCACCGCGTCGAGCCTGACGTCCATGCCGCCGGTCCCGGCGGCGGCCAGCTCGGTAGTGGCGCACGAGATGCCGGCCGCGCCGAGGTCCTGGATCGCGGCGACCAGCCCGCCGGCGTACAGCTCCAGGCAGCACTCGACCAGCAGCTTCTCCATGAACGGGTCGCCCACCTGCACGCTGGGCCGCTTGGCGGCTTCCCCGCCGTTTTCCTGGTTTTGATCCCCGAACGACGCGCTGGCCAGCACCGAGGCACCGCCGATGCCGTCCGGCCCGGTCCGGGAGCCGAGCAGGACCACGTGGTTCCCCGGCCCGGTCGCGGCCGCGACGCGCAGGTCGCCGTGCCGCATCACGCCCACGCACAGCGCGTTGACCAGCGGGTTCCCGGCGTAGCAGGGGTCGAACGCCAGCTCGCCGCCGATGTTGGGCAGGCCGAGGCAGTTGCCGTAGAACGAGATCCCGCTGACCACGCCGGGCAGCACCCGGTGGGTGTCCGCGGCGTCGGCGGGGCCGAACCGCAGCGCGTCCATCACCGCGACCGGCCGGGCGCCCATCGCGAGGATGTCCCGCACAATGCCGCCGACCCCGGTCGCGGCGCCCTGGTGCGGCTCCACGTAGGAGGGGTGGTTGTGCGACTCGATCTTGAACGTGACCGCGTAGCCCTGGCCGATGTCCACCACGCCGGCCTGCTGCCCGATGCCGGCGAGCAGCGCGTCCGACCGCGGCGCCTTGTCGGCGAGCTGCCGCAGGTACACCTTCGAGGACTTGTACGAGCAGTGCTCGCTCCACATCCCGGAGTAGATCGCCAGCTCGGCGTCGGTGGGCCGGCGGCCGAGAATGCGGCGGATGCGGTCGTATTCGGCCGCGGTGAGGCCGAGCTCGGCGAACGGCTGCGGCCGGTCGGGGGTGGCCGCCGCGCGGGCCACCGTGTCCGGCTGGCCGGTCAGCGGGAGCGTGGTCATGCGCCCGCCAGCACCGAGATCACCGACTCGAAGAAGCCGAGGCCGTCGTCGCCCGGCCCGGTGAGCGCGTCGACCGCGTGCTCGGGATGCGGCATGAGACCCACCACCCCGCCGGTGTCGTCGCATATCCCCGCGATGTCTGAGGCGGAGCCGTTCGGATTCCATCCCAGATAGCGGACCACCACCTGCCCGGCCGCCTCGATCTCCGCCAGCGTGGCGGGGTCGGCGGCGAACGCGCCCTCGCCGCTCTTGAGCGGTACGGTGATCTCCTGCCCGGCCGCGTACCTGCTGGTCCACGGCGTGCGCGCGTTCTCGACCCGCAGCCGGAGGTCGCGGGCGACGAAGCGGAGGCCGGCGTTGCGGGTCAGCGCGCCGGGCAGCAGGTGGGCCTCGCACAGGATCTGGAACCCGTTGCAGATGCCGAGCACCGGCAGGCCGGCCCGGGCCGCTGGCACCAGTGCGGACATCACCGGGGCGAACCGCGCGATCGCGCCGCAGCGCAGGTAGTCACCGTAGGAGAAGCCGCCGGGCAGGATCACCGCGTCGACGCCGCGCAGGTCGCGGTCGCCGTGCCAGAGCGGCACCGGCTCGCCGCCGGCCCGGGTGACGGCGCGCGCCGCGTCTGCGTCGTCCAGCGACCCGGGAAACGTGACCACACCGACCCTGGGCTTCACGGGACGCCAGGTTACCGGTTCGGGAGTGCCTGATCAGCCTGCCGGGCGCAGCGCGGCGGATCCGCCGGTGCCGTTCTGGCCGGCGCTGCCCTGGCCGACGCTGCCCTGGCCGGAGCCGCCGGCGTGCCGACCGGCGACAGCGGGGGCCCAGGTGATCTGCTTGCGCATCGACACGACCGTGCCGCGGCTCGCCGTGCCGCGCAGGGTGAGGTCGTCCACGCAGGCGCGCATGATGGTCAGGCCGCGGCCGGACTCGGAGATCTGCTCGATGTCCTGGTCCGCCGGGACGCGGGCCGCCGATCGACGGGGCAGCAGGCGCAGGCCGTTGCGGAGCGGCGGGCCGCTACGCAGGCGGCTGGTCCTGGACCCGTTGCCGAGCGGCCCGTTGGCGATCTCCAGCAGGCACGCGTCCTTGCCGACGCTGGCGGAGACCTCGTACTCGCCGGAGCGCGGGTCGTGCTTGAGCACGTTCGTGCAGGCCTCGGTCGCGGCCAGCAGCAGGTCGGCGACGCAGTCCTCGTCGGCGCCGAAGCCGAGCAGCGTGCCGCCGAGCACCCGGCGCATCACAGGTACGCTCAGTGCCTCGCACGGAAGGACGAGGCAGAACCGGACATCCCCGACGAGAGCCCCGACATCGCTCACCCCAGTACGCACCAGCCTCTGCGTCCCCCGTTGTCACAAATAAAGTGACTCATACTGGGAGAGGTTTCCCGGTCGGTGCCGAAATAACCGTGTAACTTTCGGCGGAAGTTTCGGTCACCGCCGGTGATTACGGTAGGCAACCGGCACGCGTCACGGCGTGTGCAGCGAGAAATCCTCCAGCACCGGGTTGGCCAGCAGCTCGCCCGCCAGCCTGGCTACCTGCGCGAGCGCCTCCTCGTTGGCCGGGCCGTCCAGCTCCACCTCGAAGCGCTTGCCCTGGCGGACGCCGGTGACCTGCCCGAATCCCAGGCGACGGCACGCGCCGGCGATCGCTTCGCCCTGCGGGTCGTGGATCTCCGGCTTCAGCACCACATCGACGACGACCTTGGCCACGCACCCTCCCGCCGTCCACTCCCGCGCAGGACATATCCTCGCGGCAACTGAACTCTGTCACGATGACGGTAGTGGACCCGGGGGCGGGTGCACGCGTTCAGCAAGGCCGCTTCCCGGGCGCCGTTACCCTCAGCGCCGGGGGCCAACAACTGGCCGGTCACGGCGATCCCGGCGACCGGCCCCGATCACGCGAGGAGTGGCACGTGGCCGACCTACCAGGAGAGGGCGCGGAGCTCATCCAGCTGCTGACGCCCGAGGGCGAGCGGGTCGAGCATCCCGACTACCCGCTCGACCTGTCCCCGGACGAGATCAAGGCGCTGTTCCGTGACCTCGTGCTGGTCCGCAGGATCGACACCGAGGCGATCGCGCTGCAGCGGCAGGGCGAGCTCGGCATCTGGGCTTCGCTGCTCGGCCAGGAGGCCGCGCAGATCGGCTCCGGGCGGGCGCTCGGCCCCAGGGACATGGCGTTCCCGACCTACCGCGAGCACGGCGTCGCCTGGTGCCGCGGCCTGGATCCGGCGAAGCTGCTCGAGCTCTTCCGCGGGGTCAGCCACGGCGGCTGGGACCCGAAGGAGCACAACTTCCACCTGTACACGATCGTGATCGGGGCGCAGACGCTGCACGCCACCGGGTACGCGATGGGCATCCAACGGGACGGCGCGGTCGGCGAGGACGGCGAGGCCGTCATCGTGTACTTCGGCGACGGCGCCACGAGCGAGGGTGACGTCAACGAGGCGTTCATCTGGGCGTCGGTGTTCAACGCGCCGGTGGTCTTCTTCTGCCAGAACAACCAGTGGGCGATCTCCGAGCCGCTGGAGAAGCAGAGCCGGATCCCGCTCTACCAGCGTGCCCGCGGCTTCGGCTTCCCCGGCCTGCGGGTGGACGGAAACGACGTGCTCGCCTGCCTGGCCGTCACCCGCAAGGCGATGAACGCCGCGCGCGAGGGCCAGGGCCCGACGCTGATCGAGGCCCACACGTACCGGATGGGCGCGCACACCACCACCGACGACCCGACCAGGTACCGGCTGGCCGCCGAGCTCGAGGCGTGGAAGCTGAAGGATCCGCTGGAGCGGGTGCGCGCGTACCTGGTGCGCACGGGGGCGGCCGACGCCGCGTTCTTCGCCGCGGTGGACGAGGAGGCGAACCAGCTCGGCGCGCGGGTCAGGCAGTCCTGCCTGACGATGCCCGACCCGCAGCCGATGGCCATCTTCGAGAACGTCTACGCCGAGGACACCCCGCAGCTCGAGTACGAGCGGGAGCGGTTCGCCGCCTACCTCGACTCGTTCGCCGGCGAGGAGGTGGGCGCGTGACCACGCTGACGCTGTCGCGGGCGCTGAACTCCGGGTTGCGCCGCGCGCTGGAAGACGATCCCAAGGTGCTCGTCATGGGCGAGGACGTGGGCAAGCTCGGCGGCGTGTTCCGGGTGACCGACGGGCTGCAGAAGGACTTCGGCGAGGGCCGGGTCATCGACACCCCGCTGGCCGAGTCCGGCATCGTGGGCACGGCGATCGGGCTCGCGCTGCGCGGCTACCGGCCGATCTGCGAGATCCAGTTCGACGGCTTCGTGTACCCGGCCTTCGACCAGATCGTCAGCCAGCTGGCCAAGATGCGGCTGCGGTCACTCGGCCACGTCAGCCTCCCGGTCGTCATCAGGATCCCCTGCGGCGGCGGGATCGGCGCGGTGGAGCACCATAGCGAGTCCCCGGAGGCGCCGTTCGTGCACACCGCCGGGCTGCGCGTGGTCGCCTGCTCCGGGCCGTCCGAGGCGTACACCATGATCCAGCAGAGCGTCAGCTGCGACGACCCGGTGATCTTCTTCGAGCCCAAGCGCCGGTACTGGGACAAGGGCGAGGTGGACACCGCCTCGACCGCGGACAGCTGGCTGCCGCTGACCTCGGCGAGGACCGTGCACGAGGGCACCGACGTGACGCTGCTGGCCCACGGGCCCATGGTCAGGACCTGCGTGGAGGCGGCGGTCGCCGCGGGCAAGGAGGGCCGCAGCATCGAGGTCATCGACCTGCGCTCGCTCTCGCCGCTGGACGTCGGGTCCATCCGCGACTCGGTGCGGCGCACCGGCCGGTGCGTGGTGGCGCACGAGGCGCCGGTCACCGGCGGGCTCGGCGCCGAGATCGCCGCGCGGATCACCGAGGAGTGCTTCTACCACCTCGAGGCGCCGGTGCTGCGGGTGGGCGGGTTCTCCACGCCGTACCCGCCGTCCAAGCTGGAGGAGCACTACTTGCCCGACCTGGACCGGGTGCTCGATGCCGTCGACCGCACGTTCGGGTACTGAGGGGGCCCGCGCGATGAGTGAGGTGAAGCAGTTCAAGCTGCCCGACGTCGGCGAGGGCCTCACCGAGGCGGACATCGTCAAGTGGCACGTGCAGCCGGGTGACTGGGTGACGATCAACCAGGTCATCGTCGAGATCGAGACGGCCAAGGCGGTCGTCGAGCTGCCGTCCCCGTTCGAGGGGGTGGTGGCGGAGCTGCTCGCCGCGGAGGGAACCACCGTGGACGTCGGGACCCCGATCGTCTCGGTGAACACCGGCGCTGGCGACGGCGAGCCCGCGGCAGCCGCGGCGACACCGGCCGATACGGCGCCGCCGACGGCCGAGGCGGCGGCGGCCGAGGCCGGGGCTGGGGCGGCGGCCGAGGCCGGGGCTGGGGCGGCGGCCGAGGCCGGGGCTGGGGCGGCGGCCGAGGCTGGGGCTGGGACGGCGGCCGAGGCTGGGGCGGCGGCCGAGGCTGGGGCGGCGGCCGAGGCCGGGGCTGGGGCGGCGGCCGAGGCCGGGGCTGGGGCGGCGGCCGAGGCTGGGGCGGGCACCCAGGCGTCCGCCGCCGGCGGCCGGGAGGAGCGCCAGGCCGTGCTGGTCGGCTACGGGGTGAAGCTCGGCCGCACCACGCGGCGCCAGCGGAGGGTGACGACGCCGAGCGCCCCGGCGGCCCCGGCGGCCCCGAGCGCCCCGGCGGCCCCGGCGGCCCCGAGCGTCCCGGCGGCCCCGGCGGCCCCGGCCAATGGCTTCCGCGGGGCGGCCGGCCCGGCGGGCACGCACGCGCTGGCCAAGCCGCCCGTGCGCAAGCTCGCCAGGGACCTCGGCGTCGATCTGGGCGGCCTGACCGGCAGCGGGCCGCTGGGCTCGATCACCAGGGACGACGTGCAGCAGGCCGCCACCGCGCCGGCCGCCGCGGACCAGATGGCCGCGGCCCGGCCGACCGCGAGCGAGGCTGCTCTCGCCGGCCTGGCGGCCACCGGGCACGCTACCGGCGGGCTGGCCGTCGGCGGGCTGGCCGCGCTGCCGCGCGAGGAGCGCATCCCGATCCGCGGCGTCCGCAAACACACCGCGGCCGCGGTCACCGCGAGCGCCTTCACCGCGCCGCACGTCACCGAGTTCCTGCAGCTGGACGTGACCGGCGCGACCGATGCGCTGGCCCGGCTCCGGGAGCTGCCCGAGTTCGCCGGGCTGCGGGTCTCGCCCCTCCTGCTCGCCGCGCGGGCGCTGATCATCGCGATCGCGCGGCACCCGATGATCAACTCGTCCTGGGACGAGGCGACCCAGGAGATCGTCGTGCACCGCTACGTCAACCTGGGCATCGCGGCGGCGACCGACCGCGGCCTCGTCGTGCCGAACATCAAGGACGCGCACGCGCTGGCGCTGCCGGAGCTGGCCCGGGCGCTCGGCGAGCTCACCGACACGGCGCGGGCCGGCAAGACGTCCCCGGCCGACCTGTCGCGCGGCACGATCACGATCACCAACGTGGGCGTGTTCGGCGTGGACACGGGCACCCCGATCCTCACCCCCGGCGAGGCGGCGATCCTGGCGCTCGGCCAGATCAAGGACGCGCCCTGGGTGCACGAGGGCCAGCTCGCGGTGCGCAAGGTGACGACGCTCGCGCTGTCCTTCGACCACCGGATCGTGGACGGCGACCTCGGCTCCGTCGTGCTCAGCGAGGTCGGCGCCATGCTCGCGGATCCGCTGCGGATGCTGGCCTGGGGGTGACGGTGCTGCGCCACGTGGTGCTGATCAACTGGACGCCGGACGCGAGCGACGAGCAGAAACAGCGGGTGGCAGCCGAGCTGGGCCGACTGCCCGCGCTGATCTCGAGCATCCGGGAGTACCGCTTCGGGAGCAACGCCGGGATCAACCCGGGCGGGTACGACTTCGCCATCGTGGCGGACTTCGACGACGCCGGAGCGTACCTCACCTACCGGGACAACCCGGAGCACCGCGCGATCATCGACGAGTACATCACCCCGATCACGGCCCAGCGCGCCGCCGCCCAGTACGAGTTCTGACGCCGCCCGGCGACCGCTCCCCAAGCCCGGATTTCATGATCATTTCCACATTCCATGCAGTTGGGCGCGACATACCAGGACAAATTAGGTCAGAAAATTTGCGTTCCGCGTGGAAAGTGCGTAGGTGATCATCCGGGCGGGTCGGAGGACGCCGCGTCAGAAGGCCGTCTCGGGGACCTCCATGAGGTCCAGGCTGGTCTCCGCCGCGATCTCCCGCTCGGCGGCCAGCCTGGGCAGCACGGTCGCCGCGAAGAACCGCGCGGCAGCGATCTTGCCGAGGTAGAAGTCCTGCTCCTTGCTGCCCTCGTCCAGGGCCCTGACGGCGACCTCCGCCTGCCGGGCGAGCAGCCAGCCGATGAGCAGGTCACCCAGGGCCAGCAGCAGCCGGTTGGTGTTGAGCCCCACCCGGTAGATCTCGGCCGGCCGGTCCAGCGCGGCGGTCAGGAAGCCGGTCATCGCGGACAGCATGCCCTCGACGTCCGACACCGCGCGGGCCAGGGCCGCGCGCTCCAGCTTGAGCCGCCCGTTGCCCGAATCGGACGCGGCGAACTCGCCGATCTCGCCCAGCAGCCGGCGCAGCGCGGCGCCGTTGTCCCTGACGATCTTGCGGAAGAACAGGTCCATCCCCTGGATCGCCGTGGTGCCCTCGTACAGGCTGTCGATCTTGGCGTCCCTGATGTACTGCTCGATGGGGTAGTCCTGCAGGAACCCGGAGCCGCCGAGGGTCTGCAGGGCCAGCGTGAGCAGCTCGTAGGAGCGCTCGGAGCCCACGCCCTTGACCACCGGGAGCAGCAGGTCGTTGATCCGCTCGGACATCTCGTCGGGCTGGCCGCTGGCCTCGGCGGCCTGCGCGGCGTCCTGGTAGGTCGCGGTGTACAGGACGAGGGCGCGCATGCCCTCGGCGTAGGCCTTCTGCAGCATGAGCATCCGGCGGACGTCGGGGTGATGGATGATCGTCACCCGCGGCGCGGACTTGTCGGTCAGCTCGGTGAGGTCGGCGCCCTGCACCCGGGTCCGGGCGAAGTCCAGCGCGTTCAGGTAGCCGGTGGACAGCGTGGCGATCGCCTTCGTCCCCACCATCATCCGGGCGTGCTCGATGACCAGGAACATCTGCTTGATGCCCTCGTGCACGCCGCCGACGAGGGTGCCCACCGCCGGGTGCTTCGCGCCGAACGTCAGCTCGCACGTCGTCGAGGCCTTCAGCCCCATCTTGTGCTCGACGTTGGTCGCGTAGACGCCGTTGCGGTCGCCGAGCGTGCCGTCCTCGCGGACCAGGTACTTGGGCACCAGGAACATCGACAGGCCCTTGGTGCCGGGGCCGTGTCCCTCCGGCCTGGCCAGCACCAGGTGGAAGATGTTCTCCGCCATGTCGTGCTCGGCGCTGGTGATGAAGCGCTTGACGCCCTCGATGTGCCAGGTGCCGTCCGGCTGCTCGATCGCCTTGGCCCGGCCGGCGCCGACGTCCGACCCGGCGTCCGGCTCGGTCAGCACCATCGTCGCGCCCCACTGCCGCTCGACCGCGAGCTCGGCGAAACGGCGCTGCTCGGCGGTGCCGATGTGCCACAGCACCGCGGCGAACGAGGGGCCGCCGGAGTACATCCACACGGCCGGGTTGGCGCCGAGTACCAGCTCGGCGAGCGACCAGATGAGCGTGCGCGGCGCACCGGTCCCGCCCAGCGCCTCGGGCAGGCCGAGACGGTACCACTGGGCGTCCATCCAGGCGTGGAACGACTTCTTGACCGCCTCGGGCATCGCCACCGAGCTGGTCTGCGGGTCGAAGACCGGCGGGTGGCGGTCGCCCTCGGCGAAGCTCTCCGCGAGCGGCCCGGTGGCCAGCCTGTTCACCTCGTCCAGGATGCCCCTGACGGTCTCTTCGTCCAGGTCAGCGTAGGGTTCGCGACCCAGGAGATCCTGCCTGCGCAGCACCTCGAACAGGTTGAACCCGATGTCGCGCAGATTGCTCTTGTAGTGGCCCATCGCCGGCTCCATCGCTCGCCTGACATGACCTACTGGCCAGTAACACGATTATGCTACCCGCTGGTAACCCCGGGGCAACCCGATATGTGATCCGGATCACAGCCCCGTCCTTCCCCGAAACCGAATCGCGTTCTAGAGTGAGCAAGACGGGCCGGCCAGGCCGTGAGCGCGGCGGCCGGACGTCGCGATCGGCACGCCGGCCGGCGGCGAGCAGCACGGGCGCGGGCCGGCGGCGAGCAGCACGGGCGCCGGCCGGCGGCGAGCAGCACGGGCGCCGGCCGGCGGCGAGCAGCACGGGCGCCGGCCGTCGGCGAGCAGCACGGGCGCCGGCCGTCGGCGAGCAGCAGGGCGCCGGCCGTCGGCGAACAGCACGGGCGCCGGCAGTCGGCGAGCAGCACGAGCGCGGCGGGCGGCGAACAGCACGAGCGACGGACGAGGTGGGTAATGGCACTGGCGGTCACCGAAGAACACCAGGCACTGGCCGGATCGGTGCGCGGCTGGGCGGAGCGGAACGCCGGGCCCGAGTCGCTGCGGGCGGCGGTCGCCGCGGACGACGGAGGCGCCGGCCGCTACACCGCGTCGGTGCACGCCGCGCTGGCCGCCCAGGGGTTGCTCGGCCTGCACCTGCCCGACGGCCAGGGGGGCCAGGGCTTCGGCCTGGCCGAGCTCACCATCGCGGCGGCCGAGCTCGGCCGCGCACTGCTGCCCGGCGGCTACCTGCCCACGGTCTGGGCCAGCGCGGTGCTCGCCGCGGCCGGCGCGGACGCCAAGCTGGTGACCGGGCTCGCGGACGGGACCAGGACCGGCGCGGTCTGCCTGGCCGCCGGGATGACGGCGGCTCCGGGCGCTGACGGCGGCCTGGTGCTGGACGGCAGCTGCGGGCCCGTGCTCGGCGGATCGCTCGCCGACCTGGTGATACTGCCGGTGGCCGCGGCCGCGGGCGAGACCTGGGTGGCGGTGGACGCGGCGGACCTGGACGTCACCCCGCTGGACAGCCTGGACCTGACCCGGCCCGTCGCACGGGTGACCGCGGCCGACGTGGCCGTGCCCGGGGAGCGGGTGCTCGGCGGGCTCACCCACGGCGCGGTCAGCGGCCTCGCCGCGACGCTGCTCGGCGCCGAGGCGGCCGGGATCGCCGGGTGGGCGGTGACCACGGCCGCCGAGTACGCCAAGATCCGCCAGCAGTTCGGCCGGCCGATCGGCCAGTTCCAGGCGGTCAAGCACCGGTGCGCGCGGATGCTGACCCAGGCGGAGCAGGCCGACGCGGCGGTCTGGGACGCCGCCCGCGCGCTGGACAACGCGGCCGGGACGGGCGCGGCCGGTGCCGACGCGCGGGCGCAGGGGGAGTTCGCCGCCGGCGTGGCTGCGGTCGTCGCGGTCGATGCTGCCGTCGAGTGCGCGCACGAGTGCATCCAGGTGCTGGGCGGCATCGGCTACACCTGGGAGCACGACGCGCACCTGTACTACCGCCGCGCGCTGTCGTTGCGCGCGCTGCTCGGGCCGTCCGGCCGGTGGGCCCGGCAGGTCGCCGGGCTGGCCGCGTCCGGGGTGCGCCGCACGCTCACGATCGACCTGCCGGACGAGGCGGAGGGCTGGCGCGCCGGGATCAGGGCCGAGCTGGCCGAGATCGCCGGGCTGTCGTGGGCGGACCAGGTCGAGCGGTTCGCCGCCGGCGGCTGGGTCGCCCCGCACCTGCCGGAGCCGTGGGGCCGGGCCGCGACCCCGCTCGAGCAGGTCATCATCGCCCAGGAGCTGCGGGCGGCGCGGCTGCGCCCGCCGGTGCTGTTCATCGGCGCCTGGGCGATGTCCGCGCTCGTCGGCTACGGCACGCCGGAGCAGCAGCAGCGGTTCCTGCCGCGGACCCTGCGCAACCAGCTCGTCTGGTGCCAGCTCTTCAGCGAGCCCGGAGCGGGCTCCGACCTGGCGGGCATCACGACACGCGCCGAGCGGGCCGACGGCGGCTGGCGGCTGACCGGGCAGAAGATCTGGACCTCGCTAGCCCGGCAGGCGGAGTGGGCGATCTGCATCGCCCGGACCGACCCGGCCTCGCCGCGGCACGACGGGATCACCTACTTCCTCGTGGACATGTCCGCGCCGGGCATCGAGGTGCGCCCGCTGCGCGAGATGACCGGTGACCAGCTGTTCAACCAGGTCTTCCTCGACGGGGTGTTCGTGCCCGACGACTGCGTGGTGGGCGAGCTGAACGGCGGCTGGAAGGTCGCCCGCAGCACGCTGGCCAACGAGCGGGTCTCGCTATCGCAGTCCTGGACGTCCGGGTTCGGCGTGGCCGAGCTGCTGGACGTGGTCGCCGCGCGCGATCCGGCGATGGCCGAGGACGCGGAGCAGATCGGCCGGCTCGTGTGTGGCGGGCACGCGCTCGACGTCCTCGGGCTTCGCGTCACGCTGCGCCAGCTGTCCGGCACCGAGCCCGGCGCGACGGCCAGCGTGCGTAAGCTGCTCGGCATGCGGCACGCGCAGCAGGTCAGCGAGTGCTGCTGGTCGCTGGCCGGGCCGGCCGGAGCGCTGGGGCCGGGCCGCGAGGCCGGCTGGCGGCCCGGGGCCGGCGAGGACGACCAGGCCAGGCACTGGAGCAAGCAGGTGTTGCTGAGCCGCGCGCTGACCATCGGTGGCGGCACCACCGACATTCAGCTCAATATCATCGCGGAACGAATCCTGGGCCTGCCCCGCGACCCGGAGCCGCCTACCGCATAGCGCCCCACCTGGGAAAGATAAGCCCACCCGGGCACAAAGTCAGATATCCCAGACGGCCGTGTGTCGTTTTATGTGTGCCGGGTTGCGCCACGCTTAGCGATCCTGCTACTACTGTGCGTGACAACATCGGCGAGCTAGCCGGTTGAAGTCATAGACGGGGCGGGGGACCCCGCTTCCATTCAAGGGAACGGAGTTAGCATGATCAAGGCACGCACCTTTGCTGCCGCGGCAGTCATCGCGATGGCCCCGCTGATGCTGTCGGCAACGCAGGCTTTCGCGCAGACCGGCCCAGACACCAGCGGCACAAGCGTCAGTGCTGGCGCGAGCGCAGACATCAGTTCTGGCACGAGCGCAGACGTCAGTGCTGGCACGAGCACAGGCACCGGTTCTGGCACGAGCGCAGACACCAGTTCTGGCACGAGCGCAGACACCAGTTCTGGCACGGGCACGTTCTTCGACCAGACCCAGACCCTCGCGGGACAGCAGGCCACCTTCATCCAGGGCGGCGACGACCTCGGCCGTGGCGCCGGTGAACTGGTTTCCGCCGCGTACATCGGTGCCCCGCAGGCCATCCTGGACATTCCGGCCCACGTGCTCGGCATTCCCAAGCCGCTGCTGTACCTTCCCTGACCCCAGGGAAACCGAGACATCCGTGATCAATTCATCGGATGTGCTTATGCCGCATTGGGCCGCCCCCCGTGGGCGGCCCAATGCATGTTTCCATTCCGGGACAACGTGAGCGGGGGCTCACGACCGCAACGCGTCCCGTGATTCGTACATATGCAAGGGGGAGCATTCATGCGAACTTGGATAAAGAACGGCGCCCGCATGGCGATTCTCGTCACCGCGTTCGCGGGCGCGGGAGCAGGCGTGGCCTACTCCCAGACGATGGCCAGCAGATCGATAGCCGCCCGGGACAGCGCGGGATACGCCGTCGTTCACCTGGTCAGCATGCGCCTGGCTGCGGACTGCGGCGCTGACTGCAACGGCGCGCCAGGCACGGACCCGGCCGAGGAGAGCACCGGTGCTGGAGGGCCGCTTGCCAGCGTGTCATACGTCGGCAATACCGCCGTCCCCGTGGCGACCGGAAGCGAAGACCAGAACGACCCGACCGCCGTCCTCAACTCGGACATGCCGGAGGAAACGACGCCTTCGACCAACATCGCCGGATCGGACGAGGGCTCCGCCAGCACCGGCGCGAGCACTCCCGGCACAGGCACCACTCCCGGCACCGGCACCACTCCCGGCACCGGCACGACCCCCGGCACCGGCACGGGCACGACCCCCGGCACCGGCACGACCCCCGGCACCGGCACGGGCACGACCCCCGGCACCGGCACGGGCA
>Ga0070698_100000596_pt1 | contig 38871 bp, 34 predicted proteins | sample KBSK1502metaG_FD_65477 | JGI IMG/M metagenome (GOLD analysis project Ga0070698, IMG submission 65477) | Corn, switchgrass and miscanthus rhizosphere microbial communities from Kellogg Biological Station, Michigan, USA - KBS K1-50-2 metaG | ecosystem: Host-associated > Plants > Roots >...
GACGCCCTGGTCGGGTTGCGGCCCGCCTTGAGCATCGCCTGCACGAACGTGTACGCGACCGACTCGCCGTACAGCACGTTGCCGTCGAACGGCAGCTTCGGGATGTAGGTGTCGTGGATCCTCTTGAACAGGGCGATCCAGCTGTTGGTCGTCTGGCCGAGCGTGGGCTCGTAGGCGTCGGTGATGATGCCCTGGGTAAGCGCGGTGCCGTTGACCTTGGCGCCGCCCTGCTTCGCGAACGCCTGGAGCAGCCCGGCCAGCGTGATCGGGTCAGACCCGACGCTGCTGACCACGAACTGCGGCGAGTAGTTGAGCTTGAGGCCGTTCAGCCGCAGCAGCGCGGTGAACGCCGGGACGGAGAACGACACGACCAGCTGGGCGCCGGCCGCCTTCAGCGCGGCCACCTGCGGCCCGATGTTGATGTTGGTGGGCACGTAGCTCTGCTTGCTGACCACCTGCGAGGCCGGGATCTCGGCGCTCAGGCCCTTGACGCCGTCCTGGCCGAACTCGTCGTTCTGGTAGAAGAAGCCGATCTTGGTGTGCGGGAAGTGCTGCTTGATGTACGCGCCGAGGATCTTGCCCTCGCGGACGTAGTCGAGCTGCCAGCCGAACGTGTCCGGCTCGGTGGACGGCAGGTTCCAGCACACGCAGCCGGAGGCCACGAACACGTCGGGCACCTTCTGGGCGTTCAGGAACTTCACCACGGACAGGTGGGTGGGCGTGCCCAGCCCGTCGAAGATCGCGTAGACGCTGCTCTGCAGCACCAGCTGGTGGACCACCGACACGGTCTTGGCCGGGTCGTACCCGTCGTCGAGGTACTTGTAGACGATCTTCCGGCCGTAGACGCCGCCGTGCTGGTTCACGTACTGGAAGTACGCGTTGGACGCGGGGGCTATCTCGCTGTAGCCGGGCGCGGCCACGCCGGTGAGCGGCTGGTGGCTGCCGATGAGGATCTGGGTCTTGGTGATGCCGGGCGCGGAGGCGGCGTTCGACGAGCCGGAGCCCGATTTGCCGCCCGAACCGCTCGAGCCGCACGCCGCGGCCAGCAGGGAGAGGGCGGCAGCGGCTGCGGTGACGCCTGCCAGCCGCAGCCGGGGTGATCTGTTCATGAGGCACCTTCTTCCGGGTTGTCCCTGGCCGGCACGCGCCGGCGCAGGGAGCCGATGGGCCCGCCCGCGGACGGGGCGGCGGGGCCGAGCAGCCGGCGGACCGCGCCCTGGATGCCGGCCGGGAACACGAGCATGACGACGATGAGCACCACGCCGTACGCGGCCACCGGGATGTTGGCGGCCACGGAGCTGGACAGGCCGTGGCTCGTGGCCACGTCGGTCACGTACGTGGGCACGAGGACGATCACCAGGCTGCCCCATACCGCGCCCGGCAGGGTGCCCAGCCCGCCGAGGACCGCGCCGGTGAGCAGGGCGATGGACAGCGTGACGGTGAACGACCCCGGCGAGACGAGCGTGGTGGTGATCCCGAGCAGCGCGCCGGCCAGGCCAGCGCAGGCGGCGCTCACGGCGAACGCGAGGATCCGCAGCCACGCCACGTTGAGGCCTGCCAGCGCGGCCGCGGTCTCGTCGTCGCGGACCGCCCGCCAGCTGCGGCCGACCCGGCTGCGGGCGAGGTTGGCCAGCAGCACCAGCGTGATGAGCGCCGCGGCGCAGGCAACCCAGGCCTGCCAGCGGGTCAGCGGGAACGAGGACCCGAGGAACGCGGGGGTGGTGACGTTGACGCCAAGCCCCTGGTCGCCGCCGAACGTCCCGGCGAACCTGGTCGCCAGCGACGGCAGCGCCACGGCCAATAGCAGCGTGATGCCGGCCAGGTAGGGGCCGCGCAGCCGGGCCGCCGCGACGCCGAGCACCAGGCCGGCCACCGCCGCGATCGCGGCGCTGGCCGCCAGCACCGCCACCAGCGGCCAGTTCAGGTGCATCAGGATCAGCGCCGCCGCGTAGGCGCCGATGGCCATGAACGCCCCGTGCCCGATGGAGATCTGCCCGGACAGCCCGATGAGGATGGTGAGCCCCGCGACCGCGGTCACGTACGTCGCGACCTCGGCCATCTGGAAGTCGCGGAAGCTGTTCAGGGTGACCGACGCGACCGCGAGCAGCGCGCCCACGATGATCGCGACAGCCAGGTGGCGCAGCAGCGTCATCGCTCAAACCTGCCTGGAGCTGGCCGTGCCGAGCAGGCCGGACGGGCGGAGCATCAGCACCAGGGCCAGCGCCGCGAGGCCGAACACCGGGACGAGGTCGGCGCCCAGGTAGCCGCCGGCGTAGTTGAGCACGACGCCGAGGATCAGGCCGCCCAGGACGGCGCCGAGCGGGCTGTCGAGGCCGCCGATCACCGCCGCGGTGAAGCCCAGCACGAAGATCGAGTCCATGCTGTTCGGGTACAGGAACGTCGACGGCGTCACCAGCACGCCGGCGAGCGCGCCGATGAGGCCGGCCAGCGCCCAGCCGAGCGTGAGCACCCGGCCGACCCTGATGCCGAGCAGCCGGGCCACGGCCGGGCTGAACGCCGTCGCGCGCAGCCGCAGCCCGGCCGACGTGTACCGGAACATCACCGCGAGCGCGAGCGCGGCGGCGAGCACCGCGGCGGCCACGAATACGTCGTTGCGCGACACGCCCAGCGAGGTCGTGCCCACCCGCAGCCCGGTGATGGAGAAGGCCGCCGGGAAGGACCGGAACTGGCCGCCGTAGATGATCCCGGCCAGCCCCTCGAGCAGGATGAGCAGGCCGATCGTCACGATCACGGCGTTCAGCGGCGGCTTGTCCTGCGCGGGCCGGATCACCAGCTCGCAGGCCGCGCCGAGCACCGCGCCGGCGGCGAGCGCGACGACAAACCCGAGCCAGTAGTTGCCGGTGTGGTTGATCGTGATCAGCGCGATGTAGGTGGTGAACATCGCCATGCCGCCCTGGGCGTAGTTCAGGATCCTGGTGCCCCGCCAGATCAGCACCAGGGACAGCCCGATCGCCGCGTAGATCATGCCGAAGCTGACCCCGCCGAGGGTGAAGTCGAGGAATTCCTGCATGCTCCTCCCCCTACAACCCGAGGTAGTGGTTGAGCAGGCCGGTGTCTGCGGCGAGCGCGGCGGGATCGCCGGCCTCGACGACCCTGCCGAGGTGCAGCACGATGCCCTGGTTGGCGATCGCCAGCGCGGCCCGCGCGTTTTGCTCAACCAGCAGGATCGTCAGCCCGGTGGAGTCGCGTAGCTGGGCCACCAGGCCCATCACCTGGGTGATGATCTTCGGCGCCAGGCCGAGCGAGGGCTCGTCCAGCAGCAGCACCCGGGGCCGGGACAGCAGCGCGCGGGCGATCACCAGCATCTGCCGCTCGCCGCCGGACAGCGTGCCGGCCGCCTTGCGCCGCCGCGCGGCCAGCACGGGGAACTGCTCGTAGGCCTGCGCGAGCGCGCCGGCCCGGGCGGCCCGGTCGATCCGCGTCAGCCCGCCGAGCCGGAGGTTCTCCTCGACGGTCAGCTCGGTGATCACGCCCTGGCCCTCCGGCACGTGCGCGACCCCCGCCCGCGCCGTCTCCTCGGGACGGCGCCGGGTCAGGTCGGCCCCGTGCAGCAGGACCCGGCCGCGGCGCACCCGGACCAGCCCGCTGATCGCCCGCAGCAGCGTGGTCTTGCCCGCGCCGTTCGCGCCCAGCACCGCGGTCACCGTGCCCTCGGGCGCGGACACCGAGACGCCGTGCAGCGCGGTCACGCCGCCGTAGCCGGCCACGAGGTCCTCGACGGCCAGCGCCGGCAGGGCGGGCGAAGTGGCGGGCGGCTCGGGGAGCTCGGGGAGCTCGGACAGCTCGGGGAACTCGGACAGCTCGGACAGCTCGGGCCGGTCGGGCGGGTCGGGCGGCGCGGCGGCGCCGGGCGGCTCAGGCATCGCCGGTCGCCCCCAGGTAGGCGGTGGTGACCGCCGGGTCGGTCAGCACCTCGCCGGGCGGCCCGGTGGCGATCACCTTGCCGAAGTCGAGTACGAAGATCGTGTCGCAGGCGGTCATCATCAGGTCGATGCGGTGCTCGACCAGCACCACGCAGGCGTCCGCCGCGACGTCGCTGATCAGCGCGCCGAGCTCGGCGAGCTCGCCCTCGGACAGGCCGCTCGCGGGCTCGTCCAGCAGCAGCAGCCGCGGGGTGGCCGCCAGCGCGCGGGCGAACGCGACCCGCTTGCGCACGCCGTAGGGCAGCTCGCCGGGCAGCCGGTCGGCGAGGTCGGCCGCGCCCACCCGGTCGAGCGCCTGCCGCGCGCGCCCGCGCAGCCGCCGCTCGTCAGCGTCCGACCAGGGCAGACCGAACAGTGCTGGCCAGAACCCGGCGCGCGCGTGCCGGGTGGCGCCGACCATGACGTTCTCGAGCACGGTGAGCCGGGCGAACAGCCCGAGCCCCTGCAGCGTGCGCGCGATCCCCAGGGCGCCCAGGCGGTGCGGGCGCAGCCGGGCCAGGTCGGTGCCGTCGAACAGCAGATGGCCGGCCTGCGGCCGGACGAAGCCGCAGGCCACGTTCAGCAGGGTCGTCTTGCCCGCGCCGTTCGGCCCGATGATGCCGGTCACCTGGCGCGGCGCAGCGGTGAGCGAGACGCCGTCGAGCGCGGTGACGCCGCCGAAGCGCACGGTCACCTCGCGGACCGAGAGTGCCCCCGGCGGGGTCCCCGCCGGGGCCTGCTGCGACGGCTGCGGCGAGGACGGTGCGGCGGCCGCCCGGTCAGACGGCGATTCCGGCGACATATCCGGATGAACCATGATTCATCGGCCCGATCCCGGTCCGGGCTGGCGGGACGCTTCCCTTGTGAACACTCATTCAGGCACGCACGGCGCCCGGGCGCAAGGGTCGTCGCCGCAGCCGGCGCCGATCCGTGACCGAACCGATACCGACGCCCGCCGCGACGCCGAATCGGAGGGGCCCTGCCCGCGCCCGGGGCACGGCGGGCACAATAAGCAGGGCCAGCCGGATCAAGCAAGCAAGGCCAGCCGGATCAAGCCCGCAGCCGACGACGGCACCGACGAAGGGCAGGCGCGTGCACGCTGAGACGAGCGGGGCGGACGGCGCGCAGCCGCAGGCTGTGACCTCGCCGCTGACCGCCGCCGCGATCTTCCTGGTCGCCGTCATCGCCCCGGGAGACGAGAGCCTCGACGCGGTGCGCGGCGTGTGCGCCGACATGGCCGCGCTGGTCCGGGCGGTCGGGTTCCGCGACCCGGACGGCCTGACGTGCGTGACCGGGATCGGCGCGCAGGCGTGGGACCGGCTGGCCGACGGCCGGCGCGGGCTGGCCGGCGGCGGGCGCGGGCCCGCCGGGCTGCACCCCTTCCGCGAGATCCGGGCCGACGGCAGGCACGCGGTCGCGACGCCCGGCGACCTGCTCTTCCACATCCGCGCCCAGCGGATGGACCTGTGCTTCGAGCTGGCCACCCAGATCGTCCGGCGGCTCGGCGGCGCGGTCACGGTGGTGGACGAGGTGCACGGGTTCCGCTACTTCGACGAGCGCGACGTGATCGGGTTCGTGGACGGCACCGAGAACCCGGTCGGGCAGGGGGCGGCCAAGGCGACGATCATCGGCGCCGAGGACCCGGACTTCGCCGGCGGCAGCTACGTGATCGTCCAGAAGTACGTGCACGACCTGGACGCCTGGGACGCGATCCCGGTCGAGCAGCAGGAGGGGATCATCGGCCGGACGAAGCTGGCGGACATCGAGCTGGACGACGCGATCAAGCCCAGCTACGCGCACAACGCGCTGACCACGATCGTCGAAGACGGCGAGGAAGTGAAGATCGTGCGCGACAACATGCCGTTCGGCGCCCCGGGCAGCGCCGAGTACGGGACGTACTTCATCGGGTACGCCCGCTCGCCCGCGGTCACCGAGCAGATGCTGACGAACATGTTCGTCGGCTCGCCGCCGGGCAACTACGACCGGCTGCTGGACGTGAGCACGCCGGTGACCGGGAACCTGTTCTTCGTGCCCGCGCAGGACCTGCTGGACGGCCTGGCCGACGAGCCGCCGGGGCCGGCCGGGCCCGGGCCGGCGCCGGCGTCCGGTGAGCCGGCCCCGCCGTCGCGCCCGCTGGGTGGCAGTGGTTCGCTGAACATCGGCAGCCTGAGGGGAGTAACCGAGGATGAATAACCTGCACCGCGAGCTGGCCCCCGTCTCCGACGGCGCCTGGGCGCAGATCGAGCAGGAGGCGGCGCGCACGTTCAAGCGGCACGTGGCCGGCCGGCGGGTGGTGGACGTGGCGGGCCCGGCGGGCGAGACGCTCGCCGCGGTGGGCACCGGCCACCTGGCCGAGATCGAGGCCCCGGGCGAGGGGGTGGCCGCCCGGCAGCGGCAGGCCGTCGCGCTGGTCGAGCTGCGCGCCCCGTTCCGGCTGGACCGGCGGGACATCGACGACGTGGAGCGCGGCGCCCAGGACTCGGACTGGCAGCCGGTCAAGGACGCGGCGCGGCAGGTCGCGTTCGCCGAGGACCGGGCCATCTTCGAGGGCTACCCGGCCGGCGGCATCGGCGGGATACGGCAGGGCTCCACCAACCCGCCCGGCGCCCTTCCCGCAGACGTGCGCGACTACCCCCAGGCCATCGCCGAGGCGCTCAGCCAGCTGCGCGTGGCCGGGGTCGACGGGCCGTACTCGGCGGTGCTCAGCGCGGACGCCTACACCGCGGTCAGCGAGACCAGCGACCACGGCTACCCGCTGCTCGAGCACATCAGGCGGCTGCTGCCCGGGGACATCATCTGGGCCCCCGCGATCAGCGGCGCGTTCGTGCTGACCACCCGCGGCGGCGACTTCGCCCTGCACCTCGGCCAGGACGTCGCGATCGGCTACCTCTCGCACTCCGAGACCAGCGTCGAGCTGTACCTGCAGGAGTCCCTCACGTTCGTCATGTACACCGGCGAGGCCGCGGTCAGCCTCACCGCCGCAGGGTAGGCGCGCGCGCTCGCCGTCTGCAATCGGCCGAGCGCCTGCTCGGGCGCGCGACCATCGACCTCCCCGCGCAAGCCGGAGAACCGTTACCTGATGCCGTACAGGTGCTCGAGGGCCAGCTGGTCCAGCCGCTCGTAGCCCAGGCCCCGGGCGCCAGCCGCGGCCGCGTCGATCGTCGCGTCCCGCACGTCGCGCCAGGACTCACCCTGGGCCAGCGTGGGCACGGCCAGGCCGGGCGCGCCCGCCGCGGCCAGCGCGGCGGCCACCTCGGGGTCGGCCCGGAACGCCCGCGCCTTCTCCCGCAGGATCAGGTAGTTGCGCATGCAGGCGCGGGCCGACTCCCAGACCCCGTCGTCGTCCTCGGTGCGCGGCGGCTTGTAGTCGAAGTGCACCGGCCCGTCGTAGCCACCGGCCAGCAGCGCGTCGACCACCCAGAACGCGCCGCGCGCGTTGCCCGCGCCGAACCGCAGGTCCTGGTCGTAGCGCGGCCCGTTCTGCCCGTTGAGGTCGATGTGGAACAGCTTGCCGTGCCACAGCGCCTGGGCGATCCCGTGCGCGTAGTTGAGCCCGGCCATCTCCTCGTGCCCGACCTCCGGATTCAGCCCGAACAGCTCTGGGTGCTCGAGCTCGCCGATGAACGCCAGCGCGTGCCCGACGGTGGGCAGCAGCATGTCGCCGCGCGGCTCGTTCGGCTTCGGCTCGATCGCGAACCGCAGCGCGTACCCGCGGTCCAGCACGTACGCGGCCAGCAGGTCGAAGGCTTCCTTGTACCGGTCCAGGGCCGACCGCACGTCCTTGGCCGCGCCGGACTCGGCCCCCTCGCGGCCGCCCCAGCAGACGTACGTGGCCGCGCCGAGCTCGGCCGCCAGGTCCAGGTTGCGCATCACCTTGGCCAGCGCGAACCGGCGCACGTCCCGGTCGTTGGCGGTGAAGGCGCCGTCCTTGAACACCGGGTGCGAGAACAGGTTGGTCGTGGCCGTGGTCACCACGAGCCCGGTGTCGGCCAGCGCCTTCCGGAACGCGGCGATCTGCCGCTCCCGCTCGGCGGGCGAGGCGTCGAAGCCGAACACGTCGTTGTCGTGGAAGTTCACGCCGTAGGCGCCGATCTCGGCCAGCTTGCGCACCGCGCGGTCGGCGGGCATCGGGGGCCGGGCGGCGGGGCCGAACACGTCGGCGGCCTGCCAGCCCACGGTCCAGATCCCGAACGAGAACCGGTCCTCGCGCCGCGGCTCGTAGGCACCGGCCGTCATCGTGGCCATCGCCGTGAGCGTAGCCGGCGGGCGGCCGGCCGCCCCGCGCCCCGCGCCTCGGCGCCGGCGGCTCAGGGCACCGGCGGGCGCTTGGGCCTGGTCTCTTGGCTGGGCATTGAGTTGCTCGTGGGCAGCGGGTACGGGACGCCGACGTCGAGCGTCGGCCGCGCCGAGCGCCGCCCCGCCGAGCACGACCGCGCGCCGCGACGGCTCCTGCCCCGGCCCGGCGGCGGTTCCGCGCGGAGGGGGCGACGAGCGCTGTCGCCGCCTGCTGCTAGCGTGCCTGGGTGAGCGGCCGCGCCCCCGACGTCCAGGTGATCGGGGCCGGCGTGTGCGGGCTGACGACCGCGATCTGCCTGGCCGAGGCCGGGCTCGCCGTCACGATCATTGCCGAACGGCTGCCGCCGGAGACCACATCGGCGGCCGCCGGCGCGATCTGGGGACCGCACCTGGTCGACCTGGGCGGCCCGGCGGCCGGGTGGGGCACCTCCACCCTGGCCACGCTGCGCGACCTGGCCGGGCAGCCTGGCACGGGGGTCCGGATGACCGACGGCATCGAGGCACGCCGCCGGCCGGCCGAGCCGCAGGGCTGGTCGGGCCAGGTGACCGGGTTCCGCCGGTGCGCGCCCGCCGAGCTGCCCGATGGCTTCGTGGCGGGCTGGCGGTACCGCTCGCCGGTGGTGACGATGCCGGTCTACCTCCGCTACCTGCTGGACCGCTTCACCCGGGGCGGCGGAGACGTGCAGCGGGGCACGGTGCGCTCGCTCGCCGGGGACACCCGCGCCCCCGTGGTGGTGAACTGCACCGGGGCGTGGGCGCGGGACCTTGTCCCCGATCACGACGTCCGGCCGGTCCGGGGGCAGGCCGTGATCGTCGCGAACCCGGGCGTCACCGAGTTCTTCATCGGGCCGGCCGACGAGGCCGGGGATCTCGTGTACATGTTCCCGCACGGGGACACCGTGCTGCTCGGCGGCACCGAGCAGGCCGGCGACTGGAACCTCGACCCGGACCCGGCCGACACCCGGCGCATCCTGGCCGGCTGCGTCGCCGTCGACCCGCGCCTGTCCGGCGCCCAGGTGCTCGCGGTGCGGGTCGGGCTGCGCCCGGTCCGGCCCCGGGTGCGGCTCGCTGCCGAGCGCCTCGGTTCCGGCCGCCTGCTGGTGCACAACTACGGCCACGGCGGGGGCGGCGTGAGCCTGTCCTGGGGCTGCGCCCGCGACGTCACCGGGCAGGTCCTCGCGCGCGCCGGGAGGGCCGGGTGACGGCCCGGCTGACCCGCCGGCCCGGCGGGGCGGCCACCACACCCAGGGCATGGAGGTGGCGCAGGCCGGGCTGTCGGCGGTCCCGGCGTCGTGACCGGGGGGCGGGGGCGAAGCCGTTCGGGAAAATCGCTTGTCACGATGTGAGACGCGGCGCTGGCCGCGGGCGTGTGACCATCGGGTGCTACGAACCGGGAACGGGAGACGGCGGGGATGGGCGAAACTGACGCGACATCGCCGGGCGGCCAGGCGCTGACCGTGCCGCTGGACGTGCCGTCGGCGCAGATTCTCGCCGACCAGGCCGCGATCATCCAGGACCTGCAGTTCGTCATGGACTGCTGCAAGCGGCTGCTGACCGAGCTGGGCAAGCCGGAGATCGTCCGGGACGCGGTCGTGCCGCAGGCGCTGTGGTCGGCGGCGCTCGTCGCGTACGCGCGCTGCTTCGGCAAGGGCAGACGGCTCGGGCTGACCACGGAGGACGTCCGGACCCTGCCGCTGCAGGGCGAGGTCATGAAGTACCACCAGTGGGTGCTCGGCGAGCGGGACAAGCTCGCCATGCACCAGAAGACCCCGTTCGAGGGCGCGAAGGTGGGCGCGGCGCTGTCACCGCCCGGCCGGGGCCGGCGGCGGGTGGAGGGCATCGTCATCCTCACCGCGAGCCACGTCCTGGTGGACGACACCGGCGTGCGGCAGCTCGGCGGGCTGGCCTCGGAGCTGGCCAAGCAGACGGCCGGGCGGGCGCAGAAGCAGCAGGACGCCGTGCTCGCCGACGCGCAGCAGCTCGGCGTCGACACGCTGGACAAGCTCGAGCCGCTGCGCACCGGCCCGCCGCCGGCGGCGTCGGAGGGGGCGCCGGACACGGAGGAAGGGCCGCCGGCCGCCCCGGAGGAAGGGCCGCCGGCCGCCCCGGAGGCGCCGTAACGCGGGTTGGCCCCTCCCCTTCGCCACTTGCGTCACATCACCCCCCACAACCCCAAAGCGTCCCAGGATGCGAGACGAGGCTGGAGCGGCCGGTTACGACGAAGACTTAGGGTCGTGATAGCGCGCCTGGCTCTTCGCGTAGACGGATGAGCCGCCGCAAGCGCAGCTACGCGAAACGCTGGTGGCGTGATGGCGATACTGGCTCTTCACGTTGTCCAGCCGGAGGCCGGGTCGCGGTTAGGGTGGGGGCATGAAGATCGGATTCGGTGCCCCGGTGTCCGGCGCGTGGGCGACCCCGGAGAACCTGGCGTCGTTCGCCGCCCGCGCCGAGCAGGCCGGCTACGACTCGCTGTGGGCCTTCCAGCGGCTGCTAGTCCCCGTGGGCTCGGGGATGGAGCCGGTGTACCACAGCGTGCTCGACCCGATGGTCGCGCTCGGCTTCGCCGCGGCCGGCACGTCGCGGATCAGGCTGGCCGTCGCGGTGGTGAACCTGCCGTTCGTGTCGCCCGCCGTGCTGGCCAAGCAGGCGGCCACGGTGGACGTGCTGTCCGGCGGGCGGCACGATCTCGGGCTCGGCATCGGCTGGATGCCTGAGGAATTCGAGGCGACCGGCGCGTCGATGCCGCGGCGCGGCGCCCGCGCCGAGGAGTACGTCGCGGTGCTGCGCGCGCTGTGGAACGAGGAGGTCAGCAGCTTCAGCGGCGAGTTCTACTCGGTTCCCGCGTCGCGGGTGGACCCGAAGCCCGTGCAGCCCGGCGGGCCGCCGGTCCTGCTCGGGGGCAACGCCCCCGCGGCTCTGCGGCGGGCCGGGCGGCTGGCCGACGGCTGGGTCACGTCCAGCCGCGCCGACCTGTCGCGGATCGGGGAGGGCATCGAGGTGGTGCGTTCGGCGGCGCGGGAGGCCGGCCGTGACCGCGAGGCGGTGAGGATCATCTGCCGGGGCGTGGTGCGGGCTGGGGCTGAGGCGGTTGGCCGCGACGGCGGCCGGCTGCTGCTGTCCGGCTCGTTCGACCAGATCCGCGCGGACACCGACTGGCTGGCCGGCCGCGGCGTCACCGAGGTGTTCTACGACCTCAACTGGGATCCGCAGATCGGCTCGCCGGAGGTTGACCCCGCGTCGGCGGCGCGGCGGGCGGGCGAGATCCTCGACGCGCTGGCGCCCAAGCGGTGAGCTAGCGTCAGGCGCGCCGCCCCGGACCTCAGGTACGGGCGGGCGTGGGGGCGGTCGCGGTCAGGCCCTCGTCGTGCGCGATGGCCGCCGCCTCGGTCCGGCTGGCCGCGCCGAGCTTGGCCAGGATGTTCGAGACGTGCACGCTGGCCGTCTTGGGCGCGATGAACAGGGTGGCGCCGATCTCCCGGTTGCTGCGGCCGGCCACGATCAGCCGCAGCACCTCCTGCTCCCGGCTGGTCAGGCCCGCGAGCCTGCCCGGCCTGCCGCCGGCCCAGCCTGGCGCCGGGCCGTGGCCGAGCCTGGCCCGGCGGGCCAGGTCATCGAGCGCCGTCCGCAGCGGGACCGCACCGAGCTGGCGGGCCACCTCGGCGGCCGCGTCCCATTCCTGCTGCGCCTCCTCGCGCCGGCCGGCCTCGGCGAGCGCCTCGGCGAGGCGCCACCGCGCCCGCGCCGACTCGTACACGAAGCCGTGGCCGAAGGCCTCGAGGACGGTATGCCACGCCTCCGGCGAGTTGTCGCCGGTCGCGCGGCACCATTCGGCCTCGGCGCGGGCCAGCCAGGCCCGTCCCTCCTGGCCCAGGATCGCCTTGGGCCTGCGCCGGTGCTCGGCCCCGATGCGGGCCGTCTCGATCAGCTCACCGGCGGCCTCGACCTCGGCGCGCGCGGCCTCGTCGTCACCGGCGCCGCGCGCGCGGCTGGCCCGGTCCGCCCTCGCGCTGAGCCCGATCGCGGCGAGCCGGATGACCGGCGGGCCGAAGTCCTCCGTCTCGGCCGCCTCGGCCCGCAGCGCGGCGTCGATCTCGGCCAGCGCGGTCTCGGTGTCGCCGTGCCAGAGCGCGTGCTCGGCGAGCAGCCCTCGCGAGGTGTACTCGGCGAACTCGGCCGAGGGCCACAGCGGCTCGAGCCACCTGCGCCGCTCGGCGATCACCTCGTCGTGCCCGCGGGCGACGTCGATGAACAGCGCCATCGCCGACAGCTCGGCCTCGGAGTTGGTGGCCACCCGGACGCTGAACCCGTCGGCCAGCTCCTGCGCGTGGTCCCAGTCGCCGTCGCCGTAGTGCGCCAGGTAGTGCAGGTACTGCAGGTCCGTGCCGTACGGGGCGCGGGCCAGGCCCGCCTTCTCGGCCCGGCTGAATCCCTGGTGCGCGATCATCGACGCCTCGATCAGGTCACCCCGCTCGAGACGCACCCGCGCCAGCTGGAACGCCGCCCGCAGCTCGACGCCCAGCACCCCCGCCTCGCCGGCCTGCTTGTGCGCGGCGGCGAACTGCTCGAGCATCTCCTCGGTGTGCCCGCTGCGCTCGCTGACCTGGCCGAGCGTCACCAGTGCGTCGGCTTCGACCCACGGCGCATCGGCCGCCTTCGCGGCCTCCAGCGCGCACTCGGCCTGCTCGCGGGCCTGCTCGTCGTCGATGGCGAGCAGCACGTGGGCGTAGGTCGCCATGGCCCGCGCGCGTTCCCAGCTCGGCGGCTGGGGGGGCATCGACTCGATGGCCGCGCGGGCCGCGTCGGCGGCCTCCGCGACCGACTCGAGCGCGAAGTAGTAGAAGGCGAGCCGCTCCCGGACCCGGCACGCCAGCGCGGGATCATCGCCGGCGTCGAGCACCTGGCTGACCCGGCGCAGCTGGTGCACGGCGCGGGTCAGGTCGCCCGCTCCCGCGGCGTTGGTCGCCGAGCGCAGCGCCAGCTTGGGCCGGTTCATCCCGGACAGCTTCTCCGGCTCGTCCACCCGGTCCCACAGCGCGAGCGCCTGGTCGTAGTGCCGGTGCGCCTCGGCCGGGGCCGCGAGCCGCTCGGCCTCGGCGCCCGCCCGGACCGATGCGGAGAACGCGCCCGCGATGTCGTGGCTGGCCAGGCAGTGATGAGCCAGCTCGGCCGCCGACCCGGGCACCGAGTCGAGCCGCGTCTCGTCGGCCAGCATGGCGGCCAGCGTGGCGTGCAGCCTGGTCCGCTCGCCGGGCAGGAGGTCGGCGTAGATCGCCTCGCGCAGCAGCGCGTGCCGGAACATGTAGCCCTCGTGGCCGTCGGGCGCGAGGAGCTGCTGCGCGACCGCCTCGCGGAGGGCCGCCTCGTACTCGGGGGCCGACAGCCCCGACGCCGCCATGACCAGCTCGTCGTCCACCCTGCGCCCACCGACCGCGGCCACGCGCAGCGCCTGCTGCGCGGTCGCCGACAGCCGCTCGACCCGGGTCATGAGCAGCGCGGCCAGGCCGGCCGGCAGCTCCTCGTCGCCGGCCGACGCGGCCAGCAGCTCCTCGGCGTAGTAGGCGTTGCCCTCGGCCCGGTCCACGATCGTGCCCAGCTCGGCCGCGTCGAGCGTGCGCTGCTTGGTGAGCCCGGCGAGCGTGGCGATGTGCGCCGCGAGCGACACCGGCTCGAGCGGCCCGAGATCGACGGGCGTGACCTGAGGCAGCCGGAGCAGCTCGGCGACCACCGGCCGGAGCGGGTGACGGCGGTGCAGGTCATCGGTGCGGTAGGTGCCGAGCACGGCAACCCGCTCGCGGTGCAGCATCCGGGACAGGAACGTGACCAGGTCCCGGGTCGACCGGTCGGCCCAGTGCAGGTCCTCGAGCACGAGCAGCACCGGGCTCGTCTCGGCCAACTCGGTGAGCAGGCCGAGCACCGCCCCGAACAGCTGCTGGCGGGCCAGCTCGCGGCCGTCCCCGCTCTCCGGGATCCCCGGCCCGTGGTCGGGCAGCAGGCGGCCGAGCACCGGCCGGTCGGCGACGAGCCCGGCCACCCTGGCCGACGCGTCGCCCGTCACGCTCCGTAGCGCATCCGCGAGCGGCAGGTAGGGCACGCTGTCGCCCAGCTCCGCGCATCGGCCGGCCAGCACGGTGAAGCCACGCTCCGTGGCCTGCCCCGCCAGCTCGGTCACCAGCCTCGTCTTGCCGACGCCCGCGTCCCCGCTGACCAGGGCCACGGCCGCTTCTCCCCTGGCGACCGAGTCGAGCAGGTCCACCAGCCGGGCGAGCTCCCGGGCGCGGCCCACCATGGGGCCGCACATGTCCTGCTGCATAACTGTCAGTATCTCATCAGGGTCGGACATTCCTTTACCGGTTATCTGCGGGCAGAGCGTCCGCGCCTGACTCGCGCGTCACGTGTTGCCGCTGGCCAGGCGGGATCAGCCGGTCGCGTTCCTGGCCCGCGAGGGCTGCACGCGGGGCGGCTCGCCTGGCATCTTCGGGTAGTCGGGCGGGTAGGGCAGGTCGCCGAGGCCGCGGTCCCGCTCGTCGGCCGCGGACATCTCGAGCAGCCGGTCCAGCCGGAACGCCTCGGCGTCCGGCTCGTTCAGCCCGCCGTGCGGGTCGGCGATCGCCGCGCAGCGCGCGGGCATCGTTGCGACCGTGAAGTCCTCCGGCCGGACGTTCGCCAGCTCGTCCCAGGTCACCGGCGCCGACACGGTGGCCGCCGGGACCGCGCGGGTCGAGTACGCGGCCACCATCGTCCGGTCCCTGGCGGCCTGGTTGTAGTCGATGAGTATCCGCTCGCCGCGCTCCTCCTTCCACCAGGAGGTGGTGACGAGCTTCGGCAGCCGGCGCTCCAGCTCGCGGCCGAACGCGATCACCGCGCGCCGGACGGCGATGAAGTCCCACTCCGGCACGACCCGCACGGCTAGGTGCAGGCCGCGCCCGCCGGAGGTCTTGACATACCCGGTCATGCCGAGCTCGGCGAGCAGTTCCCGGGCCGCCTGCGCCGCCGCGACCGCGTCGCCGAACATCGTGCCTGGCTGCGGGTCGAAGTCGATCCTCATCTGGTCGGGGTGCTCGACGTCGGCCCGCCTCACCGGCCACGGGTGGAACTCCAGCGTGCCGAGGTTGGCCGCCCAGGCCAGCACCGCGACCTCGGTCGGGCAGACCTCGTCCGCGGTCCGGCCGCTGGGGAAACGGATCTGAACGGTCTGCAGCCAGCCCGGAGCGCCCTTGGGCGCCCGCTTCTGGAAGAAGAACTCGCCCTCGACCCCGTCCGGGTACCGGCGCAGCGTCACCGGCCTGTCCCGCACCGCGGCCAGCATCGGCTCGCCGACCGCGACGTAGTAGCGGACCAGGTCCTCCTTGGTGACCCCGGGGAACATGAGCTTGCCCGGGCTGCTGACCCGCACAACCCGGCCGCCGGCCTCGATCTCCAGGGCTTCCGCTTGCTTCGCCATACCACCACCGTAGGTGCTCGCGTATCACCGCGGGCGCCGTCACCGGTTAGAACTGCCTACCGGACGCGGTCGTGAATGTGTAGACGCTGAGGGAATTGTCTCCCGTATCCAGCACGCTCGAGGACAGGCTGAGGTTCAAGGCAGAACTCGCAACAGTGCCTTCCGTGGCACCCCCGTTGTTGGTGAGCGCGCCGAGCGTGATCACCAACGTATGTGCGGCGCCATCGTAGGAAATGCCCGAATCGCTAAAGGTTGCCGAGCTTCCAGTTCCATTCGAAATGACGTACTGATTATTGCCTAGGTCGATAGTTCCGAAATTGAAGGTGCCGCAGGCGCTCGGGGGCGTCGTGAAGCTCAGCTTGTTCTTGCTGTTGCCGTTGGCGGTCACCGTCACGACCGAGCCGGTCTTGGCCGTCTGGATGCCGGTGCTGCCGTTCGTCCAGAGCGAGCACACCGTGTGCGCGTCGATCTGCCCGGAGAACGTCACCGTGACCGTGTCGCCTGGATCGAGCTTCCCGGCTGTTCCGCCGGTCGTGTTCGCCGTCACCACGGACGTGATGGACACCGGCGCCGTGTTGGTCTCGGAGAAGCTCGCCGGGCTGGCGCCGGTCGAGCTGGCCGAGATGGTGTAGCTGCCGGCCGTCCCATTGGCCGTGAACGCGGACGAGGTGGCCTGGCCGTTGCCGCCCGTGTTCGCGATGCAGCTGTGCGCGTTCGGGTTGGAGGTGCAGCCAGAGGCGAAGGTCGCCGACGCTCCCATGGACGGCGCGGTGAACGTCACCGATATGCCCGACACCGGGTTGCCGTTCGCGTCCTCCACGGTCGCCACCAGCGGGTTGACGAACGCCGCCGACGTCGTGGCCGACTGGTTACCGCCCGAGGTGGCGATGACCTGCGAGGGCGTCCCCGCGGTGATGTTGAAGGAGTTCGCGTTGGCCGGGGCGGTCAGGGACGGGCTGGTGGCGCTCGACGCGGTCAGCTGGTAGCCGCTGCCCGCCTTCGTGATCGCGCAGCCGGTGAAGGTGGCCACGCCCGAGGAAACCGTCGCGGTGACGCCGCCGGTGCAGCTGAGCGTCCCGCCGCCCGGGTTGTCGCCGCTGGCGATGGCGAGGGTCACCGTGTCGCTGTTGTCGCCGCTCGCCGGGTTGCCGTTGGCGTCCTCGATCGTCACCGAGACGCTGAAGTTGCCCGTGCCGGCGGCCTGGATGTTCTGGCCCGAGCCAGGCTGAACGGTGAACACGAGTTTGCTGGCGGCCGACGTCGCCGCGGTGAAGGAGCCGCCTGGCGAGCTGACCCAGTTGTCGAGACGCCCCTCGACCTCGTAGCTGTAGGTGGTGCCCGCGGACAGCCCCGTGTCGGTGCAGCTCGTCCCGCTGATCGTGCCGCTGCAGGTCCCGCTGCTGATCGCCGTGAAGTTGGTGCAGGAGGAACCGGTGCAGCGCAAGACGGTGTAGCCGGTGGGCGTGTAGCCGCTGGGAGCGGTCCACTTGATCGGGACGGAGCTGGGCGTCGCGGTGCCGTTCTGCGTGCCCGCGGTCGGCGTGGACAAGGTGCTGGCCACGGTCTGGGCAGGGTGGGAGCTGTCGGTGGTCACCCAGTACGCAAACGCCGCGCCGGCGCCGAGGAAGGTCAGGCCCACGGCCGCTCCGGCGAGGCCGAGCAGCACCCGGGCCCGCCAGGGAGTCGTGCGATGAAGCCCGCGGCCGATCGCGCGCGCCCGCGTCGTCACCTGGGCACCGAGCCGGCGGACGAGGATGGTGGGGCGGGTACCCGCGCGGTGAGCTGGGGCGTGCCGGCTCATGGCTTCTGCACCGTAATCGTCACTGGGATGGAGAACGTCGCTCCCTGGCAGCCGGCCGACGACGCCGTGCTCATGGCGGCGGCGCCCGGCAGGTCAACCGTCGTGGTGCTGGCGGCCGGGATGGTGGTGGCGAGGCCCGTCTGGCTGGTGAACGTGACCCCGGTGGTGGTGCAGCCGGGATGACCGCTGTCGGCGGTGATCGTCCCGCCCGTGCCGGCGACGCTGACCAGCGTGACGGGGTAGCTGTTGGGGTTGGCCACCTTGAGGGTCACGTCGCCGGTGCCGCCGGGCAGCAGCGGGGTGCTGGGGGTGGCCGGGGCGGCGGCGACCGTGACGGCCTGCATGCTCCCGATGGTGGCCGCGCCGATACCCGTCCCGGAGCCGGTGAAGTACGCGTAGGCGGTGCCCGCGCCCAGGCCGGCGGCGAGCGGCACGGCCGACACGAGAAGCACGAGGTAGCGGCGTCTCATCCGGAGGTGGCGGCGTCTCATCCGGTGGCCTCGATCCCCGAGTAGGTCAGGGTGAGCTTCGCGCCCTGACAGGCGTCCTGGTTGGTGTTCGTGTTGATCATCTGGATGACCGGCCAGTCGGCCTGGGGCACGCCGAGCGAGGACAGCGACCTGGGGGTGATCTGACGCGCCGGGATCGTGACCGCGGTCGTCAGGCCCTGGGCCACGGTGAAGTTCGACGACGCGCAGCCGGGGGCGGCGCTCGTGATCGCGATGTTGCTGGCCGAGACGCCGCCGCTGGCGATGGTGATCTTCGACCGGCTGGGGTTGGTGAAGGTCAGGTTCAGCGGGAGGGCGACGCCCGGGTACAGCGGCGACGTGAGGCTGCCGCCGACGGCGAAGTTCCTGGTCCTGGCCTGGATGGTCCAGCAGTACTGGGTGGTCGGGCTCACATTCCGCAGCGTGTCTTGGGCGTACACGGAGAAGCAGTGCGGGCCCGGGGCGATGTTGCTGAACTGCCACTCGCCCTCGACGGCCGGGTTGCCGTCGTTGTCGGTGTCCCCGTTGCACGCCCGGTGCGCCCTGGAGTCCAGCCAGCACGTGAACGTGACGAGCGGCCAGTTCGCGTCGGTGAACCTGAACTCGGGACGGGTGCTGGTGGAGGGATTGGCCGGGCCCGAGGTGATCACCGGGGCCGGGACGACGGGGGCCGCGAGTGCACTCACCACGAAATAACCGATGGTGAACACGACAGCGAGCACGGCGGCGATGCGCACGCGCCAGGCGGGCGTGATGGCCCGCAATCTACGCATTTTCCTCTGCCCCCTCGAACCCGGATTCCCGCGGTGAGCCGCCCGCCCGCCGGCCGACCGGTCGCGGAGACGATCCCCGCGGCCAGGCCGGCCGGCCTGGCGGAGAGCAAGCCTGTCGGTCAGCGATCCAGCCTGACTCTCAGGTGCCTAGCCGACCGTGAGGGTCACGTCCGGCGACTTGCCCTGGCAGGCGTTCTGGTTGTCAGCCGAGTCAGCCGGCATCGTCACCTGAACCGTGACCATGACGGTGGCGCTGCCGGCGACGTTCTTGCCGAGGCCGGGGTCGCTGGTCACCGACGGGCTGAACCAGCTGGCCATGCAGCCGCTAACCGGGCTGCCGTTCACGGTGATGTCGCCGCCGCTGCTGTTCACGGTGGCCACCGCGGAGGAGTACTGCTGGTCGCCCGTGCCGGTGTTCTGGACACTGAATATGATCGTGCTGGCTCCGGAGCCCGGGTAGATGGTGCCGGAGGGGCTGCCCGCGGTCACGCCCCAGGTGCCCGTCGAACCGACGGTCGCCGAGCCGGTGCCCGAACCGGAGGCGGTGAAGTAGGCGAATGCCAGCCCCCCGCCGGCAAGGGCGAGAACGATGACGGAGCCGACGACCGCAATCCGCCGGCGTGTGGTGCTGAAAAGCTTCCTCACTTGCTCTCCTTCGAGATGGTGACCCCCCACAAGAGCATTCAGGCTTTTGTGGATTTAATTGCCATGAACGTGACGCTGTGCGCTCATATTGGGTTTACGACCGACCACAAGATTTTTTACGACCCGCCCACTGAGGTGACCTCAGCGAAATAGGTTCGGACAAACGGGCTTTATCCAGCCGATGCGGGCATCCGGGAAGACTCGCGGACGAATTGGGCTACCCGGAAACGGGTGCGAAGCCCCCAGCAGAAGTCATTTCGTATTTCCGGCTGGCGGCATGCGTTACCATGGAGCATGACTTCCAGTGCACACAGGTCCGTGCTCGACGGCCTCGAGGACAAGTGGTCGCGCCGCTGGGAAGAGCAGTCCGTAGTACAAGTTTGACCGGACCGCGCGGCGCCTGCCCGACGACCAGGGCGGCGGCGTCTACGCGATCGACACTCCCCCGCTGACGGTCAGCGGCTCCCTGCACATCGGGCACGTCTGCTCGTTCACGCACACCGACACGGTGGCCCGGTTCCAGCGGATGCGCGGCAAGGCCGTGTTCTACCCGGTCGGCTGGGACGACAACGGGCTGCCCACCGAGCGGCGGGTGCAGAACTACTTCGGCGTCCGGTGCGACCCGTCGCTGCCCTACGACCCGGACTTCACCCCGCCGGACAGGCCGGCGGGCGGCCAGATCCCCATCTCACGGCGCAACTTCGTCGAGCTGTGCCAGCGGCTCACCGAGCTCGACGAGCAGGCGTTCGAGGACGTCTGGCGGCGGCTCGGCCTGTCGGTCGATTGGTCGACGAAATACCGCACGATCGGCGACGACGCGCGGGAGATCTCGCAGCGGGCGTTCTGCCGCAACCTCGTCCGCGGCGAGGCCTACCTGGCCGAGGGGCCGACGCTGTGGGACGTGACGTACCGCACCGCGGTGGCCCAGGCCGACCTGGAGGACAGGGACGTCCGCGGCGCCTGGTACCGGATCGCCTTCGCCCGCACCGCCTCGGCCGCCCCGGCCGGCACGCGGGGCCAGGGCGGGACGCCGACCGCGCCCGCCACGGACAGCGGCGAGCAGGTGATCGTGGCCACCACGCGGCCCGAACTGCTGCCCGCCTGTGTGGCGCTCGTCGTGCACCCGGCCGACGAGCGGTACGCGGCGCTTGCCGGGTCCACGGTGACGACCCCGCTGTTCGGCGCGGAGGTGCCGGTGCTGGCGCACCGGCTCGCCGAGCCGGGCAAGGGCACCGGGATCGCGATGGTGTGCACGTTCGGCGACACGACCGACATCACCTGGTGGCGCGACCTGCGGCTGCCCACCCGCCCGGTGATCGGCCCGGACGGCCGGCTACTGCCCGGCCCGCCGCCGGGCATCATCGGGCCACAAGCACACGCGGCGTACGCGCGGCTGGCCGGGCTCACCGCGCCCGCTGCCCGCGCGCTGGTCACGGACATGCTGCGCGAGGACGGCAGCCTCGCCGGCGAGCCCGAGCCGGTGGTGCACCCGGTGCGGTTCTACGAGAAGGGCGAGCGGCCCCTGGAGATCATCACCACGCGGCAGTGGTTCCTGCGCAGCGGCGGCCGCGACGAGGCGCTCCGGGAGGTGCTCCGCGAGCGCGGCCGCGAGATCGCCTGGCACCCGCCGTTCATGGAGGTCAGGTACCAGAACTGGGTGGACGGGCTGACCGGGGACTGGCTGGTCAGCCGGCAGCGGTTCTTCGGCGTGCCGATCCCGGTGTGGTACCCGCTCGACGACGGCGGCAGCCCCCGCCACGACGCGCCGATCCTGCCCGCCGATGACATGCTCCCGGTGGACCCCGCCGCGCAGCCGCCGCCCGGCTACGACGAGAGCCAGCGCGGCAGGCCCGGCGGGTTCGCCGCCGACCCCGACGTGATGGACACGTGGGCGACGTCGTCTCTCACCCCGCACATCGCCGGCCGCTGGACCCTCGACGGTGACCTGTCCGACCGGGTGTTCCCCATGGACCTGCGGCCGCAGGCGCACGAGATCATCCGCACCTGGCTGTTCTACGCGGTGCTCCGCTCGCACTTCGAGCACGGCGTGCTGCCGTGGCGGCACGCCGCGATCTCCGGCTGGATCCTGGATCCGGACCGCAAGAAGATGTCCAAGTCCCGCGGCAACGTGGTGACGCCCGCCGACGTGCTGGCGGAGTACGGCTCGGACGCGGTGCGGTACTGGGCGGCCAGCAGCCGCCTCGGCGCGGACGTCACCTACGACCCGGGCCAGCTGCGCATCGGCCGGCGGCTGGCGATCAAGATCCTCAACGCGAGCCGTTTCGTGCTCGGCATCGCCTCCAGCGCGAGCGAGACCGTCACCGAGCCACTCGACCAGGCCCTGCTGCGCAGGCTGGCGGACGTGGTGGACGATTGCACGAAGTCGTTCGGAAATTATGATCATTCACGGGCGCTGGAACGGACGGAAGCGTTCTTCTGGTCCTTCTGCGACGACTACCTGGAGCTGGTGAAGGCGCGCGCCTACGGCGAGCGGGGGGCGCCGGGCGCGGCGTCGGCGGCCGCGGCGCTGCGCGGGGCGCTGTCGGCGGTGCTGCGGCTGTTCGCCCCGTTCCTGCCGTACGCGACCGAGGAGGCCTGGTCGGCGTGGCAGCCAGGGTCCGTGCACCGGGCGGCGTGGCCCGACGCGGCGCCGCTGCGCGCCCTGGCCGGCGCGACCGACCCGGCGATGCTCGACGCCGCCTCGGCCGCCATCGCCGCGGTCAGGAAGGCCAAGACCGAGGCAAGGGTGTCCATGTGCGCCCCGGCCCGTGCGCTCGTCGTGACGGCCGGCGACGATCACCTCGCGCTGCTGGCGGGCGCGGCGGAGGACCTGCGCGCGGCGGGCCGGCTGGAGCGCCTCGAGCTGCGGCCGGGGCAGGGGCCAACGCCCGTGCACGACGTCGCGCTCTGAGGCCGCGGGTAGTCTGCCCCGGGTAATCTGCACAGTATGGACAAGGTCAGCAAGACCGAGGCGGAGTGGCGGGCGCAGCTGTCCCCCGAGGAGTACCAGGTGCTGCGCCAGGCCGGCACCGAGGCGCCGTGGCGCGGCGAGTACACCGACACAAAGACCGAGGGCGTGTACCGGTGCCGCGCCTGCGGCGCGGAGCTGTTCCGGTCCGACGCCAAGTTCGAGTCGCACTGCGGCTGGCCCAGCTTCTACCAGCCCGCCGAGGGTGACGCGGTCGTGCTGCTCGAGGACCGCTCGCTCGGCGCGATCCGCACCGAGGTGCGCTGCGCCCGCTGCGACTCGCACCTGGGGCACGTGTTCGACGGCGAGGGCTACCCGGTGCCCACCGACCAGCGGTGGTGCATCAACTCCGTCTCCCTGTCCCTGGAACCTGCCCGGCCAGGGCCGGATGACGCGGATGATCCCGAACGGCGGGTGCCTGCTCCATGACCGCTCCGCTGCGACTGGTCCGGGCGGACGAGCTGTCCGCCAACACCGCGCAGACGCCGGGGATGCAGCGCGCCGCGGCCATCTCCGGCGACCTGGTCGGCTCGAAGAGCCTGTGGATGGGCCGCACCGTGATGCCGCCCGGCGGCGCCTCCGGCGACCACCACCACGGCGACTCGGAGACCGGCATCTACGTGGTGGCCGGGACCCCGGCGTTCGCGTTCCGCGACCCGGCGACCGGCGAGGTCAACCGGCTGGAAACCCGCCCGGGCGACTTCGTGTGGGTACCGCCGCACGCGCCGCACCGGGAGGAGAATCCCTCGGACACCGAGGCCACGCTCGTCGTCGTCCGGTCCACCCAGGAGGCGATCGTCGTCAACCTGCCCGGACTGTAGCCTGCCGTAGGCGAGCGATCACTGGATGGTCAGGCGGAGGCTGCTGCGCGCGGCGCGCAGTGCCGCCGCGGCGCCTTCGGGCGTGTCGGCTTCGGCGAAGATGAATCCGACGTAGCGGTCGCCCTCGGGCAGCGGGCGGACGCGCTGGCCCACGGGGACGGTGATCGTGAGCCCGGTGATCCCGGGTACCGCCGCGGCGGCGGCCCTGCCGTCGGCGAGATCGCCGGCCGGGGCGGGAGGTGGCTCGCCGCCCGGGCCGACCACCCGGACCGCGGTGACCTCCGGGACCGCCGCGCGGATCAGGGTTTCCATCCGGGAGGCCAGCGTAAGCGCCACCCCGGGAGACCCGCTGGTTTCGAGGATGACCACCCCATCCTCGACGCCGGCCACCCGCAGGCTGCCGCCGCGGGCGATCACTGACGGCAGCACGCTGCGTTCCAGCACCGCCCGTACGCTGGCGGCGAGATCCGTCACGGCGCGGCGTCCGCGCGGCCGGCGCTGGTCCGGGGGCCAGCCGGTCCGGTGGCCGGGCCAGCCGAACCGAGCGCTGCGTCCAGGTCGGCCATCAGATCCCGGGGGTCCTCGATGCCGATGGACAAGCGCAGCAGGTCGCCGGGAACTGGGGACGATGGCCCCTCCGTGCTCTGCCGGTGCTCGATGAGGCTCTCGACCCCGCCGAGGGAGGTCGCCCGCTTGAACACCCGGACCGCGGCGAGCACCGCCATGGCCCGCTCCGGGCCCCCCGCCACCCGGATCGACAACATCCCGCCGAATCCCCCGCTCATCTGGCGGGCCGCGATCGCGTGGCCGGGGTGCGAGGCCAGCCCCGGGTACAGCACCGCGGTCAAGCCAGGGTGTCCGTCGAAGTGCCGGGCGATGGCCAGGGCGCTGTCCGAGGCCCGGCGCACCCGCAAGAACACCGTCCGCATGCCCCGCTGCAGCAGCCAGGCCTCGAACGGCCCCGGTACCGCGCCGGCGTTGCGCCGCCACGAGCGGATCCGCTCCCACAACGGGTCAGGGCGGGCGGTCAGCACCGCCCCGGCCAGGACGTCACTGTGGCCGTTGAGATACTTCGTGGCGGAATAGACGACCAGGTCGGCGCCGAACTCCATCGGCCTGGTCAGCACCGCCGTCGGCACGGTGTTGTCGACCGCCACCCGGGCCCCGGCGGCGTGGGCGATCTGGCACACGGCAGCCAGGTCGGTGACGTCCCACATCGGGTTGGCCGGGGTCTCCACCCACACCAGCCTGGTCCGGCCCGGGCGGATAGCCGACTGCACCGCGCCCAGGTCGGTGGTGTCGGCAAACTCCACATCCAGGCCCCAGGTGAGCGCGAACTCAGCCAGCCACTTGCGCACCCCCCAGTACAAGACCCTGCCCACCAGCACGTGATCGCCCGGCAGCAGGGACTGGAAGACCGCGGTGACGGCGGCCATCCCCGATGCGAACAGCACGCAGGCGCAGCCCGCCCCCTCGAGGGCGGCCAGCAGCCGCTCGGCGACCTCATAGGTCGGGTTGTCGGCCCGGGTGTACACGCGGCCCTGATGGTAGGAGCCGTCCGGCAGCTGCTCATAGGTGGTCGAGAGGTTGATGGCCGGCGCCAGCCCGCCCGACCCAGGGTCAACATCGCCCAAAGCCTGCGCCGCCAGCGTTTCCGGCGAAAGGGACGGCCGCTGATCCATCGCCCGCACCTCCTGTCTTCGGTAGCACGGGCCGCCTGCCGGTCAGCGGCCGGACGGCTTGCCCGGCGCCCGGCAGAACGCGGGTGAGTTCACCGCCCACCGCGGTGGCTGGCCCCGCGCCCAGCGGGCCAGTTCCTGGCCGAACACCCGGCCCGTGCGGGTGAACATCGTCCGGGTGAGCCCGCCGACGTGCGGGGTGGCGAACACCCGCGGGTGCCGCAGCAGCGCCGACTCCGGGTCCGCGGGCTCGCGCGCGTACACGTCGAGGCCCGCCCCGGCCAGGTGGCCGGACTCCAGGGCCGCGAGCAGGGCGTCCTCGTCCACTAGGCCGCCGCGGGCGACGTTGACGAAGACCGCGCCCGGCTTCATCGCGGCGAAGGCGGCCTCGCCGAACATCCCTGCGTTGCCGTCGCGCAGCATCGCGCAGCACAGCACGGCGTCCGCCCGCGGCAGCAGGGCGCCGAGCCGGTCCGGCCCGGCCACCTCGCTGACCCCGGGGGGCGCGCCGCACTCTGGGTGGGCGCGCACGCCGAGCAGCCGCGCGCCGAAGCCGGCCAGCCTGGTCGCCACGGCCTCGCCGATCGCGCCCAGCCCGACGATGAGGATCGTGGAGCCGAGCAGCGTGCCGGCCAGGGGGCGCTGCTCCCACCGCCGGTTCCACAGCGCTTCCCTGGTCTCGTCCAGCCGCCGGACGAGCGCGAGCAGTTGCAGCACGGCCAGCTCCGCGACGCTGTCGGCGTTGGCCCCGGCGTCGCCGGGGATCCTGGCCACCCAGACGCCCAGCTCGGTCGCGGCCTGCACGTCGATCTTCTCGATCCCGACCCCGAACTGCTGCACCAGGCCGAACGTCCCGGCCTTGATCGTGACCGCGTCCAGGGGCGCGCCCCACGGGCAGACCACGTCCATCCCGTCCACGTATTCGGCCATCTCGCCGCGGGGGCAGACCGTGATCTCCCACCCCCGCAGCTCGGGCGCGAGATCGGTCCAGGTGAGCTCCGCGGTAAACCGGGGAACCCCGAAAAGCACCTTTTGCATGGGTATGCTCATCCGTTGCTTCGTACGTCAGGATCGCGCGAGGTTCGAGTAAGCATAGGGGCAGGCAGCCTGCGGCGCGCGGCGTCCGGGTGGACCCCTTATCACGGCTGAGCCCGCCGTGGCTGACTTCCTCCCGTACCACAGGCATCGAAGCCACCACTCGACTCACCAGCATCGCACGCCACGCCCGGATCCAGCATGTGCGACGGAACGGGGCCGGGGCGCTCCGCGAAGGCGTGCCGCTGGGTGGCTGGCAGCTGGCCACGACCGGGCTGCGGCGTGGGCGTGCCTGGGCGGGTTACGGGAGCGCGGCGAGGAGTTCGCGGACGGGCTTGCGGCGGCCGGTGTAGAAGGGAATCTCTTCCCTGGTGTGCAGCCGCGCCCTGGCGCCGCGCAGGTGGCGCATGAGGTCCACGATCCGGTGCAGTTCGTCGGCCTCGAACGCGAGGATCCACTCGTAGTCGTTCAGCGCGAAGGAGGGGACCGTGTTGGCGCGGACGTCCGGGTACTCGCGGGCCATCATGCCGTGCTCGGCCAGCATCGCGCGGCGCTCGGCGTCGTCGAGCAGGTACCAGTCGTACGAGCGGACGAACGGGTACACGCTGACGTAGCCGCGCGGCTCCTCGCCGGCCAGGAACGCCGGGATGTGGCTCTTGTTGAATTCGGCCGGCCGGTGCAGCGCCATCACCGACCACACCGGGTCGCTGGCCCGGCCCAGCCCGGTCCGGCGGAACCGCGCGTACATCTCCTGCAGGTCGTCGGGGGAGGACGCGACCCACCAGAACATGTAATCGGCGTCCGCCCGCAGGCCCTGCATGTCGTAGCAGCCGCGGGTGACGACGCCCTTGCCCGACGCCTGCTGGCACAGCTCCTCCACCTCGGCGGCCAGGCCGTCCCGGCCGCTGTGCGTCAGCGTCCCGGCCACCACCAGCGCCTCGGGGCCCTTCACCCGGAACACCGACCACATGGTGTAGCGGATCAGCTCGTTCAGGTCCCGCGCCCTGGGTCTGGCGGCTGCCTCGCCGGCCAGGATGTCGCCGTACGTGTCGCGGTGGTCGTTGCCCGTCATGCTCTCATTGTCGGCCATCGCCGCCGGGCTGGCGGGCGGCCCCTGGCCCGGCAGGCGCCGCCAGGTGAGCGAGCACCTGGTCCGCGGCCGCGCGGGCGGTGGCCACGCAGGCCGGGATGCCGAGGCCGTCGTAGGCGGCGCCGCAGACGGCGAGGCCCGGCTGGGCCGCGACCGCGGCCCGGATCCGCGCCACCCGGTCCAGGTGCCCGACCGCGTACTGCGGCAGCGCGCCGCCCCACCGGGTGACCCTGGCCTCGGCCGGCGGGCCGCTGGCTCCGGTCGCCGCGGCGAACTCCGCCGAGGCCACCGCCGCGAGCTCGGCGTCGTCGCGCTGCAGGACCGTCTCCTCGCCGATGCGGCCGAGCGAGCAGCGGACGATGTGCACGCCGTGTTCGGGCTGGGCCCGCAGCAGGTGCGGCCACTTGACCGTGCTGAACGTCACCGCCTTGACCGCGCGGCCTTCGACCGCGGGCACCAGGTAGCCGCTGCCGCCGAGCGGGACGGCGAACGCCTCTCGCGGGTAGGCCAGCGTCACGATCGCCATGCTCGCGTAGCGGATCTCGCCGAGCGCGACCGCGGCGGCCGGCGCCGTACTGGCGAGCAGCCGGCTGGCCGGCCTGGCGGGGACCGCGAGGATGACCGCGTCGGCTTCGGCGGTCCCGGGCTGGCTGGCCGGGCCGGTGATGAGGCGCCAGCCGTTCGGAATCCTGATGAGTTCACGGACCATGCAGCTGGTCCGTACGGCGGCACCGGAGGCGGCGGCCACGGCGGGGGGCAGCGTGCCGAGCCCGCCGGCCAGCGTGGTGAACGCGGGCGGCGGCGCCGCGCCGTTGCCCGCCGGCGGGAGCAGGGTCGCCGCGGCCGCGGCGAGCGAGCGGTGCCGGCGTGCGGCGGCGGCGAGGCCGGGCAGCGTCGCCTCGAGCGACAGCTCCTCGCTGCGGCCGGCGTAGACGCCGCCGAGCAGCGGGTCCACGAGCCGGTCCACCAGCTCCTGCCCGAACCGGGCCGACGCGTAGCCGGCCACGGAGACGTCGCCGTCGAGCGGGGTGGCGGGCAGCTCGGCGTCGAGCCTGGCCCTGGCCAGGCCCGTTGGGGACAGCACCTGGGAGCGGGCCAGCTCGGCGAAGTCGGCGGGCACGCCCATCAGCTGCCGTCCGGGCAGGTCACGGACCGCGCCGCGGATCCAGACGCGCGCGGACAGGGTGCCGGGGGTGACCAGCTGGTCCGCCAGCCCCACCGCGCGGATGAGGTCGGTGCCCTCGGGCCGCCGGGTGAGCAGCGCTTCGGCGCCATCGTCGGTCGCGATCCCGGCCACGTCCGACACCGCGAGCTTGCCGCCCGGCCGCGGCGACCCCTCGTAGACGGTGACCGACACCGGCGCGTCGCGCAGGAAGTACGCCGCGGCCAGGCCCGAGATCCCGCCGCCCACGATCGCAACGCGGCGCGGCGCGGCGGCTCGGGTCATGCCGCCAGTCTGCCAGCCCGGCGGCACGCTGCTGCCGAGTGAGCCCAGCGGGGCGCTGTCGGGACCCCGGCGACCGCGCGTGGCGCGATTGTTACCGGCGGAGGGAACCGATGGCCTGCCCTGCGCCGTCGCATCGGCATGCCACGTTCATCCCCGTGCCTGCCGCCGCGGCAGCTTCCCTGGACCGGGCCGGCCGCGGCCGGGCTCCTCGTCGCCACCGCGCTGCTGCTCGCCGGCTGCGGCACGGCGGCGCACAGCACCTCGTCGGCCGCGGGGCAGGGGGGCTCCATGGGCGCCGCCGCGCCCGCGGCCGGGCGTCTTCTGCCCGCCCGGGCGGCGAGGGGCCAGCAGCCGCCGAGCGCGGGCGGCGCGAGCGGGCGGCACATCCCCGGCGGCACGGCCCGGCTGGCGTCCGCGTCGCAGGCCATCGTCTACACCGCGACGATGACGGTCCGGGTGCGCGACGTGGGCCAGGCGACCGCGCGGGCCGCCCAGATCGCCAGCCAGGCCGGCGGGTACGTCTCGCAGGAGAACGCGTCGCTGCGCCCGGGCCGGGGCGCGCGCGCCGCGGCGAGCGTCCAGCTGAAGATCCCGGTGGCCGCGTACCCGGCCGCGCTCGGCGAGCTGGCCCGGCTGGGCGTCCAGACGTCGCTGCACCAGCAGACGCAGGACATCACCCAGCAGGTGGCCGACACGGCCAGCCGGGTGGCCTCGGACGAGGCGGCGATCACGCAGTTGCGCGCGCTGCTGTCCCGGACCGGCTCGGTCGGCGCCCTGCTCACCGTCCAGGATCAGATCAACGGGGAGGAATCGGACCTGGAGGCCATGCTGGCCCAGCAGCGGGCGCTGAACCACGAGACCACGTACGCCACCGTGTCGCTGAAGCTCACGGTGCCGGTTGGGGCCAGGCACCACCGGTCGCGGCACGCGAACGGGCCCGGCGGCTTCACCGCCGGGCTGACCTCAGGCTGGAAGACGCTGGTCACCGGGCTGTCCTGGCTGGTCACGGGGCTCGGCACCATCCTGCCCATCGCCGCCGTCTGCGCGCTGGCCGTCTACGTGGCCTTCCGCGGCCGGCGCTGGCTGCACCGCCGCGCCCGGCCCCGCGGCGTATAGGACGGCCCGTGGCGAGGCGGCCCGGGCGGGGCCCGGGGCCCCCAGCACGACCACTTCGGGAATCTCAATATGTGAGACGGAATCCAGCGAGCTCCCGACGATGTGAAGGGTTGGTACTGCGCTGGCAATACCAGCGTTCCACGTTCACGGAGAGGCGTCGCCCGGCTTCCCGGACAGTCCGAAACGTCTCAGCATGTGAGACAAGCGACCTAGGGGAACGTCCTGGATCGTCAACTCGGCGCGCGAGCGGATTCTTCGTGCACGAAGTCGGTCAGCCGGGCGAGCATGTCCGGGTCCGTCTCCGGCAGCACGCCGTGGCCGAGGTTGAACACGTGGCCCTCGGCGGCGCGGCCGCGGCCGAGCGCGTCCCGCGCCCGCGCCTCGATGACCTCCCACGGGGCGAGCAGCACCGCCGGATCGAGATTGCCCTGCAGCGCCTTGCCCGGCTCCACCCGGCGCACCGCCTCGTCCAGGGGGACCCGCCAGTCCACGCCGACCACGTCGGCGCCGGCCTCCCCCATCAGCCCGAGCAGTTCGCCCGTCCCCACGCCGAAGTGGATGCGCGGCACCCCACTCGCGGCCAGCGAGTCGAAGATCCTCTTGCTGTGCGGCAGGACCGAGCGCTGGTAGTCATCCGGGCTGACGACGCCGACCCAGGAGTCGAACAACTGGACCGCGCTGGCCCCGGCGTCCACCTGGACCCGCAGGAACCCGAGCGCGATGTCGGCGAGCCGCCCGAGCAGCGCGTTCCACAACGGCGGGTCGCCGTACATGAGCGCCTTGGTCCGTTCGTGCGTCTTCGACGGCCCGCCCTCGATCAGGTAGGACGCCAGGGTGAACGGGCCGCCGGCGAAGCCGATCAGCGGGCGGCCGCGCAGCTCGCCCGTGAGCGCCCGGACCGCCTCGGCCACGTACGGCACGTCGCCGGGCTCGAGCGGCCGCAGCCGCTGCACGTCACGGGCGTCGCGGATCGGGTCCTCGACGACCGGGCCGACGCCGGGGGTGATCTCGAGGCTGACGCCGACCGCCCGGAGCGGGACCACGATGTCGCTGAACAAGATGGCGGCGTCCACCGCGTACCGGCGCAGCGGCTGCAGCGTGATCTCGACGATCATGTCCGGCCGGGTGCAGGCCTCGAGCATCCCGGTGCCGGTGCGCGCGCGGCGGTATTCGGGGAGCGAGCGGCCGGCCTGCCGCATGTACCAGACCGGCGTGTACGGCACCGGCTTGCGCCTGCAGGCCAGCAGGAAGGGTGGCTCGCCCGCGAGCGGATTCATATCGCGATCGTCTCACAAGCGGCCCCGCCGCCCAGCGGAGAAGCATCCGATGGCCGGTCCGGACATCCGACATCGTGTTCGTGACACACCGGCGGAGATGCAGCGTTCTGTCGGGGGGTCGTGCCAAGATCGTGACCTGGGTAAGGAGGTCACCGGAGATGGGCCAGATGACCCGGCACTGCAGGGAGTGCGGCGGGGACCAGCTGTTCGACCAGCCGCACGGCCAGGGGTGTTGCCCGGACGCGCCGGACGGTGACTGCCCCGAGTGGGCGTGCACGGGATGCGGCGCGGCGCTGTTCATCGGCGGCCAAGATCTGCTGGCCGGCGCGGGCGCGCTGCGCGGCCACCCCAGCCGGGCGGCATGAGAAGGCGGCAGCGGCGACGTACGCTCGGCTCATGAGGCCAGCAAGCCAGGAGGGCCCGGGCGACGCCGCCGCAGGCGCCGTGTTCGCCGCCGCGGTGGCCGATCTGCACGCCGGCCGCGACGCCGAGCGGCCGCTCCGGCCTCAGGTCACCTTCGAGGACGTGCCCGCGCCACGCAAGCTTGCCCCGCACGCCGCCGCGATCGCGGCCACCGTCCGGGCCGGTGTGGGCGAGGAACAGCCGGACGTGGCGTGGGGCAGGCTCGTGCTGCTGTACGACCCGGACGGGCAGGAGGGCTGGGCCGGGCAGTTCAGGGTGATCGCGTACATCCGGGCGGAGGTCGAGCCGGAGGTCGCCGCCGACCCGCTGCTCGGCGAGGTGGGCTGGAGCTGGCTGACCGAGGCGCTCGACGCGCACGCGGCCGGGTACGCGGCGCCGAGCGGCACCGTGACCCGGGTGGTGACGGAGGGGTTCGGCGGCAAGCAGGACGAGCCCCAGGCGAACGGGCTGGAACTGCGGGCGTCCTGGTCACCGGCCCCCCAGCCGGCCCGGGCGCGCGGGCCGGCTGGGCCGGCTGAGCAGGCTGGGCCGGCGGCGTCCGCTGGCGGGCTGGCGCCGTCGCCGACCCCGCCTGCCCTCGCCGGTCACGTCGCGGCCTGGTGCGACGCCTTGTGCGCGGCGGCCGGGCTGCCGCCCGCCGCCGCCGGGGTGAGCGCCCTGCCGAGGCCCAGGCGCCCGTGACCGAGAGCAGCGAGCCCCAGCCGGACGACGTCGTCCCGCTGCTCGAGCCGCGCGACGGCCTGCCCGGGGTCGTCGCGACGGAGGAAGGACTCGACCGGGCGACCCTCGCCCTCGCGCACGGCAGCGGCCCGGTGGCCGTGGACGCCGAGCGCGCCTCCGGGTTCCGCTACGGCCAGCGCGCCTTCCTCGTCCAGTTCCGCAGGGAGGGCGCGGGCACCGTGCTCATCGACCCGGTGAGCTGCCCGGACCTGTCCAAGCTCGACGCCGCGCTGGCGTCGGCCGAGGCCGTGCTGCACGCCGCGAGCCAGGATCTGCCGTGCCTGGCCGAGCTCGGCTACCGTCCGCGGACCCTGTTCGACACCGAGCTGGCGGGCCGGCTGCTCGGCTTTGCCCGGGTGGGCCTGGCCGCGCTGGTGGAGGAGGTGCTCGGGCTGCGGCTGGCCAAGGGCCACGGGGCCGAGGACTGGTCGACCCGGCCGCTGCCCGCCGGGTGGCTGCGTTACGCGGCGCTGGACGTCGAGGTTCTCATCGAGCTCAGGGACGCGCTCGCCCGCCAGCTCGAAGACCAGGGGAAGACGGAGTGGGCCCGGCAGGAATTCGCGGCCGTGCTCGCGGCGAAGCCGCCCGGCCCCCGGCCCGACCCGTGGCGGCGCACCTCGGGCATTCACCGCGTGCGCACCCGGCGCGGCCTGGCCGTCGTGCGCGAGCTGTGGCAGGAGCGGGACGCGGTCGCCCGGCGGCGTGATCTCTCGCCCGGCCGGGTCCTGCCCGACGCCGCGATCATCGAGGCGGCCCGGGCGGTCCCGGCGACCGCGGACGAGCTAACCGCCATCCCGGGGTTCACCGGCCGCGGCGCCCGCCGGCACGTCCGCAACTGGATGGCCGCCATCGGCCGCGCCCGCGCCGTACCGGAGGGCGCGCTGCCCGCGCCGTCGGCGCCGGCCGCCGACGGGCCGCCGCCGGCGCACCGGTGGGGGGATCGTGACCCGGCGGCGGCGCGGCGGCTGACCGCGGTCAGGGCGGCGCTCACGGCGCTCAGCGAGTCGCTCTCGGTTCCCTCGGAGAACCTGCTGCATCCCGACGCTGTGCGCCGGCTGGCCTGGAAGCCGCCTGAGCCGCCCGCCCCGGACGCGGTCGCCGCGCAGCTCGCCGGGTACGGGGCGCGGCCCTGGCAGGTCGAGCTCACCGCGGGGCCTATCGCCGGGGCGCTGCTCGGCCTCGGCGAGCAGGACGAGGCCTGAACGCGAGAACCAGGGCGGCTAGCCTGGCAGGCTACCCCAGCGCTGCAGGTCGCACGGCCGGGTGGATCCGGCCCGTGACACGCCCGCGCACGGCAGCAGCCGACCGGTCTGCGGGTAGTCGGTGAACACGTTGAAGATCACTTCGCAGTCGCAGCAGCACGCGCCGCGCCGCTGCAGTCGCTCGATCAGCGCGTGCGCCCGGGGCGCGCGGACATCACGCCAGTGCCGGGTCCACCGGTGCGTGTTGTTGCAGCCGAACTCGTTGAGCATCCGGATCAGGTAACAGCGCAGGCACTCGCGCTGCCCCGGCTCGGTGAGCCGCCGGCTCAGCCGGACGAGGTCGGCCTCGACAGCATCGGCGATGGAACTGGTCATGGCGCCCTCCCTGCGCGCGGGTTGCCCCACGACCGACATGTATCACCAGCGACCGACAGTTTCCGGCCGCGCCGGGCGGCAGCGTCTTCGCGGTCCTGGGCGCACTCCGAGGGCGCCGGCGGCGCAGGCCAGACCGGCGGCCCGGCTAGCTGGAGGGCGAGTGGTGCTCGACGGCGGACAGGCAGTTGCCCGCGGTGTGCAGTACCCAGAACCCCGCCTTGGGCGGTGACCACCCGTCGTCAGGCGGGGAGCAGCGCAGCACGCCAAGGGCCCGCGCGTACAGCACGGGCAGGTTCTCGCGGTGGCCGCAGATGACGGTCGGCACCGGGCGCGCGAGCAGTTCCGCCACGCGCCGCTTGGCCGCGTCGCCGCGGTCGCTGTCGCACGCCCGCACGGTGAACGCGGGCTCGGCCTCGATCGGCGCGCCGATCAGTTCCGCGTAGGGGCGTACCGTGCCCAGGCAGCGCTCGGCCGCCGAGCTGATCACCCGCTGCACGCCGTAGCAGGCCAGCAGCCGCGCCAGGGCCGCCGCGTCGGCCTCCCCGCGCTCGTCCAGCGGGCGCAGCAGGTCATCCCCGTGCCACGCGCTCTTCCGCCCGGCCGAGGCGTGCCGCAGCATGACGTACGGCACCGAGTCCGGGCCGGGCGGGCAGCCGTCGGCGACGGGCGCCAGCAGGCGCTCGAGCAGCCGCGCGTCGTGGCCGTACGTGAGCCGCGAGCCGACCGCCGGCACCGGCAGCCAGTCCAGCCGGTCGACCTCGTCGCCGGGGACGAAGGCGGCTTGCTGGCCGGCGTCGGGCGCGCGGCCCGCCCAGTAGTCCACCCGCTTGGGGCGGCCCTCCACCAGGTACCGGACGGCGGCCAGCGGCCGCCCGAGCACCGGGCGGACGCCGGTCTCCTCGGTCACCTCACGCACCGCCGCCAGCAGCACGTGCTCGCCGGGCTCGAGCTTGCCCTTCGGGAACGACCAGTCGTCGTGCCTCGGGCGGTGGATGACCGCCACCTCCGCGCCCGGCTCGCGGTGCCGGTACAGCACCGCGCCGGCGGCGCGTATCTCGGCGCCCGGCCACGCCTGCTCCGGACGCGGCCGCGCCTCCTCCGGACGCGGCCGGGCCGGCCGGCCGGTCAAGTGGCGCCGGTCCCCGCGGAGCGCGAGGGTCTTTTCACGGCCCGGCCCGGCTCGGCGCCATGCCGCGGCTTCGCCGGGCCGTCCGCCGCCTCAGGGGCCGGCCGCTTGCCGCGCCTGATCTGCACCAGATAGGTCTGCAGGTCACGCAGCGGCGTGCCGTCGCCGGCCAGGTGGTGCCTGGTCCACAACCCGTCAGGCCCGAGCCACCAGGACGCGGTGGAGTCATCCATCGCCATCGCGAGCAGGTCGCGCAGGGTCTTCTCGTGCCCCCGGTCACCCACCCGGACCAGCGTCTCCACCCGCCGGTCGAGGTTGCGGTGCATCAGGTCCGAACTGCCCAGCCAGACCTCCGGCGGCCCGGCCGCGGCCCGGGACAGGGCCGCGCCGACGGCCCGGCCGCCGGCCCGGGGGCCGGCCGGGTCCGCGGCCCGGGCACCCGCGCCGCCGTTCTCGGCCGGCCCGAACGCGTAGATCCGCGCGTGCTCGAGGAACCGGCCCAGGATGCTGCGCACCCGGATCGTCTCCGACAGCCCGGGCACGCCGGGTCGCAGCGAGCAGATCCCACGGATCCACAGATCCACCGGCACGCCCGCCTGTGACGCGCGGTAGAGCGCGTCCATCACGGCCTCGTCGGTCAGCGAGTTGCACTTGAACCGGATCAGCGCGGGCAGCCCGGCCCTGGCCCGCTCCGTCTGGTGCTCGATCCGGTCGATCAGCCCGTCGCGCAGGCCCTCCGGCGCGACCAGCAGCCGCTGGTAGACGCTCTTCCTGCTGTACGCGGTCAGGTGGTTGAACAGGTCGGTGGCGTCCTCGGCCACCGTGGGGTCGGCGGTGAGCAGGCCGAAGTCCTCGTACAGCCGGGCCGTGGTCGGGTTGTAGTTGCCGGTGCCGATGTGCACGTAGCGGCGCAGCGAGCCGTCCTGCTCCGCGCGCACCACGAGCGCCACCTTGGCGTGCGTCTTCCAGCGGACGAAGCCGTATACGACGTGGCAGCCCGCCTCCTCAAGCCGTTTCGCCCAGGCGACGTTGGCCCGCTCGTCGAACCTGGCCTTGATCTCCACCACGACGACGACTTGCTTGCCGGCCTCCGCGGCGTCGATCAGCGCGTCCACGATCGGCGACTGGCCGCTGGTCCGGTACAGGGTCTGCTTGATCGCGAGCACGCCCGGGTCGGCGGCGGCCTCGACGATCAGCCGCTCGACGCTGGCGGTGAACGAGTCGTACGGGTGGTGGACGAGCCGGTCGCGCTCGGCGAGCGCGGAGAAGATGTCGGCGTCGTGCGGGATCGCCGACTCCCACGGGACGAACGCCGGGTACTTGAGCCTGGGCATGTCCAGGTCGGCGAGCGCGGACAGGCCGGACAGGTCCAGCGGGCCGGGCAGCCGGTAGACGGCGCGCCGGTCGATGCTCAGCTCCGTGATCAGCCGCTCGAGCACGTCGCTGGACATGGATTCTTCCACCTCGAGCCGGATCGCCTGCTCGAACCGGTGCCGCTGCAGCTCGCGCTCCATCGCCTGCAGCAGGTCCTCGGTGATGTCCTCGTCGATCTCCAGGTCACGGACGCGGGTGACCCGGAACGCGTGGTGCTCCACCACGTCGAGCCCGACGAACAGCTCGGTGAGGTGGGCCGCGATCACGTCCTCGAGCGGCACGAACCGCTGCGGCGAGACGGTCAGGAACCTGGGCAGCAGTGGCGGCACCTTCACCCGGGCGAACATCGTCTCGCCGGTCTCCGGGTCAGCCAGCATCACGGCCAGGCTGAGCGTCAGGCCGGAGATGTAGGGGAACGGGTGCGCGGGATCCACCACCAGCGGGGTGAGCACCGGGTAGATCCGCTCCCGGAACAGCTCGCGCAGGCTGGCCTGCTCGCCGGCGGACAGCTCCTTCCAGCGCAGGATCTCGATCCCGTGCCCGGCGAGCGCGGGCAGCAGCATGTCCCGGTAGCACGCCGCGTGCCGCACAGTAAGCTCGCCGGACATCGTGAGCACGCGCTCGAGCACCTGGCTCGGCCGCAGGCCCGCGACCTCCTGGACGGGGAGCCCGGCGGCCATCCGGCGGACCAGTCCGGCCACCCGCACCATGAAGAACTCGTCCAGGTTGCTGGCGAAGATGGACTCGAACCTGACCCGTTCCAGCAGCGGAACCGCGGCGTCCTCGGCGAGTTCGAGCACCCGTTCGTTGAAACGGAGCCAGCTCTCCTCGCGGTCGAGGTAACGATCCGGGGGCAGATCTGCCCCCTGGTTCCCCCGCTGCGGCACGGTGTTCGTGCCGGCTGCATGCGCGCCCTCCCCCGAAGTCACGCTGACACCGCCGATGCTCATGCTCCCATTGTCCCCGCGATGCCCGCCACCACATCACGGCGACCCGTTCGATGCCGAATGCGGCTTCGCCGGCGGCCCGGCGCCGCGGCGGCGCGCGCCCAAGAACAGCCGGGCCAAAGGCGCCGCACCAAGGGCGCCGCGCCAATGTCGTGTTACGCGCTTGTTAACACATTGGCAACAGTTCATTGCTGGGAAGATCATGGCTTCTTATCATGGTGTGAGACAGGTTGTACGCAGATGTATCACCGTCCTTGCCTCGCTCGTGGCGACGATGCGGCGGAGGTGGGCAGCCATGTTCCTGCTCAAAGGGCCAGCGGTGGACCCGGGAGGGGCCGCCCCGGGGGTAGATCCGGGCGGGACCGCGCGGCCCCCGGTGGGTCCGGGTCTCCGCCTCTATCTCACCGAGCCCGCCCGGGGCCTCGCTGACCTCATATCGCTGCCGCTGGCGGCGCCGCTGCTGGCGATCGCGCCCCGCGGCGACGGGCACGGCGTCCTGGTGCTGCCTGGGCTGCTCGCCTCCGACATGAGCACGGCGCCGCTGCGGCGGTTCGCCGGCCTGCTCGGCTTCGACGTGCACGGCTGGGATCTCGGCCGCAACATGGGGCCCACCGAGGCCGTCATCGCCGGGCTGCCGCACGCGCTGACGGCCCTCGTCGAGCGGACCGGCGGGCCGGTGTCGATCGTCGGCTGGAGCCTCGGCGGGATCTACGCCAGGGAGATGGCGCGCGAGCACCCCGGCCAGGTCCGGCAGGTGATCACCATGGGCAGCCCGTTCGCGCGCAGCGACCCGCGGCTGAGCCGCGCGGAAAGCGTCTACCAGCGGCGCAGCCACCTGCACGCGCGCAACGGGCGGCTGCCGAGCCGGGAGCGGGTGGCCGAGCCCATCGGCGTTGTGTCGACCGCCGTCTACTCGCGGAACGACGGCATCGTGCCGTGGCAGAACTGCGTCGAGCCGGAGACCGCGCTGCACCAGAACATCGAGGTCCGCTGCAGCCACCTCGGGTTCGGCGTCGATCCCGCGACGCTGTGGGTGATCGCCGACCAGCTGGCCGCTCCGCCCGGCGAGCTGCGCCCCTTCCGGCCGCCAGCACTGCTCCGCCCGCTATATCCTGGCCGTCGGTGACGCGCCCCGGCGGCGCGCGCGCCGCACGCTGAGGAGCACCGACATGCAGCAGCTCACCGGGCTGGACGCTTCGTTCCTCGCGCTGGAGACGACCAACTCCACCGGCCACGTCGGCGGGCTGAGCGTGCTGGATCCGCGCGAGGCGCCGGAGCCGCTGACGCTCGCCCGGCTGACCGATTTGGTTTCCGAACGGCTGCCGCTGGTGCCGGTCTTGCGGCGAAAGTTGCTCGGCGTTCCCCTCGGCCTCGACCAGCCGTACTGGGTCGACGACCCGGACTTCGACATCGAGTACCACATCAGGGAACTCGCGCTGCCGCGGCCGGGCTCGGATGCCCAGCTCACCGAGCAGGTCGCCCGGCTGCACGCCCGGCCGCTGGACCGCACCCGGCCGCTGTGGGAGATCTACCTGATCTCCGGGCTGGCCAAGCGGCGCGTCGCCGTCTACACGAAGATTCACCACTCCGCCATCGACGGCGTGTCCGGCGCGGAGCTGCTCACCGCGCTGCTCGACCTCACCCCCGAGGGGCGCGAGCTGCCAGCCGCGGCGCCGTTCGCGCCGCCCGGCCCGCCGAACCGCGCCCGCCTGGCCGCGGTCGCGGCCGCGCGGCTGGCCTGGCGGCCGGTGCAGACCGCGCGCCTGGCCACCGACCTCGTGCGGGTGCTGCCGACCCTGGCGCCCGCGCTGAGCCCGCTCGTCGGCGGGCTGCTGGGGCTGGGCCGCGGCGACGGCGGGGTGATCCGCACCACGCCGGGGCGCGCCCCCGCGACCCCGTTCAAC
>Ga0070698_100000597_pt1 | contig 38839 bp, 38 predicted proteins | sample KBSK1502metaG_FD_65477 | JGI IMG/M metagenome (GOLD analysis project Ga0070698, IMG submission 65477) | Corn, switchgrass and miscanthus rhizosphere microbial communities from Kellogg Biological Station, Michigan, USA - KBS K1-50-2 metaG | ecosystem: Host-associated > Plants > Roots >...
CGCGCCGGGCTGTGCGGGGCAGGCCGGGGCGAGTGGTCCCGCGCCGGGCTGTGCGGGGCAGGCCGGGGCGAGTGGTCCCGCGCCGGGCTGTGCGGGGCAGGCCGGGGCGAGTGGTCCCGCGCCGGGCTGTGCGGGGGCATGGCCGCGGCGTCATGCCCGCGGCCGGCTAACCGAACCTGGCCGCCAGTTGGCGGAACGTGCCGGGCAGCGCGCCGTGCAGCCAGGCAGGAAATCGCATCCAGCGCGGCACGAACACCACGCTCCGCTCCCGCTCGACGGCGCCGACCAGTGCGCGGGCAACTCGCTGTGGCGGCAGCGGAGCTGGCCTCCGCCGGTCGTACGGGCGGCCGCGGCGTTCGAAGAACGGCGTATCGACGACACCGGGCACGATCACCGACACGCCCACGCCGCGGCCCGCCAGCTCGTGCGCGATGCTCTCGGCAAAACAGCCGAGGCCGGCCTTGGCCGCGGAGTACACAGCCTCCCCGCGCACCCCGGTCGCGCCCGCGATGGAGGAGACGAACACGACATGACCATGCCCGCGCGCAACCATGCCGGGCACGAGCAGCCTGGTCAGCTGAATCGGCGCGGTGAGGTCGACGGCGATGAGGCCTGCCACCTGCTCGGCCGTCATCTGCTCGATCGGGCCCGCCCAGCCGATCCCGGCATTGTTCACCAGCAGGTCGACGCCACCAGGCCCGGCCGCCTGCTGCGCCGCCTCGGCCAACTCGGCCGTCCCGTCGGCGGCGGCGAGGTCTGCTACCAGCGCGAGCCCGCCGGTTTCCCGCGCCACCGCCTGCAGCCGGGCCGGATCCCGGCCGGCGATCAGCGGCCGGGCGCCGGCCGCGGCGAGGGCACGCGCGGCGGCAGCGCCGATACCGGACGATCCTCCGGTGACGAGTGCCACCGTGCCGTCGAGCCGCATGCTGCCTCACTCTGGCGCAGCCCACGCCAACCCCGCAAGGACCGCCTCGTCGAGTCGGGCAAAGCCCGCTAGCGGTTAACATCTATCCGTTCTCGCCGGACAAATCTTAACCATTAATTTCTTCACACAGTGAATTGTTGCGGCGGGGGGCCGAGTTGTGGGTGAGGCGCGTGAGTCTGCGTCGAGGGGTAGGCCCGCCCGGGGATAGTCGACCTGGGCGCTTGGAGGAGGAGCCGGCCTGGGCCTGGGCGGAAAGGGCCGGGCCAGGGCGGAAGAGAGCCGGGCCTGGGCGGGAGGGGGCCGGGCCTGGGCGGAAGAGAGCCGGGCCTGGGCGGAAGGGGGCCGGGCCTGGGCGGAGGAGCCTGTCAGGCCGTGGCTGCCACGGCGGGAGCGTCGGTCGGCGTCCAGGACCTGACGATGTCGCGCATCGAGAGCAGCCCGGCTACCTCGCCGCCATCGATGACTATGAGGTGCCGGAAGTTCCCCCGCACCATGGCATGCGCGGCCTGCTCGAGCGTCCAGTCGGGTGCGGCGACCACCAGGTCGTCCGTTCGGTGCTGGCCGACTGTCTCGGTGTCGGGATTCTGGCCAGCGCCGATCGAGTCGAGGATGTCGCGCTCGGTCAGGATGCCGATGCCGGAGTGCGCTGGGTCGATCACGACCGCGGCGCCGACCCGGCGGGCCGACATGAGACGGGATGCCTCGCGCAGAGTGTGCGCTGGGCCGACGGTCAAGACGACTGTGGTCATCCCGTCGCGTACCTTCATGGTCGAGCACTCCCTCCAGGGGCCAGCATCGACATTCCCGGCGGCCGGCCAGCCCGTAGCACGGCGCGAATCTCGCTGCGGCCTGGTCCGGCTTGTGAACTTGTGAATGTCATTGCAACCAAGCATCGGTGATAGTGCAGCCGGCGGCAACCCATAACGCCACCGTCGGCCGGCCGGCCGCCGGGCGTGAGCTAGTCAGGTACCTGGCCCGGCGGCTCAGGCGCTGGGCGCAAGGTAGTCAAGCACCTGGCCGTGCAGCAGCCCGTTGGTGCAGACGGCGCTGCCGCCATCTGGTGTCGCCTTGCCGGTCAGGTCGGTGAAGATGCCGCCGGCCTCCTCGACGATCACCTGCAGGGCGGCGACATCCCAGAGCGAGACCTCCGGCTCGGCGGAGATGTCCAGCGCACCCTCCGCGACCAGGACGTGCGACCAGAAATCGCCATAGGCGCGGGTCCGCCAGACCGAGCGGGCCAGGCCGAGGAACCCGTCCTGACGGCTGCTCTCCCCCCAGCTTGATACGTCTGAGTAGGAAAACGACGCGTCCTCCAGCCTGGACACCTCGGAAACCCGGCACCGGGTCGCCTTGGTCAGCCCGCGCCCGGTCCACGCGCCGCCGCCGCGGGCAGCCCACCACCGGCGGGCGAGCGCAGGCGCGGAGACCACGCCCACCACGACATCGCCGCCATCCATCAGCCCGATCAGCGTTGCCCAGACCGGCACGCCGCGCACGAAGTTCTTGGTGGCGTCGATCGGGTCGATCACCCAGCATCGCGCCCCGGAACCGGTCCGGCCGAACTCCTCGCCGAGCATCGCATCCCGAGGCCGCGCCCGGCGCAGCACGTTGCGCAGCGACTCCTCCGCGGCGTGGTCGGCGTCGGTCACCGGAGTGAGGTCGGGCTTGGTCTGCACCCGCAGGTCGACGGCGCGGAATCGCCGCGCGGTGATGTCGTCCGCCGCGTCGGCGAGCACGTGCGCGAAACGCAGGTCATCGTCATAGCCCGCCATGCCGCGAAACGGTACCGCCTCGCGGGGTCCCGAGGCCATGGCCGACCGCCGCCGGCGCGGCCCGCGCCTGTCGTACCGTGACCAGACGGACTACACGCACCAGGGCCGCGGCGGCGTCTCGGTGAGCAGGCTCTGCCTCGCCCGCGATGAAACTTCGGCGCGATCACCGGCGAGGCCAGCGCCCGGCCGGACCACATTTAGCCGTTGAAATCACCGCGCGAGGGCCAGGTGGGCCCGTTCACCGGTAAGCGGCGACGCCCAGCTTGACCGCGATGATCAGCCCGGCCACGCCGATGATGGTGCGCAGCACCGGCCCAGGGAGCCTGCGCACGATTGCCGGGCCCGCCCAGCCGCCGATCAGGAAGCCGGCCGCGAGCGGCAGCACGAACGCCCACCGGACCGTCCCGAACACGGCGAACGCGACCGCGGCCACGGCGTTGGCCGCCGCGGATACCACGTTCTTCAGCGCATTGGTCCTGGCCAGCGACTGATCGAAGATGGCGGCAAGAACCGCGATCATCATGATCCCGCCGGCCGCGCCGAAGTACCCGATATAGACCGCCACGCCGAACACCGCGGCCAGCAACGGCCGGCTCCGCTTAACGCGGTCCTGCCCGGCCGGCCGCTGCAGCACCGGCTGCAGCAGCAGCACCACCGACGAGCCGGCGATCAGCGCGGGCGCGACGAACCCGAACGCGCCCGGCGGCGTCAGCAGCAGCAGTGCCCCGCCGGCCGCGCCGCCGAACGCCGTCAGGAAGCCGATGCGGACCGCCCGGCCGCCCTGGCCCGCCAGTTCCGGCCGGGACCCGGCCGCCGCGCCCGGGCCGGTGAACACCAGCGCGACCGTGTTAGTCATGTTCGCGGTGAGCGGCGGCAGCCCGAGTGCGAGCAGCACCGGATAGGAAACCAGCGAGGCGAGGCTGGCGACGACGCTGACCAGGCCAGCGAGCGCGCCCGCCCCGATCAGAACTGCGGCATCGGCGACGGTCACCAGCCGGCCCGACCACGCCCGGCGGCGCAGGCGTCAGCCGGGCCCGCCGTCATTCCGGCCCGGATCGTCCCCTCGTCCCCGATCATCCTGGCCCTGCTCGCCGCCCAGGTCCGGTGCGTCCTCCTGGCGTGGCTCGCCCTCCCGGTCCGGCTCTATATCCCCGCCAGGATCGCCGCCTTCCCGGCTGCGCAGTAGCCGGCGCAGCGAGTCCAGCCTGCCGCGCAGCGCCCCGTCATCGTCTTGCGCGGCCACCCATGCATCAAGCGCGCAGTCGGCCTGCAGGTGGGTGCAGCCGCGCGGGCACCGCTCGGTGCCCTCGGCCAGATCCGGGAACGCGCGCACGACGCGGTCCGGCGCGATATGCCCGAGGCCGAAGCTGCGCAGCCCGGGGGTGTCGATGATCCAGCCGCCGCCGGGCAGCCGGAACGCCACCGCCGACGACGAGGTGTGACGGCCCCGCCCGGTCACCGGGCTGACCGCCCCCACCGCCCGCTCGGCTGCCGGGATCAACGCATTGACCAGGGTGGACTTGCCCACCCCCGAGTGACCTACCAGCACGCTGGCCCGGTCGGCCAGCTCGGCCCGCAGGTCGCCGGGGACCACCTCGGCACCCGGCCCGCGGCCAGTGACCACGTGCCGCAGGCCCAATGGCGCATAGCCGGCCAGGATCTCGCCCGGGGACGCCAGGTCGGACTTGGTCAGGCAGAGCAGCGGATCCAGGCCCGCGTCGTAGGCAGCAACCAGGAACCGGTCGATCAGCCGGGTCCGCGGCGGCGGGTCGGCCAGCGCGCTGACGATCACTAGCTGCTCGGCATTGGCGACGATCACCCGTTCTACCGGATCTGTGTCGTCGGCCGACCGGCGCAGCACCGACGTCCTCGGCAGCACGCTCACCACCCGCGCCAGCGCTCCCGGCGCGCCGGACGTGTCACCGGCCAGCCGGACCAGGTCCCCGACCACCACCCGGCGGTGCCCTAGTTCGCGCGCGCCCATCGCGGTGACCGCCCGGTCCCCGACGAAGCAGCGGTACCTGCCCCGGTCGACCGCGGCGACGAACGCCTCGGCGGCGTCGGAGTGCGCGGGCCGGCGCCGGGTCCGTGGCCGCGAGCCCTTGCCCGGCCGGACCCGCACGTCGTCCTCGTCCAGGCCGGCGTAGCCGATCCGCCTGCTCAGGGCGCCCGCCCCAGCATCGCCGCCCACGAGCTTATGAAGCCGGGGAACGTCTTGCGCACCGTGGCCGCGTTGCGCACGCGCAGGCCAGGCACGGCAAGCCCGAGCACGGCGGCGGCCATCACCAGCCGGTGGTCGTCGTAGCTGGCGAACACCGCGCCATCACCGCGCAGCGGCCTCGGCCGGATCTGCAGGCCGTCCGGGTGCTCGGTGACGTCCCCGCCGAGTGCGCTGATCTCCCGCGCCAGCGCCGCGAGCCGGTCGCACTCCTGAGCCCGCTGATGACCGATCCCGGTGAACACCGACGGCCCGCTGGCCAGCGCAGCCACCGCGGTCAGCACCGGCGTGAGCTCGCTGACATCGCGCAGGTCCGCCGTCACGCCGCGGATCTCGCCCGGGCCGGTCACCTGCATGCCGTCGGCGGTGGCTGTGCACACGGCGCCCATCGACGTCAGCACGTCCAGGATCTGCGCGGCCGGCTGGGTGGTCCGCGCGGGCCAGCCGGCCACGGTTACCGTGCCGGCCGTCACCAGCGCGGCGGCAAGGAACGGCCCGGCATTGGACAGGTCTGGCTCGACGGTCACCGTTCCTGGCGCGAGCACGCCAGGGTGAACTCGCCAGATATCTGAAACGGGGCCAACGGCGCCGGCCCCGCCCGGCGGCCGGCTTCTGGTCTCCACGTCGGCGCCCGCTTCGCGGAGCATTTGCACGGTCATCGCCAGATGCGGGGCGGACGGCAGCCGCGGCCCGTCATGGCGGATTTCGGCGCCCTTGTCGAAGCGCGGCGCGGCCAGCAGCAGCCCGGACACCAGCTGCGAGGAAGCGGAGGCGTCCAGGGTGACGGTGCCGCCGCGGACGGCGCCGCGGCCGCGGACGGTGAACGGGATGGCGCCGCGGCCGCCGTCGTCGATCGTCGCGCCGAGTTGGCGGAGCGCGGCGAGCAGCGGCCCTACCGGCCGCGCGGATGCCCGGTCGTCACCGCGGAAGTCGGCATCAGCCACGGCGAGCGCGGCAACCGGCGGGACGAACCGGAGCACGGTGCCCGCGTTTCCCACGTCCACAGTCAGGCGGCGTACGCTGCCCGCGTGCGCTGGCCCGGTGCCGCCGGGCGCAGTGCCGCCGGTTGCGGCCGGCGTCACCAGCCAGCATGACGCCGCCGCCGGACCGTCGCCGGCGCTGGCGCTCGCGGCCGCGATCCGGGCACCGAGGGCGCGCAGGGCAGCCACCATCAGGTCGGTGTCCCGTGCGCGCAGCGGGTTGCGGATCATGGCCGGGCCGTCCGCGAGCGCGGCGAGCACCAGGGCGCGGTTCGTCATCGACTTCGATCCGGGGAGCCGCAGCACGGCCAGGACCGGGCCGCTCGCGGCGGGCGCAGGCCAGTCCTGCGCTAGCCCGTCCTGCGCTAGCCCGCTGCCTCGCCCGGCGCCCCTGTCCATGCTGCGAGCGTACTGGCTGAGCGCGGCTGGCACTCGCCGGGCGGGAGCCGGACCGGCCGCGGACCTGTGCTGGGCTCGGGCCGCCCGGCCGCGGCCGGGCGGCCGGCCGGACCGGCGTACGGCCGCAGCGAGCTGATTTGCCGGATCCTCAGATTTCCCTGACACTACGGACTGGTCGTGCTTGCAAGGTTTGGCAAACCCGGATGTTGGCTATGAACTGCCACAATCTGTGTTTCCCCCAGCCCTGCTATGCGCCGTCAAGGTAGAGGACATGTGTGGTCGGTACGCGTCTGCGCGCAAGCGCATCGAACTCCTTGAGGAGTTCGATGTCGAACGCGACCGGGTTACCGAGCCGCTGGAGCCTGACTACAACGTCGCACCGACCAAGCCGGTCTACGCGGTTCTCACCCGCCGTCCCCGCGGCACCGGCGAGCAGGACGACAGCGATGCGGCCGGCAACCAGGCGGCAGGCAACCGGGCGGCCGGCAACCAGGCGGCAGGCCGGGCGGCAGACAACCGGGCGGCCGGCGATGCGGCACCCAACCAGCCGGCCGGCGAGGCGAGAGAACTCCGCGTCGTCCGCTGGGGACTTGTCCCGTTCTGGGCCAAGGATCGGTCCATCGGCAGCCGCATGATCAATGCGCGGGCAGAGACCGTGAGCGTCAAGCCGGCCTTCCGCAGCGCCTTCGCGCGCCGGAGGTGCCTGCTGCCCGCAGATGGCTACTACGAGTGGCACCGGCCAGCCGGCGACGCGAAGGCCGCCAAGCAGCCCTACTACATCTGCCGCCAGGACGGCGGGCCACTGGCGTTCGCCGGCCTGTACGAGCTCTGGCGAGACCGGGCGGTGCCCGATGATCATCCGGACGCATGGCTGTGGACTGCCACCATCATCACAACCAGCGCACCCGACGAGCTAGGCCGGATTCATGACCGGATGCCGATGGTGATCAGGCCGGACCTTTGGGCGGACTGGCTGGATCCCGGCAATAACACCGGCGACGCCCGCGGCCTGCTTGCCCCGGCCATATCCGGTGGGCTGATCTCGTATCCGGTCTCGACGGCAGTCAACTCGGTGCGTAACAACGGGCCCGGGCTGATCGAACCCGCTGAGCCCGAACCCGCCGGCCCAGGTTCAGCGGGTTCGCAAGGTGAGCCGCCTGCCCGAGTGCGGAGATTACGGACCGCCGCGCCCCCGGGAGCGTCGGGCAGTAGCTCCGACACGCTGTTCTGAGCCTGTTTACCTGGCTAGGCAGCGGACCCTATTGGCGTGCTGTCAGCCCTGTGCGGAAAGGAGGTGCGGATCGGATGGATACCGTCGTCGCGCGTAAGCGCCTGGAAGAGATCCGCGACGAACTCGACCGATCGATATCGGTGCTTGAGGGATCCGGCCCGCGGAATGACCAGGTGACGGAGTATCCGCAGGACCCAGCCGACGCCGGCGCCAATCTCACCGAGACCCAGCGGTCGGCGGCGATGCTGACCGTGGCGCGGCAGCAGCGCTCCGAGGTACTCGGCGCGCTGAAACGCATCGATCAGGGCAGCTATGGAGTCTGCGCCGACTGCGGCGCCAAAGTGCCGGAAGGGCGGCTTGAGGCCAGGCCGGAGGCCGCCCGCTGCGTGTCCTGCCAGGGGAAGCGCGACCGGCTGCGGCGCTGATCCCGGTGCCGGAATTAAGCGCAACCGCGCCGCGTTGCACACCGCATGTCCCTAGCCGGGTACCGACCACACGAGGCCATGACGCCGGTGGCTGCCCGCAGGCCCGCCGGCCCTGGCAAGATATCCTCCGGCCTATACGGCTGGCACCTCCGCCAGCCGGCGGCGAGAATCGCGGGGGAGGTGGGTCCGGTCACTGAGACACTCGAGGAGCGCAGCGAGCGCTTCGAGCGTGATGTCTTGCCTTACCTGGATCAGCTGTACTCCGCGGGGATGCGCATGACGCGCAACGCGGCGGATGCCGAGGACCTGGTACAGGAGACGTTCGCCAAGGCGTATGCCTCGTTTCATCAGTTCCAGCCGGGCACCAACCTGAAGGCCTGGCTGTTCCGGATCCTGACCAACACCTTCATCAATTCCTACCGCAAGAAGCAGCGCGAGCCACAGCGCGCCGGCACCGAGGAGATCGAGGACTGGCAGCTGGCCAGGGCCGCGTCGCATACGTCCTCCGGACTGAAGTCAGCCGAGGCGGAAGCGCTGGAGCGGCTCCCCGACTCCGACGTCAAGCGGGCGCTGCAGGCCCTGCCGGAAGAGTTCATGATCGCGGTGTACCTGGCCGACGTCGAGGGATTCGCCTACAAGGAAATCGCCGACATCATGGGCACCCCGATCGGCACCGTCATGTCACGCCTGCACCGTGGCCGCCGGCAACTGCGCGAGATGCTGCAGGACTACGCGGCCGACCGCGGCCTGGTCAGGGCGGCAGCAGCCAGCGATGGCGAGGCGTCATCATCGGGCGATGAACCCGGGAAGGACGCGAGATGAGCTGCGGTAAGCCGCATGATGTGCCCTGTAGCGAGGTGCTCGCGCGCGTCTACAGCTACCTGGACGGCGAGATCGAAGACGCCGGGTTCGCCGAGATACGCGAGCACCTTGACGAGTGCGGGCCCTGCCTGCGTGAGTACGGCCTCGAAGAGGTAGTGAAGCGCCTGGTGCACAAGCACTGCGGAGCCGAGACCGTGCCGAGCGAGCTGCGGACAAAGGTGCTGAGCCGGATCCACGCGGTCCGGATCGAGCTTGAGATCTCGGAATTCCGCCCGGAGTAGCCCGCACGCGCTAGCCTTCCGACGTTGCACGGTGCTGGAACCGGCCACGACTCTGATTACACTTAGTATCTGACCGGTTACTTATTGTGCACAATCCGCTGAATCCCTACGCAAATCCAGCCCCTCGCGTTACTCTAAGTGTTGACTGCACGACGCGTCGCTAATCTTCGCGTCGGCATGTGGACAGTCGGCGACGTCAGAGTTGCCAGGGGAAACGGGTCAGCAGGAGCGAATGCGAGGAGTCGTGGGCAGGGTGTCCAGGGCCGCCTGGCTCTACATAGCCGCGGTGGTGATCGTGGCCGTAGCGCTCATCGCCCCGATGCGCTTCGATGCCCATGGCTACCTCTGGTGGGTTGAGCTGGGTGTCCTTCAGCTGCTTTTCCTGATCTGCGACTCCTCGCCGACGCCGCTGGCCTCGCGGCAGAGCGCATGGTCGCCGAGTTCCTCAGCCACGCTCGCGGCCGTGGTGCTGCTCGGCCCGGCCGGCGCCGGCCTGGTGGGCGGCATCTCCGTGTTTAGCTTGCGCCGCCAGCTGGGGCTGGCCGAGCGGCTCTTCAACGGCGCCATGTATGCCCTTTCCGGCTATGCGGCCGGGCGGGCGTATGCCGCGCTCGGCGGCCCGGTGGGCAAGCTCGTGCCGGATGACGTTCCCGCGGTCATCTGGCCCTTCGCCGTCGCCGCTGCGGTGCATGTCGTCACGAATCACGGGCTGCTGTGGGGAGCGATCCAGCTGACCAGGGCGGAGGGACGGCGGCGGGAGCGGGTCCGGGTGGAGTCCAGCCTGTCGCTGCTGCTGGCCTCTGACCTCGGCTACGCGGTACTTGGCCTGCTCATCGCCGCGCTCTGGACGGTCACCGGCGCCTTCGCCGCGGTGCTCGTGCTCGTTCCGCTCTTCGTGGCCCGGTGGGCGATGGGGCAGTTCGCCGAGCAGCGGCGGGCGTACTCGGCCACGATGGAGGCGCTTTGCCAGGCGGTCGAGACGAAGGACTTCTACACCCGCGGGCACAGCGAGCGGGTCTCCAGGGGGTCGGGCATGATCGCCAGGGAAATCGGCATGCGGCCGGACCGGGCGGATGCCATCAGGTACGCAGGCATGCTGCATGACGTGGGCAAGCTGGGGGTTCCCACCAAGGTGCTGCAGAAGGAAGGCGCGCTGAGCGAGGAAGAGTACGCGGCGATTCAGCTGCACCCGATGCGCGGCCTGGAGATCGTCAGGGAGATCGGCTTCCTGGACGAGGCGCTCACCGGCATCATGCATCACCACGAGCGGATCGACGGCAAGGGCTACCCGATGGGCCTCGCCGCCGACGAGATTCCCGAGTTCGCCCGGGTCATCGCGGTCGCGGACGCGTTCGACTCGATGACGTCGAACCGCTCGTACCGGCGGGCCCGCGGGATCGACCAAGCAGTCAGGGAACTCCGCAGGGGATCCGGCAGCCAGTTCGACCCCGCGCTGGTGGACGCATTCATCGTGGCGCTGCAGCGGGAGGGCTGGCGGCTGCCGGAGCCTGCCGCCGCTCCGCTTGATCATCAGACGGTTACCGTGCAGGACCATGACGACCCGACGGCACCGCTCCGGGTGGTGGAGAGCCTATGACCGGGGAGGCGACGGCGACTGCGCAGCGATCCGCGGAGCGCTGGTCATCCTGGCAGGCCATGGACTCGGGCCGGCTGCTGCTGCTGGCCGCGGCCGGCATGCTGACGGTCGCCGCGATCGCGCATTCCGCCACCGTGCAGGTCGTCGCACCGCACCCGGCCGTCGCGTTCGGGGTTCTCATCGCGCTCGGCGAACTGCTCAGGCTCGCCCTGCCCGGCGGCAGGGAGGCTGCGCCCATTGCCACCGCCGGGGCGATGGCCTACGCGCTGCTGATGTACGTAGGGCAGCTGCCCGGTCACGGACGGCTCGACAATGTCTCCCCGCTGCAGGTCATCGCGGTGGCGGCGATCGCCATGACCATCGGCGCGCTGCCCCACATGGCGGCCGGCCGACCCGTCGGCCTGACCGGTATGGCCTCCCGGCTGGTAGCGGTGTCCTGCGTTGCCTTCGTCTTCCGCCCGCTGACCGGCATCGGTGTGATCGTCAGCCACTGGTGGCTGGCAGCCGCCGTTATGACCGTCCTGGTGATATCCGGGTGCCTTATTGACGCGGTGATCGGCGCCCTGATCCGGGCGGATGACCTCGGTGCGCGATTCGGTGTCGCGCTATGGGACGAGATGCGGGTGCAGTGGCCGCTCGGCGCAGCGGTCGGCGCATCCGCGATGATCATCGTGTTCGCGGCCGAGACGATGGGGATTGCCGGGCTGGCCGTCTTCGTCGTGCCCCTGCTCGTCACCCAGCTCGCATTCCGGCGATATGCCGGGATCCGCTCGACCTACCTGCAGACCGTCCGCGCCCTGGCCAGGGTCACCGAGGTAGGCGGCTACGTGGAGGGCGGCCATTCCCGCCGGGTCAGCGTGCTGGCCGTGGCCGTCGGCAGGGAACTCGGCATGAGCGAGCCTGATCTCCTTGACCTCGAGTACGCAGCTCTCATGCATGACATCGGGCAGCTTTCGCTCCGCGATCCGATCCCCGGCGGCGCCACCGTGCTGGTTTCTCGCCCGGACCAGCAGCGCATCGCCGAGCTTGGCGCGGACGTGATCGCCAAGGCCGGGGTGCTTGACCGGGTCGCGGAGCTGGTCCGCTGCCAGAGTCTGCCGGCCCGCGGGGACAGCCCGCAGCCGCCGGTCGGCAGCCGGATCATCCGTGCCGCCAACGCCTTCGATGACCTGGTCGGCGCATCGGCCGACCGGGACCGCAGCGTAGCCGCGCTGGAACGGCTCCGGCTGGACACCGCGTATGAGTACGACGCCGGCGTCGTAGAGGCGCTGAGCGAGGTCGCGGGCAGGCGCAGGTTCAGCCGCCTGTAAGCGGCCCGCTAAGCTGCCCGGGTGCTCGAATCAGTCCTCGTCGCGAACCGCGGCGAGATCGCGCGGCGGGTTGTCAAGACCGCCCGCCGGATGGGGATCCGGGCCATCGCGGTCTACTCCGAGGCCGATGCGGACCTGCCGTTCGTGCGCGAGGCCGACGATGCTGTGCTGCTCGGGCCGGCCCACCCGGCCCGCAGCTATCTCGACATCGATGCCGTGCTCGGCGCCGCCAGCCGGACCGGCGCCAGCGCTATTCACCCTGGCTACGGCTTCCTCGCGGAGAACCCGTCCTTCGCGGCCAGGGTGCTGGCCGAGGGACTGACCTGGGTCGGCCCGCCGCCAGCCGCGATCGAGCAGATGGGCGACAAGATCAGTGCCAGGAACCTGATGGAGCGGGCCGGCCTGCCGGTTGCCGCGGGCAGCAGGGCGCCGGTGGCCGACGAGTCGGCTGCGGTTGCCGAGGCCGGGCGGCTCGGCTATCCCGTGATGGTCAAGGCCGCGGCGGGCGGTGGCGGCATCGGGATGAGCGTCGCGGCCGATGACGCCGGGCTGCGCACCGCGTTCGCGACTGCGCAGGCGCGCGCCGAGCGGTTCTTCGGCGACTCATCGGTCCTGCTTGAGCACTACATCGAGCATGCCAGGCACGTCGAGATCCAGATTCTCGGCCTCGCCGACGGGCGCGTTGTCGCTCTCGGCGAGCGGGACTGCTCCGCGCAGCGACGGCACCAGAAGGTGGCCGAGGAGGCGCCCTCGCCCGGGCTCGCCGCTGGCTTGCGGGACGCGATGCAGGCCGCGGCGGTCCTGGCTGGCCAGACCGTCGGCTACCGCGGCGCCGGGACAGTCGAGTGCCTGGTGGACACGGCGGCGCAGGACTTCGTGTTCCTTGAGATGAATACCAGGCTCCAGGTCGAGCATCCGGTCACCGAGCTGATTACCGGGATTGACCTGGTGGAGCAGCAGTTCCTGATCGCCAGCGGGCATGCAGTCAGCTTCGACCCGGATGCCGTCGCGTACCGCGGGCACGCGCTGGAGCTGCGGGTGTACGCCGAGGACTCGCGCCGGTTCCTGCCCAGCCCCGGGACCATCACCGGCTGGTCCGAGCCGTCCGGGCGCGGCATCCGGGTGGATGCGGGCTACGCAGCCGGTAACGCGGTGACCACGTTCTACGATCCGCTGCTTGCCAAGCTGTGCGTGCACGGTGCCAGCCGGGACGAGGCCCTGGCCACGGCGCGGGACGCATTGGCTGACTTCGTCATCTCCGGGCCGAAGACCAATCTCGCGTTTCTCGCCGACCTGCTGGCCAGCAGCGAGTTCGCCAGCGGTGACTACGACACTTCCGTCATTGCCCGGCTGCGCTCCGGGACGGCCTGATAGCGACGATGATGAGGCCCGGTGACCTTGATCGGCTCGCCAGGCGACGAAGCAAGGAGGTGCGCGTGACCGAGATTCGCGCGGAGATGGTGGCGAACGTGTGGAAGGTCGTGGCGGCTGCGGGGGAGAAGGTACACGATGGCGACACTCTGGTCATCCTCGAATCGATGAAGATGGAGATTCCCGTCCTTGCCGAGGGCGACGGCATCCTGACTAACCTGGCAGTGGCCGAAGGCGATGTCATCCAGGAAGGCGACCTGATCGCCGTGATCGGGTGATCTAGGTGGCCAGCATGCTTCTTGTCGTCGGGCTGAATGCCTCGGTGCGCGCCGTCGTCAGCGAGTCGGACACCGCTGCCGCGCTGGGCAGCGGGGACGTGCCGGTGCTCGGCACTCCCCGGCTGCTCGCGCTGGCCGAGGCCGCCGCGGTCGCGGCGGTGGCCGCGCAGCTTGCCCCCGATGAAATCACGGTGGGCACGTCGGTGACGCTCGAGCACCGGCGGGCCAGCCCGGTGGGGTCGGGTCTCGTGGTCGAGGCCGAGCTGACCGAGGTGGATGGCCGACGGCTAGTATTCAGCTTCATCGCGCTCCGCGAGGAGTCGCCCGGCCAGCCGGGCGACAGCGACGAGCACGTGCTTGGCGCCGGCACGATCGAGCGAGTAGTTATCTCCAGAGAGCGCTTCCTGGCCCGCGCCACCCACCCGCCCACCGCTCACTAGCGCCCGCCCCCGACGCCCCGCCCGCGCCGGCCCGCCCGCGCTGGCCCCGCCCGCGCCGGCCCACCCCGGCCGCCCATTCATGATCACGGAGGATTTCGGGGGTGCGCACCCCCGAAATCCTCCGTGATCATGGAAATCTTGGGCTGGGGGAGGCTCGGGGTCGCGGCTGGTGGTGGGTGTGGGACTAGAGGGGCATAAGAGGCTAGTCAGTGGTCCAGCCGGCAGTCTCGCGGCTCTCGGCCTGCTCGCGCCCGTGCTGCACGCGAACCTGGCGAATCCGGCTAGCCGGCGACCTGCACTAGACCTTCGACTGGGCAGGTCAGATTCCGGTGGTGGAGCGCGGATAGGCGATGCCGGGGTCGGTAACGACATTGACGAGGTAGGGGACACCGGAGTCGAACGCGCGGCGCAGGGCGGGGCCGATGTCGGCCGGGCTGGTGACGAGCTCACCCGCCCCGCCCAAAGCCGCGACCACCTGGTCGTACCGGCACTGCGGCTGGAGCTCGGCCGCGACGTCGTAGCCATACAACGCCTGCATGGGATGCTTCTCCAGGCCCCAGATCCCGTTGTTGCCGCAGATCATCACGACCGGCAGCCGGTGCCGCACCAGGGTGTCGGCGTCCATCAGCGAAAACCCGGCCGCGCCATCCCCGAGCAGCAGCACCACCTGCGCGGACGGACGTGCGATCCTGGCCGCGATCGCGTAGCCGAGCCCGGTCCCCAGGCATCCGTACGGGCCGGGGTCCAGCCAGCAGCCGGGGCGCTTCGGCTCGATGTACTTGCCCGCGTAAGAGACGAAGTCCCCGCCGTCGCCGATTACCACGGCGTCGTCGTCGAGTACCTTCGCCAGCTCGCCGTAGACCCGCATCGGATGGATCGGGTCGGCGTCGCTGGACAGCAACGGCCCGTCGGCAGCCACGGCCTTGTCGCGGGCCGCCTGCAGCATCGGCAGCCAGGAGCGCGTCCAGCCGCGCGCCGCCGAGCCTGCCGCCGCGGTCAGCCCGGTGAAGAAGGCCGCCAGGTCGCCGCCGGCCGATCGGGCCAGCTGGCAATGGGCCGCGACCTGGCCTGGGGCGTCGGCCACATGCACGACCTGGGCACGCGGCGCCCCGTCCCGCCCGCCGAACTCGCCGTAGCCGAGCCGGAAGTCCAGCGGGGTGCCGACCACGATCACCAGGTCAGCCTGGCCGAAGGCGACAGAGCGTGCGCGGGTTACGAGCAGCTCATGACCGGCGGACAGCACGCCGCGGCCCTGGCCATTGGCGATCACCGGCAGCCGGAGTTCCTCCGCTGCCTGCCGCGCGGCCGTGTCGGCCCGGTCCAGCCAGACGTCCGAGCCGAGGACGAGCACCGGCCGCTCGGCAGCGGTGAGTAGCCCGGCGATGGCGCTGATCGCCCCGGGATCGGGCGCATGCCGCTGGTCGCCGTCGGCGGGCACAGGGCCTGGACCGGCACCGGCGTCACCGCCAGCGCGGCCGCTGTCCACCGAGCCGGCCGTGCCCGCGCCCGCCGCGCTCGCCGTGCCCGCGCCCACGCCAGCCGTGCCCGCGCCCGCTGCGCCTGCCGCGTTCGCCGTGCCAGCCGTGCCAGCCGTGCCCGCGCCCGCTGCGGCTGCCAAGCTCGCCGTGCCAGCCGAGCCCGCGTCCGCCGTGCCTGCTGCGCCAGCCGTGCCCGTGCCCGAGCCCGCCGTGCCCGCGCCCGCCGCGCCCGCGCCCGAGCCCGCCGCGCCTGTTGCACTCACCGTGTCCGCCACGCCCGGCGCCGTCGGGCTGGCCTGACCGGCAGCGCCGAAGAGCGCCTCAAGCGCGACGTCGAGGAACACCGGCCCGCGATGCCGGGCGGCGGCGAGCCGGAATGCCTCGTCGACCGATGCGCCGACCCGGCCCGCCTCGTGCTCGGTCCAGGCGCGCTTGGTGACGGCGGTCAGCAGACGCGGGTGGTCGATCTCCTGCAGGCTCCCCGAGCCCCACCGGTAATCGGGCGCGCGGCCGCCGAGCACTACCACCGGCGACCCGTTAAAGTGCGCTGTTGTTATCGCGCTCACGCCGTTCGTCACTCCCGGGCCCGCGGTGAGAACGGCCAGGCCGGGCGTGCGCTCCAGACGGGCCGTCGCCTCGGCCGCGAAAACCGCCGTCTGCTCATGCCGCACGTCGACGATCCGCATCGGCGGGTCGGCCTTGACGGCGCCGTCGTAGAGCGGGAAGACATGACCGCCGGAGAGCGTGAACATGGTCCGCACGCCATGCCGCTGCGCGGCGGCCACCGCGTGTGCGCCACCATGCGCCGGGGACTGACCGGTGCCGCCTGCCGGGCCGGGGGCACCGGGTGCCGGGCCGGGGGAGCCGCCTGCCGGGCCGTGGGCACCGGGTGCCGGGGACTGACCGGTGCCGCCTGCCGGGCCGGGGGCACCGGGTGCCGGGCCGGGGGAGCCGCCTGCCGGGCCCAGGGCATCGCTTGCCGGGCCGGTGGCGCCGGGTGCCGGGATCTCGCCTGCTCCGGCCGGCGCGGACCGGCCGGTTTCGTCCGGGTAACGTGCCGTGGCCTCGCTCATGCGCGCGACGCTACCAGCCTGATGTCGGGCCGCCGCCGCTCACGGCCCGGGCCTGCGCAGCCTGGTGACGATCTTGTACCGGTCGCCCCGGTACCAGGACCGCGCCCACTCCACCGGCGAGCCGGCTGAGTCGAAGCTATGCCGGCTGACGAGCAGCAGCGGCAGCCCGACATCCACGCCGAGCAACCGGGCGTCCTCGGGATCCGCCAGCACCGTCTCGATGGTCTCTTCTGCCTCCGCCAGCTCGACGCCGTACGCCGAGGCGAGGGTCTCGTACAGCGAGGAGTTCTTCTTCAGGTTCCGGCGCAGTCCGGGGAAGCGGCGCGCGGACAGGTAGGAGACATCGATCGACATCGGCTCGCCATCGGCCAGCCGGAGCCGGTGCACGCGCAGCACCCGGCCGCATGCCCGGATGCCGAGGTGTCCCGCAAGCTCCTGCCCGGCCGCGATGTAGCCGGTGTCCAGGATCACGGTCTGTGGCTGCAGGCCGTGCGCCCGCATGTCCTCGGTGTAACTAGTGAGCTCCAGGACCTGGGCGACCTTCGGCTTGGCCACGAACGTTCCCTTGCCCTGCATGCGGAGCAGCCTGCCCTCTACCGCCAGCTCGGCCAGGGCCTGCCGGACCGTGGTGCGGGACGTGCCGTAGCGCTGCGCCAGCTCGCGCTCTGGCGGTACCGCCGTACCCGGGGCCATTGTCCCGGTCAGCTCGAGCAATTGCCGCTTCACGCCGTAGTACTTGGGCAGCCTGGGGTCCGGCGGGCCGAGCAGGGCGCCGCGGACGGCTGGCAGGACTGGGGAGGCAGTCACGGTCGGTTACCTTCCCGCTGGAGGGGCTATCCGGCCATGATGTCCCACCCCGGCCGGCCAGGAAACCGGCATGCCCTTCGAATGCGCCAGATCACGGTGAGCGGGCACCGGCGGGTGACTTCCGCACCAGGAGCCGGCCGCCGGGCATGGCCGGAGCCGGCCGCCGGGCATCGCCGGAGCCGCCCGCCGGGCATCGCCGGATGCCACGGACCTGGCCTGGTGCGATGATGGCGAGATGCCCACCCTGACCGACCTCGCCCGCCGGGATGCGGATCTCACCGAGGCCGGCCTTGACTGGCTGCATGCGCTCGTTTCCGACTGGCAGCTGCTGGCCGACCTGTCGTTTGCCGACCTTGTGCTATGGGCGCCACTGCGGCAGCGGGCCGGCTGGGTGGCGCTGGCCCAGATGCGCCCGACAACGGGGCCGACCGCCTTTCCCGATGACGTGGTCGGGTCGGTCCTGCCCGCCAGGAAACGGCCCTTCCTTGATGTCGCATTGCGGGAACGGCGGATTTGCCGGGAAGGCGACCCGGAATGGATGGATGGCGTGCCCGTGCGCCATGAAACCATTCCCGTCGCTAAGGACGGCCAGGTGATCGCCGTGGTCGAGCGGTCGACGAATCTCAGCTCCGCCCGAACGCCGAGCCGGATGGAACTTACCTACCTGCGGGCCGCCGATGACCTGGCCCAGATGGTCGCCGCGGGAATGTTCCCGTGCCTGGGCGAGACCCCTGCGCTGGTCAGGTCACCCCGGGTCGGGGACGGCCTGCTGCGCCTCGGCCGGTCGGGAAAGGTTACCTATGCCAGTCCGAACGCGCTGTCCGCTTACCGCAGGCTCGGCCTGACCGCCGACCTGGTGGGCGCCGAACTCGGCCCGCTGACCGCCCGGCTCTGCTCCAGCCACGTCCCGCGCGACGACTCGCTGATGCTGACCGCCAGCGGCCGGGCGGCCAGGGAAGCGGAGGTGGAGGGCAACGGCTCGGTCGTCCAGCTGCGCACGATCCCGCTGGTTGTCGGCGGGGCAAGGGCCGGCGCGCTGATCCTGCTCAGGGACGTGACCGAGCTGCGGCACCGGGAGCGCGAGCTGATCACCAAGGACGCGACGATCCGGGAGATACACCACCGGGTCAAGAACAACCTGCAGACGGTGGCCGCGCTGCTGCGGTTGCAGGCCCGGCGGCTGCAAGCGCCGGACGCGCGCGCTGCGCTCGAGGAAGCGGTGCGCCGGGTCGGCTCGATCGCGCTCGTGCACGAGACGCTCTCGCAGGCGCCCGAGGAGGCCGTCGACTTCGACGAGATCGCCGGCCGGGTGGCGATGATGACGGGCGACGTGTCAGCGGCGGAGGCGCGCGTCGCCCCGGTGCTGTCCGGGACGTTCGGCCTGCTGCCCGGGTCCGTTGCCACGCCGCTTGCCCTCGTGCTGACCGAACTTATGCAGAACGCAGTCCAGCATGGCCTGTCCCGTCCGGCTGGCGGAATGCCCGCCGGGCTGGTCGAGGTGACCGCGCAGCGGCGGGCTCAACGGCTTATCGTGACGGTGGCCGACAACGGCACCGGGCTGCCCGCGGGATTCGATCTTGATACATCCACCAGCCTGGGCCTGCAGATCGTCCGCACGCTGGTAGTGGCCGAACTCGGCGGCCGACTGGAGATCACACCGCGCGCCGCCGGGGGCACAGCGGTGCTCGTTGACCTGCCAGTAGAACCGCCTGGCGGAGTTGGCGCGCAGCAGCCGCCCGGTTAAGCGCGCCAACGCAGGCCTGACCCGCTCGCCTGACCCGCTGGCCGGAGCCGTTAAGCGAATGCGCAGGCCAGGCCGCGGGCGCGATACCGGTGTTGCCCCGCGCGGGTCAGGCGTGGGCGCGCGCCCGGACCCGGGCGGTCCGCCGCTTGAGCTCCCGGCGCTCGTCCTCGCTCAGCCCGCCCCAGACGCCGGCATCCTGTCCGCTATCCAGCGCCCATTGCAGGCACGGCTCAATGACCGGGCAGCTCTGGCAGATGAGCTTGGCCTCCTCGATCTGCACCAGGGCGGGCCCGGTGTTCCCGATCGGGAAGAACAGTTCTGGGTCCTCGTGACGGCAGGCGGCGATATGACGCCAGTCCATGAGGTCCACTCCTCTGTGAGGGCGGAGCCGTGGCCAGTGGCCCGTTACCTCAGTCGTGCTTGTGAATGATTTCACGAGCTAGGCCGTACACCGGGGATAAACCTATTTCCCCGAACTCAATTTATTGGTTATGTAACGGAGCTTTCGCCCCGGTGCGCTCCTGGGCGAAGGCATCCGGATCGTGACCATGCCGTCATGATCCTGGGAGGCTGCGGCACGTGGCTGGCGTACCGCCCCCAAGAGCGGTACAAGCCTCTCAAGCCAGCCGATCAACCGCAAGAGTCTTCGGCAAAGGTTCGCACGGATTTCAGTGTCAGATGAGTCACATTTCCTGGCAGGAGTCGCGTCGCGGGCGGCAGTGCAAGGCTCTCGCCGGATGCTGAGATCGGCCGATTTGGCCGGGGATACGCCTTTGTCGGGAACGCGCTGGCTGGCCGGGCATCAGCCGCGCTGGCTGGCAGCGCGGCGGCCAGTCAGACGATGACGCGGAGCGCGTGCGGGGCAGACCGGAAGGTCACGCACTCGCGTTCGCCCACGTAATCGCCGTCGATCTGGAACGCAACCGGCCGGTCGGCCCGGATGGTCACCGCAGCCTCGTCGTGCAGGCTGACGACATGCCGTCCGCGGGGCGGGCGCTCACCGCCGGCCAGCATCTGCCGGACCGTTCTGACCGTGCCAGCGGTGCGGAGGCTGCGGAGGGCGAACACGTCGAGGCCGGTGTCGAAGCCGGCCCGCGGGCTGGTCTGGACGGCCCGGCGTCCCAGGTAGGTCCACGGCGCGGTGTTGGAGACGATGCTAAGGAACAGCGGGCCGACCGGCGGCTGTCCGTCGCGGTCCAGTGACAGCGCCGGATGGCGCCGGTCCGTGACCCGGTAGAACTGGCGCAGGGTCATCCGCAGGTAGAGCACGGGGGTGGCCGGGCGGCCCTGCGCGCGCACGCCCTCCACGGCGCGTACCACCTCGGCGTCGAGTCCGAGGCCGGCGTTGAAGGTGAAGTACCGGTCGCCGGCCAGCCCGAGGCCGATGCTCCGGGCGCGGCCCGCGGACAGGGCGCTGATGATCTGGCCCGCCGCGTCCACCGGGTCGGCGGGCAGCCCGAGCGCGCGGGTGAAGACGTTGGCGCTGCCGCCGGGCAGCGCGGCCAGAGCCGGCCGCCCGGCCGCGTCGCGGCCGGCCCGGACGATGCCGTTGACGGCCTCGTTCACCGTGCCGTCTCCGCCGAGCGTGAGCACCAGGCCGTGACCAGTGCCGGCAGCCTTACCCGCAAGCTGGGTCGCGTGACCCCGGTACCGTGTTTCCAGCACGGCCAGATCCACGGCCGACGCCAGGGCCCGCACGATGACATCCCGGCGCAGCGGGGTCGTTGACGTGGCCCGTGGATTGACGATCAAGAGCGCGCGCACGCGCCCAGGGTAGCGATTCGCATGAGGAGTAATGAAAATGCAAAGTCCGCCGACGGTCCGCGCCGCCGCGGCAGTGCAGGCGGCCGAGGCGGCCGTTGTGTGCGCGGCATCGGCGCTGTCCGCCGCTGACGCCGCCGCAGGGCTCTCCTACCAGACCGGCAGCGGCATCGCGCTGACCCTGATCGGGTTCGGCACGGCGGCGCTGCTCGGGCTCGTGGCCGCCGGGCTGGCCCGGGCCAGGCGATGGAGCCGGACCCCTGCGTTGCTGACCCAGCTCTTTACCGGCATCGTCGGCATTTACCTCGTCGAGGGGCACCAGTACGCCTGGGGGGTGCCGGTGCTCGTGCTCGCCGCTGGCGGGTTCATCACGCTGCTCGTCCCGCCGTCGCTGCGGGCCCTGACCGGCGGCCGGCCGGTGCCGCCTGCGGGCCCGCCGGGCCCGGCAGCCTAATCCTCGGTAGTCAGCCCCTCGCGCAGCTGGGTCAGCGTCCTGGCCAGCAGCCGGGACACATGCATCTGCGAGATGCCGAGCTCGGTGGCGATCTGCGACTGCGTCATATTGCCGAAGAATCGCAGCAGCAGGATCTTCTTCTCTCTGGGCGGCAGCCGTTCCAGCAGCGGCTTGAGCGATTCCCGGTACTCGACGCCCTCCAGTGCGTCGTCGAGCATGCCCAGCGATTCAGCGACCGCGGGCGCGTCCTCGTCACCGGAATCGGGGGCATCGAGCGACACCGTGGAATAGGCGTTGGCCGATTCCAGGCCCTCAAGTACCTCTTCCTCGCTCATCTGCAGGTGCGCGGCGAGTTCCGCGACGGTCGGCGCACGCCCCTCGCGCTGGGCGAGGTCCCCGATGGCCTTGGTCAGCGCCAGCTTGAGTTCCTGCAGCCGCCGCGGAACGCGGACCGCCCAGCCCTTGTCGCGGAAGTGGCGCTTGATCTCGCCGACGATGGTCGGCGTCGCGTAGGTGGAGAACTCGACGCCGCGGCTGAGGTCGAACCTGTCGATGGACTTGATCAGCCCGATCGTGGCCACCTGGGTCAGGTCGTCGAGCCATTCGCCCCGATTGCGGAATCTCCTGGCCAGGTACTCGACAAGCGGCAGGTGGATTTCGACAAGCTCGCCACGGATTCGCAGCCGCTCGTCATCTCCGTCGGGCAGCGTGGCCAGTTGCTCGAATAGGTCCCTGGCATGTCCCCGCTCGCGGACCGCGTGGACCTTCGACGCGACCGACACCTCGTGCTCGGCGGCCAGTTCCGCGGCGTCGGGGGCAGCCTCGGCGTCGGCAGGATCGAGGCCGGCCGCAGCCCGGAAGCTGAGCACTTCCGCCGATGCGTCCGCGGCTCCATCCGGATGGTCTCCGGCAGGCCTGGCTACCGGGAGATCGAACTCCTCGGTCAGCCGCACCTCGATTTCTCCCGTCACACCGACCCCGATGGCTCGCGGCTCTTCTGCAGCACGATGGTGAGCCGGTTGCCCGGCCCCACCAGCGCCTCGACGCTTCCGGCGAGCGCGCAAAGCACGGTCCAGGCGAAGGTGTCGCTGGCCGGCGGGCGGCCGGCCTGGCTCAGCACCGAGACCGAGATGGTCATCAGGTCGCGCCCGAGGGTGAAGGTGCATTCCAGGCCGGTGCCCGGCACTGCCTGGCTGAGCAGCATGGCGCACGCCTCGTCCACGGCAATCCGCAGGTCCTCGATCTCATCCAGGGTGAAATCCAGCCGCGCGGCCAGCCCGGCTGTCGCGGTGCGCAGCACGGACAGGTACGCGCCCTCGGCCGGCATGCAGACCGTCACCTGGTCACGCGCGTCGCGGCCGCTGCCAGGCGGTGCGGGAACAACGCCAGCATGGCTGGTGCCAGGAGCCGGGTCTCCGGCACGCGCCGTCGCGCTGGCGGCCTGCCTGGTCGCCGATGCGGTCGTCTCTTCGGTCACGTCTGCCCTCCCACGACGCCGGCCCAGCATCCTGCTGATGCGGCCGCCGGCCCTGCCTGCAACTTACCGTCAGCGCACCGCTGCATTGACGCGCCGCGCGGCGCGAAGCCGGCGGACGGGAGCGGCCGCCCGGCCGGCCTCGCCCGCCCGGCCCGGCGCGGCCGGCGGCTTACTGGTCAGGGGCCGCGCGGTCACCGTCCGCGCGGCCCCTGACCAGTAAGCAGGATATCGGGTGGTGGCAGGGTCAGCCCTGCTTCGTCGCCCAGAAGATCTTCCCGATGTCCTCGATCTTGGCGAGCAGCTTGTCGGCCGTGGCGACGTCGGTGCTGCCCTTCGTGCCGCCCGCCCCGGCCAGCTTGGTGGCCTCGTTGAACATCTCGTGCAGTTGCGGGTACTTCTCGAAGTGCGGTGGCTTGAAGTAGTCGGTCCACAGCACCCACAGGTGGTGCTTGACCAGTTCAGACCGCTCCTCCTTGATCTGCAGCGCGCGGGCCCGGAATTCCGGGTCCGCGTTCTGCTGGTACTTCTCGCAGATGGCGCGGACGGACTCGGCTTCGATCCTGGCCTGGGCCGGATCGTAAACGCCGCAGGGAAGGTCGCAGTGAGCATGCGCGACGGCGCGCGGCTCGAGGAGACGTGCGAGCAACCTCATTGATCTCCTTCTCTCATGTCAGATCATGGGTACCGGATTCCGACAGTACCCGGTGGGCGTGACCGCAATCTGGGAGGGCTCGATGCACTGGCCGCTATGGCGGGTCGCGGTGGCCGAGCGGTCCATGGAGCCGTCGCTGCGGCCGGGGGACTGGCTGCTTGTGCGCCGCCCGGTGCGGGCCGGCCGGCCGCCGCGAGTCCGTCCCGGCCAGGTCGTGATCGCGCGGCATCCGGGGCGGCCGGAGATGCTGCTGGTCAAGCGCGCGGCGCGGCGCGGGCCGGCCGGCTGGTGGCTTGAATCGGACAACGCCGGGGTGGGCGAGATCGACAGCCGGAGCTTCGGCGCTGTGCGGCCGGAGCTGATCGAGGGCCGCGTCCTGCTGCGCTACTGGCCGCTGCAGCGGCCCTGATGACAGCTGGCCCCGCCCCCGGTCCGGGGCGGGGCCAGCTGTTGACCTGGTGCGGGTGACCTGGCTCAGCCGCCCGCGGCGGGCTCGTGCTCGCCCGACTGCCGTGCCACGAGTGCCTGCATCTCCTGCCTGGGGAGCTTGGCGGCCATGGCCCAGTAATAGATCACCACGCTGAATGCGATGACGATCACCATGTCCCACCAGAACGGGATGTTGTTGGTGTTGACCGGCGGCAGCACGGCACCGCCGCTGTACTGGCCCTGCCACGAGATGAGCCCCATGCCGATCAGGTAGACCGGCAGCCACTGTGCCGACCTCCAGTCCAGCGGCGGCCGGTCCTTGTCGTAGGCCATCGAGATGCCGATCAGCACATAGCCGACCACGATCACGATTCCGAGCTTCCAGAGCACCTCGAAGCCGGACCAGTAGATGAGCAGATTGGCGATGGCGAACGCGACCGGGGCGAGCACCGCGGCCCCCTGCATGCGGTAGGGCCTGGGCGTGTCCGGAACCTGCCCGCGGAACGCGCCGAGGGACAGCGGCGCGCCCGCGTACATGAGCACGCTCGCCGCAGTGACCAGGCCGACCAGGGCATGCCAGCTCGGGAACGGCAGCAGGAAGAGCAGCCCGGCCAGGAACGCGACGATCAGGCTGATCCAGGGCACGCCGCGGCTGTTGGTCCGCTGGAAGATCTGCGGGAAGTACCGGTTCCTGGCCAGGCCGTAGCCGACCCGCGAGGTCGAGGTCTGGTAGATGAGACCGGTGCCGGACGGGGAGACGAACGCGTCGATCCGCAGGACGGTCGCCAGCCAGCCGAGCCCGACCAGCCCAGCCAGCCCGGCGAACGGCCCGGAGAGGATGTCGGCGTTGCTGATTCCGGCGAACCCCTTGGTCAGCTGGCTCGCTGGCAGCGCGCCGATGAAAACCACCTGCAGCATGACGTAGATCGCGACGCCTATCAGGACCGCCAGGATGATCGCCCGCGGCAGGTTGCGCTGCGGGTTCTTGATCTCCCCGGCGAGCTGATCAGCCTGCTCGAAGCCGAGGTAGGCGAAAATGATGCCCGCCGAAGGGATCGCGCCGAACAGGGCCTTGATCCCGTAGGGCATGAAGCCGCCGCCCGCGCCGAAGTTGCTGCCGTGGAACTTGAACAGCAGCACGATGATGGCGAGCACAGGGATCGCCACCTTCCACCACGTGATGGCGCTGTTGACCCTGTTGAACAGGCGCATGGCGAGGAAGTTGACCGCGGTGAAGACGGCCATCAGGAGGATCGTCATGATGAAGCCGACCCCGGTGACGTTGCCATGTCCGCCATTCGCGGCCGGGTTGTAGATGGCGTGCCAGTAGTAGTACAGGTACTGCATCACCGCGTAGCACTCGATCGGCGCCACCGTGATCGCCTGCACCCAGGAGAAGAAACCGAACGAGATGCCGGCCACGCTGCCGAACGCGAAGTGCGGGAACCTCGCGGTGCCGCCGGCCACCGGGTACATCCCGCCGAGCTCGGCGTGCACGAGCGCGAGGATGATGATCGCGACTCCGCCGATGACCCAGCCAAGCAGCGCTGCGGTTCCGGCCGCCTGCGCTGCGAAGAGCGAGCCGAACAGCCAGCCTGAGCCGATGATGGAGGTCTCGGACGCCCAGGTAGCGCCGATCAGCCCCATCTCGCGCTTGAGGCCGACGTCCGCCGGTGTGGTAACCGTGGCTACTGACTCAGTTGCCATGATCGAACCTTCTTTCCGGTCCGCGTGCGTGGGCCATACGCCCTGTGAGTAGGCTTCATGGTAATGATCGTCCCGGGGGATGAGAAGAAGCCGGTTGGCGTCATTTCGGTAACGCAGGTGACAGGCGCGTCAGTGAACGACCTGGCCGAAGGCAGGCAGGCTGTACGAGATCACCCCGTGATAGGGGACCGGGCCGGCTGGTGATTTACGCTGGTCAAAGTGACCGGCGCTTGCCGCCCTTAGCCTGCTGCGGTTGACGCCGGACCAGTCGCGGCAGTCCGCCGCCTGGCGCGGAATGCGGTGACATTTGCCCTGCTCGCACAGTGATCCGAGCAATAGCGCCTGGACCGGTTGGTGCTGGCGTCGATGAAAGCCCCGTGGCATGACGCCAGCGTGCAGATTCCCAGCCGGTCCGCGCCGAACTGGGTGACGATCGTCGTCAGGCCGAAGACGGCGCCGGCCGCGTACCGGTCGGCAACCGAGCCGCCGTCACTCAGATGCAGGTGCCAGCGCTGCTTGTCGTGCCCGGAGATGACCGGGTGCAGCGGGTGGCGGACGAGCAGCGCATTCAGCCGCTCCGCGGCAGCGGGCTCGTCGCCTTCCGCCGCGGTCATGAAGATGCCGGTCAGCTCGTCGCGGAGCTGGCGGAGGGCGGCCACGTCGTTGTGCGTGATCTGGCCATGCAGATCAGCGCGATCCGCTATCAGCGCGCGGAACGCATCAGGATTGCTGAGCGAATCGTCGTGGCCTTCGCCAGTCTCGGCGGAGTTGACGAGGCGCACAGCTAGCTCAGCGTAGGAGGTGAGATCCACCCAGAATCCTTCACCTGCTGGGGTATTTGGCCTTTGCCCGCTCCGCAGTATGGCACACGAATCCGCGGGCAGTCTTGCCTTCGGCGGCGCCCGCCTCATTCGCCCCAGGGCACACTCGCTGCCGGGTGCCCCGCTCGGCTAAGGTCCACGCATGCTCGCTGTCACTGCCGCACGAATCAATGCCGATGATCCGCTGGCCGGGCTGGCCATCGGCGAGCATGCCGAGCCCGCGCCGCCGTCGGGCTGGACGACGGTGTCGGTCAGGGCCACGGCGCTCAATCACCATGACATCTGGTCCTTGCGCGGCGTCGGCCTGTCAGCGGACCGGCTCCCGATCGTCCTCGGCTGCGACGCGGCTGGCCTCGATGCGGACGGCAACGAGGTGGTCGTGCATGCCGTCGTCGGCGACCCGGAGGCGGGCAGCGGCGACGAGACTCTGGATCCGTCCCGGTCACTGCTCTCCGAGCGGTACGACGGAACGTTCGCCGAGCGGGTCGCGGTGCCGCGGCGCAACCTGCTGGCCAAGCCAGCCTGCCTGTCCTTCGCCGAGGCCGCGTGCATGCCGACCTCGTACCTGACCGCCTACCGCATGCTGTTCGGCAAGGCCGGGCTGCAGCCCGGTGCGACGGTGCTGGTCCAGGGCGCAGGCGGCGGGGTCGCGACGGCGCTGATCCTGATCGGCCGCGCGGCAGGCTACCGGGTGTGGGCGACAAGCCGCAGCGAGGCCAAGCGCGAGCGGGCCGTCGGGCTCGGCGCCGACCAGGCGTTCCCGGCGGGTGCCCGGCTGCCCGAGCGGGTGGATGCCGTGCTGGAGACCGTGGGCGAGGCCACCTGGGCACACTCACTACGCGCGGTCAAGCCGGGCGGAACCATCGTGATCTGCGGGGCGACCAGCGGCTCGATGCCGCCTGCCGACCTGTCCCGGGTCTTCTTCCTGCAGCTGTCCGTGGTCGGGTCAACGATGGGGACGCGAGACCAGCTCGGGCGGCTGCTGCGGTTCTGCGAGCAGACCGGCGTCCGGCCCAGGATTGACCGCACGCTGCCGCTGGCCAGCGCCGCCGACGGCTTTGCCGCGATTATCTCCGGCGACCTGTTCGGCAAGGTCGTCTTCACCCTGTAGGCCGCCCGGATCGCCCTGCGGCGCCAGCCGCTTCCCTGGTCAGCCAGGCAGCGCCTGAATGCCCAGATGCGGCAGCCCTGTATCCCCTTGCGAACCCTGAATACGGCGTTTAACGGCACCCAACCCGTTCATCGCCACATCGAGCGGGTGGTCGGCCGGGGCAGCGGCTTGCGGGGCCGGCTGGGGTGGCGGCTTGCGCGGACCTGGCGGTGTGGATCCGGGCCGGCCACGGCGTCAGTCGTCGCGGTCCTTTCCGCTGCCGCCTTCCTGGCCGGCATCCCGGGGTGCCCCGCCGCCGAAGATCTCTTCCCTGATCCTGGTCAGCGTGTCCTCCAGGATCGCGCGCAGGCCGGTGACGGCGTCGGTGCCGACGGCCTCGGTGTGCCAGGCGGCCGCCCTGAGTTCCCTGGCGAAGTCGAGCGCCATCCGCTCCAGGTCCCTGACCATGCCGAGATCCGGCCGGCCGGATGCCGCGGGCTTCCCCGGGCGTCCTGGCCGTCCCGCCGGATCGGGCCAGCCGCGCCAGCCCGGCCGGCCTGCCCAGCCTGTCCAGCCGGCCCAGTCCTGCCAGCCTGGCCAGTCGCCTGGCTCACGGCCGCCGGCCCGCTCACGGCCGCCACCTCGCTCCCGGCCGGCCCCGGCTCGCTCCCGGCCGCGACCGGACTTTTCCCGGCCGGCGCCGTGCCGCTCGCCGCTATCGGCCAGCCCGGCCGGGTCAGCGGGGGACTCGCCGTGCAGTTCATCGCGGGCTTGCCTGGCGCTGTCGCGCACCTGCTCGCGGGCGCGCCTGGCGGCCTCCCGAGCCGTCTCGCGGGCCCGTTCCTTGCCGTCCCTGACTTCCCGTGATGCCCAGGTCAGTTCCTCCCGCAGGTTCCGCACGGTGTCGCGGACGTCCTCGGTGACCTCGCGGGCAATGTCCCGGACCGACTCGGTGATCTCTTCCTCCAGGTCCGCAAGGTCATCGAGCCTGGCCTGGATCTCCTCGCGCCCCTTGTCGGTGATCCGGTACACCTTCCTGCCGTCGACCTCGTCGTGCGTGACCAGGCCCTCTTCCTCCAGCCTGGCCAGCCGGGGATAGATGGTGCCTGGCGACGGGGCGTACACCCCCATGAAGCGGTCCTGCAGCAGCCGGATGACCTCGTAGCCGTGCCTGGGCGCCTCGTCAAGCAGCTTGAGCAGGTAGAGGCGGAGCCGCCCGTGCCGGAAGACCGGGCTCATCAGGCACCACCCGCCGGACTGCCGGGCGCGCCCGGCGGACAGGGCGGCTGACCTCGCTGCAGCAGGGTGACGGGCGCCGAGAGGGTAGCGACGGTCATCCTGCCCGCGCCGGCCCCGAGCGTTCCCGCCACGGTGTTGGAGCCCGGGCTACGGGCGGTCCGCAGGCCGTCGAACCCGGTCCGGACCCGGCCCGAGGTAGACCGCAGGTCGACCTCGGCGCTGGCGTCGGCGGGCAGCCGGACGGCGACTTCGCCGGAGACCGTGGTGACCCGCAGGCTGCCGTCGCAGCGGAGATCCACGTCGGCGGTGACCTTGCCGCTGACCGTCTTCGCATCAAGATCCTGCACCGAGCCGCCGGCCAGCGTCAGGTCGCCGGAGACCGAATTGAAGCTGACGCCGCCGTCCAGCCCGCGCGCCTCCAGGTCGCCAGATACGGTCTTCGCGTCCACCTTGCCGGTGACGCCATCAAGCGTGATGTCTCCGGAGACGCTCTTGACCGAGACATGGGCGGCGATCCCGGACACGATAGCGCTGGCGTTCACCACGCCAAGCTGCGTTGGGCAGCCACGCGGCACCGTGACGGTGACCTCGGCAGAGTGCCGCTGCGGGCGGAGCCACCCGAGCAGGCCCTCCCAGGAGAGGTCCTCGTAGGTGATCGTCAGGATCCCGGCCTCGTGGCTGATCAGCAGCGGCTGGCCGGACAGGCGCGCGACGTCCACGGCAGGCGGGCTGTCGGACGCAAGGACCGCCACCGTGCCGGAGATGACCCGCACTCGCAAGGCAGCAACGCCGTCGAACTCGAGAGTCTTAGGGGCGTCGATGATCCAGCGCGGCATTCCGGTTCCTTCCCCTCCCGGCCCGCGGGCGCTGCGTGCTGCAGGCTCCGCTCCGTTGATGCTAAATGATACAGACGATATGTCGTGTTAGCGCAAAGTCAAGATGTATCGCGATTCTGTCAGTTCTTCCTGTTGGCGGTGACCGGCTACCGGCTGGCGGTGACCGGCTACCGGCCGGCGGTGACCGGCTACCGGCCGGGTAGTGCTCCTTCTCCCCGCGTCCGGCCGCGCAGTCCCCGGGCTGCCCAGGATGGTCCGCCCTGCCGGAGCAGGGTCGCGTGCTACTCCTCGTCCTCGTCGAGGCGCGCCAGCCAGCTGGCTAGCCCGTCGACCGTCACCTCGGACTCGGGATGCAGATCCACGTACTCGCGCAGGCGCTCGGCCAGCCAGCCCAGCGTAACCTCGTCATCTCCGCGCTGGTCCGCGAGTTCCTCGATGCCACGGTCGGTGAAGTACATCGGCTAGCGGTCCCTGCGCAGCGCCGCGTCGATGAGCCCGGCATGCTCGGCCACGTGCGCCTTGGCCGAGCCGCCGGCCGGGGCCGAGCTGGCCGGGGTCGAGACCAGCCGGATCGGCCGGCGCAGCAGCTCGGGCAGCCGCAGGGCCATGTACGGCCAGCCGCCCATGTTGGCGGGCTCCTCCTGCACCCAGCGGACCTCCGTGGCGCCCGGGTAGCGGGACAGCTCCGCGAGCAACTCGTCGGCCGGCAGCGGGTACAGCCGCTCCACCCGCACGATCGCGGTCTCCGACAGCCCGCCTGCCTGCCGCTTTGCCGCCAGGTCGTAGTAGATCTTGCCGGCGCAGAGCAGCACCGTGCGTACCTCGGCATCGTCCCCGGCTGGCTGCTTGCCTATCACCGGCCGGAAGGAGTCCGTGGTGAAGGCCGCTATCGGCGAGGTCGCGGTCTTCAGCCGCAGCATCGACTTGGGGGTGAACACGATCAGCGGCTTCACCCGCAGCGACAGTGCCTGCCAGCGGAGCAGGTGGAAGTAGTTGGCCGGGGTGGTGGGCATCGCCACGGTCATGTTGTCCTGCGCGCAGAGCCCGAGGAACCGCTCGGTGCGGGCCGAGGAGTGGTCGGGCCCCTGGCCCTCGTAGCCGTGCGGCAGCAGCAGCACCACTCCGGAGCGCTGCCCCCATTTCTGCTCGCCCGAGCTGATGAACTCGTCCACGATCGTCTGCGCGCCGTTGATGAAATCGCCGAACTGCGCCTCCCAGCACACCAGGGCGTCCGGCCTGGCGACGGAGTAGCCGTACTCGAATCCCACTGCGGCGAACTCCGACAGCAGCGAGTCGTAGACGTGGAACCGGGCGGTCGCGCTGTTGAACTGCCGGAGCGGGATGTACTCCGCCCCGGTGTTCCTGTCCACGATGACGGCATGTCGCTGGCCGAACGTGCCGCGGCGGCTGTCCTGCCCGACCAGCCGCACCGTGTGGCCGTCGAGCAGCACGGACCCGAACGCGAGCAGCTCGCCGGTGGCCCAGTCGACGGCGTCCTGCTCGACCATCGTCGCCCGGCGCTGCAGCTGCGGCAGCAGCCGCGGGTGCGGGGTGAAGCCGTCGGGCATGTTCAGCTGGGTATCGATGATGCGCTTGACGCTCTCCTCGGTGATCGCCGTGGGGATCTGGACGTGTCCCGCGGGCTGCGGCGCCGCTGGCCGCGTCCCGGCCACTGCGGCTGGCTCGGCCGGGGCGCTGGCCGCGTCCCTGGTCTCGGTGAAGGCGCGCTCAAGCTCGACCTGGTACTCGCGGAGCGCCTGCTCGGCCTCCTCCATCGTGATATCGCCGCGGCCGATCAGCGATTCGGTGTACAGCTTGCGTGTTGACCTCTTCGCGTCGATCAGGTCGTACATCAGCGGCTGGGTGAACGACGGGTTGTCCGCCTCGTTGTGCCCCCGCCGCCGGTAGCAGATCATGTCGATGACGACATCTTTCTTAAACGCCTGCCGGTAGGCGAATGCGAGCCTGCCGACCCGGACGACCGCCTCCGGGTCGTCACCGTTGACGTGGAAGATCGGCGCCTGGATCATCCGGGCGACGTCCGTCGAGTACACGCTCGACCTTGAGTACTCGGGGGCCGTGGTGAAGCCGACCTGGTTGTTCACGATGATGTGCACCGTGCCGCCGGTCCGGTAGCCGCGCAGCTGGGACAGCTCAAGCGTCTCGGCGACAACGCCCTGGCCGGCGAAGGCGGCGTCACCGTGAATGAGCACGGCAAGCACGGTGAATCCAGGCTCGCCCATGTCGATCACGTCCTGCTTGGCCCGGACGACGCCCTCGGCCACCGGGTCCACCGCCTCCAGGTGGCTCGGGTTCGCCACCAGCGATGTCTTGATGCTGGCGCCGTCGCCCGGCGCGTAGACGCCGTCCGCGCCCAGGTGGTACTTCACGTCACCGGAGCCCTGCGTGCTGCTGGGATCCAGGTTTCCCTCGAACTCCTGGAAGATATGCGCGTAGGACTTCCCGACAATGTTCGCCAGGACGTTCAGCCTGCCCCGGTGCGCCATGCCGAGGACAGCTTCGTCCATCTGCGCTCGGGCCGCCTCGGTGAGCACCGCGTCGAGCAGCGGGATCAGCGACTCGGCGCCTTCCAGCGAGAACCTGCGCTGGCCGACGAACTTGGTTTGCAGGAACATCTCGAATGCCTCGGCGACGTTCAGCCTGGACAGGATCCGGATCTGCTCGTCGTGGTCGGCCCGGCCGTGCGGCCGCTCGATCCGCGCCTGCAGCCAGGCCCGCTCCTCCGGGTTCTGCATGTGCATGTACTCGACGCCGATGGTGCGGCAGTACGAGTCGCGCAGCACGCCGAGGATCTCCCGAAGCCGCATCAGCGGGCTGCCGCCGAAGCCGCCGGTGGCGAACTCCCGCTCGAGATCCCAGAGCGTCAGGCCATGCTGGTTGATGTCCAGGTCGGGATGCTTGCGCTGCTTGTACTCCAGCGGGTCGGTATCCGCCATGAGATGGCCGCGGACCCGGTAGGCGTGAATGAGCTCGTGCACGCGGGCGGCCTTGGACAGATCGTCCTCATGCCCGGCCGGGATGTCCCTGACCCAGCGGACCGGCTCGTACGGGATCCGCAGGGCTTGGAAGATCTCGTCGTAGAAGCCGTCCTCGCCGAGCAGCAGGCGGTGGATCAGGCGCAGGAAGTCGCCGGACTGCGCGCCCTGGATGATCCGGTGGTCGTAGGTGGAGGTCAGCGTCACCGTCTTGCTGATCGCCAGCCTCGCCATGGTCTCCTCGGACGCGCCCTGATAGGCGGCCGGGTATTCCATCGCGCCGACGCCGACGATGCACCCCTGCCCGGCCATCAGCCTGGGCACTGAGTGCTCGGTGCCGATCGTGCCCGGGTTCGTCAGGGTGATCGTGGTGCCGGCGAAGTCCTCGACTGTCAGCTTGCCGGCCCGCGCCTTGCGGATCACGTCTTCGTACGCCATCCAGAACTGGCGGAAGTCCATGCCCTCGGTGGACTTGATGCTGGGCACCAGCAGCTGCCGCGACCCGTCGTCCTTCCTGGTGTCGATCGCCAGGCCGAGGTTGACGTGCTCGGGATGAACCAGCACCGGCTTGCCGTCGGATTCGGCATAGGAGTCGTTCATCTCCGGCGCGGCGGCCAGCGCCCTGACCACGGCGTAGCCGATGAGGTGGGTGAACGAGATCTTCCCGCCCCGGCCACGGCTGAGGTGATTGTTGATCACGATGCGGTTGTCCACGAGCAGCTTGGCCGGGATGGCCCGGACGCTGGTCGCGGTGGGGACGGTGAGGCTGGCGGTCATGTTCAGCGCCGTCCGGGCGGCGGCTCCCCGGAGCCGAACCTCCTTGGCGCCAGCCGGCCGGGCTGGCGCTGCGGGCGGGGCTGGCCTGGTCGCTGCTGGCCCGGCCGCGGCCCGCGCCGTGGCGGCCGGCGGATCGGCCGGTATCCGGCTAGCTGCCCGGCTCGCCGCTGCGGGACCGGCCGGCGGCTGCGGAGCCTGGGCCGGGCCGCCCGGCGCCCGGGCGGCCGGCCCGGCCTGGGCCGGGGCGGCTGGTGCTGCTGGCCCGGCCTGCACCGGACCTGCTGTTGCCTGCGCCGGGCCAACGGGGGCCTGCGCCGGGGCCGCTGCGGCCTGCGCCGGGCCGGCCGGGGTTGCCTGCGCCTGCGCGGCCGGGGCTGCCTGCGCCTGCGCGGCTGGAGTTGCCTGCGCGTCCGGGACTGGCCTGGCCGGCCCGCGCTGCGATGGCGCGGCCTCGGCAGGCCTCGCGGCGGCCTCGTCCGCTGGCTGCGGTTCGTAGTCGGCGAAGAAGTTCCACCAGGCCGTGTCGACCGAGCCGGGGTCGGCCTGGTAGCGCTGGTAGAGTTCATCCACCAGCCACTGGTTCGGCCCGAAGTCGGTGCCCGCTGAATGGCCGGTGCCCGCTGACTGCTGATTCCTGCCCGCGGACCGATCGCTGCCCGCCGACTGGCCAGCCGGGTGAGCCGAGGGCGGCTGCGCGGTCGGTGCCCCGTCTTGCCCGGCCGGCGCCGTCGATGCGGAACGGCCGTCTGCTTGCTCGATGAGATCCGCGGATGTCCGCGGAGACTCAGAAGACACGGCGGACATCGCCCTCTTCCGTGGAATACAGGTTTGCTCTGCTGCGCATAAGGCTACCCGCCGGGACGGCCAGGAGCGGTGCTCAGCGCGTCCCCGCGGGGCAGCGTGACTAGCCGGAAAGGCGTTCCCTGCCGTGCGGTTCGAGCCAGTTGACGAACGGCCCCTTGGGCACGATCCGGGACGGGTTGATCCAGTCCTGCGACTGGTAATAGTGCCGCTTGATATGGACGAAGTCCGTGGTGTCACCGAATCCGGGGCGCTGGAACAAATCCCGCGCGTAGCCCCAGAGGTGGCGATAGTCCACCAGCCGGTGCAGATTGCACTTGAAGTGAATGTAGTAGACGGCATCGAACCTGGCCAGCGTCGGGTAGAGCCGTACGTCAGCCTCGCAGAATTCATTGCCGAGCAGGAACCGGCGCCTGGCCAGCCGCTCCTCCAGCGCCTCCAGGGTGGTGAACAGCGCGTCGAACGACTCTTCGTAGGCAGCCTGGGTCACCGCCATGCCTGCCTTGTAGACGCCGTTGTTGACGGCGTGGAAGATCAGCGCGCTGAGCGCCTCGATCTCGCGGCGCTGCCCGGGCGGGTACAACTGCGGGGCCCCTGGCCGGTGGAAGTCGGCGAACTCGGTCTCGAAGGTAACGGTGATCTGCGGAATGTCATTGGTGACGATGCGCTGGGTCCTTGTGTCCCACACGCAAGGAACCGTGCACCAGCCCTCGTAGGCCGGGTCGGTGGCCTGGTAGAGCTCGGACAGGAACCGCGCGCCGGTGAGCGGATCCCGGCCGCCCTGGCTGGCCGGGAACCGCCAGCCGCGCTCGTCCCTGATCGGGTCGGTCAGGGACAGCCCGATGACCTGCTCGAGGCCGAGCAGCCTGCGGACTATCAGTGCCCCCTGCGACCACGGGCAGGCGAGCGAGGCATACAGCTGGTAGCGCGCAGGCTCTGCCAGGTACCCGCTCGACCCGTCCCTCGTGATCTGCCCGGTGAATGCGTTCTGCTGCCGCACGTAGCCGCCGGCCGGGGTGATCGGGTAGAACGGCGGAGGCCTGGCTGGCATCACCGTCCCCTTCCCAGGCAGCATTGGACCCATGCTTGCCTACTAGATCATGGCAAGGCCGTGCAAGCAGGGACAACGCGGCATGGGCAGTCGACATTCGGCCTCCGGTCAGCCATGCTCCACTGACACTGAACTGGTTTCGCTACGGATATGGTTCCCGGCGGCGGATTGTCCGAGTAGAGAAGGATCCTCAGGTGCAACGCCAGCAACTCAAGGGGGCAGCCGGTTGGGCTCGATAACCAGTTGGCTCGCCCATCTCAGCGGCTGGCCTGCGTACGGCGTCGTGGCAGCGCTCGTCTTCGGCGAGACCGCCGTCTTCCTCGGCTTTGTGCTGCCTGGTGAGGCGGCCGTCGTCCTGGGCGGGGTGCTGGCCAGCCGGGGGCACATCTCGATCGTGCTGCTCGTGGTGATCGTGGTGGTGACAGCCATCCTCGGCCCCCTGGTCGGCTACGAGATCGGCCGCCGGATGGGTGATCGCCTGTTCGCCGCCCGCGCGTTGCGCCGGATACCAGGCGGCGTGCAGCGGGCCAGGTCCACGCTGCAGGCTAACGGCGGCGTGGGCGTCCTGATCGGCCGCTTCGTCGCCATCCTGCGCGCGCTTGTGTCGGCCGCCGCGGGCGCGGCGCAGGTGCCGTACCGGACATTTCTCCTCTTCAACGCGGTCGGCGGGATTATCTGGGGGGTCGGCTACTGCCTGCTCGGCTACCTGGCCGGGTCCGCCTACGTCGCCGTAGAGAAGAAGGTCGGCACCGGGGCTCCGGTGGCGATCGTCGCGCTCGTGCTTGCCGCGGCCGGGACCTGGGCGGTGCGCAGGCACCGCACCGCGAGCCGCGGCTAGCAGGCCTGGAGTCCGGCTCCGGGAGACGAAACATCTTTGCGGTGCAGCTTTCCTCCCCTCGCCGCCTGGCCGGCTGCGGCCGCGCCAGGGTGGTGCCGCGCCGCTGTGCTTAGCTGAGCGCACGGGAGGTATCAGATGCGCGAGTTCGGCCAGCTCGAAAGCGCGATCATGGACGTGATCTGGGCGGGGGATCGTCCCTTCGCCGTCCGCGAGGTGCGCGAGCGAATGACTTACCGGCGTCCGGTCGCCTACACGACGGTGATGACCGTGATGGGGATCCTGTACGGCAAGGGCGTGCTGCACCGGGAGAAGCATGGCCGCGCGTGGCGGTACTGGCCAGCCGAGGTGAAGGAAGAGCACGACGCCAGGCTGATGGCCGAGGCGCTCCGGTCCGGCGGGGACCACCGGCAGATCATCCGCCGGTTCCTTGAGCGGGTCAGCGACGACGAACTGGCCAGCCTGCAGGATGCCGTGGTCAGCACCGGATCACGCCCGGCCGCGTGCTGAGGCACCGGGCCGGAACTACCCGTAATTCCCGGAATTCCAGAACTTGCCGAACAGGTCCTCGCGCCGGTGCTGCAGGCTCGGCAGGACGGCGCGCACCCGGGCGGTTACCCCGGAGTCGACCTCGCCGGCGGCGATGCCAGGGCCGGGCCCAAGATCGAGCCTGACCGTGCCCATCGGGTCGACCAGCATGCTGCGGCCGACCCCGGTCGGCGCGCCGCCCGCCGGGTCGGCCGGGTCGGGCACCTGGTCGGCCGCCGCTACCCACATGGTGTTCTCGATCGCCCTGGCGCGGACCAGGGTGACCCAGTGCTCCTCCTTGAACAACCCGGCGGCCCACGCGGCCGGCACCACGAGCAGCTCAGCGCCGCCAGCCGCGAGCGCACGGGCGAGTTCGGGAAACCGGACGTCGTAGCAGGTCAGGATGCCGATCCGGAGCCCGCCAAGGTCGAAGATGACGGGGTCGCTGCCCGGCGCGACGAACTCGGACTCCCGCTGCCCGAGCGCGTCGAACAAGTGGATCTTGCGGTATGCCGCCAGCAGCGCGCCGGTCGCGTCGTACGCGACGACGGTGTTATACACGCGGCCGCCGGACGCGGGCTCGAAGACTCCAGCCACGATACCGACGCCGCGAGCCCGCGCGGTCATCGAAAGACCACGGCAAAACGGGCCTTCGAGGGTTTCCGCCGCCGCTCGCAGGTCGGTGCCGAACCTGGCTAGCGTCGCTTCAGGGAACACGGCGAGCCCGGCGCCCTGGCCGGCCACCTCCGCGACGGCCGCCTTGACCCGGCCCAGGTTTACCGACGGATCGGAGCTGATCGGCAGCTGGCACAGTGCAACCCGCATAGCCGGAGCGTAAGCCAACTACGCGGGCGATGCTAACCCCGGCGGTTCCATGATCGCGGAGAGTTTCGGGGGTCCGCGCACCCGAAACTCTCCGCGATCATGGAACTAGGACGGCGCCGCCGGGATTCGGGTCGTCCGGGCTGCGGATGCCTGCGGGCTCAGTCGAAGGTCACGACCTGCCTGATCACGTCGCCCTGGCGCAGCGCGCGGACGGCGTCGTTCAGCTCGCCGAATGAAATCTGGCGGGTGATCAGGCCCTCGATGTCGAGCCTGCCTGCCCGCCACAGGCCGACCAGCCTGGGGATATCGCGCCGCAGGTCGCAGCCGCCGTAGAGCGAGCTGAGCAGGTTCTTGCCGTCGAAGAGCAGCTCCCATGTGCTGAACGGGACACTGTCGTCCCTGGCCCCGGCGCCCACCACGATGACGTCGCCGCCCCTGCGGGCGAGCCGCCAGGCGGCCCGGATGGTGGCTGACCTGCCGACCACCTCGAAGGCGTAGTCGAAGCCTTTCCCGCCGGTCAGCTCCTTCCTGGCCTGCTCGGCGTCGTCCGGGGTGACGGTATGCGTGGCGCCGAGTTCAAGGGCCTTGGCGTGCTTGCCCGGCAGCGGGTCGACGGCCAGGATCATGGCCGCCCCGGCGATCCTGGCGCCCTGGATGGCGGCCAGGCCGACCCCGCCGCAGCCCACCACGGCGACAGTCGAGCCAGGGGCGACCTTCGCGGTGTTGATCGCCGCACCGACGCCGGTCGGGATGCCGCAGCCGAGCAGCGCGGCGCAGGCGAACGGCACGTCGTCGTCGACCGGTATCACCGCCTGCCACGGCACCACCATCTGTTCCGCCCAGGTGCCGCAGCCGGCCATGCCGAAGGCCGCGGTGCCGTCGCCGAGCCTGAAGCGGGGTGTGTTGAACCCCTCGATCACGTAGGTCAGGCAGAGGAACGGAGCGCCGCGCCGGCAATCCGCGCAGTCGCCGCAGGCAGGCGTCCAGGAGATCACCACGCGCTGGCCGGGGGCCACCGCAGTCACCTGCTCGCCGACCTCGATCACCTCGCCCGCGCCCTCATGCCCGAGCACCGCCGGCAGGCCGGCCGGGATGACGCCGGACAGGACGGACAGGTCGGAGTGGCAGACGCCGGTGGCCCGCAGCCTGACCTTGACCTCGCGGGGACCCGGGCCGATGGTGGTCACGTCGTCGCGCAGGTCGACGAGTGCATCGGGTCCCGTTTCGTGCATGACTGCGGCTCGCACCGTGCTGATCTCCTCGCCCTGGGTCCCACCTTGCCGTCTCGCGGCCTTCGCCGTCTTGTGGCCTTCGCCGTCTTGTGGCCTTCGCCGTCTTGTGGCCTTCGCCGTCTTGTGGCCTTCGCCGTCTTGTGGCCTTCGCCGTCTTGTGGCCTTCGCCGTCTTGTG
>Ga0070698_100000598_pt1 | contig 38728 bp, 35 predicted proteins | sample KBSK1502metaG_FD_65477 | JGI IMG/M metagenome (GOLD analysis project Ga0070698, IMG submission 65477) | Corn, switchgrass and miscanthus rhizosphere microbial communities from Kellogg Biological Station, Michigan, USA - KBS K1-50-2 metaG | ecosystem: Host-associated > Plants > Roots >...
GGAGCAGGAAGAGCGGGCAGGCCACAGCCTGCCCCCGCCGGGCGCGGGCGCGACAAGGCCAGCCCGCCCCGGCCATGATCACCACAACCGAAGTCTCCACGGTTTGAGGGGAACCCCGGGCTGCCAGCTCCCGCCGCCGGAAGGCGGCACGCAGGCGAGGGTGACGAGGTGCGGCACAGCGGGCATTGCCGGTCTCGCCTCCGCGAGGACGGGCGAGGCACGCCTGGCCGCCCGCTGACGGCTGGCCGCCCGCTGACGGCTGGCCGCCCGCTGATGGCTGGCCGCCCGCTGATGGCCAGGATGCGCACGCGAGGCCCGGCCCGCCAGGTCTTCGTTGCCATTGCCGGCCGGTGCTGAGAGTGTCAGTAAGACCCGGACATCTCCGGGCTGAACCAGCGGGCAGACAGGAGCCGTAGGAATGGTCATGGAGAAAACGCGGTCGGCGGGACTGAACTGGCCGCAGCTCGGACCTCGGGTGGCCGGGGCCGGGCTGCTCGCCGCAACCGGGGCGATCCACCTTGACCTGTACCTGACCGGCTACCGGTCGATTCCGGTGATCGGCTGGCTGTTCCTGCTCCAGGTGATCGCCGCCTTCGGCCTGGCCGCGGCCGTGCTGGTGTCCGGCAGCCGGCTGGCCGCGGCGGCCGGCGCCGGGTTCGCCCTCTCGACCCTCGGCGGCTACCTGCTGTCGGTATGGATCGGCCTGTTCGGGTTCAAGGAGGTCCGGACGACTGCGGGGATCGTCGCCGGGGTGATCGAGGTAGCCGCCTTCGCTGCGCTGGCCGTGCTCGCCCTTTCCCCCGCCGCGCAACGCCAGCCGGCCGGGCCAGGGGCGTCCCGCAGTGCCGTGCTGGCCAGGCTGCAGGCGGGCGTGCCGGGTGCCGGGCGGGCGGCTGCCGGAGTGTCGGTTGCTGCCCTGGTGCTGCTGGGCGTCGCCGTGGCCGGGGCGGGCGGCCCGGGACCGGCGGCCGCAGGCGGCCTGCAGACGGCAAAGATCGGCGGCGTGACCGTGCTCACCAGCGCCAAGGGGTTCACGCTGTACTGGTTCGCCCCGGATACCCCGGCCAAGTCGAACTGCAACGGGTCATGCGCTGGCTACTGGCCGCCGGTGACCGGGACCCCGGCCGCCGGCCCGGGCGTGCCAGGCAAGCTGGGCACGATCAAGCGGTCAGACGGCACGACGCAGGCCACCTACAACGGCCATCCCCTGTACACCTACATCGGTGATACCGCCCCCGGCCAGGCCCGCGGCAATAACCTCAACCTGAACGGCGGGCTATGGCACGAGGTAACCGCCTCCGGCTGAACTGCGCCCGCATCCGCGGGCGGAGGCTGCCTCCGGAGCCGTCCACCACAGCACGGCATTCATGAGCAGGCCGTGACCCGGCGCCGTGCTCCTGGTGCCCGTGGCCGCCGTTCGCCGCCCCGGCAGTCAGCTCAGGCCAACGAGGTCACGCAACTCCGTCGGGGGCCGCCAGCCCCGGAGCATTATGGGGCATCGCTGCTCCCGCAAGGACTTCCCTTGCCCGGTGGCATGCAACCAGGCGGCCCGGCCGCACCACCCTGAGCTCCGGCACCTCGACCCGGCATCTGTCGATGACGAGCGGGCAACGAGGATGGAAGAGGCATCCTGGGGGCGGGCTGGCCGCATCGGGCGGCTCGCCGCGCAAGATGATCCGCGATGAGCGGGCGGCGGCCGCTACCTGGGGCACGGCCGACCGCAGCGCCTGAGTGTAGGGATGCGCCGGCGCGCTGAGCAGCTTGGCCGTGGGGCCGCTCTCAGCAATGCGCCCCAGATACAGCACAGCGGTCTGCTCGCACAGCTCGCTGGCGACGCCGAAGTTGTGCGTGATCAGCAGGTACGACAGGCTGCGCTCTGCCCGGAGCCGCCCAATCAGTTTCAGCACGCGGGCCTGTGCCCGCACGTCGAGCGCGCTGGTCGGCTCGTCCAGCACCAGCATCCGGGGCTGCACGCTGAGCGCGCGGGCGATAGCCACGCGCTGGCGCTGCCCGCCGGAAAGCTGATGCGGGTACCGGGAGGCGAACTCGGGATCGAGCCCGGCCTCCCGCAGCAGGGCCGCCGTGCGCTCTGCGACCAGGCGCCGCGGCACGATCCGGTGCGTGCCAAGCGCCTCCGCGATCGCCGCGCCGACCCGCATCCGGGGATCAAGGGTATTGTCCGGATCCTGGAACACGATCTGCACGGCCCGCCGGTAGTCCTTGAGCGCACCGCCGCCGAGCGCGGTGATATCGGCGCCCTCGAACAGGATCCGGCCGGCCGCGGCTGGCACCAGGCGGAGCACAGCACGGCCGATCGTCGTCTTGCCCGATCCGCTCTCTCCGACCAGCCCGAGGCCAAACGGTCCTGCTGCGATGTCCAGACTCACCCCGTCGACCGCCCGCACCGGCCCGAACTGCACCGCCAGGTCCCTTATCTCCAGCAGCGGGCGACGCGGGGGGCGCCCGGCCTGGGGGCGCCCGGCCATCGTGTCTGACGAGTTCACCAGCGAGCTCCCGGATGAACTGGAGCTGCGCCCGCATCGGCCTGCGCCGTCACTGGCCGGGCCCCGTCCTGATCTTCGGCACCGCTGCCAGGAGCTCGGCGGTGTACGGATCCCTCGGCAGCGACATGATCTGGTCGGCCGGGCCCTGCTCCACAATTGAGCCTGCCCGCATCACCGCCACCCGATCGCACAACTCGGCGACTACCGCCAGGTCGTGGCTGATGAACAGGATCGACATCCCCTCCCGGTCCCGCAGGTCCCGCAACAGCTCAAGCACCTCGGCTTGCACTGTCACGTCCAGCGCGCTTGTGGGCTCGTCGGCGAGCAGGATCTCGGCCCGCAGCGCGAGCGCCAGCGCTATCGCGACGCGCTGCAGCTGCCCGCCGGACAGCTGGGCAGGATACCGGCGCAGCAGGCTGGGCGAGAGCAGCACCTCGCGCATCGCCACTGCTGCCCGGTCGCTTGCCTCGCTCCCGCTCAGCCCATGCAGCCGCAGCGCCCGCAGCACCATGTGGCCGACCCGGAACACCGGGTTGAACGCCATCGACGGGCTCTGGAAGATAGCCGCGATCCGGCGCCCGCGCAGGTGCCGTAGCTCATTATCAGGCAGGCCGATCAGCTCGCGGCCATCCAGGCTGATACTCCCGCTCACGGTGGCGCCGACCGTTCCGGCCAGCCCGAGTATGGCCAGGGTGGTCATCGACTTGCCCGAACCGCTCTCGCCTGCCAGCCCGACGATCTCGGCATCGCCTACCGCCAGATCCCCGATCGACACGACTGGCCGGGCACCGAAGCGCACCTCGAGGCCGGCGATCTCCAGCGTCACCGGAGGATCACCCGCCTCGGGTCGAGCAGGTCCCGGAGTCCGTCACCGAGCAGGTTGAAGGCGAAGGCAGTGGCCAGGATCGCTAGCCCAGGGAAGGTGACAACCCACCACGCGGTGGTGAAGTAGTTCTGCCCCTCGGCGACCATCAGCCCCCAGTCGGGCGTCGGATCCTGCGCGCCAAGGCCCAGGAAGGACAGAGCCGATGCGGTCAGGATCACGCCCCCCACATCGAGCGAGATCTGGACGATCAATGGCGTGATCGCGTTGGGCAGGACGTGCCTGACGATGATCCGCCGCCGTGATATCCCGAGCGCGCGGCAGCTCTCAATGTAGGGACGCCCGGCCACCGAGGCGGCCTGGCCGCGGATCAGCCTGGTATACCAGGGCCACCAGGTGGCCGAGATCGCGATCGTCACGCTGGTCAGGCTGGGCGGAAGCACCGCCGCAAGCGCGAGGGCCAGCAATAGCGCGGGGAACGCGAGGAAGATGTCGGTCACCCGCATGATCAGATCATCAAGCCAGCCGCCGAAATAGCCGGCCATGATCCCCAGCGGGATCCCGATCAGGCACGCGATCAGCAGCACGAAGAACGCGATCAGCGGCGAGACCCGGGCACCGTAGATGACCCGGGACGCGATGTCGCGGCCCACCTGGTCAGTCCCGAACCAGTGCTGCGCCGAGGGCGGCCGCAGCACAGCGAACGGGTTGGTCGCCGTGCCCGCGTCGCCGGGGAACGGCGCAAGCAGCGGGGCGAGCACCGCGACCACGACTATCATCGCCGCGACGGCCCCGCCGGCCACGAGCAGCGGGTTCGCACGGAGCCTGGTGCCGATGTCCAGGCGGCGCGCGGCGGCTGGAGGGGCGGGCATCGGGGCCGGGGCTTCGATCATCGCAGCCTGATCCTCGGGTCGAGCCACGCCTGGACGATGTCGACAATCAGGTTAGCGATCACGTACACGATCGCGATGAACAGCGTGACGCCCAGGATCGCCGGGGTGTCGAGGGTGCCGATCGATGCCGCCGCGTAGCTGCCGAGGCCGGGCCAGTCGAAGATCGACTCGACCAGGAACGTGTTCACCAGCGAGTAGCCGAATACCAGGGCTACCGCGGCCGCCAGCGGATTCCAGGCCAGCTTCATCAGGTACCGCCCGAAGACGGCCCGCTCGGGGAAGCCGAGCGCCCGGGCCATCTGCACATGCGTCTCGCCGACGGTGTCCAGGACCTGCGCCCGTACCAGCCGGGCGATGAGCCCTGCCGGGTACGCGGCAACCACCAGCGCGGGCAGGATCAGATGGTCGAGTGTGCTGCCGAGCATCTGCCAGTTGCCGGTCAGCAAGGCGTCAACCACGGGAAAACCGGTGTGCCGTGCCAGCGGGCTGGTGAACAGCAGGCCGGGTGAGTATTCCCCGGCCACCGGCAGCAGGTGCAGGCGCTGGGTGAATACCAGCTGGAAGATCAGCGCCATCCAGAAGATGGGCATCGATACGCCCAGGATCGACCCGGTCCGGATCGCGTGGTCGATGGGCCGCCCCGGCCAGCGCGCCGACACCAGGCCGAGCGGCACGCCAGCCGCCAACGCGATGATCAGCGCGGCGATCACCAGTTCCAGCGAGGCCGGGGCGACAATCGCGAGGTCGGACAGCACCGGCCGGTGAGTGTGAATAGCCACGCCCCAGTTCCCTGCGGCGATCCCCCCGAAGTACGCGGCGAGCTGCACCGGCAGCGGCCGGTCCAGCCCGAGGAACCGTCGCGCCGCCGCGACCTGGGCGGCGGATGCATGCGGGCCCGCCCAGGTCGCCGCCGGGTCGCCCGGAACCACGTGGGCGATCACGAACGTCAGGATGATGACGCCGGCGATCACCACAACGGCGAGGGCGGCCCGGCGGACGACGTACGCCGTCAACTGCCGAGCGGCTTCAGGTTGTAGGCGAAAACGACATTCGGATATGCCTGGTTGACCTGAAGTCCGGAGAAATTGGACGTCATCGCGTACTGGTAGTTCGCGTTGTAAAGGAAAGCGATCGGGGCCTGGTGCAGGATGGTCACCTGCATCGAGCGGTACAGCTGGTCACCGGCGGCCCGGTTGGTGGCGACGAGTGACTCCACCTTGTTGATCTGGCTGTCCAGGCTCCGGTTGGAGTAGTAGGAGAGATTGAAGTACGGCTGCTTTTGCGTGTACAGCAGGTTGATGAACCAGGAGTACGGGTCGGCGTAGTCCGGCCACCAGTACTCCATGAAGATGTCCTGGTGCTGTGCGGCGCTGGCCGACTTGGCCTTGCCCCACTGGGTCGGCCAGGCCAGCGACTGCACGCTCAGGTGGATATTCAGCTTGGCCAGGCTGGATTTGATGAGCGTCGCCACCACCTGCTCGTTGGAGTCCCCCTGGGTGTAGGTGAGGGACAAGTTCAGCCGTTTCTTGCCGGGCCCGTAGCCCACCTGATTCAGCAGCTGCGTCGCCTTGGCCGGGTCGTAGCTGTAGTTCGGCAGGTCGCTGAAATGGCCGAGCAGCCCGGCGGGCACGATGCCGCTGGACGGAACGCCAGCTCCCTGCAGTGCGGCGATGATTCCCCGGTAGTTGATGCCATAGGAGATCGCCTGGCGCTCGGGCAGGCTCAGCGCCTTCGAGTTGAGCTGGCCAAGCAAGTTCTGCCAGGACGGTGCGCTCATCAGCCTGATGCCCGCCGCGCCCCGCAGCGACTTCCAGAGCGACGGGCTCATCTGCTCGACGAAGCTGACCTGCCCCGCCCGCAGCAACTGCGCGGCAGTGGTGTCCTGCGGCACCACCCGGAACACCACGCGCTTGAAGTGCGCGCCGCTCCAGCCACCCCAGTAGTTCGGATAGGCCTTCTCAACGACCTCGAACTCCTGGCCCTTGTTCCAGGTCGCGATCGTGTAGGGGCCGGTGCCCGCGTCGTGCGGGGCGTTCAGCCACTTGGTCAGGTCCCCGCTGCCCGCGGCCTTCGTGTCGTAGATGTAAGCGGAGTAGTCAGCCGACGCCTCGAGGTCGAGCGGTGCCGGATACTTGAGGTGGAACACCAGCGTGTAGGTCCCGGGGGTGTCGATGGTCTTCACCGCGCCCCAGATGTACGCCGCGCCGCCGTTCAGCTTGGCCGTGCGCAGGATCGCGGCCCTGGCGGCCGGCGCCGTCAGCAGGCGGCCGGTATGGAAATGGACGCCGTGGCGCAGCTGGAACGTCCAGGTCAGCCCACCATGCGTGGACGACCAGCTGGTCGCGAGCAGCGGGCCTACCTTGTGGGTCACCGTGTTATAGCGAGTGAGCGTCTCATACATGTTGCTCATCGCGATGATGCCGTTGGAGTACTCGGTCGCAGGGTCCCAGCCATCGATCATCACCGGCGTGTAGGTGTCGTAGGTGAAGGTCTGGCTGGCTGCCTGCTTGTGCTTGCCTGCCTTGGGCGCTGCGCCGCCGCATGCGGCGAGCAGCAACGCGAGCGCCGATCCCAGTGCGATCAGCCAGATGCTGCGCCGCTTCATGGATACCTCCGTGGTGGCTATGTGCTACGGACGTGCGGCCGGCCCGGATTGCCTGCCCGCACGGGGCTGCCGGGCCAGCCGGGCGTGAAGGTGCTGTTCCTGCTGGCCGCCGCCGAGCGCGCCCGCGGCCTTGGCGCGGATACGCACGGCGGGCGACGTGAGATACGCCAGCGGGATCTCCTCTATCTCGACGATCTGCACGGTGCCGGGATCCGCGCCCGCGCCGACCGCGTGCTCACGCGCCTCTTCGCATGCCTCGTCGAGCGCGGCCTCCCGGCCACCGGCCCCGATGTGGAAGATCCGGTCCACGTTGCCGCTGACCGAGGCGATCGCGGCGCCGATGGCGTTGGCCGCGTCGAAATGGCTGGGCCGGATGACTTCGCTGACTCCGGGGATATCGTCCGGGACCAGGATGCTGCCGCCGCCGACCGCGATCAGCGCGCGGTCGCCTTTCGACGTCTTGACCCGGTCGATCGCATCGGCGAGCATGGCATCGGCCTGCCGGGCAGCGTGCTCAAGCAGCCGCCGGTGCTCCCCGATCAGCCGGGGATTGCCGAGCGCTGCCCGCCCGGTCGCGACGGCGCTGTCGGTGAGGGTAGCCACGGCGCCGCCGAATACCAGGGCCTCAGTCTCCAGCCGGTAGCCGACGCTCCGCGGCCCGATGCGGGCCGCGCCCGACTCGAGTGAGATCACCGAGCCGCCGCCGAGCGCGATCGTGACCAGGTCCGGCATCCGGAAGTTCGTGCGGATCCCGCCGATCTCGACGCCGTAAGAGGACTCGCGCGGGAAGCCGTTGGCGAGCACGCCGACGTCGGTTGAAGTACCCCCCACATCGACAACCAGCGAGTCCGTCGTGCCGGTGAGGAACGCGGCGCCGCGGATGCTGTTGGCCGGCCCGCTGCCGATGGTGAGCACCGGGTACCGCAGGGCGTGATCCAGTGCCATCAGCGTGCCGTCGTTCTGCGCGAAGAATGTCGCTGGCTGCATGCCGTGCACCGCAAGCGCTTCCTGCATCGCGCTGGCCACGTCGCGGGCAACGTCGACCAGGGCCGCGTTCAGGATCGTGGCGTTCTCCCGCTCCAGCAGGCCGACCGAGCCGATCTCGTGGCTGAGCGATGTCGGCACCTCACCGAGTTCGCGCTTGACAACCTCCGCGGCCAGCAACTCGTGCCGCGGCGACACCGGGGCGAACACGCTGGTGATCGCGACGGCCTCGGCCGCGCCTGCGACCTCACCAAGAAACCGCGCGACCGCATCGCCATCGAACGGGGACAGGTCCCGGCCATCGAACTCGATGCCGCCGTCCACGATCGTCTCCCCGGCCGACACGGCATCGGCCAGGTCACGCGGCCATTCGAACATTGGCCGGATGGCATAAGTGGCTGGCCCGCCGATCCTGATGACCGCTACCCGCCGCAGCTTCCTGCGCTCAAGCACGGCGTTGGTCGCGTGCGTTGTGCCGAGCATGACATGCGTGATGCGGCCGACATCGATGCCCGGCGCCCGCATCACCGCGTCGATGGCCGCGGTGATGCCGCCGGTGATGTCCGGGGTGCAGGCCACCTTGGCCTTAGCGAGAACCCGGTCGGCGGAATCGAGGATCGCCGCGTCGGTGTTCGTGCCGCCGACGTCAATGCCGAGACGGCAGTCAGGGTGCGGCACCGGCAAGCTCCTCCACGGACAGGTAGTCGAAGTCGTAGCCGAATGCCCGCGGGCCGGCGGCTGCGATCCCTCGCGGTGTCCGCCAGACCGGGTCGCAGGCAAAGGCGATCACCGTGACTCGCTGGCCGTACCTGACCCGTTCGGTCACGATCGCGCCGGCAGTCTCGCTGTCCAGCACCGATATCAGGTCGGGGACTGAGGCGAGCACCCGGCCCTGCTCAAGCGCCACCAGGTTCTCGTTCTGCAGCTCCAGGCGGATCAGGCGGCCGGCGTCCTCGCCGAGGCCTTCGACCAGCACGGATCCGCGCACGAACCCGCTGGTAGTCCGCCGCTCGACATCCGACACCTTGCCAGTGACCAGCCGGAAAGCGCCCACCTCGGTGATCAGGGCGTCCACCGGGCTGCCCGCGGCGCTCGCGACCGCCTGCCCGATGCTGATCGCGAGCGACACCGAGTTCCGCACCGTCGCGCCGCGCGCCTGGGCCACGGTCAGGGTGTACTCGGTCGCCGAGGCGGCTCCGCCGAACTCGACTGCGGCGGCTCGCTCCAGCCGCTCCATCCAGTGCCCGGAGATCGTCCGGAACACGACCAGGTTGCCGCGCTCGTCGGTCATGATGGCCGGGCTTGGCGAGATCCCGGCAAGGTGCATGGTGACCTGCGGGACCTCGGGAAATGCCCGGCCCATGCCGTCGGCATCGACGACCGGCAGTCCCATCCGCGCCGCCCACGAGATCGGCAGCAGGCCGTTCGCCCCGCCGATTTCTGCGGACATCAGCGCCGCGACGCGGCGGCCGGTCATGTACTCGAGATGGTCGCGCAAGCGGGCGCCCTCGTCCCCGTTCTCGATCTTCTCGATGGTGACCGTCGGGGCGCCGATCCCCCCGCACGGCATGATCAGCGAATCGTCCGGCAGCTCGTCGAGGTCCACTAGCAGGGCCGGCCCGAAATCCTCGGTCGCCTGCAGCGCCTGCAGCAGCCCCAGATACGGATCCCCGCCGCCTCCGGCGCCCAGCACAGCGCATCCCCGGGCAAGCGCCCGGAGCGCATCGGAATCGAGCAGCCGCTTCATGATCACCAGCGTAGCTTCGGCGGGCTACCAACGATAACTGCGTAATGGATGGAATTCTCCAGCCCGGCCGGATGACACGAAAGCGTGCGCGCCATTCTTACCCGCGCCTGCCTGCCGGGCGGAAGCCATATACCTCTGCCGCCTCGCGCGCCGTGATCAGCCCGTCACGCAGGTCGGCGAGCACCAGCGAGGGCTCTCGCTCGGCCGGGTCGCCGTACCCGCCGCCGGTTCCGGTTACCAGCCGTACCAGGTCCCCGCGGTGCAGCGGGAACCGTGAGGCCTTGCCGAACGGCGGCACCTGGCTGCCATCCGCCCGGATGACCTGCACGTAGTTGCGTGACCCCGGGCAACCGCCCGCCACGCCCCACGGCGGGGAAAGGTGCCGCCCCCAGGCGACCGTGAGCAGAGCCTCGTCGCACAGGATGCGGTACTCCCGGATCAATCCCCGGCCGCCGCGGCGGCGGCCTGCGCCGGCCCCCTCCACGACGTCGAAGCCGAACCGCTCGACCCGGACTCCGTAACGCTGCTCGGCGACCTCGACCGGGATCACGTAAGTCTCGCCGTCGCCGGCGGTGATAAGGCCGTGTTCGCCGTCCTTTACCGCATTGGCGCCCCAGCCGCCGGGCTGCGGCTCGACGAGCAGGGCCGGCTCGCCGGTATCCGGATGAGTGACCGCCAGTGAGGTCGAGCAGGTGGAGATGTAGCTGCCTGCCGTCAGCCGGTCCGGGAATGCCGGGGCGAGCGCCTTCCAGACCAGGTCGCTGGCCAGGTCGGCGGATTCGAAGTACGCGGCGACCGGCGCCGGGCGCTGCGCGGTGAAGATGGTCCCCGGCGGGCAGATGATCTCCAGCGGCCGGAACCAGCCGTCGGTGGCGGGCACGGCCGGGTCGGTGATGGCCTTGAACACCGTGCGCACCCCGGACACCAGCCCGCTCCAGGTGCAGTTGACCGGCCCGGGAACCTGCGGGTGGCTGCCGGTGAAGTCGCACACCATGCCGGACGGCGAGATCTCCACTCGGACCCGGACCGGGAAAGGGCCGTTGCCCAGGCCGTCCTCGTCGGTGATGTCCGCTGCCTCGAAGACACCATGCGGGATCTTGCCGAGCGTCATCCGCGCTAGCTGTTCGCTTCGGTCCAGAATGACGCGCATTGACTCCGTCACCGCAGGCCCGCCGAACCGCCCGCACATCTCGTGCAGCCGGCGCTCGGCCACCTCAAGGCAGGCTGCCTGCGCGTACAGGTCGCCCAGCGTCATGTCCGGCAGGCGGCTGTTGGCGGCGAGAATCGCGACGATTTCCTGGACTGCATGGCCTGCCCGGTAGGCGCGCACGAAGGGCAGCTGAAGGCCCTCGGCGTAGACGTCTGCCGAGTCGGCCGTCCATGACCCCGGGTCCTTGCCGCCGACCTCGGTCCAGTGTCCCTTGGCCGCGGCGAAGGCGATCAGGTCCCCGCCGTAGAACACGGGGCGGACCAGCGCGACGTCGGACAGGTGAGTGCCGCCGCCGAGGTAAGGATCGTTGGCAATGATGACGTCGCCTGGCCCCAGGTCCGGAACCCTGGCGATGGTTTCCCTGACCGCGTCACCGAGCGGGCCGAGGAAGCCGGCCACCCCGTTGCCCTGGGAGACCAGGTCACCGCGGGCGTCGGTTACGCCGACGCCGAAGTCCAGCACCTCGTAGATGACCGGGCTCTGCGACGTCCGCTGCAGCGACACGAACATCTCGTCGGTGACCGCGGCGAACCCCTCGCGCAGGCAGTCCATCGTGAAGCGGTCAATTGTCACGCCCGCTCCTCGGCTTCGGAGATCACCAGGTTGCCGAGCTCGTCGGAGCACACGGTCTGGCCGGGCAGGACCAGGGTCGTGGCCGCGGGCTCCTCGACCACGCACGGCCCGCGCAGACGCCCCTCGCGGGCCAGCTCTGGCCTGCCGACAACGCGAGTGCGGGTGACCCCGCCGTACGGGTCCAGGTCGACCAGCCGTGCGCGGACAGACGGTCCCCGCAGGTCATCCGCGCCGTCCCCGCTGTGCTGGCCATCGGCTCGCCAGCGGAGCGCTTGCTGGCCGGGCGCGGTCGCGCTCACCCGCAGCGACACCAGCTCAAGCGGGGCGTCGAGGCGGAACGCGTAGGCCTCGACCGACTGGCGGTCGAACGCCGCGCGCAGCTCGCCGCGCCCCGGTCCCCCGATGGCCGCGTCAGCGAGGGGCACTTCCAGCGCGTGCTCCTGACCGTGGTAGCGCAGCTCCGCATACCTGCGGACCTGAGCGCCCCCCGCACGCGGGCCAAGCTGGCTTAGCGCGGCCTGCTCTGCCGGTGCGCACAACGCGGCCAGGTCTGCCTCCGCCAGCGGGCACACCACCGTGCGTACCGCGTCAGCCCGCAGCTCTGTGCTGAGCATCCCGAAAGCGGAGAAGTGGCCCGGGGCGGGCGGGATGATGGTCCTGGCGATGCCGAGCTCGCGGGCGAGCAGCGTCGCATGCAGCGGGCCGGCTCCTCCGTATGCGATGAACGCGAAGTCCCTCGGGTCATGCCCGCGCCGCAGCGTCACCAGCCGCAGGGCGTGACTCAGCTGCGCGACCGCGTAGCGCAGTACCCCCCGCGCGGCCTGCCGCGCGTCGACGCCGAGGCTGGCCCCGAGCCCGGCGAGAGCCTTCTCGGCCGCCCGGGCATCCAGGGGCATCGTGCCGCCGAGAAAGTAGTCCGGATCGAGCCTGCCCGCGACCAGGTTCGCATCGGTCAGCGTCGGCTCGGTCCCGCCCCTGCGGTAGCAGGCCGGCCCGGGGTCCGCGCCGGCGCTCTGCGGCCCCACGTGCAGCCCGCCGGCCGGATCTGCCCAGACGATCGACCCGCCGCCCGCGCCGATCTCCACGATCTCGGCGGTGGGCACCTGCACCGGGTACCCGGCCTGGGCCGGGGTGGCGGCGAGACTGTGCTGGGCGTTGATCCGCACCTGCCCGTCACGGATGGCGGCCGTCTTGGCGGTGGTCCCGCCGATGTCAAGGGTGAGGACATGCCGCGCGCCAAGCCGGCTGCCGAGCGCAGCGGCCGCGGTTACGCCGGCTACCGGCCCGGACTCGAGCAGCGTAATCGGTGCCTGCGCGGCCTGCTCGAACGAGCACACGCCGCCATTCGAGCGCATCGCGAACAATGGCGCCCGCACCCCGGCGGACCGGAGTGACCGCGTCAACGAGCCGAGATAGGTTGCGACCACCGGCTGCACATATGCGGAGAGGACCGCGGTCGAGGTCCGCTCGTATTCCCGCCACTGCCCGCTGAGCTGGTGCGAGGGGACGACGGCCACGTCCGGAAGCCGCTCAGCGAGCAGATCGGCGACGCGCTGCTCATGCGCCGGGTTAACCCAGGAGTGCAGCAGGCAGACCGCCACTGCCGCGACGCCCTCGCGCGCCAGCTGGCCAGCCAGCTCGATCACCTCCGCTTCGGCCAGCGGCTGGACCACCGCACCGCGGTAGGACATCCGCTCGGTGACCTCGAAGCGCAGGCGGCGCGGCACGAACGGCGCCGGCTTGCGGTACGCAAGGTTGTAGAGATCGGGCCGGTTCGCCCGGCCGATCTCGAGCACGTCGCGGAACCCCCGGGTGGTCACCAGCGCCGTCGATACCCCGCGGCGCTCGGTTAGCGTGTTGATGACGACCGTGGTGCCGTGCACAAAGGTGGCGATCTCCCGCGCGGGGACCCCGGATTGCGCCAGCGCGCTGAGCGCACCCTGCTCCAGCTGTCCCGGAGTTGTGTCCGCCTTCGCCCGCAGGACCTGACCTGTCGCGGTGTGCACAGCCACGAGGTCAGTGAACGTGCCGCCAATGTCCACCGCCAGGCGGAACTGGCGGCTCGTCATCGTGATGCCTCTACCCGCCTGATCTGGTCGCGGAGGTTCATCGCATCCTTGCCCCAGAACACCACCGGGGGACTCGACCTGACCAGCCGGGCATAGACCAGGCCGGCCACGCCCCGCCACACGTACCAGCGCGGGAACTCACTGGAGTACGGCCACCAGTCCGGTGCTTCGTCAGCTGCTGTCCCCGGCACCGCAGGGGTCTGGTGTTCCATGGCTCTCCCAGGATGAACTCCGGGCAGCAACGGCGCGGCGGCCGTTGTCTTACCCGAGCTCCGAAATCCGGCAACGGTTCGATGTTCGCAGCCCGGGGCCGGCCGGTGAATGGGCAGATTGCACTGCGCTCGTGACTGGACTGTGCTCAGCGCATAAACTCATTTGCCGATGCCAGTCGTCGATACGATCATCGCTAGTCCGCTGCTTGCCGGGCTGCAGCGCGTCAGCGAAAGCGGCGGGAGCCGGCCGGCCACCCGGGTCCGGCTGGCAGAGCAATTCGCCGACCTGGACCAGGCCCCGGCTGAAAGCTTCGTCGTGCTGTCCAGGTCTGCCTCGGCCGAAGCTACGGACTACCGCCTCGACATGGCCCTGCGGTGGGCCTCGATCCACCAGGTTGCGGCCGTCGCGACCTTTTCCGTGGAGCTGTGGAGGCCGCCGCCGACCGCTATGGACATCGCTGGCCGAGCCGATATCGCGCTGGTCTCGGTTCCGGCCGCGATAGAGCTCACCCGGCTGCTTTCGGCGCTCGGCCAGGAAATCGGCGGCGGGGCGGAGCGCGCGCTCAGCCTGGCCGAGCGCGGCCTCGACGCCGTGCTTCGCGCCGAAGAGGATGGCGCCGACCTGGATGGACTGCGCGCATGCGCCAGCCGCGCGCTAGGCACCGCCGTTGAATTCCATCCCGAGGACGGTCCCCGGGCTGCTGCCGAGTTCTGCGTGCCGATCAGCGTCGGCGGGGCGCCGCTCGGGTATTTCACTGCCCCGGACGCGCACGGCGATCTCGCCATCGCAGCGCGACTTGTCCTGCACGCGGCGGCTTCAGCCGCCGGAAGGCTGCTGGATCTGGCGAGGCGGGCACGCGAACTGCCGATCAGGTCCCGCAGCGAGCTGCTTGCCGAGCTGCTGATGTCGGATGCGGCGCTCAGCGAGGAGCTGCTTGACCGTGCCAGGCAGCTGGGCGTGCCGGTAGCCGGATGGCACGTGGCCGTCCGGGTCGAAGCCGACAACCTCGACGAGATCGAGCGCGACGAGGTGCACCGGTTCGAGCTGCTGGAGACCGCCGGGCAGGTGGCATTGCAGGCCGCGGCACGGACCGGTGGCACCTGGCACACCTCCCGCATCGCGCGGGCGGTGGTCCTCGTGCGCATGACCAGCTCCTATCCTGGCCCGCAAGCAGGCCTGCGGGCGGCGCGGTCCGCCGAGCGCGCGCTGCAGGCCATCCGGGCCCGGCTGCCCGGGCTGCACGTGCACGCGGGGGTGGGGACGCCGCACGAGGGGCCGATGGGGCTGCGCGCCTCGGCAGCCGAAGCCAGGCTGGCCCTCGCCGCGGCGCGGGCCGCGGGCCGGTCGGACGGCGTGGCGACGCACGACGCGGTTGGCATCAAGCGGATGCTTATGGAGTGGTATGCATCGGACAGCGCACGCACGTCTGTTCGTGACCAGCTAGCGCCGCTCGAGCAGCTTGGCCCGGCAAGAGGCGAGACCGCGATCAGGACTCTCGCTGCCTATCTCGACCAGCAGGGCTCGATCGTCCGGACGGCGGAAGCGCTGCACCTGCACCGTAACGCGGTGACCTACCGGCTTCGCCGCATCACTGACCTGCTCGGCGTCGACCTCGACGATCCCGACCAGCGGCTCGCCCTGCAGCTCGCCTGCCGTGCCCGGCTGCTGGCATAGCGCACCGTGATGCGGCCCGGGCGCTCCGGGCCGTGCTGCCGGGCCGCTGGCACATTCACGAGGGCAGTATCCACGCATTCACCAGGACAGCATCCCCGCGCTGACCCTCCGGACGGTGGCGGTCCGGGCAAGGGCCAGGGCGGAGGCCAGGTCCGGGCAGCTTGCCGTGCCGCCGGCCGCCCGGGTCGACAGCGCGCCGACGGCACAGCCCAGCGCGGCCGCGTCGGGCAGGGCAAGGCCGTGCAGCAGCCCGGCAATCAGCCCCGCGTTGAAGCAATCCCCCGCGCCCGTGGCATCGACAGGCGTCACCGGCGGCAGCGCCGCCCGGTGCCACACGGGACCGTCCGCGCACAGGGCCCCCCGTTCGCCGAGCTTCACCGCCAGCCTGGGCCCCGCGGCGGTGAGGGCTTGCGCCGCAGCCAGCAAGGTCGGCTCGCCAGCGATCCGCAGGGCCTCCGTCTCGTTGGGGAGCAACACATCAGTCTGTGCCAGCGAGGCATAGAGATGGTCATCGCCCCACTTCCCGGCCGGATCCCAGTTGGTATCGAGCGAGGTGGTGGCTCCTGCGGCCCGCGCGGCCGCGAGCATGGCCGCCAGCCCGGGCCCCAGCGAGTGCTCCAGCAGGAAGTAGGAACTGATATGCACATGGCGGGCCCGGGTGAGCAGCGCGGCGGGGACATCCTGGGTGGTCAGCGACGCCACGGCGCCGAGAGCGGTCAGGATCGCACGATCAGCGCCACGGGACAGCGCAACTGTCATGCCGGTCGGCACGTCGTCGCGCACGGCCACGGCAGCGGTGCCCACGCCTTCCCGGGAAAGCTCGCCCAGCAGGAAATCCCCGGCCGGATCAGCTCCTGCCGCCGCGACCAGCTGCACGCTCAGCCCCAGCCGCGCCGCGGCCACCGCCGTGATCGCCGCGGACCCGCCGATGACCATCCAGATGCCGTCCACCAGCTTCTCCTGCTGGCCGAAGGACGGGGTGACGTCGTCGCCAAGCACCAGCACGTCCGGGTTGCAGTCACCGACCACGACCAGATCCGTTCCCCCGCGTTCCGTCACAGCTTGCCCGGTGATTCATCCGGATTGACGATCCCGGCGCCGATCACCCTCAGCAGGCGGGTCACCTCAATGACAATCGCAGCACGCCCCGCCGCACCGTACCGCCGCGGATCGACCAGGCAGGCATCGGCCGCGAGAGCGTCGCGGACGGCGGCTGTGAACACCTTGTTCAGCTGGGTGGCCACATTGATCTTGGTCATCCCGGCGCCGATCGCCGCGGCCAGCGCCGCATCGGGGACTCCCGACGAGCCGTGCAGTACGAGCGGGACGCTGACCGCAGCGTGGATCCTGGCGATAAGCCCGGTGTCCAGGACCGCATCGCGGGTCAGCATCGCGTGGGAGCTGCCGACCGCCACGGCCAGGGCATCCACCCCCGTCGCATCGACATAGCAGGCCGCGTCGTCAGGATCCGTGCGCGCACGGGGCGAGTGCACGCCGTCCTTCCCGCCGATCTCGCCGAGTTCAGCCTCGACCCACATCCCCCGCTCGTGACACCACCGGGCGACTCCGGCTGTAGCGCGGACATTCTGGGCGTAGGGCAGGGCCGACGCGTCGTACATGACCGACCCGAAGCCCAGGCCGGCTGCTTCCCCGACCAGTTCCGTACTGGTGGCGTGATCCAGGTGCAGCGCCACCGGCACAGCAGCCGAGCCCGCGATGGCGGCGCAGGCCCGGCCCAGCGGGCCGAGTGCGCCGTGGTAAGCGACACAGTTCTGGCTTACCTGCAGGACCACGGGCGCGCCGGCGGCTTCAGCACCGGCGACGATCGCCTCGGCGTGCTCAATGCCGATGACGTTGAAGGCGCCGACGCCGCGGCCCGCCGCCGCGGCCGGCCCGACGATCTCCTTTAGCTGCGCCGCTGGCATCAGTCGGCCCTGCCGCGGCTCACCCTGACCCCGGCCAGCACCTCGGCGTAGTCAGCATGGCTGAACTCTCCCGCGACCGGCGCGGCGGCTGAGGCGGTGCCGAGCGCGACCGCGTGCCGCAGCCGCTCCTCCCACGGGCGCCCCAGGACGAGCCCGTGGACCAGGCCCGCGACCACGGCATCCCCGGCGCCGGTCGGATTCCCCCGCACTTCGGCCGGCGGCACCGCCTGCCAGCTGCCGTCCCCGGTGGCGGCGCACAGCCCGTCGGCTCCGAGTGTGACCACGACCGCCTGCGGGCCAGCGGCCCTCAGCTCCCGCGCGGCGAGGGCCACCGCATCCTTGTCCGCGCCGCGCGCCGTGGACAGGCTGCGGCCGACGAGAGCTTCCAGCTCAGCGAGATTCGGCTTGACGATGGCCGGGCGGGCGGCCGTGCCCCGGAGCAGTGCCTCCCCGTGCGCGTCCAGCACGGCTGGCACCCCGGCCGCCGCTGCCATGACGCCCAGCTCTGCGTAGGTATCCGGCGAAAGGCCCGGCGGCAAGCTTCCGGAAAGGACAACGGCCGCACATCCCGCCAATGCCCTTTCATACATACCGCAGAACTCGGCGTACTCATCCGGCCCGACCGGCGGACCCGGCTCGTTGAACAATGCGGTATCGCCGCGGACGGTGTCGACCACGGCGAAGGTCCGCCGGGTCTCGCCGCTGATCCGGGTGAATGCCGCCGGCGCCCCCAGCCTCCCGAGCGCGGATTTCACCTCCTCGCCGGTGACGCCGCCCGCGAACCCCGTCACCTGGACCTCGGCACCGATCGCCCGCAGTGTCCGGGCCACGTTCAGCCCCTTGCCGCCGGCCCGGACCTGGATCACGGCTGGCCTGTTGACGCCGGCCCAGTCGACGCCTGGCACGTGATGCGTGACATCGAGAGCCGGGTTGAGTGCGACGACCAGGATCATTGTGACGTGAATCTACCGTCCCGATCGCTCAGGCAGCAACATGAACGACCAGAAGCGGCCTTGCAGAACGCATGAGTGTGTTCTAATATCCGCTCATCCGAGCGAGAACGAAAGTACGGGCAACGACGACGAGGGCTCCCGGACCGAGGCAGCGTCCCGGCCCTGTTCGCGTCACGCTGGTAGACGCAGGTGAGCCGGTGGAGGGCTGATGGCCTTCCTCTCCTCCTGCGGTCCGGTTCACCTGTTTCCCCGGATGCCCTCGGGCATCAGAACTCCGTGGGCCTCGATCAGTTCGTCGCACATCGAGACAATCTGCTGGGTCGTCAGCGTGGCTGCCGCGTTCGGGTCGAGCAGCGCGGCCTGGTAGACCAGGCTGCGCCGCTCCTCGAGCGCCGCGCGAACCGTGAGCTCCGCCACGTTCAGGAAGGTCCGGTTCAGGGCCAGGCACTGCGGGGGGAGGGCGCCGATCCGCGTGGGCTGGACGCCGTTCTTGTCGACCAGGGCCGGCACCTCGACGCAGGCGTTGCCGGGAAGCCCGTCTATCAGCCCGCCGTTTCGCACGTTCGTGTAGACCTCACGGACGGTGCCAGTCTCGAGCGAGTGGATGATCTCGGAGGCGAGCTCGGAGGTCGGCTCGATCTCGAGCTCCTGGCCGGCGTCCAGGGCCGCCTTCGTCCGCTCCCACTCCTCGAGGTTCTCCTCGCTACGGCGCACGTATTCGTCGATCTCGCACCGGAATCGCTCGACCTGCTCGTCGTGGTGGAGGAACCATGGGACGTACTCGCTCGAGTGCTCGCTGGACTCGGTGGGGAAGTAGCCGAAGCGCCGGAAGATCTCCACGCGCACCCGTCTGCCCAGCCCCTCCGGGTCGGCCTCAATCACCTCGCGAAGCCGCGGGTAGAGGTCCTCGCCGGTGCCACGGTGGCGAAACCGCAGTACGAAACACTGATGGTTGAAGCCGGCGGTGCGGAAGGCGACGTCTTCCTCGGGCACGCCTACGGTCCTGGCCAGGAAGGCATGGGTGTCCCGCACCGAGTGGCACACGCCGACCACGTTCGCGAACGGGGTGCCCTCGTAGACGGCCCACGGCAGCATGGCCATGGGGTTGGCGTAGTTCAGCAGGAGGGCGTTCGGTGCCAGCTCGTGGAGGTCGTTGCCGATGCCCACCATGACGGGGATGGTGCGGAGCCCGCGGAAGATGCCACCGATCCCGATAGTGTCGGCGATCGTCTGGCGGAGCCCGTACTTCTTCGGGATCTCGAAGTCCGTGCGGGTTGCCCGGTACCCGCCGACCTGGATCTCGTTGATGATGTAGTCGGCGCCCTGCACGGCTGGCCGGCGCTCCGCGCTGGCCTCCACCCGGTATCCGGCGCCGGTTCGCCGCACGATGGACTCGGCGGCGCGCGCCGCGTACGCGAGACGCTCCGCGTCGATGTCGTGCAGGGCGATGGTCACCAGGCCCCCGAGCTCCGCGAACGAGCACAGGTCGGCCACTACGTTGCGGGTGAACTCCACGCTGCCGGCACCGATGATCGTGATCCGGATCATGAGCGAGAGTGTTCCATGTATGCCTCAAATGAGCAAGTGCGAGCACTTCCTGAGAGAGAACGAGTCCGCGGCCATCGGCTACGCCGTCCGGCATGTCGTCAGGCCGGCCACCCTGGAGCGAATCTGGCGCGCCTTGGAAGGGGCGGGTACCCGTCCCGGCACGGCGATCAGACGGTCGTGACCCGCACGCCAGCCTCGGCGAGCCCCGCCAGGATGCTGGGGTCGGCGGCGCGGTCGGTGATCAGCTCGCCGACCGCTCCGACCTCGCAGATCCGGGCGAAGGCCACGAGCCCGATCTTGGACCTGTCGGCGACGACCACCACCGAGCGGGCGCGCTCGATCAGTGCCCGGTTCGTGTGGGCCTCCACCTCGTGATGCGTCGTGAGGCCGGCTTCGAGGGAGACCCCGTCCGCGCCTACGAACACGATGTCGAGGTTGAGCCCTGCAAGGCTTGCCTCGGCGATGGGTCCGACCAGCTCATAGGACTCGGACCTGGCCACTCCGCCCGTGACTACGAGCTTCAGACTCGGGCGCACCGCCATCTCGGACGCGATGTTCAGAGCGTTCGTGACCAGCGTGAGGCGCTGCTGGTTGACAAGCGCCCGCGCCACCTCCGTCGTGGTGGTTCCACCGGTGAGCCCGACCGCGTGACCTGCGGCAACGCGCGTCGCGGCCTCGCGGGCGATCCGGAGCTTCTCCTCCTTGTGCCGGCCGCCCTTGTACCGAAGCGGGAGCTCATAGAGGACCCCCTGCGCGACCGCGCCTCCGTGTGTCCGCGCCAGCAGGCGTTGGCGCTCGAGAAGTTCGAGGTCACGACGGACTGTGGCAGCCGACACGCCCAGCTCGTCCGAGATCTCGGTGACATTCACGCTGCCGGTCCCGGACAGCCACTCCAAGATCGTCTCTAGCCGCTCCGCTTGTCGCATCGGAACCGGTCCTCAGGATCCAGCTAGCTGTCGGGAAGCGACCTTCGTGACCTCGTGGAACGAGACCTCGACCACGATCAGGACCTCCCGTGTGCGCCGTCGCGACTCACGGCAGCACGACCGAACGAGTCAGGTGCTTCGGACGATCGGGATCGAGACCGTGAGCCTCGGCGAGCTCGACGGCCATCCTCTGGATGAGGACGAGCTCGGCCATCGGATCTGTCCCCTCGTCGACGATGGTGGCTCCGGTGTCCGCTGCGGCGGCGAGCACGCTCGGATCGACGGGTCCGATAGCCCACACGAGGGTTCCGGGGCCGGCCACGCTGATCGGGCCGTGGCGGTATTCCATCGCCGGGTACGCCTCAGTCCACGCGGAGGCCGCTTCGCGCAGCTTGAGCGCGGCCTCGTCCGCGAGGCCCACGGTCCAGCCCTGCCCCAAGAACACGAACTGCCTGAACTCCGAGGGCTGCACCGGCAGCGCCCTGGCGAGCGCGGCCTCCCCGTCGGCGATCGCGGCTTCGAGCCGATCGCCGATGTGCGCGCGCAACAGGGCGAGCGTCGTGGTCGCAAAGCGGGTCTGAACGACCGACTGCTCGTTCGCGAAGTCCAGCACGACCGTGTGGCCGGCGGACGACGCGACCGGCGAGCCGGGGACCGCCGTGACCGCGACCGTGGCGATGCTTCCCCTGAGCCCCTCGAGCGTGCGCAGGACCTCCGTGGTGGTACCCGAGCGCGAGATGGCGACCACGCGCCGGTAGCTTCGGTGCGGCGATAGCTCGGAGGCGATCGCCGCGTCCGTCGTGCCCAGGGCCCTTTCCTCGCGGAGCGCGGCGTAGGCCCGCGCGATGTGGTGGGAGGTCCCGCAGCCGATCGCGGCAGCCGGCTCGCCGGGTGCCGGAAGCAGGCCTGCGACGGCCGGAGCCATGTCCGCGGCCTTCCGCCACAGGGCGGGCTGGCTGGCGATCTCGCTCGTGATGGCATGCATTCACGTGAATCTACCGTCCCGATCGCTCAGACAGCAAACACTAACGACCAGAAGCAGCCTTACAGAACGCACGAGTGTGTTCTAATATCCGCTCATCCGAGCGAGAACGAAAGCAGAGAAACGACGATGAGCTCTCTCGGGGCTTGTGTTCCTTGTCGGTCAACGCGCTTGACCAGGCGGCGCAGAAGGCCGATGCGATCTTGAGCGTGCCGAGCTGGCGGGCAGCGATCCGATAGCCGTCCACGGGGTCAGGGGCCGGCTCATCCCGAGACGATGCCGGCCGGAACGGATCGTCCAGCCGCACGTGCCGTTGCACGAGACGAGGTTGCACCTACTCAAACCGGCGCAGGCCGCGCCAGGCAGGCTGCCGCCCGAAGTCGAAGTACCGTGTTCGCTTGATGACCAGATGGCCATGGCCGAGCAGCGCGCCGCGGATGATGCCCCGGTGCAGGCGCAGGCAGCGGTAGTGACTCGGCGCAAGCGCGACCGCCCTGGCGTGCACGACGTCACCGTGCCACTCGCACGGCACCTCGCGCGTCCCGAAGAGCACCAGGTTGCCGTGCAGTCCGCAGGCGATCTCGGCGTCGTAATAGCTCAGCAGCCCGGCCCGCGCGTAGCGCCCCAGCCGGGCCACCACGTCGGCCTCCAGGTCATAGACCGCGGAATGGTCCATGCCGCCGCGCAGGTCACCGAAGAAACCCACCACCGTCACGTCTTGCGCGCCCCGCAGGGCGGCCGTACAGGGCACCACCAGCCAATGACGGCAGCCGGCCAGCGTGTGCTCGAGCAGCTCGACCGACGTCCGCCGGCCTGGCCAGGACCGGGCCTCGAGCCGGAGGCGCTGCAGCATCCGGCCCATGACCCTGGCATCTGCCAGCGTGCGCTCGGGATCGGTGAACGGACGGCCGGGCAGCCGTTCCTGAGCTGCGAGCAGCTCATAGTGCGGCACGGACCGACCGTACGACGCGCACGCCAAGCAGACAAGGCGCCCGGCTCGGCGGGATGAAATGGTCATCTGGCGCCAACGCGGGAGGGCGGGCAGTTCCCCGTCCGCGAACGACCGGCCTGATAAGGGCCGGCCCGCATCGCGCTGCTTGATGCGGGCGGCCCTCGGCTAGGAACCGCTTGGAGCCGCCGTCAGCCAGAGGCGCTGAGCGTCGCGGTGAAGGGATCCTGGTCTGCGTTGCCGGGTGGGTCGAACTGATCGGCCCGGATGTCGGTCCACAGCGAGTGCCCGACCCCGCTGGAGTCCACTGTGATGCCGGTGTAGTCGCCGATGAAGTTGAACGCGCAGTTCGGGAAGCTGAACTCGTTACCTGCCTGCACATCCGACGTGGCAGTGGAAAGCGTCACCGGAGATGACCAGCTAGCGCCGCCGCCGGTGGAGGCCACGCCGGCGATGGTGTAGGTGTCGCCGCTGGCACGGTTCATCCAGCTCGCGTACGCCACTCCGTTCCTGGCAGCGATCCAGGGGAAGAACTGGTCGCCAGCACCGCCACCGATGGTGACCGGGCTTGACCAGCTGGCCCCGCCGTTCGTCGAGCGCATGTAGACCACGTCAGCGTCGGTGCCGTTCCAGTTGGACCACACCACATGCAGCGTCGGCCCATCCAGCGCCAGGGCCGGGAAGCTGTCGTCGCGGAAGGTCGCTCCTGGCAACGGGCTCGGAATGTCACTGACCGGGGCGATGAGCCTGGTCGTGAAGGTGGCGCCGCCGTTCGTGGAGACGGCGAAGGCCACCGAGTCCGTGCTGCCATTGAAAGTCTCGAACGTCACGTACACCGTCCCGGACGCCCCGACCACCACGGTGGAACCCTGGTCGTCGGTGAAGACGTTCGAGATCCGCTGCGGCGCCGACCACGTCAGGCCACCATCGGTGGTCTTGGAGATGACGATCGCCGAGCTGCTGCCCTGGAACAGGGTCCAGGTGACGTAAGCGGTCTTCCCGGTCGGGTCGCTGGGATCGGCGCCGATCCACTCTTTGTCGTTGAAGATGGCGGTGCCCTGGTTGGCGGGGGTCTGGACCACGAAGTGGGTGGACCAGCTCTTGCCGCCGTTGGCGGAGCGGCTCACCGCTACCGAGTTCGCCGCGTCGGTGCGGTCGAATGCGATATTGGCGTACCAGAACGTGCCCTTCGGCCCGGCCACGACCGCAGGATCCCCGGCCGACTCATACGGCCCGGGAGCTGCCGTGTCAGCCCGGACCAGCCCGGGCAGGAACCCTACGGACCAGGTGGTGCCGCCGTTCGGCGAACGGTAGAAGCCGCCGGAGGAGTCGTAGCGGTTCTCGCTGGGCTCGTAGAGCCGGTAGTCGTTCGTCCCGGCAACAAGCGTCGAGCCGCTGGCAGCGATGGTCGTTTCGTTTTGCGCGGTGTCCTTACCCGGGTTACAGGTATTGACGCTGACGCCATTGATCGTGGCTTGCTGGGTGACGTCATTGCTGCCGATCACGTCGACGTTCGTCCCGGCGGTGGCGGTTGCTGTCGACACAGCTGCGCCGGGGTAGGTCGTTCCGCTCGTCACGGGAGTCGTCGCTACGCTCGGCCCGCGGCTTTGGGCTGGGAGCCCAGACAGGCTGAACGGGGTGTGCGGCGAACTCGACGCCGTCGCGGCGGTGGCCGACACGAGAACAGCACCACCGCCCGCGGCCGGGATTGCCGCCGCGAGCAAGAGCGCAGGGGCCAGGACCGTCCTTGACAGTCTTCTTGACATAACCTCTCCTTCCCCTTGATCTAACGGAAGGTAGATCGGTTGACCGACCTCATGGACGGTATACCGAGCTAGGCCCTGCCGACCAGGGGGTCGCCGGGTGTACCAGCTACACCGAAGATCGAACACACCCGGAAACCTGCGACCGGGGGCGGGACCAGCCGCGGGAGATGAGCGCCTGGTGGCGGCGGAGCGCGGAGTCTACAGTGGGAAGGCAGACGGGGTGCGGGACGGTTCGCGGACCAGCGGCGCGCGACGGACGCGTCGCCTTCGGGTGGCCGGGCGGGCACCCTCGTGGCAGAGGCAGCCATAGGGCAGGGGTCGGGCAGCACGGTGGCACGCGGGATTTCCAGCCATGCGGCGGACGACGTTGGCACGGACCGGTTTACCAAGGCCGGCGTGCTCGCGACGATCCTCATTGTCCTGGCCGGATCAGCTGCGCAGCTCATCAACTACGGATTCTTCGACCAGAGCATCCGAGCGCTCGGCTCCGGGTCCGATGGCGGCGTGTTCGGAGCTGTCGGTGACATTGCCGTTGCCGCGGCCGCAGTTTCGGCGTGGCTCGTAGCCGCGCGCGTGCGTTCTGCGCGCCCGGTGGCCGCCGTTCTGGCCGGCTTGCTGACCTTCCTGGCGGTGGACCAGGCGGTGGGTCTGCACGACCACATTCCGCACTGGCTTGCGTTCTATCTGCCCGTGCTCCTCGCGTCGTTCGTATGCCTCGTGGCGCTAGCCCGTGGCATTCCCTGGCGTCCCCGGCACCGTGCTGACAACGGTGCGGGCCGCGCTGTCGTTGAGCGTCTTGTCGGCGTCGGCCTCGCGTTGCTGATCTTCTCCTTCCTGTTGCACCTGTTCGGTGAGCGCCTCCTGCTCGACCTCGGGGTCTCGGATACCACCGGGCTGGCAGTCCAGGTCAAGGCAGTGGTGAAACACGGGACCGAGGTCGCGGGCTGGCTCCTGATCGCCCTCGGGCTGCTTAGGCTTGGGTTGCTCAGCAGGCGCCATCCGGATGCGGTAGCACCCTGGTAGCCGATTTCCGTGAACCAGCCGCATGCCGTCTTGCGTGTACAGGGTGGCGGCAGTGTTCCCCTGCGCATTCCACCCGCCGCGAAGGGGCTAACCTGCCCAGACGCACCTAGGAGGAACAAATGCGGAGATATGTCCTTGTACTCGCATGTTCGGCGGCCTTTCTGGTAGCTGCGCCGGCTTCGGCCTGGGCGACGGTCAGCCCGGCAACCGGCCAGCCAGGTGCACCCGCGAACACGTGCGGGCCGGCGAACCCGGTAACGCCGGGCTCTTCCGCCACGGCCCCCGGCTCGCCGTTCAATGCCAGCGGGCAAGCCGGCGTGGTGTACGCCGGCAACCCCGGCACCGCCTCATTGGCCAACGCGAACAGCACTGCGGCCGTTTCCCAGTACGACGTCGCATGCATTCAGCTCAGCCACTGAACTAACGCAGGCAACAGATCCCGGATCTGCGGCCGGCCCTGAAGGGCCGGCCGCAGATCCTGGCCTCCAGTCCGCCCCAGGAGATGCCCCACATCCCGACAGCGCCTGTGCACCACGGCCGGGCCGCCAGCCAGGCGATCACGTCCTCGGCGTCGCGTGCTCCTGCTCGGTGTACTCGCCCTCGGGCAGGTCACCGCCGCTGTTGCCGGTGCGGCCGCAGGAATCGTGTTCTTCGGCGACCCCGCCAGCCTGCCGCAGGCCGCAGGCGCCATAGCGATTCTGGCAGGCATCGCCGTCAGCAGCCTGCCCGGCAGCCACTCCCGCCGCTCAGCGGGCCGCCGAAGCCAGCCCGCCGCTCAGCGGGCCGCCGCAGCCAGGCAGCCGCCGCCAGCACCGATGAGAGACCAGGCCCGTGCGACGCGAGGCCGGTCAGGCGATCGGCGGGGGAACTCCCTGCGCGCTGGCGGACAGCGCCGGATCCCAGCCGCAGACCGCGCACGCGTGCCGGACCGCGGACCGGCCGAACTCCAGCGCGGCACGGTGCGGATCCGGGCTGGCGCGGGCGTCGTCCCAGTCGAGCACGTATTCGCCCAGCCCGGCGTCCCAGCGGGCGGCCGCCGGTGCCAGCGTCGCGGCCGCGAATCCAGCTGGCGCGGGATAGGCGTAGGCGAAGAAGGCCGCCCGCGGGTAGCGCCCGTCGCCGGGCCACCACCCGACCTCGATCTGCTGGGCGTCGCCGGCGTTCCGCATGATGAAGCCGCCGGAGGCGGGCTCGGCCGGCCGACCGGAGAACAGGCTCACCGCCAGGTCGAACGAGCCCCACCACGCGTTGACCGGTGACGAGCGGCCGCGGTACGGGGCGCGCAGCTCCGACAGCACCAGCGCCGCCCGGGTCGCCGCCGCGAAATAGGCGGCGACGGCGGCGGGGTCGTAGGCCGCGTGCTCATCGTCCTCATCCAGCGGGGTGCTCCACGGCGTCTCCTGCGGCCGCAGATTGATCCGCACCGGGCCCGCCAGGGCGCGGACCGCCGCCAGCACGTCCCGGGTCACCTCCCGCACCGGCCGGTCCGGGGTGAGCGCGACCCGCCCGGACCGCCCGTCGCTGTGCTCCGCGACGGCCTCGTGCGCCCGCAGGTCCAGCGCGACGACCAGCGCGCCAGAGCCGTCCGGGGCCGGCAGCGGGAGCGTCTCCCAGCCGCGCGCGGAAAGCCGCAGCGCGGCGTGCTGCAGCTGGGGCTCGGGCGGAGCCAGCGCCACCGCCAGCTTGCCCAGAACCTGCGTGTGGGCGTGCAGCGTGTCGCACGTGGCAGCCCAGGCATCATAAGGCAGCGCCGGCCATTCAACGGGCATACACGCAAGCTACCGCCCAGCCGCTGCCGGGGCGCGCGGGGTGCCAAAAGGCGGGTTCACATCAGGCATGTCTGCCGCAGCGGCCATCTCATGATCAACGCTACGCCCCGTGATCAACCCACATAGCCGCCTTAGGCTACGCCGATCGACAGGTATCACCTGAGTGACGGGGAATGATCGGGAGAACACGCGCCGAGCCGATCTGCGCGGCCCAGACGGCCGTGCGGGCGCCGCCCGTGATGGGGCGCAGATGTGGGTGATCTGTGCGCGCCCGCAGACGCGGCCGCCGCCTGGTCATGCCGGGAAGCGGTAAACCTTAGTCGAGCGCTCGCCGTCTAGTGACGGACGGCGCATTGCAGTATGCGTGCGGGATCCAGGGGGCAACGCCCCAGCGGCAAGGAGAAGAACATACCCATGGCAGCCACGCTTGCGGAGATCCTGCTCGCGCCGGACACCCGGCCAAAGGTGATCGCCGACTGCTTCATGCTGATTGAGCAGGAGGTCTCGGACAAGTCAGGGCTCTCCGGGACCGCGGTCAAGCTCGCCTACAAGACGGTGACCACCTTCTTGCCGGGCCACATCCGCTACATGGTGGAGTCCCTGCTTCCGCAGATGGTGGACAAGCTTGAGCCGTACTGGGCGGATTTCTCCACCTCCGGGGGCTCGCAGTTCGGCGACTACCTGGCCAAGCGCGGCGAGGAGGTGGCCGATGCCCTGCTCTCGGTGACCGACGCCCGCGCGGCGGCCTCCGGCCGGCCCACGGTCATCAAGGCGTACGGCACCGTCCGCGGCAGCGCAGCCAGGCACGTCGAGGCCGCGCTCCCGCACGTCGGCGACCTGGTACTGAAGTACGCGCCCTGACCATCAGTCGCTTTCCCGCGCGGCCCGGATTTCGTTCCCGCCGCCGCTGCACCGGGCTGAGCGGTCGATCTGCGCGGGAACTGAGTCACCGCCTGCCCCCGAGCCTCGTGCTGAGTGCGGACCGGCGTACTTCACGGCTCACTACCAACCGGCCGGTCGATGAGGCCAGAGGCGGCAGCCGGCTCGCGCGCGGCAAGCAGGACCACCGCAGGCCCGGCCCAGGCGTTACCTTTGGTGGTCTGGAACTGATAGACCTGATCTGGTACGGACCGGGGAATGGCGACCCGGTACCGGGGCCGGGGCCCCGCCGGTCATTGCGGCGGGGTAGCGGGCAGGCCCTTGCAGGAACGCCGGGCACGGCATGGGCCGCCAGCCAGCGGGAAAGATCCTCAACAGCGGCAAGAAAGGCACAGCCAGTGACCCTCGGCGATACCCTCCCAGAGGGCGGAAGGCGCGGGGTCATGCCCGCCGGGAAGGGCCAGCGCCCGGCCTTCGACACCACCGTGGCTAATCACGCCCGCGTGTATAACTACCTGCTGGGCGGCAAGGACAACTTCGCCGCCGACCGGGCGGCAGGCGACGCTGCGATCAAGGCACACCCGGCTACCGCCTACGCCGCGCGGGCTAACCGGGCGTTCCTTGCCCGGGTGGTGCGCTACCTGGCCGCCGACGCCGGAATCCGGCAGTTCCTCGACATCGGCACCGGCATTCCGGCCGCGAACAACACCCACCAGGTCGCCGAGTCCGTGGCGCCCGAGTGCCGGATCGTGTATGTGGACAATGACCCGGTCGTGCTCGCCCACGCCCGCGCCTTGCTGACCAGCAGCCCCGAAGGCGCCACCGACTACCTCGACGCGGACCTGCGTGACCCCGGGAAGATCCTTACGCAGGCGGCGCGCACACTGGATTTCTCTCAGCCGGTGGCGGTCATGCTGATCGCGATCCTGCACGTGATCGGGGACGACGACGACCCCTTCGGGTGCGTGGCCAGGCTGATCGACGCGGTGCCATCCGGTAGTTACCTGGCCTTGTCCCACGTGGCCTCCGATATCGAGCCAGAGAAGGTGGCCGACGCGATGGGCCGCCTGAGCCGGGCCGGAAACCGGCAGGGCGCTGCCCGCAGCCACGCCGAGGTCACGCGCTTCTTCGGCAAATTGGAACTGGTGGAGCCAGGCCTAGTGCAGATCCCGCGGTGGCGGCCCGACATCGAGACGAAGCGCTCGATCCCGATGTGGGGCGGGGTAGCGCGAAAGCCCTGAGGAGAACACCGGCCCGCATCATGCCCATTCTCAGCACCTGCTGCACGTGATTAAGCAGGGATGCAATGGGCTGCCAGCCTGCCCGGATCGCGCACTGCGGCGAGCCGGAATGCCCGTCGGTCTGGTACCAGCCGCCGCATGTGCCGGGCACGGAGGGCACCGGCGGTCACGGTTTACCTGGTCAGCATGGCGCCAGCCGCCACGGAGCACATGAATAACCTGCGTCCGGCTGGGTATTGGGCTCCGCTGCGGCCCAGGGGAGGCGACCGCCTACGCCGGGCGGTCCCCGCTCGCCTCCTGGGGGCGCCCCTGGGCCGCGTTCAGTCTGCACGCCAGCCCGGCCGACGAGCGCTGCTGCTGTACCTCGGCGCGTTCGCAGGCTTCCTGCTCTATATCGGCGCAAGCGACATCCTCCCCGAAGCGCACGCCAATCACCCATCACGGCTGACGCTGGTCACGACCATCTTCGGCGCCGCGTTGATGTGGGTCCTGAACCGGGCCATCGGCGCATGAGGACCAAGGCCTCCGACGAGGTGCTGGCCTCGACCTCACTCACCGCGACCCCGTCCGGCAACGTCCCAGCTGACCTGGCCGACGAGGTACATGCCGTCCGCGACATTGTCCTGCACATGATCGAAGAGTCCGCTCGCCACGCAGGCCACCTGGACATTGCACGAGAGCTCATCGACGGGCAGACGGGCCTGGGCGCGCGGTGATCCGGAGCCGTAGGAGATCGGGGAGCGGGGCGACGAAGATCGCCGCGACGAGAACCCCGCGCCGCAGAGCCGCACGCGACATTTCCCTTTCGGCCTGGGTTGACGTGCTCCGCGGCGTTACGATCGTACGGGCCTTACAAGCCGGTCAGGACGGTCTATCTCACGAGAGAGGCTGGGATGGCGGATACGACAGCAGCTCCCACTGGCGGCCGGGCTTTGTTCGTCCGGCAGTCGTCCGGACTAGTCCGCGAGGTCAGCGTCCGGAACGCCCTTTTCTACAACACCGCGGCGTTCATCGGCATTACGGTGGCGTGGGCGCCAGTGTTCTACACCCTCGCCTTCGTACCGGTGGGGAAGGCCGGGCTCACCAGCTACGGGTGGGCGGCCATTATCGTCGGGGTCTGCTGTGTCTTCCTCGGCCTCATCTTCGCCTCGCTCGCGACCGTGATGCCCAGATCCGGGGGCGACTACGTCTTCACCAGCCGGCTTATTCCCGTCGCTGGGCCCTTCCTCGCATGGGTCGAGTCATTCACGCTGGTCTTCGCCTCGCTCGCGGTCATCGCCTTCGAGATACCGATCGTGCTGCGCAATACGCAGATCAGCGGCGAGATCATCGGGATCGGGACCGGGTCGGGTTTCTTCAAGCGGGCGAACGGCTGGTTTACCTCCGGCGGGGCCATCACCGGCTGGCCCGGCATGATCGGCGCGCTCGTCGTGATCGGCCTGATTCTGCTGGTGGTGGTCCAGCCGACCCGCAGGTTCCACCGCATAGTCACCGGCCTCGGAGCGATCGGGCTGCTGTCGTGGGTCGTCATGTGGGTCGCCGGCCTGGCGTTCGTCCACCGCGCCAGCTTCGAGGCGAACCTGCCGAAATACACCGGCATGACTGCTGCGTCGCTGCAGAAGGCCGCGGTCACGGGCGGCGTCTTGGGGCACGGCATCAGCTTCGGCACCACCGTGCTCCCGTTCCTGATGAGCGTGATCCTTTTCCAGTACATCGGATTCCAGTACTCCGCATACATCGCCGGCGAGGTCAGGGGAAACATCAAGCGCGGCATCCTGATCGGCGTGCTGGGCGCGCTGTTCTTCGCCGTGATCATGAACTCGCTCTACGTGGACACCCTCGGCAGCCGTCTGGGCACGCAGAATCTCCTGGGCTGGGGCATCAACTTCTGGTCCGGCCTGAAGACGCCACTGGGGCAGCCGATCGCGCTGCCGCTCGCCTCCGCCATTTCTAGCCCGGGGCTGTGGCCGATCTGGCTGTTTGTCAGCATCGCAGCCACGCTCTGGCCGTTCCTGCTGTGCCCGGTCTACATCAGCCTGATCAGCCGGATCTCGCTGGCCTGGAGCCTGGACCGGCAGGTGCCGAAGTGGTTCGGCGAGGTGAGCGAGCGGCTGCGCGCTCCGATCAACGCGATCCTCACCGCTGTCGGCCTTTGCGTAGTGCTGGCGATCCTGCAGAACTTCGCGCTGCTGCCGAAGTCCATCGCGCCACCGGAAGGGAAGCTGAACCTGGTGTCCACGATCTGGTTCAGCATCCTCATGGCGTTGTTCAGCTGGGTCCTGCCCGGAGTGAATGCAATAGTCTCCCGGTTCTCCCGGCCCGACCTCATGCGCAACGCGCCATGGCGGAAGGCGCTGTGGGCGTTCGGATTGATATGGCTGATCTTCGCGGTATTTACCTACTGGTTCGCGGGCATCAAGCCGATCTCCGATGCGGTCGGCTCCGCGCTCAAGCCCGGTCAGGGCGGAGTCCTGTCCTACTTCAACAACACCGGGATCACCCTGACCATTGCCCTGTACGTGATTGCCGTCGTCATCTACATCGTCGTGGCCATCAAGAACCGGCTCTCCGGCGTCGAGAGGTCGCTGCTGTACCGGGAGCTCCCACCCGACTAGCCCTTCGGATGGCCCGATCCTTTCCCGCAACCCCATAGGCTGAGCAGATGCCCCTGCTGAAGCGAACGTCGAAGCGCCGTGGCACTCGCCTGTACGTCGTGTCAGACTTCCATGCCTCCGATCCAGCGTGGCGGAAGCTCCTCAATGCCGTGCGGATGAACGTCTACAAGGCGGACGCGGTCCTTTACGCGGGCGACCTCACCGGCAAGGCAATGGTCCCGATCGTTGCGGTCGGCGACCGTTACGAGGCGACCCTCCTGGGGCAGCGCCGGGTGGCCCGGAATGAGAAGGAGCTCGCGGCGCTGGAACGCGATGTCGCCGGCCTTGGCTACTACGCCTTCCGGACGACCAAGGAAGAGGTGGATGCCCTGGGTGGCGACCAGGCCAAGCTCGATGCGCTGTTCAGCAAGGAAATACGGTCCCGCGTCAGGCAGTGGCTTGACCTGGCGGCCGAGCGGCTCGAGGGAACGGGGGTTCCGCTCGTGCTGATTCCCGGAAACGACGACCCGTACGACATCGACGAGCCGCTTGCGGACAGCCAGGCCTGCATAAATGCCGACGGTGCGGTCGTGGACATCCCAGGTGACCTGCAGGTCATCGGGCTGGGGAAATCCAGCCCAACGCCGTGGCACACGCCGCGGGAGGTTTCCGAGGATGACTTCCGCCAGGAGATCTATTCCCTCGCCGACCAGGCCAGGGACCCGAAACGGACGATCTTCTTGATCCATTGCCCGCCATACGGGTCGGGCCTCGACATCGCGCCGGTCCTTGACGACAACCTGAGGCTCCAGGCCTCGGCCGGTGACCTGATCCGCGGGCCGGTCGGCTCGAAGGGCGTTCTGGAGGCGGTTCAGACGGTGCGGCCACTGCTCAGCCTGCACGGCCACATTCATGAGTCCGGCGGGGAGAAGAAGATCGGCCCGACGCTCTGCGTCAACCCTGGCAGCGAGGCAGGTTCGGGAGTGGTCCGCGGATACCTGATCGACGTGAGCAGCGACGGCGTCGAACGCTCGTTCCGGGTAGAGGGCTGAGCGTGGGCGGCGACGGCGTCGAACGCCCGGTCCGGGCGGGGGGCTGGGCGTGACCGATTCCGGGCCGACTGCCCTTGAGGAGGCCGTGCGCATCTGCACGGCCGCGGCAGACGAGCGCATCACCGTCAGGCTGGCTGGCGGTCTGGCGATCCAGTACCTCACGCCCGAGTTCCCGCCCCGGGGCGGCGACCGCCAGGATCTCGACCTGGCGACCCAGTCAAGCGATCGTCGGCCGTTGACGCGGTTCCTGGCCGAGCACGGATATGTGGGCGACAAGAACTTCAACGCGCTCTACGGCCATAAACAGCTGTACTTCCAGTCTGCGGAGACCGGGCGGTCCCTGGATGTCCTAGTCGACCGGTTGCATATGTGCCATACCGTCGAGTTCAGGGACCGGCTCGGACGGATGCCGGTGACCCTTGACCTGTCCGATCTCTTGCTCACCAAGCTCCAGATCGTCGAGCTGAACGAGAAGGATGCCCAGGACGTGCTGTACCTGTTTTCGGCCTACCCGGTGCGGGGTGGCGACGAGCCGGGCACGATCGGGCTGGATCGGATTCGCCGGATCGTCGGGAACGACTGGGGGTGGTGGCGGACCGTCACCCTGAACCTGGACCGAATCACCGCCCTGGCCAGCGGTGATGGCCGAGGACTGGTTCCCGCGGGCGGGCAGTACGACGCCGTCGAGCAGCTCGGCGTGCTGAGCAAGGCCGTCGAGACCGCTCCGAAGAGCTTGCGCTGGAAGGCCAGGGCGAAGGTGGGCGAGCGGGTCCGTTGGTACGAGATACCCGAGGAGACCCCGCACCACTAGCTGCTTTCCCGCGAAAGGTGGCTGGCAGCGGGCGGCAGCCCGAAAGCCATAGCTGACCGCGGGATGAGGTCCCTGCGATGGGATGAGGTCCCTGCGATGTTAGGCGCCGCGAGCGTCGCGGCCATGGCATCCTGCATGCTGTTCAGGCCCGGGCCGTGGGGCTCACCGGGACTGCGGTACCCGTCACGTCGACGGCTGCTGCTTATTTGGCGAGGAAGTCCAGGAGGGCGGGGTTGACGATCCCGGGGTGGGTCCATGGCGCCCATCAGCACCGCCCTGGCGACCCGGGCGGAACCGTAGGTGCCCAGGTAGCGGGTCACCTCGCCGGTGCCCATCGAGAACCCGGCGAGCACCAGGTCGCGCAGGTCCAGGTGCTGGATCAGAGTGTGCAGGTCGGCGGTGAAGGTGTCGTAGTCGTAGCCGATCGTGGGCTGGCTGGATTGCCCGAAGCCGCGGCGGTCATGGGTGATGACCCGGTACCCGGCCTCCAGCAGGACGCGTTCCTGCTTCTCCCACGAATGCCCGTTCAGTGGGTAGCCGTGGATCAGCACGACCGGCTGCCCTCGCCGGCCGGCCAGCACGATCGCAGCAGGTGTTCTTGCGGCGGCCTGTCTTGGGAAGGTCGCGCCGGTTTCAGCCTTTGTGGGGGAGGCGTTCAGTCTCTCGCCGTTCGCGCTGTGCGCCACGATCTCGCTGATCACCTTGGTTACCGCTGCCATGGCCACTCCGGCCGGGATGTGGTTGCGGAACCGGGACCCGCGCCCGTGGCTGTCCATCGGCCTGGTAGTGATGGCCATTGCCGGTGGCACGATGACCCTGATTCCCTCCAGCCAGGTCGCCCTGATATGCCTGCGGGCTGTGGAAGGAATTGGCTACCTGCTCATCGTCGTCGGGGGGCCGGGCGCTTTGGTCCGGCAGATGAGCGGTGCGCGCAATTCGGTCGCGCTGGCCCTGTGGGGCGCGTGCACGCCAGCTGGCCTTGCTCTCAGCGCCGCAGCCGGAGGGCTCGCCGCGAGCAGGACCGGGTGGCGTGAATGGTTCGCGGTGCTGGCCATGATGTGCGCTGGGCTGGCCGGTGTGGTACTGATGCTTGCCCGCGGCCAGAACGCGGGTGCGCCGGCGGCGGCAGGGCCCATGGCCCATCGCCGGACCGGGCTCGCGGCCCCGCTGCTGCTGGCGTGCGGATTTGGCGCGCTGTCACTGATGACAGTGGCGATCGTGTCGCTGCTGCCCTCCTACCTGAGCACCCAGCTGGGCCTGTCGGCGGCCGCCGCCGGTGCCGCCACGGCCGCCGTGGCGGCCGCCAGCATTCCAGGGAACGCCTGCGCCGCGGTGCTGCTGCGCCGCGGGGTCCGTCCCGGCCTGCTGACCTGGCCGATGCTGGCGTGCCCCGCGCTAGCAGCGGTAACCTTCGCCGGTGCTGTCCCGCTACCCGCCAGCATCGGGGCCGCCGGCGCACTCATCTTTGCCGTGGGCATCGCGGCATCGGCGGCCTACGCTAGCCTGCCCAAAGTCACCCAGCTCATAGACGACATCCCCTTCGTCAACGGCATCTTGGTACAGCTGGGCGGCGCCGACGCCCTGATCGGCCCGCCGATCTTCGCGGCCATCACCGGCCTGCGCCAATGGCACCTGATCGGTTACCTAGTCACACCAGCAGCCATCGTCAGCGCAGCCGCCATGGCAGCAGCCACCTTGGCCCACCGCTACCGCTGAGCAGACTGCGCGAGCCGTCAACGCCGCTGATTTTAGGGACGCTCACTCATGCGGTCCGCCACCGGTGACCGGCGAATTCGCCCTGTTTGGCCGAGCCAGAAATCTGCGTGGCCAGGAGACAAACGGCAGGTTCGGGCACGCGCACCAACGCACTCACATGACCCAATCGCGTGGCTATTCAGGACTGCGCCTGCTACGGCACTCCCGCAGGCCCGGTCCGACGCCCACAGTGAATCTTCTAAAAGCCGGACGACGGCAAAACGCGTCCCGATGATCTTGAAGGGCCGGGCCGCTACAGATTGGCCGCTCCGTCGGGGCCCGCCGTGCGGGTGAGCCGGTACAAGGTGGGGCGGGCACGGCGGACCGGTGGCGGCGCGGCTGGGTCGGTCGCCTGCTCGGCTTCCGCGAGCTCCCAGGCGTCACCGAGGAGGCCGATGACCTCATCCTCGCCCATCCCGCGGGGCAGGAGCAGGCGGCGGCCGGGTGGTAGCACCCGCAGGTGGTCAGGCGACCCGCTGCCAGCCCAGCTGGCCGGCTTTCCAGCGGGCGATGGCCTTGTGCTGGCTGACTACCTTGATCTCCCGCAGATGCAGGCCGTGGCGGTGCATTGCCTGCTCAGCCTCGATCATCCCGCTGACGGCCGAGGGCTGCGGGATCTGGCGCTTGGCGCCGGACTGCTCCACGAGGATGAGATGGGCCGGGCGGGCATCCGGGACCACGTCGCTACGATCGCTCACAATAGGTACGACCTCCCGGCAGGCCCCGGTGTTCCCTCCCCCGGTATGACATGCGGCACACCGCCGCGGATCCCTGCACCCGGTTCCGGCCACCATGCTCGCAAGCAGAGCGTGCCCTTCCCTCCCGCAGATCGCGGAACCCCCGGACCGGCGCACCAGCGCGACCGACGATGTATGGGCTAATTTACGGGGCAGCTTGCGTAGGGAACGTGACTGAGGTCGTCGAAGCCTGGCAGGTGGATGGTGGCCGCCCGGCCAAGCTGGTCGTATTCGAGAGTGAACTGGACCGGGAGCGGGCCGGGGCACTTGACGAGCACCTTGAAGGTGACAGTGAACCATGCGCTGGCACCCGCGGGGACGGCAGTGTCCGGGACTTCGCCCCCAGTTGACAGTTCACCGCAGGGACCCCATGCCTGCGAGATCTCCTCTAGGCCACCCAGCGGCAGGACAACCTTGACCTGGCGGAGCGTCACACCTGTCGCCGACGGGTTCGTGACCTGCACGCCCAGTTGCAACGCGCGCCCGATCTGCGCCGAGCACTGGCGGTCGGTCTGAGTCAGGGTAAATGCGCCTGCCGCCGATGGCGTGGTCGGGGAGCTGGCGGCGCGGGAACGCGAGAGCGGCGCGGCACTGTCCCGGGCGTGCCGGTTGCCGACCGCATACCCCGCGACCAGACCGACGAGCAATCCCGCGGCAGCGAGAATGACGGCGATCGGCGGCGGCCGCCGCCAGAGGATCGACAGCTGGCGACTACCCAGCTCCAAGACGTCACCAGCCGAAGACCCGCTGCTCCCCGGCGAGAAATCGGGCCCGGGGCGCTCGGTGTCATCCCGGCCGTTCACCTAGCCAAGATAATACGACCGCCGGATGAACGACGTGCTGACCAGCGCCGGGCTGGCGCCGGCATCGACCTGTGCGTGCAGATCGTGCGCGCCGATTATGGCATCTGCCGCATCGCGGACGCGCCAAACCAGGGACGATCTGGGGCGTGGGCGGCATCGACAGGTACCTCGGCCAGCCGCTGGTGACCCTCAGCAGACCAAGTGGCCTGTGGATGGGCTTCTTTCGGCTGGGACGCTACGCCGCATGTCTCGCGCATCGTGGGGCGCGGTCCGGGTCCCTGCTCGCCGGGCCTCGTGTATGGGCCCGGCGAGCGGCCGGGGTAGTTGTGTGCGGGTCAGTTCACCGCTGAGCGCTTGAACACCCGGATGGACGCGGCGGTGACAAGCACCGCCCAGCCGGCCAGGACGAGCAGGCTGAGGGCGGCATCTGCGTTGGTGTTGCTCATACCCCAGATGTCATGCAGGCCGGCGCCGCCGTGGGCGAACACTCCGTAGCGCAGTAGCGCCAGGGTGTGCGTGGTGGGCAGGATGCGGGCGATCGAGGCGAGCCAGCCCGGGAGCGCGGTGATTGGGAACAGCGACCCGGCCAGGAACCAGGGCAAGATCGCCACCACGGGGGTGAGCCCGACGTATTCCTCCTGGGTGGGAATCCGGTTGGCCATGATCTCGGCCACCGCGTACATGAAGACGGTGAAGGTGAGCACGGCGCCGAGGAACCAGCCGGCCCCGCCTGCGGTGGCGTGGAAATGGCTGCCGCGCAGCCAGCCCGCCACGATCAGCGCGGCGACTTGCAGCAGGCTGACCGCGATGGCTACGGCCATGTTGCCGAGCACGATCAGGCCGCGGGGGATAGGGGCGGCGAGCAGTTCGCGGCGCGCGCCGCTGGCCCGGTCGACGATCACGCCGATGCCTGCGAATGTGCAGGTGAGGGGAATGAGCAGGCCGATGGTGCCGACGATGACAAAGGTGCTGTAGTCAGCGCCCCCCGGCCCGGCCACTGGGATCATCTTGGCCAGCGCCGGGGCGATCACCAGGGCGAACAGCAGCGGCGTGACCAGCGGGGCGAGGACCTCGCGCGGGGTGTGGGCGCTGAGCATGACCCGGCGCCTGGCCAGGGTGGCCCAGGTGGCCAGGCCGCGCGGCGGCGTCGCCGCACGCGGGCGGGTGAGTGCGGCCTCCGCCGGGGCGGTGGTAATGGCGGTCATCGTAGGTTCTCCTTTGTTTTGTGAGTGATGTGCGGTGTGGTCTGGCGAGGGCCGCGGGATCAGGCCGCGAGCCTGCTGCCGGTCAGTTGCAGGTAGACGTCGTCGAGGGTGGGCTTGCGGGTCGTCACGGCCTCGGTGTGGATGCCCAGGTCGGTGATGGCCGCGATCGTGTCCCGGGCCGGACGACTGCCTGCCGGGACGGTGATTGTGGAGCCGACCGCGAACGCGTCGTCGGCTGCGAGTCCGTGAGCACGCATCGCGGCCAGCGCGCCGGCCGGGTTCTGTTCGACTCGCAACTCGATCAGCTCGGCGCCCAGCCCCGCGAGTAGCGCGCCCGGCCGGCCCATGGCCACGATCGTGCCCTGATGCATGACCGCGATGCGGTCGCAGAGCCGTTCGGCCTCGTCGAGGTAGTGAGTGGTAAGGACGGTGGTCATGCCCGTGCGCCCGCGCAGCCCGCTGATCAAGTCCAGCAGTTCATAGCGGATGCGGGTGTCAAGCCCCACCGTCGGCTC